>Ga0182001_10000244_pt1 | contig 12253 bp, 10 predicted proteins | sample BulsoiFelSFmetaG_FD_120485 | JGI IMG/M metagenome (GOLD analysis project Ga0182001, IMG submission 120485) | Bulk soil microbial communities from Mexico - San Felipe (SF) metaG | ecosystem: Environmental > Terrestrial > Soil > Agricultural land | place: Mexico: San Luis Potosi | collected... | reverse complement strand
TGCCTCGTCCCGGCGCGCAGGGCGACGAGCATCGACCCCCTCATCGCGCTGAGGTATGAATAGAACCTGCCTCGGCACGTCCGAACCCGGTTCGGCGCTTGTCGTCTGTCGTTGTAAAAGAAGAGGCGGCCGTGTGTCGTTGTAGGACTCACCGAACCGTCGGTTAACTGAGATACGGCCGAGCCTTTCCCCCCGTCCAATCGACGGATGCGAGAAGGTCTCACCTGGCGGCATCGGAGGCGCGGCGCTGGTTCGGCATGACGCCCGAGTCTACGGTCTCGCCCGTGCGCGAGATGACCTGAAAGTGCATCTCGTCTTTGGCGATTTCGACGAGCATGAAGGACATGTCGCGGTCGTAAGCCTTCGCCGTGAGCGGCGAGCCCTTCTTCACGTCGCCTTTGCGGAGCTTGCCGCCCGCGCCGGAGATGAAGTAGTAGATGCCCTTCTGCGGCTTGATGCGCTCGTAGAAGTGCTCGTGGCCGGCGAAGACGACGTTGACGCCGTAGCGGACGAAGAGCGGCTCGACCACCTCGCGCAGCTTGACCTCGGAGCCGTGCTTGCCGCCCGAAGAGTAGGGCGGGTGGTGGAAGAAGACCACCTTCCAGGCGGAGGTGTCGCCCTTGAGCTTGTCTTCGAGCCACTGGAGCTGCCTCTTGTCCATGTAGTTGCTGTTCAGTGAATAGAAGCTGGCGTCGCCCTTCTTGAAGTTGAAATACTCCTCCCCGTTCATGTTGAAGTGGTCGTAGAAGCGCTGGTTCGACTCGTCGTGGTTGCCGAGCGCGGCGTAGAATCTGACCTGCTGGTCGAGTAGCGGACGGTACACGTCCTCGAACTTCCGCTTGTAGTCGGCCGCCTTCTCCGAGCCGTACATGTTGTCGCCCACCATCAGCGCGAAATCGAAGGCGAACGCCTGCCGGTAGCGCGTCATTATCTGCGCCAGCTCGTTCTGCTGACGGCTTCCCGTGCCCGTGTCGCCCACCACCATGAAGCGCACAGAGTCGTCCTTGTTCGGCAGGGTCAACGCGAGCGGCGCGCCGATGCCGGCCGGGGCGACGGGCCGCACGTCCGAGTCCGAATCCCCGGGGGCGGCCGAAAGCTTTTGGCCCTGCGGCCCCGCCTTCGGGAGCACGTCGGTCATGAAGTCGAGGATGAGCCCGTTCTCGCGGTCTACGAGGAACAGGTTGTTGCGGACGAACCGGTACTTGACCTGCTTCGGCAACTGCGGGAGTCGGAGCAGGAGCGTCGGGGGCATCTCCAGAAGCTCCTGCGTCTCCGGGTAAGGGTAGTTGACGCGCGCCGGCACGTCCTTGTTCTCGGCCTCGACTAAGACCTCCTCGCGCAGCGCGGCCCGCTCCCTGCCCTTGAACTCGTCCAGGATGACGGCGCGTATAAACTTCGCGGCCTCGGGCGTGAAGATGTCGCCCTGCTTCGCGCCCGCCCTCGCGGACCTCACCGCCCCCTGAAAGGCCGTCTTGTGCTTTTCAATCTCCTCGGCCCTGGCCTCCTTCGAGAGCTTCGGCAACGTCTCTTCCAGCCGCTCGCGCATGTCGACGTAATCCCTCACGCGCTTCTCGAAGGAGGCGACCAACTGCTGGTCGCCGGCCGAGAGCGCGACGCGGGACCCTTCGGCCTGCGCGAAGGCGCTGACGGCTGTGAACGAGGCCGGCGTGAGCGCCTGACTCAACATAAACGCCGCGGCGACGGCGAGAATTACGCGTTCTCTCATGTTCTTACCCATTCACGCTCTCCCAAAATTTTTAGCCGCTGACAAAGTTGCAAACAAGATGCCAGCACGCGGCCGGGGCGTTGTACGTTCTGGCGCGGCGGCCGGAAAGTCTTGTGAAATAAACAGAAAGAGGCGGCGTATCGATGTCCTACTTCCGAAGAGGAATTGTATTTTAACGATGCGCCACGGCCGTTTCGGGCCGCACGACGCCTGTCGGCACTGACCGTTAAGTTTTTGAAAAGATTTCCTTTAATTGCTGGGGAGGCTTCATTTAAACGCCGTGGCACACGGCGCGCATGAGGGCAGGCCGGTCGGTGTCTACAAACCAGAGAAAACCTCTCGCGTGCGGGCGGGGGAAGGTGTCCGGGAGGAAGATATTTGATGCGCCTAACACTGAGTGCGGGCCTGTCGGCCCTTCTGCTGTTGTTAAGTCTAACCCTCGCCGGGCCGCCCGCCCACGCACAGAAATCTGGAAAGGGTAAAGAGTCGTCGGGGGCGCACGTCCTCTGGCGCGACCCGGGCGACATCGCCTCGCGCGACCTTCTTTACGGCCCCGGCTCGGCCGACCTCGCCCCGCAGCCTCCCTTCAGCTTCGTCGAAGAGGTCAAGGGCGGCGAGTCGCCGAAGTTCAAGGTGCGCGACGCGCGCGACGTGGAATGGAGCGTCAAGCTGGGGCCCGAGGCGCAGTCCGAGACGGTCGCGACCCGCCTCGTCTGGGCCGTCGGCTACTTCGCCGAGGAGGCTTACTACTTCGACGAGCTGAAGCTCGACAAGATTCCGCGCCTCTCCAGGGGACGGGAGTACGTCATCGGCAGGACGGTGCGCGGCGCGCGTTTCGAGCCGAAGCGCGGGGGCGTCGTCGAGGGTGCGGAGTGGAGCTGGCGCGACAGCCCCTTCGAGGGCTCGCGCGAGATGAGCGGCCTCAAGGTGCTGATGATACTCCTCAACAACTTCGACGCGCGCAAGGGCAACAACCACATCCTCTACGTGGACGGACCCGCGGGGCGCGAGGCGCGCTACGTCGTGACGGACCTCGGCGCGACGCTCGGGCGCGCGGGCGGCCTCGGCGGTAAGCGCGTAAAGAATGACCTCGAAGCGTTCCTCTCGACCAAGTTCGTCCGCGGCGTGGACGACGGCGTCGTCGAGTTCGACTTCGACACGCGGCCCAGGGGGTTCGGCCACTTCACCGTCCTCCACCCGAAGTACTACCGCGGCGAGGTGAAGAAGGAGGCGGCGATGCGCGGCATCCCCGTCGAGCACGCCTCGTGGATAGGCTCGCTCCTCGCACAGTTGACCGACGGCCAGCTCCGCGACGCCTTCCGCGCGGCCGGCTACGGCGAGGCCGTGGCCGAGGGCTACGTCCGTGCGCTGCGCGAGCGCATCAACCAGCTCACGCGGCTGGAGAACGTCTCGCCGGAGGCGGCCACCGAAGAGGTCGGCCGTAGAAAGAACTGACAGAAGAGGTTAAGCCATGACCCGACGCAACGGATTCAGCCTGTCTCTCGTCTTCGCATTCATACTGGCTTTCGGCCTCCCCCTGCCCGCTCAGGCCGTCCAGCGCGGTGAAGGGAAGAAGAAAAAAGAGGCCCCGCGCGGCACGCCCGTGCTGTGGCGTAACCCGGGCGATGTCTCGCGGCTCGACCTTTTCCTCGGCCCCGGCGGGGCGAGGATGAAGCCGGACCTCAGCCGCCTGACCTTCATCGAGGAGGAGGAGGGCGGCTACTCGAAGAAGTACCGCGTGCGCGACGCCAAGGGGCGCGTCTGGGTGGCGAAGGTCGGCAAGGAGGCGCAGCCCGAGACGGCCGCCACGCGCCTCGTGTGGGCCGCGGGCTATGAGACGGAAATCACCTACCTCGCCCCGCGCGCGACCATCCCCGGCAAGGGCACGTTCGAGAACGTCCGCTTCGAGGCGCGGCCCGAGGGCGTGAAGCGCCACGGCGAGTGGAAGTGGGACGAAAACCCTTTCGCCGGCACGCGCCAGCTTCAGGGGCTCAAAATCCTGATGGCGCTCATCGAGAACTGGGACATCAAGGACGACAACAACCGCATCCTCGCGGCGGGCGGACGCAGGGGCGCCGAGCTGCGCTACGTCGTCAGCGACCTCGGCGCGACGTTCGGCAAGACGGGCGGGCAGCACTCGCCGATGGACTTGATTCGACAGGTCAAGGGGAGCCGCAACGAGCCGGAGGACTACGCCGGGGACAGGTTCGTCGAGGGCGTCGAGGGCCGCCGCGTCAAGTTCAACTTCAGCGGGAAGAACTCGGACCTGATGCGCGACATCTCGGTCGGAGACGCGCGCTGGCTCGGGGGGATACTCTCTCGCCTCTCCGACAGGCAGATACGTGACGCGTTCCGCGCCGCCAACTACACGCCCGAAGAAGTGCGCCTGCTCTCGGCCGAGGTCAGGCAGCGAATAGGCGAGTTGGTGAACGTCGGAAGGTAGCCCGCGCTCCTCTCGTATGAGCTTTAAGGGCAAAGACTTCCTGATTGTGCGTCCGCGCGAAGGTCTTGCCGGGCGGCGCGTGGCCGACCTATGGCTTGGCGGGTGTGGCGCCTCCGCTGATGATTTCGAGGACGGCTTCCAACACCGGGTCGCGCTGACCAAAGTAGTCTGTCGAAGAGAGTTCGACCGGGACGGCGGGGGCTATCCAGATTCGGTCGTCTTTAGCCGCCGCCTGATAGTAGCCGGACGCGACGGCCCCTTGTACGCCGCTGTAAGGTAGGACGAATCGCGATTCGTCGCCGGCCCGATTCGGCTTCGACCCGCTCGGCTCGCCCGCGAAGACGGCCGCCGTCATGTGGTCCAGGTGGCTGACGAACTGCTGCGCGGCGGAAAAGGTGTTGCGGCCGATGAGGACGTAAATCCGCGCGTCCTGGCGCGTAGTCTCGAAGTTGACGAGCGTTCGGTAGAGTTCTCGTAAGAGCGTCGCCTCGCCGCCGTTGTTGTGCCGAACGTCGACAATCAGGTTGGCAATGCCGTTCTCGGCCAGGAAGTGGCGCAGGCGTAAGGCGAAGTCGTCCAACGATTCGCCGGCCTGATTCTGCACCTGATTGAATTGGAAATAGACCGTCTTCCCGTCGGCCAACTTTTCAAACCAGTAATTCTCGTTCATGCGGGCCATGTACGTCGGCCGGGGCGAAGCGTTCTTAATCTTCGGGGGGATGAGCTTGATATTGATTTGCTCGGGGTCGACCAGCCCGGGCAGCGCGCTAATCGTGACTTCCTCCCGCCGGGCCTCGCCGTCTGCTTCGAGCAGCAGAGAGACACGCTCCCTCCCGCCGCTCGCGCCCAGCTCTTTAAGATAGTCGGTGAAAGTCAGGTATACGGGTGCGGCCCACCTGAGGCCCATCGGGTTGTCCCGGCTCACCAACTGCTCAAGGTCCTTCAACACGCCGGCCACATCCCTCCCGCCGATGCCGACGACTTTCCGGCCGATTAATGCTCGCAGATTATCCGGGGCGTCGATGACGTAGAGGCCGTCGGAGAAGACGTAAAGCTCAACGGGAGACGCCTGAGCGCGCCGAGTTTCATGGCGAACGGGTATGTCAGCGAGTGCCCGTCGCCGAGCAGTGCGAGGAGTCTCTGGAACTTGACGACGACTTCCTCGTCGGCGAGGCGCGGTATGGCCCGGCGGGTCTCGTCCGCGGCGCGCACGAACTCCGCAGGCAGCGGCTCGCGGCGATAGCGGCTGTGGACCCGCTTAATCTCTGCGACGAGGTAGTCCAGGTCGCCTCGCCATCCATCGACCCTCGCCGCCGCGGTAACGCCGGCCCGGCCGAGGAGCCTCAGGAAACGAGGGTCGGCACGCAATGATTTGAGTTGCTCGTCCCTTTCGAGCCGGCTTTTGTAGCGGTAGCCGGCCTGCAAAGACCTCTCCAGCCAAAGGAGCGCCGGCTCTTTTTCGCCGAGCAGGGAATAGCACCTCGCGAGCTGGTAAGCCCCTTGGGCCGTGTCGAGGAAGCCGAGTTCGACGGCTTTCGTGTAAGGCTCGACCGCCGCCCGGTACTGTTTCAGGGCAAAGCGGGCGGAGCCGAGCATTAGCCAGTTATCGCCGTCGGCGGGGTTCGCGCGTATTAAAACCTCCAGCAGTTCGGCGGCCCGCTCATGCCTGCCGGCCCTGACAAGTTGACGGGCTTCCTCGGCCCGCCGGTAGTAGTCCGCGGGTTTTATTACTGTGCCTTCGTTACGCCCGTTTAACTCGACCGGCCGCTGAACCGCGGCGGCGGCCGTCACAGCTATCAAGAGCGTGCAGAGGAGCGCCGACGCAAACCCTTTGTCGCACACGTATGAAGGCACGTTTAATCTCCTGAATTACGCCGACGACGACGAAAAGTAAGCGCGAGAAGGTTTTAACCCTCCATCACACGGGGCCGCCCGACGCCCGGCGACGGCCGCGGTGAGGGTCAAGCGCGCGAGAATAAAAGTGTTGACAGCGGCGGGGACGAGTTGTTAAAGATATCCCGCCGTCACGCAATTTAGCACGTCTCTCGGCAATCCCTTTCAAGCATTCGTCCTCACCCAAATTGAAAAATGCTTTAGCCGAAGTCGGGGGCACGCGCCTATCCGGACGCCCGCCGTCGGCCATTCCTCCAAAGGAGAACTGCATGGAAGATTCCAACGGGTCGCTCAAGAGCATGAGGGAGTTGTCCGCCGGCCTCAAGGCGGCCTTCACCCGAGGCGGCAACGCCGAGTTGCTGAAGCGCCACCTGCAAACGTTGGTCGCCGTCGAATTCACGACCATCCCGCTCTACCTGAACGCAGTCTACTCTTTCACCAACGAGGCCCTCGCCTACAGCCCGGACGGCGGGAAGACGCAGCCCTTCTCCGACATCCAGCAGGAGGCCCTGTCGGTCGCCGTGCAGGAGATGTACCACTTGCAGGGCGCGTGCAACCTCGCCAACGTCTTCGGCGTCACGCCCGTCATCCCGAAGATGGACCTCATCGCGGGGCAGGAGATAGTGGTCCACGCCCTGGCCCACGCGGAGGGGCCGGACAAGGGGCAGCCGTTGAAAATCAAGCTGGGGAACCTGCCCGAAGTGCTCCAGTACATGCTCGACATCGAACTCCCCGACCCGAACGAGCACCCCGATTTCAAGCCCAACGAGGAGGTGCAGTACGACTCCATCGGCGACCTCTACCACGCCACGCTCATCCTGCTGCGCCACTACCTCGAAGCCTACGGCAACGAGAGGGTGGAGGACGACCCGCACTTCACGCCCGGCAACAAACAGATAGCCTACGGCGCCTTCCCGACCCGCTACTGGTTCAACAAGATAGACCCGCCCGGCCTGGACACGCAGTATCAGGACCCGAGGCACGTCATGGTGCAGGTCATCAACGCCATCACAGAGCAGGGCGAGGGCAACAAGGTCGCCGACCGCGCGGGCGGCCCCTTCAAGTCGGTCGCCGACGACGGCACCGTGCCGCCGCCTTACAACCAGAAGGGCACGGGCGGGCGCTTCCAGAACTACGACAACATCACCCACTACCGGCGGTTTCAGGAAGTCCAGTCGAAGCTCAGCGCCCTCGCGCCGCAGGTCACGGGCAGCCCCTTCTACAGCGAGGGCGTGCCGTGGCCGGGCGACGTGCCTGAGGGCGCGCCGGACGAAAAGGTCGCGCAGGAGTCCCTGAACGTCCTCTGGTCTTACATGATCGACCTGATGCAGGCGGGCTTCGAGCGCGGCAACCTCGACCCCTCTTACATCGGGCCGCCCGACCGCCAGCCGCCCGGCTTCTTCGACGTGATGCTCTCCTTCAAGTACGTCATCCCGCTCATCTGGCAGAGGGGCCACTGCCCGTCTTTCGTCTACCAGTCGGGCGTCACGCTCGAACAGGTCCAGCACGCGCTCGACGAAGTCGACCCGTACTGCCTCTATCACTGGGACGGGCCGTCAGCGGCCGTCCGCGCGCAGGGCAACAAGAACGCGTGCCAGGGGCTCAACGCCTGTCAGGGTCAGGGCTGGGGCGGCCTCGGGACGGGGCCGGGGACGGGGCAGTGCGCGACCGCCGACTTCCATTCCTGTCAGGGCAGCAACAGTTGCAAGTCGCAGGGCGGCTGCGGCTTCCTGTCGCCCAACCTGCCGTACCAGGACCAGTGGACCCCGGGCTTCAATTCCGGCGCCAAGGACGGCGGCTGCCAGACGCCCATCGCGACCCGGCAGGTCTTCGACCGCAGCGCCTCGGTCCAGCCCGACTGGCCGACGACGCCCTACGACCTGAACAAGCTCAAGGGCACGTCCGTCTGGGACCACGCGCGGGCGCTCGTCGCGCAGAGCCTCGGCCGGCCCGAGCCCCCTGACATCGTCGAGCCGAAGAAGGTCGGCGACGTGAATTACGACGGGACGACGCGCCGCAAGCTCGTCTCGCCGTCCTCAAGCTGACCGCGCCGCCGCCTATGCCAACGGAACGAGCGCGACTCGGCCACCCACACCTCGGCTTCGGCGTCGGGCTGCGCGGCGTCCACTTCGAGCACGTCCTGAACCACCGGCCCGCGGTCGACTGGTTCGAGGCCATCTCGGAGAACTTCATGGACTCGCGCGGCTGGCCGCGTCGCGCGCTCGATTTAATCGCCGAGCGTTACCCGGTCGTCCTGCACGGCGTCTCGATGTCGGTCGGCAGTTCGGACCCGCTCGATTTCGACTACCTCGCGAAGCTGAAACGTCTGGCGCGGGAGACCCGGGCGGTGTGGGTCTCGGATCACCTGTGCTGGACGGGCGTCGCCGGGCGCAACACGCACGACCTGCTGCCGCTCCCCCTGAACGAAGAGACGCTCGGGCACGTCGTCGCGCGCGTGCGCACGATTCAGGAATATTTGGAAAGGCCGCTGGTGTTAGAAAACCCGAGCAGCTACGTGAGCTTCGCCGCCGACACCATGCGCGAGTGGGAGTTCTTGGCGGCGCTGGCTGAGGAGGCCGACTGCGGCCTGCTGCTCGACGTGAACAACGTCTACGTGTCGAGCGTCAATCACGGGTTCGACCCCCTCGAATACATCGAGTCCATCCCGCCCGAGCGCGTCGTCCAGTTTCACCTCGCGGGCCACACACACTGCGGCACGCACGTCATCGACACCCACGACCGCCACGTCAGCGGCCCGGTCTGGGAACTTTACAGGCTGGCCTACGCGCGCGCCGGGGGCGCTTCGACCCTCCTCGAATGGGACTCGAACATCCCCGAGTTTCCGGCCCTCCACGCCGAAGTCTTAAAGGCGCGGCGCTACCTCGAAGGGGCCGACGTGCCGGCCGAGACGACCGACGCGGGCGAGGCGGTCGCGCGACTTCCGGCAGGCGCCGTCCGCGAGCCACCGACGTGCGCGCACCCGCCGCGCCTCATCCTCTCCGAGCACGCATGAGCCGCGACGAGCAGGACACCCCGCGCCTCGCGCTCGACCGCGTGCAGCGTTGGATGCAGGCCGTCATCGCGCACCCTTCGGGCGTCGCGGCCGGCGTCGCTTCGGCTGAGGCGCGCCACAGCCTCGGCGTGGATTTCGGGAGGCTGGAAGACGTGCTGAACCCTTCGCAGACGCTCACCGCCGCCGAGCGGCTGGCGATCTACTCGCGTTCCTATCACGCGCGCCTCCTGCAATGCTTCGGCTCGATGTTTCCGGCCCTCCTGCGCGCGCTCGGCGAAGAACTCTTCAACCACTTCGCCCTCGACTATCTCCGGCAGCATCCGCCGCGCAGCTACACCCTCGACGAGTTGGCCGACGCCTTCCCGCAACACCTCGCCGACACGCGCCCGGACGCCGACGCGCCGCCCGAAGAGAGGGAGACCTGGCCCGACTTCATCGTCGAACTGGCGACGCTCGAACTAGCCTTCCTCAAGGTCTACGACGGCCCCGGCGTCGAAGGGCGTGCCCGGCCAGGCGCGGCGGACATCCTCGGCCTCGTCGGGGCGAGCATCCTCCGCGCGCGCCCCGCACCGTCCCCCTGCCTTCGGCTCTTCGCCTTCCGTTATCCCGTCCACACCTACATGCTCGCCGCGCGCCGCGCCGAAGAAGTGCCTTTGCCTGCGCCCGCCGAAAGCTTCGTCGCCATGACGCGCCGGGACTACCGCGTCAAGCTTTATCAACTCACCGCGCCGCAGTACGCGCTGCTCAAACATCTCGACGGCCGGCGAGCCCTCGGCGAGATTCTCGCCCGCCGCCCGCCCGCACCGACGCCTCAACCCCCGTCGGCCTCCGACGTGCGCGACTGGCTTTGCGACTGGGCGGCAAGAGGCTTTTTCGAGAGCGTCGCCGTCCACGGCAATTAAAATAGTCGCCGCCTAACTGCTTTCGCTCGGGGTTTGGCGCGTCCTCGTTAAATGTCCATCGAGAAATAGTGCGCTTCGAGCCGCATCCCCTTGCGCACGTAAAAGCGGTGCGCGTCGAGCCTGCTGACGCGAGAGACGAGCCGCAACTGTGAGCAGGCGTTCTCCCTTGCGTGTGCGACGAGCCAATCGAACAACTCGCCCCCGTAGCCTTTCGACCTCTCGCCGGTTTTCGCCACCAGGTCTTCCACTTCAAGGTACTTCCCGCCGGCTAGCCACTCCGAGATTCTGAACCCTGCGACGGCCTTGACCTCCCCGTCGGTCAGGTACGCCAGCCGGAAACCGGCCACCTCGGCCAGCCTCTTGACCGTCGGCACGAACTCGTCCCGACGTATGTGGGGCCGCAGCTCGGCCATGACCGCGTAACAGGCCGATATCTCCTGCTCGCTGCGTGCGATGTTTATTCTGTCATTCATACCGACTCGCCAACTGACATTCGCACGGGGGGGAAGTCAAGTTAGCCGGCCCCCCGATTGTACGACTCAACCCTCTGCCGCCACCTCTTCGAGGCGCCCGAGTCTCGTGGACGAAAGGCACGCTGACCCGCGTTCGGCCCCGATGGCTTGTTCGGCGCGTCGCCGGAAGCCTGATGCTTCGCCGTCACCTGCGAAAGTATGACTTGTGTAGGCTGGCAATCCATTCGGGCTCCGCCGGCTCCGGTTTCATCTCCAGGCCTTTCGCCAACATCCACCTGTGAATCCACGACAGGCCCATCTTCGCCTGCGCGTCGGGCAAGCCGTACGCTTTATCCTTCATCGCGTCCTCAAGGCTGACGAACGTGTAGCCCCTCGTCCTCATCATGCCGACGAGCTGCTCGAAGTAGTCGGCGTTGAGTTCGTTGGCGTGCAGTAAGAGTGTTTGCTTAACTTCGTAACCTAAAAACTCTCTGGAGAGCTTCTCGAAGAAGGCGAAGATTTCATCCATGTACTTGAGGTAAGCCTCCGCGACGCGCTTCATGGTCTCTTTGTCGCCGCGTTCTTTGGCGCCGCTGTACACCTCTGCAAACACCCACTCCTGGTTGTCAATCGTGACGGGCGCGACGGTGTAGCCGCGCCCGGCGAGAAACTTGCCGAGCCCTTCCTTGTATTCGGCGGTCGGCCCCGTGCGTAACTGCGTGTGGCGGAAGTAGCGCAGCTTCATGCCCTTCTCGCGCAGGAGCATTCTCGTCACGGTCTCGCCCCGGATGACATCCTCCTTGTATGCGTCGAGCGGGTGCCTATCAATCAGGATGTGAGAAAAGGTGTGGTTGCCTAACTCAAGGCCCGCGTCGAGCCACATCTGTAGCAGGGCGACGCGCGCGTCCGTCTCGCCGCGCGCGAACAACTGGCTCTCGTTGACGAAGCCGACGGCGGGGACTTTGTTGTCGGTAATGCTTTTCAACAACTTCCGCGTGATGTAAGTCATCTTCTCCAAATCCCCCCAGGCCGGGAGGTCGTCGACGGTGACGGCGACTTCCCTGCGGGCGGTCCCGTTCGACGCGCCGCCCTGTCGGCCTTGCGCGTCCGGGACAAAGAGCAGGGAGAAGCACGCCGCCGCCAACACGAGCCGGAGTTTGTATTTCACGATAAGCCGCCTTCTTTGTCTGGTTAGGTTGTGCGGGCCGAGACCGCCCGTCGAAAGAGCGCGTCGTGCGGGTGGCGCGGGGCGTTTACAGGTGTCTTTTCCAGAAGTCGAGCATCGTCCGTTGGAGGTGAATCGCGCCGGGGCGGTCGTTGACGCCGTGCTTGCGCATCGGGTAGATCATCTGCTCGAAGAGCTTGCCGGAGTGGATGAGCGCGTCGGCGAACGCCTGCGTGTTCTGCGGGTGGACGTTGTCGTCGTAGGTGCCGTGGATGAGCAGGAGCCGGCCGTGCAGTTGGCCCGCGCGCTTGACCAGGGAGGCGCGCTCGTACCCTTCAGGGTTCTCGGCGGGCACGCCGCCCGTCAGCGCCTCGGCCCACTTGGTGTCGTAGTAGCGCCAGTCCGTGACGGGCGCGCCGGAGATGCCGGCCTTGAACTCCTTCGAGCGCGTCATCAGGCTGAGCGTCATCGTGCCGCCGCCGCTCCAGCCCCAGACGCCGACGCGTGCGGCGTCCACCCACGGCTGGCGCTTGAGCCAGCGCACCGCGTCGAGCAGGTCGGCTGTCTCCGGCTCTAACGCCCCGTTCACGATGGTGTTCTCCAGCAGCTTGCTTATGCCTGTCGCCGCGCGGTTGTCCACGGTCAGCAATACGTACCCT
>Ga0182001_10000242_pt1 | contig 12318 bp, 10 predicted proteins | sample BulsoiFelSFmetaG_FD_120485 | JGI IMG/M metagenome (GOLD analysis project Ga0182001, IMG submission 120485) | Bulk soil microbial communities from Mexico - San Felipe (SF) metaG | ecosystem: Environmental > Terrestrial > Soil > Agricultural land | place: Mexico: San Luis Potosi | collected... | reverse complement strand
AGGATAATCGCAGTGCCAGAGCTAATAGTTGCCATGCTACGGTTTCACCTATCTTTATCTGGTAATAGCCCGAGCGCAAATTCTTTTACATGCTGCACGAGGTTAGCATCATGGTTGTGACGCTCAATCTCCGCCACAAGCGCAGAGCCGACGACCGCCGCGTCTGCATAGCGCCATGTTTCTTTGACCTGCTCCGCATTCGAGATGCCGAAGCCGACGGCAACGGGCAGGTCGGAAAATTTTCTGACGCGCTCGACAAGAAGCTCGGCTGCGCTGCTCATATCTTCGCGCGCGCCCGTGACGCCCGCACGCGAGACGGCGTAGATGAAACCACTCGCGTGGTCGGAGATTATGCGAAGGCGCGCATCCGTCGAGGTCGGCGCGACGAGAAAGATCATGTCGAGGCTTTGCGCTTTTAAGACAGCAGAAAACTCTTCGGCCTCTTCGGGCACGAGGTCTGTGACGAGCACGCCGTCAATGCCCGCGCTCGCAGCTTCACGACTCAAACGCTCAAGCCCGTACTGCATCAGCGGATTGAAATAGCTGAAGAGGATGACGGGCACATCGTTCATCGTGGCTCGCGCCTGCGCCACAACATCCAACAGTTCGCTCAAGCCGAAGTCATGTCGCAAGGCACGCTCAGAAGCACGCTGAATGACAGGCCCATCGGCCATCGGGTCGCTGAAAGGCACGCCAAGCTCTATGACGCTCGCGCCAGCGCGCGCCAATTCCACGAGCAACTCACCCGTAGTTTTGAGATCAGGGTCGCCCGCCGTGATGAAAGGAATAAGCCCGCGCTTCCCTTCCTTCTTCAGACGCGCGAATGCTGCTTCGATACGAGTCATAAAAGAAGTCTAGCGAGTCTAGCGAGTCTGGCGAGTCTAGCGAGTCTGAAAAGTCACGCGGACTCGCTAGACTCGCTAGACTCGGAGACTGTATTAACGTCCTTGTCGCCTCGTCCTGAAAGGTTGATGATGAGCAGTTGATCTCTTGTCATCTCGCGCGCGACTTTCAAAGCATGTGCGACGGCATGCGCGGATTCGAGCGCAGGCGTGATGCCTTCGAGCTGCGAGAGAGTTCTGAATGCTTCGAGAGCTTCCGCATCAGTCGCCGAGACATATTCGACGCGCCCCGCGTCATGTAGAAAAGCGTGCTCAGGACCAATCGAGGGATAATCGAGTCCGGCGGAGACGGAATGCGTCTGGGCAATCTGCCCGCGCTCGTCCTGCAAGACATAGCTCATCGTGCCCTGAAGCACACCCGGTCGCCCGCCGCCCTCTTGATTAAAACGCGCCGCGTGCTCGCCCAGATGCATCCCGCGCCCTCCGGCTTCGACGCCGATCATTCGCACCTGTGCGTCATTCAGGAAAGGATGAAACAACCCGATTGAGTTCGAGCCGCCGCCGACGCAGGCCACGAGCACGTCCGCCAAGCGCCCTTCATGTTCAAGAATCTGCGCGCGAGCTTCGCGCCCGATGACGCTCTGAAAATCGCGCACCATCAATGGATATGGATGAGGCCCGAGCGCGCTCCCCAAAAGATAGTAAGTATCCGCGACGTTCGTCACCCAATCGCGCAAGGCTTCATTGATCGCATCCTTCAACGTGCGCGACCCGGCATTGACTTCTTTGACCTCTGCGCCGAGAAGCTGCATGCGAAAGACGTTCAGCCGCTGGCGACGCATATCTTCCGCGCCCATGTAAACGACGCATTCGAGACCAAAGAGCGCGCAGACAGTCGCCGTCGCCACACCATGCTGCCCCGCGCCCGTCTCTGCGATGATGCGCCGCTTGCCCATTCGCCGCGCAAGCAAGACCTGTCCGAGCGCGTTGTTGATTTTATGAGAGCCTGTGTGCGAGAGGTCTTCGCGCTTGAGATAAATTTTCGCGCCGCCTGCGCTTTCGGTCAGACGCGCCGCGTGAAAGAGCGGAGTCGGGCGTCCCGAATAATCTTGCAGGAGCCTCTTAAACTCCGCCTGAAACTCCGCATCATCGCGCGCAACTAAATAACTTTCGGCCAACTCTTCGAGCGGAGCCATCAAGGTCTCAGGCACAAAGCGCCCGCCATACGGCCCCCAATGACCATGCTCATCTGGCTGTGTTGCTGCGATGTCTTTCACTCTTTTATCTGGGATGCTCGTCAGGCTCAGGTTGCGGACTCATGCCCGGCTTGAAAACCAGCAGCGCATAGGGGCGCATCGCAAGGGATGAATGCGCGTCCATCTGATCGGTTATCTCGAAGGCAATGCCTTGCCGCGAGTCGTAGTAATAATCTATGTCACCTTTCGCAGAGACTTTCAGGACTTTGAGATTCTTGTAAGCGCGGCGAATGTCTGCGAGGCCGCTACGCGTGCTGAGACCTTCGGGAGTTTTGAAGCTCGGCGATGTGACGGAGATTTGCGAGACACGTCCCGCCGCGTTGTAGAAGACGCGCAGAGTGTTTGAATTGTCTGACGAGAACCAATAATCGCCTCTGCCTCTGCGGGCCAGGCTATATGTTCCTGATGGCTGGCCCAACTTGCCCAGAACCATTTGACGGCTCATGCCTATCTCAATCCAACCGATACGCTTCCCCGGCACCACTTCATTCTCCTGCGCCGCGACAGAGGCGACGAACATGAGCGCCAGGCAACAAGCCACGATTAATTTACCAATCACTCTTTCCATTCAGTTAGCCCTTCTTATCTCGATGAAAGCTATTAAAGATTCATTCCAGAAACTTTGATGTTCCGACATCTTAGTAAACCATTAAGAAGTGTTCAAATAAAGAATGGAATAAAAAGTCAAAGTCACAAGCTACAGTCCCGCAAGGGAGACAAGAACATTAGCCGTTGGCAAGCCTAGAGGCGCGGCCACCGGACGAGGATTAAGAAAACAAAAGAGTTCGGGCAGGGACGCCGGACATATCCCTCGTCCCTGACCGAACTCTTATTTTAATATCATATCTACTCCGGCGGTTTCACCACCAGCTAATGTCCTCTCATCCCTTCAGGATATACGATTGTCTCAGTTAATCCATCAGGGGCGCGACGACCGTGCGATTGCGGCCTCCGTTCTTGGCTCTGTAAAGCGCGGCGTCGCTGGCGGCATAGATTGTTCTTTCGGATGTGGCATGCGACGGGCAGGCCGCGACGCCTAAGCTGACGGTAACCGTTCCGACATCTTCAACCTCTGTCGCGTTGACAATATGACGCAGACGCTCTGCGGCGGCGAGGGCCTTCGCGTCGTCAACGCCCGCGAGAAGGAGCGCAAACTCTTCTCCACCGAGGCGCGCAGCCGTGTCATTGTCGCGCGACAAGTCTGTGAGCGCGTTCGCCACATGACGAATCACGCGGTCGCCTGCCGAATGTCCGTGCCGGTCGTTAATCTTCTTCAGGTGATCTATGTCAACCAGCACGAGCGCGCAAGAAATGTTGTAACGACGCCACCGCTCAAGCTCCTGTCCGAGCGCGGTGCGAAAGCGACGGCGATTCGCTAAGCCTGTCAAATAATCGCGGTCGGCCTCTGCTCGCAGGCGATCAATCGTCTGTTTGAGCGTGACGAGCTGCGTCGTCCGCGCGATGAGCAGAGAGAGTTCCGCAGGCATCTCTAAATAGTCGAACGCGCCGAGCGTAATCGCATCGTTGCGCCGCTCGACGGTTGTCGCTTCTTCTCCGATGAGAAGCACAGCCACGCCATCCTGCACACGCGACATGGAGTTCATAAGATCGCCCGCGCCGATACCGCGCAGATTAACGTCAACGATGACAATGTGCGGGCGCGTGCGCCTCAGAGAAATGAGAGCCGCCGCGCCGCCCGTGACGCCGACGACCGTGAATCCCGCGCCTTCAAGCGCCGCGCCGTAAGCGACCGCAGATGGCTCGTCCGTCACCAGCAGCACACGCCCCTGATCGCGCGTCTGCGTCCTGCTGTTTGAAATTGCACGCATTGTTGCGCTCATAATTTTAGACAAGGAAATCTCGTGCGAGAGACGAAAAGGATTCAGTTGTGAGGTGACGGGGGATAATGGACCTAAGATGCAGGCATCGCCTGTATTCACGTCTTCTGTGGCCCACGCTCGACAGGATAACCGATAACGGTAGCTCCGCGTCAAGGTTTAACACGCGCGGCCTTGATAAATTCTCTGACGCGCTCTGCGTCTTTTCTTCCCGGCGCGCTCTCAAGAGAACTGCATGCATCAACTGCGAAGGGATGAACTGCCGCAATTGCATCTGAGATATTTTCCGGCGACAGCCCGCCTGCAAGAAAAAGCTTGGGGCAAAAGTTGCTCACTTCTCTGGCGATGGTCCAATCAATGACGCGCCCAGTGCCGCCGCGCGCTTCTTTAGCGAAAGCATCCAGAAGAATCGCATCCGTCTGATACTCTGAGACGCTCTGCGGATTGAATCCCTCACGGACGCGCAAAGCTTTAATCACAAAACGTCCCCTGAGCGCGCTTGCATACTTAACCGATTCGTCGCCGTGCAACTGCACGCCTTTGAGTCCCACTTCATCAGCGATGCGCTCAACCTGCGCCAGATCTTCATTGACGAAGACGCCGACGCTCATAACAATTTTCGGCAACTGCTCGACAATCTGACGCGCAGCTTCGGGAGCAATGTAGCGCGGGCTGCGCGCATAGAAGTTGAAGCCGAGCGCATCCGCTCCGGCCTCAACAGCCGCGAGCGCATCTTCAAGATTGGTGATCCCGCAGATTTTGATGAAAACCATAAGTTAGTGAATAGTGAATAGTGAATAGTGAATAGTGAATAGTGAAAAGCAGTTCTTAACTTTTCACTTTTCACTATTCACTATTCACTAAGTAGTTCTCGCAAAGCACGTTCAGGCTCATCTGCACGCATGAGAGTTTCGCCGATGAGGAAGCCGCGATAGCCGAGTGTGTGCAGGCGTCTGAGGTCTTGTGCCGAGCGCAGACCGCTTTCCGCAACAAGCAATGCATTGGCAGAAGCGTGTTCCGCAAGATTGACCGAAACCTCCAGCGAAACATCGAACGAATGCAGGTCGCGGTTGTTGACTCCGATCAATGTTGCGCCAGAACTTTCCGCACGATGCAACTCTTCTTCAGTGTGAACTTCGACGAGCGCGTCCATCTTCAACTCTTCTTCCGTGATGCAGCGAAGTCGCGCGAGTCTTTCATCATCGAGCGCGGCGACAATCAGTAGCAGCGCATCCGCTCCAGCCGCAGCCGACTCGTAAAGCTGATATTCATCGAAGACGAAATCCTTTCTGAGCACTGGAATTTTGACAGCCGCGCGAACCGCTCGCAAATCATCGAGTGACCCCTGAAAGCGATCCTCTTCGGTCAACACTGAGATGGCAGCCGCCCCACCCCGCTCATAAGCGAGAGCAATCTGTGCGGCATCAGCACGGGCGCGAATTAATCCTTTCGATGGTGAAGCTCGCTTGAACTCTGCGATCACGTTAAGACCATCACTATTTTTCAACGCCGCGCTCAGAGCCCGCGAACTTGAATCGCGCCGCACATCTTCCGCGCGGAGGCGCATGGCATTAACTCCACACACTGCTTTCGCATGCGCAAGCCGCTCTCTTTTGAGCGCAATAATCTCCGTTAGAAAATCCATTGATTAGTGACGAGTGACGAGTGACGAGTGACGAGTGAAAATCGCGTTCTTAACTTTTCACTCGTCACTCGTCACTCGTCACTGCTTTTCGTCTCTTCAACAAGTTGCTCAAGCTTTTCCATCGCGTCGCCGCTGTCAATGCTTTTCTCCGCCAGACGCGCAGCCGCATGCAGGTCTGAGGCTGTGCCTCCGACGAAGAGGGCTGCCGCTGCGTTCACGACAACCAGATCGCGCGCTTCGTCGCGCCGCTCGCCTTTGAGCACAGAAAGAATCATCCGTGCATTCGCTTCCGCATCGCCGCCGCGCAAGTGAGACAAACTGGCGCGCTCAAGTCCGAAATCTTCCGCCGCAATCTCGAAAGTTTTGACCTGTCCGGCGCGAGCTTCGGCGACGAAGGTTTCGCCCGCGAGCGTCACTTCGTCAAGCCCGTCCGAGCCGTGAACGACCCAGGCGTATTCTGTTCCGAGCGCGATGAGCGCGTGCGCCAGAGGCTCTGCCAGAGCCCGATGCCAGACGCCAATCACCTGTCGCGGCGCGCCCGCAGGATTCGTCAATGGTCCAAGCAGATTGAAAGTTGTGTGTACGCCCAGCTCGCGCCGCACGCCAGCGACGCGCGCCGTCGCTCCATGAAAGAGCGGCGCGAACATAAAGCAGATGCCGATCTCGTTCAAACACTTCTCGGAAACTTCCGGCTGTGCAGTGACGTTGACGCCGAGCGCGGTCAACACATCTGCGCTTCCCGACCGGCTGGTCGCGGCGCGACTGCCATGCTTGGCAACCGGCAGCCCTGCGCCCGCGATGACAAACGCCGCAGCGGTCGAGACGTTGAAGGTCTTGGCGTAGCTGGAGCCTGTGCCCGCAGTGTCTATGAAACATTTATGCTCAGAATTTATTCTGGTTGCACGCGAGCGCATTGCCGCAGCCATGCCCGCCAGTTCTTCGACCGTCTCGCCTTTGACCGCGAGCGCGACGAGCGCAGCGGCAATCTGCGCGTCCGTCGCCTCGCCATCAAGGAGAGCGTCGAGCAGAGAGTTTGCTTCTTCACGCCGCAAATCTTCGCCGCTCATCAAGCGCAGCAAAAGAGAGCGCAAGCCCACGCCTTCTCGTGCTTCGTCTCTGCGCGCCGGAGTCGGCAGCAGCCATGCAGGGCGATGTGAACGGGATTCTTCAGACATAAAACGAGTGACAAGTGACGAGTGACAAGTGACGAGTAAGAGCCTCTTTGCTCGTCACTCGTCACTGCTTTAAAAAATTTGCGAGCAATCTTTTTCCGTCGCTGGTCAGGATTGATTCCGGGTGAAACTGGACGCCTTCGACTTTCACTTCGCGGTGGCGCAAGCCCATGATGACGCCATCGGGCGTGGTCGCTGAGACCTCAAGGCATTCGGGCAAACTCTCACGCTCGACGACGAGCGAATGATAGCGACCTGCCTTGAAGCGATATTCCAATCCTTCAAAGACCGTGCGCCCGTCATGACAAATCTCCGAAGCCTTGCCATGCATAAGCGTGGGAGCGCGCACCACGCGTCCGCCGAATGCCTGACCTATCGCTTGATGACCGAGACAGACACCGAGGATGGGAACGCGCCCCGCAAACTGCTCTATCATCTTCAGCGTCACGCCCGCGCCGTCCGGCGTTCCCGGACCAGGCGAGATCAGAATCTTATCGGGGCAACAATGCGCCTTGACCTCTTCGACAGTCACCTCGTCGTTGCGCCGCACCTCTACTTCCGCGCCAAGCTCGCCCAGGTATTGCACGAGGTTGTAAGTGAACGAATCGTAATTGTCTATGACGAGTAAGTGCATTTGCTCAGGTTAAGCCGATTGTAGCGGGAGAGCGGCTGTTAAGTAAATACGAGTGCCGTACTGAATTGAGTGTTGATCTCAGGCAGGCGCGCACAATTTTTAGTGCTTTTTCTTCTGATTTCATAGACAATTCATCCGCTCAATCCATCTTCTCCTGAATTAGCGGACGACTATGAATCTCTTAAAGCGTGCTTTCGCCCTCTTTCTTCTTACTCTTTCTTTAGTTGCTGCTGGCAGCATAATTCATGCTCAGCAGTTCAATCAGGATTTTAAGCAATCGTTGCACTGGCGCAGCATCGGCCCGTTTCGCGGCGGACGAACTCGCGCCGTCGCTGGCGTCCCCTCGCAGCCGAACGTCTTTTATATCGCGCAAGTCAACGGCGGCGTCTTTAAGACGACAGACTACGGTCGCACATGGACTCCGATCTTTGACGACCAACCGACGGGTTCAGTCGGCGCAATCGCCGTCGCCATTTCAAACCCGAACATCATCTACGTCGGCAGCGGCGAAGGCTTGCATCGCCCGGACCTGTCAGTGGGTAATGGTATCTACAAATCAACTGATGGCGGGAAGAGTTGGACTCACCTTGGCTTGCGCGACGGTCAACAGATAGCCCAGATCGCCGTTGACCCTAAGAACGCCGACCGTCTTTTCGTAGCCGTCGCCGGACACCCTTACGGGCCGAATGAAGAGCGCGGCATCTATCGCTCTCTTAACGGCGGCAAGACCTTCGAGAAGGTGCTTTACAAGGACGAGAACACGGGCGGCGCTGATGTGCAGATTGACCCATCAAATCCAGAAACGGTTTATGCTGCGCTCTGGGAAGCGCGCGAAGGTCCCTGGGAAAACGGCTCGTGGAATGGGACGGGCGGCGGCGTTTTCAAGTCAACCGATGGCGGCAAGACCTGGCGGCAACTGACGAAAGGTCTTCCAGATGGGGTCGTTCAAGCCAACATTACTATCGCGCCGAGCATGACGAGTCGCCTCTTCGCAGCGGTCGCCTCTTTAACAGGCACGAATCTCTATCGCTCCGATGATGGCGGCGAGAGTTGGACCGTAGCCACCGCCGACCCGCGCCCGGCGATTCGCATCGGCGGCGGCGACCTTTCGGTCCCGCGCTTCGACCCGAAGAATGCCGATGTGGTTTATTCGGCGAGCATCGTTTGTTGGAAATCAACCGACGGCGGGAAAACCTGGACAGGGATACGAGGCGCTCCCGGAGGCGACGACTATCAAAACATCTGGATCAATCCGAACAACACAGAAATAATTTTGCTCGGAAGCGACCAGGGCGCAATCATCACTGTCAACGGCGGCGAGTCTTGGAGCAGTTGGTACAACCAGCCGACGGCTCAGCTCTATCACGTCGGAGCGGACAATGCCTTTCCCTATCGTGTCTGTAGCGGCCAGCAAGAGAGCGGCTCTGTCTGCATCTCCAGTCGCGGCGATGACGGCGAGATTACTTTCCGCGATTGGCATCCCGTTGCTGCTGAGGAGTATGGCTATGTGACTCCAGACCCGCTCGACCCCGACATAGTTTTCGGCGGCAAGCTCTCACGTTATGATCGCCGCACGGCTCAAGCTCAGAACATCTTGCCGAAGCCGTTTCGCGCGCCAGATTTCCGCATGGTCCGCACGGAGCCTGTCATCTTCTCGCCCGTTGACCCGCACGTTCTTTACTTCGCCGCCAATACTTTGTGGAAGACAAGAGACGGTGGACAAACGTGGGAGCAGATTAGCCAGGACCTGACGCGAAAGAGTTTCGATGTGCCAGCGAATGTCGGAAAGTATCGCCAGCAACCGACGGCACAACCAACACAGCGGGGCGTTATCTACACGGTCGCGCCCTCATTTTCAGACATCAATCGCGTCTGGGTTGGGACAGACGACGGGCTTATTTACCTGACGACGGATGGCGGCGCACATTGGACGGACATCACGCCCAAACAGATCACTGCATGGCAGAAAATCTCCATCATTGACGCGAGCCATTTCGATGCCGGAACAGCCTATGCAGCCGTCAACACCATACGGCTCGACGACCTGCGCCCGCACATCTATCGCACACACGACAATGGCAAGAGTTGGACAGAGATTAGAAACGGAATCCCCGATGGCGAGACCGTCAACGTCGTCCGCGAAGACACTGTGCGCAAAGGCTTGCTCTTTGCCGGAACGGAGCGCGCCGTCTATGTCTCTTTCGATGACGGCGATCATTGGCAGTCTTTAAGAATGAATATGCCCGCGACATCTGTTCGTGATTTGATCGTCAAGGACGATGACATTGTCGTCGCCACGCACGGGCGCGGCTTCTGGATTCTCGATGACATCACGCCGCTTAGACAGTTGGACGCGAAGATTGCATCATCTGGCGCATTTCTCTTCCGCCCGCAAACAGCCGTGCGCGTGCGTTGGAATAATAATCCCGACACGCCGCTGCCGCCCGATGTTCCGGCAGGCGAGAATCCGCCCGATGGCGCGGTGATTGACTATTATCTGGGCAAGTCTGCGAAAGGCCCAATCACGCTTGAGATACTGGATGCTCAATCCAAAGTGGTGAGACGCTATCGGAGCGAAGACCCGCTACCTCAACCAGACCCGACGCTCAACATTCCAACCTACTGGATTCGCCCGCCGCAGATACTTTCAACCGCAGCGGGCATGCATCGCTTTCTCTGGGACGTGCATTATCAACCCATTCCTGGTGTGAAGCCCGATTATCCAATCTCCGCCGTCTATCGCAACACGCCGCCCGATCCGACTTCGCCCTGGGCCATGCCCGGCAAATACACCGTCGTACTCACCGTTGATGGCAAGCGGTATAGTCAACCCCTCTTGATTAAGATGGACCCTCGCGTCAAGACTTCTACTGCTGGACTTGCCATACAGTTCGATCTTTCAAATCAACTCTATGACGAATGGCTCACGCTCCAGCCTATAGCTGCGCGTCTCAACGGCATCAGTTCGCAGCTTGCCAATCTCAGAGCGCAAGCAAAACAAGAGACACTCACGAGCGCAATTGATGCTCTAGGGAAAAATTTGCAGGAGTTGACTGGGGCTGCGAATGCGCGACCCGGCGCTCCGCTAAATTTAGTTGTGTTGGGGAGAGTACAGACGCTTTTCAGAGACATACAGGGCGCGGACCAAGTGCCCACGAAACAAGTCACAGCAGCAGTCGCGGATGTTCAACGCGAAGCGCAGACTTTCATGGAGCGTTGGCGGACGATTGAATCGCAAGACATCCCAACATTAAATCAACAACTGAAAGCAGCGGGTCTTCAGCCGATAAGTGTGGGAGAGCAGAAATAGTTTGACGATATTCAGTTGGAAGCGGCGAGATAAAAATCTATAGGGGCAGAGGCTCACTCCCTGCCCGCGTTCCCTCTTGACATAGCGGGCAGGGAGTGAGCCTCTGCCCCTACAATTATTGGGCATCAGTCTCACTCTATTGTCTGCTGCGTGCCCGGTTTGAAGTTGAAGAGGGCGACTGAGACCGCTAGCCTTCTCGTGTCTGTGAAGTGCATGAAAATTGGGACGACGCGTCCGCCGTAGGCTGCGATCCCGCTGTAATCCCCGAAGAAGACAGACGCGTTACAACTGAAAGGCTCCAGGTTGATCTTGTGATTGACGAAGGTGCGCCCGCCATCCGTGCTGCGCGCCATCGTGAGCCGCGTCATCGTGCCTTCAGTGTCGCGGCGGTCATAGAAGACCGTGTTGACTGAGCCGTCAACAGGGTCCACCGCCATCCAGGTGAAGAACTGTGCCTTGCCGTTCTTAATCGCGTCATCGTTGACACGCACGGGCTGAGACCAGGTCTCTCCGCCATCCGCAGACGAAGCGACGAAGACATCCTGATCACCATTTCGCTCGTCGGTCCAGTTGATGTAGAGCGTCCCCTTGTGCGGGCCATTGCTCAGGTCAACGCCGGTCACGGGCATACCGTTGGCGCGGTCCAGCCCGGGCATTGGAAAATCCCATCCGCCCGGAATCTGTCCAATCACTTTATCTTTCCCGAATGTCAAGCCGCCGTCGAGAGATTTGTCGAAGACTAAGCCGAGAGGTCCAGCCCAGACGACATAGACTTCGCCTTTAGGTCCAATGGCTGGCACTGCGCCCTCAACCGTGTTGTCGCTGTCTATGCAGTCGCCGCCTGTATCCGAGATGCGGAAAGGCATGGAGAAAGTCTTGCCACCGTCCGTCGAGCGTGAAAAGTAGATTTGTGTATGACACTCCGGGTCGTGGCTTCCGTAAACATCGAAGCGCGTCCAGGCCAGATAGACGTTGCCCTTGAAAGGTGATGCGGGGGCGTTGTCTGTCACAATCCCCGGCTTGTCTTCAAAAGGTGTCACGGAGTTGACATGATTGATGGCCGGGACAGGGTCAGCCCAGGTCAAGCCTCCGTCGCGTGACGCGCTGGTGATGATCCCGCTCTCTGCGCGGCGCGGCCTCTCGACGCGGATGCCATCAAAGGAGAGATGAGCATGATAAGCCGTGCCATCGCTGCTGAAAGCCATAGCATCATCGCCCTGTATCAGATTCTGAGGGTCTTGAGGCGCAACGGTTTTCCAAGTCAGTCCGCCATCCATCGTCACATATGCATAGCTTGCGGCGAGAGGCAGCGGCGGGCGGCCTGTCTGAAACGACGCGCCCACCAGATTATCCGGGTTCTTAGGATTGATCGCGATGGCGACTTCGGCTGGTTGGATGGCCGTCGGTTCGGTCACTCTGACGACGCGTTGGGCCAGCGCGTGATGCGCAGAAAGAGTGAGGAGAAATAGAACGACTGCCGTCTTCTTCCATAAAGCCATGCTTGTTTGACTCCTTATCAATTGTTGTCGTTGTCGGAAATGTTAATTGAACCGAAGGCGCGGCTCGCGCTTGATAATATCATCCAACATTACTTAGAGCGTATTACAAAACTTGAAAAGGT
>Ga0182001_10000241_pt1 | contig 12338 bp, 9 predicted proteins | sample BulsoiFelSFmetaG_FD_120485 | JGI IMG/M metagenome (GOLD analysis project Ga0182001, IMG submission 120485) | Bulk soil microbial communities from Mexico - San Felipe (SF) metaG | ecosystem: Environmental > Terrestrial > Soil > Agricultural land | place: Mexico: San Luis Potosi | collected... | reverse complement strand
TCTACAACATCTTCAATCATCCGCAGTTCGTGCAATCACCTTCGAACATCCTGGCGAATATCTTCGGAGTTGTTGGATTAGGTGTCAGCTCGAACCTGACGACGACAGCCCCGGGACGCTTCCTGAATCCTGATACACCGGCGACAGACTCTTCGGCGCGTGTCATTCGTTATCAGATCAAGTTCATGTTCTAAGAAGCGATCAACCCCTCGAAGCGAAAGCGACCAGCCAACGCTTCTTTTCAAAAGCCCGGCAACTTCCATGCGAGTTGCCGGGCTTACTTTTCAGCATTGCACTGAGGTTAGCTGCGCGCTTATATTGATGCCCGATTGACATCCAGGATTCTTGCGGACATGAGAGGTGGCCTATGCTCTATTACCAAGAGACACGCCCCGTCGGCTTAATCGTTTTCAGCATTGCGCTCTTCGCCTTCGCCTCTTTTCTCGCGCTGCCCCTCTACGCTCAACAGTCAACGCCATCGGCGGCGGCTGAGCGCGCGCGCCAGCGTCAAACTCGCCGCAACGATCAGATGGAGACTGAGATCAGAATCAGCTCTCTCGAAAGAGAGAGCCGCCAGCCTCCCGAAGAGAAAAGCGAGCGCCTGGCCTACGCCCAGCTCAAAGATGATTTCGAGCAATTGCAGACTGTTAATAACCGCATGATGGTGATGGTCTTCGCCAACAATGTGATTGATTATAAAAGCATCTCCGAAGCAATCACAGAGATTAGAAAGCGTGCGGCGCGTCTGAAATCCAATCTGCCTCTTCCCATCGCAGAGAAAGATGCGCCGGAAGACCAATCTCTCAAAGATTGGACCGAGATCAATCAGGCACAAGTAAAGCCTGTCCTCAAAGCTCTCGATGCTTTGATTCAACGCTTCGTCACGAACCCTGTTTTCCAGCAACCTCAAGTAGTTGACGTTCAGCAATCATCAAAAGCAAAACGCGATCTCGAAGCCATCATCAAATTGAGCGAGAAGATAAGAAAGAGCGCGGACAAGTTAGCCAAAGCTTCGATGCCCTAAACTTTCCAGCAAGCCTTCACCGAATAAAAGCTCTCCAAAAGCTTTCTCAATTGCCTTCAGCTTTAGCTGGAGGACAAAGGTAATCAAATGATTGAGGCTTTAGCCGAAATCGTTCGGCTAAAGCCTCGCAGTCTGCTGATACCGATTCCGCTAGCTAAATCTAGTGGCAATTGAATAATCCAAATCATCTTCATCACAGGCAGCAACCTTTTTCCTTCTACTTGCAAAATTTTCAAACTAACTCTTACGAGTTTTCGGAAGACAACATCAGAGGCATCATCTCTTCACGCATCTCATATCCAAATCTAGCAAGATTACATCTCGTCAATATCCAAATGTCTCAAGATTAACTCACGCCATCTGGGCCAGAGTGTGCGACTAACCATGAAAGATGAAACGGCTTTCCGCGTGCTCGCCGTGGTCGGCACGGTCATTGCCCTCTCTTATTTCGATGGCTTGAGGACTCTGCTAATGAACTTACGAGTTTTCGTAAAGCTCGCTCTCCTCGGTTGCTCTGAGAGTGCAGCTTGAGGACTTCAAGCAACGACACAGAAAGGAAATCTTTATGAAAATCTCTATCAGAAGGATAACGGCGTTGCTGTTTGCGCTCGGTCTCTCGCTCTTTGCGCTCAGCGCGGCGGCGCAGACCGTGACGACCGGAACGATTGAAGGCACTGTGACAGATGTCAACGGCGCAGTCGTCCCCGGCGTCACGGTGACGGTCACGAGTCCCAATCTCATTCGCGCGCAATCGGCGACCGCCGATGAGGAAGGGCGTTTCCGTCTGCTCAATCTACCGCCGGGCAGATACTCTGTCACGATTGAAGCGGCCAAAGGCTTCGCCAAGTTTGAGCAGAAGGATGTCGAAGTCAATCTTTCGAGAACATCTTCTGTTGACATTAACCTGCAACCCGAAGGCGCTGCGGCGAACGTCGAGATTACGACGAGCGCGGGCGCGGCCATTGACACGGCCAGCAACACGACGGGCACAAACGTTTCGACAGATCAGTTCTCTAACTTTCCGACGACGCGCACCGTGCAGGGTCTCTACACGATTGCGCCGACCGTCGCCCGCTCTGGCCTCCGCGATGCGGCAGGACGCGACCGTGACCCCTCGGTTGCCGGATCAAGTGGACCAGAGAACAACTACATCCTGGATGGCGTGAACACAACCGACCCCGCTTACGGCGGCAGTGGCGCTAATCTCCCATTCGAGTTCATTCAGGAAGTTGAAATCAAGACCGGCGCATTCGGGGCCGAGTACGGCAAAGCGACGGGCGGCCTCTTCAACGTCATCACGAAGAGCGGCGGCAACGAGATTCGCGGCGACGCTTTCGCTTACTTCTCGACCAAGAGCATGGTGCGCGAGACCACAAACTTTCCGAACACTGGCGCAGCCCCGAACGGCTTTTCAGAATTGGACGCCGGATTCGACATCGGTGGTCCAATCATGAAAGACAAGCTCTGGTTCTTCGGCGCGTTCAACCCGCAGCGCCGCACGAACAATTACCTGACGCAGACTTTTCGTCAGCCGGTTGACAACCAGGTGACGACGCCTTTTTACGCAGGCAAACTAACATGGGCGCTCAACCAGAATAACGTTTTCACCTTCTCAACCTTCGGCGACTTTACGAAGGTCAAGGGCTTTATCGTCGGCCCGATTCAGGGACCGACCCCTGCGAACGCGACCACAGGCTTCGGCAATGATCCAGAAGCTTTCACGGGCACGCTTGAGTCCGGCGGACATAACTATGCCGTCCGTTTGAATTCAACCATCACTCCGAATTGGATCGGCGAGTTCAACTTCGGCCTGCACTTGCAGAGGGCGAACATCACTCCGACCTCAAATGGCGCGAACACGCCTTTCGTCAATAACAACTTCGCCATCCTGCGCTCCAATGGCACGGTCGCACCCGTGACGCAGAGCGGCATCAACTTCGGCGGGACGACCGGCTTCGTGGATTACGTCTATTCGCCGAATGGTTCCTTGCAACGCAACTACCAGACTGGTCCAGGCTTCGGCCAGTACACGGCGCAGGATCGCAACCGTTGGGAGATGGCGGCTCGCCTTCAGAACATCTACGGCAAGCACAATTTCAAGTATGGTTTCGAGTACGTGAAGAACGATTACACGATTAACGACCAGCGCTCGGGCGAGACTCGCACGTTCCCGAACCCGCTCGGTCTTCTCTCCGAAGCGGGCGATGCGACCAACAATCTGGTTCATGGCTATCAAGTCACGAACAACTATGGCGTCTGCACGACGCGCACCATCGGCGGACAATTGACAGTCGTCTGCCCGGGCGCGGCAGCGGCAGCGCGCGCAGCATTGATTGCGACAGCAGCCAACGGATTTCCCGGCGGCGTAATACAAGATACGATTACGGCGAGCGAATTCAGCAACAACCCGTTCCTCGTTCGTCTCTCGACGCGCATCCGCGACTTCGAGCTACACGGCAAGAGTTCGACCAAGACTGAAAGCTTTTACATTCAGGACGACTACAAGCTTGCGCGCGACTTGCAATTCAACTTCGGCCTGCGCTGGGATTACCAGCAGGCTTACGGCGAAGGCGGCACGTCTTATCTCAAGCTCAACAACTTCAAAGATAACTTGCAGCCGCGCATTGGCCTGACGTGGGATTTCACAGGACAGGGCAAAGGCAAGTTGTTCATCAACTACGCGCGTTATCTTGAGACGCCGATCCCGCTCGACTTCAACATTCGCGCGGGCAGCAATGGCGTGCAGACGGATAAGAACTTCAACGTTGATCGCCTTAATGCTGCGGCGGGAGCGAACATCGTTCCGGGCATTCGCGCCGACACAACAATCGGCATGACCAACTTAGGCTCGACGCCGACGCCTGTTGATGCTGGTCTCAAACCGCAGACCGTCAACGAAGCGACCGCAGGCTTCGAGTATGAGGTTGCCAAAGACCTCACGCTCGGCGCACGCGGCATCTACCGCGCTCAAGGCTCGGTCATCGAAGACGGCTCGTTTGATGACGGCAACACCTACTTCCTCTTCAATCCGGGTGAAGCGAGACAGGGGAACACGGAGTTTCTGGCCTGCAATAACCCAGCCGTAGGCTGCTTTGGTCGCGCTCGTCGTTATTACCGCGCGCTTGAGTTCACGGCGACGAAGCGTTTCTCGAACAATTACCAGTTCATCGCTTCCTATGTTTACTCAAGCCTGATCGGTAACTACGAAGGCTTGTTCCGCAACGACAACGGCCAATCTGATGCGAACATCACAAGCTTGTTCGATCTCGTCAGCCTCCTGGCTAACGCTTACGGACGCTTGCCCAATGATCGTCCGCACCAGCTTAAAATAAACGGCAGCTACCGGACGCCCTGGAAGATTCTCCTTTCGAGCAACTTCTACATACAGTCCGGCATTCCCTTCAACGCGTTGATTCCACATCCTGTCTATGGCAACAACGAAGGATTCGGTGTGCAGCGCGGGACGGCAATCGTTCCGTCGGCCAGACCGGGCGGAATCACTGGCGGAGGAAATCGCACGCCTGTGACTTACAACCTGGACCTGGGCGCTTACTATCCGATTCGGATTGGTGAGAATCGTGAGCTGCGATTCCAGATGGATTGGTTCAACGTCACCAATCAACAGCGCGCAGTCAAGCTGGACGAAACGTTCCTGCTTAACAGCGGCGTGACGGGCGTGCCTCCGGTCAGCAATCCATTTTACGGATACGGGTCAATCTTCCAGTATCCTTCATCGCTCAGACTGGGCGTGAAGTTCCAGTTCTAAGCTTCTCAAAATAGCTCTCTCGCGGGACCATGCGCCAGCAAACTTCACGTGGGAGAGCCTTGACGGGAGAGGCGCAAGCTTAACTGGCTTGCGCCTCTCCCGCTCTCTTTTGTGCCGTAGCGGATTGTGTACGTTTTAGTACCCTGTGCTATTATTCGCTCACCCTTTTTTTACCCCTTTATTAAATCCCCTTTAAGACATTTAGCGCAAAGAAGCGCAAAGATTGTTGTCTTCTCCCCGGATGAATTTTGTTTGAGGTGAGTTGGAAGTGAGTCACGGCAATTATCCATATACTATTTTAATCGCAGAAGATTTTGACGATACACGCAGCATGATTAAGCGCATGCTGCAAACAAACGGCTATCGCGTCGTCGAGGCAGCGAATGGACAGGAGGCTGTGGAACTGACTAGAGAAGACTGCCCCGACTTGATTCTGATGGACTTGAACATGCCGCTGATGGACGGACTGGAAGCCACAGAGCAGATACGCGAGTGCAGAGGCTTGTGCTGCGACGTTGTCATCCTGGCCATTACCGCACACGACACCTACGGCATGAAAGAGGCCGCCATCGAAGCGGGCTGCGATGGCTACTTGACCAAGCCGATAGACTTCAAAAATCTTGAGAAGATTTTAGGCCGCCTGCTGCCCGTCGTCGGCGACAGAAAGTAAAGAATAGAAGGCAGGAAGCAAGAGCAGAAGGCAGGAAAACGGCGACACGTTCTTTCCTGCTTCCTGCTCCTGCCTCCTGCTCCTTACTGTCTGCCTTCGGTTCTTCTTAATCCGAAATCAGCCACTCGGTCTCTTCTGTGATATAACTCGGAAGCGCAAGAGAAGTCCTGATTTGGCTGCTTGCTTCGAGAATCACAAACGTTTGCATCAACCGAAAAATTTTGACGACTCGTTCATCCCTTCGGCAGGGACCAGCGCTCGCGCTAGGCACTCTGCGGCGAGCGATACATAGATCATGAGAAAAGTTAGTTTCGGCCAACGTCTGCGTTACGCCTTCGATAAGAGTTTGTCCCGCGGCACGATTTCTCTAATCGGCTGGCTCGGACTGGCTTCCCTTTTAATAGTCATCATTGCGACCATCATCCTTTTGACGACGGGCATTGCGCCCGAAGCCCCCGAAGGGCAGGAGGCGCAAACCTTGAGTCCCGCCGAAGCCTTCTGGCAAAGCTTGATGCGTTCGATGGACCCGGGCACGCTCGCGGGCGATACCGGTTGGAAGTATCGCGTCCTGATGCTCGTCGTCACCGTCGGCGGTATCTTTATCGTCAGCTTGCTCATCAGCGTTTTGTCTAGTGGATTGCAAACTAAGCTCGAAGAGTTGCGCAAAGGTCGCTCCTTTGTGGTCGAAGAGAATCACACGCTGATTCTCGGCTGGTCTTCGCGGATTTTTCTAATCATCTCGGAACTGGTCATCGCCAACGAAAATCAGAAACATCCACGCATCGTCATTCTCGCCGATAAAGATAAGGTCGAGATGGAGGAAGAGATTCGCGCTCAGGTTGGCGATACGAAAAACACGCGCGTCATTTGTCGTTCCGGCAGTACGATTGATCTGGTTGACCTCGAAATCGTCAACCCGCACGAGGCCAAATCAATCATCATCCTCTCGCCGGGAGATACTGCTGAGGCGGACGCGCAAGTGATTAAAATGATTCTGGCGATTACGAACAACCCGAATCGTCGCAGCGAGCCGTATCACATCGTCGCCGAAATCCGCGACGAGAAGAACATGGATGTTGCTCGCATCGTGGGCCAGGACGAAGCGAAACTGATTCTCTCCGGCGACATCATCGCACGTATCACCGTGCAGACCTCTCTACAGGTGGGCCTCAGCATCGTTTACACGGAGCTTTTAGATTACGGCGGCGACGAGATTTATATGCAGGAGGAGCCGCAGCTTGTCGGTAAGACATTTGGCGAAGCATTGCTCGCGTATGAGCAATGCGCCGTCATGGGTCTCAGGCAAGCACAGGGCGGAGTACAGGTTAATCCGCCGATGGAGACAGTGATAAGCGCGGGCGACAAAATCATCGCCATCGCCGAAGACGATGACAAGGTCGTCTATTCCGGCTTCTCAAAAGTCTCGATAGACGAAAGCGCGATTCGAGAACCATCGAATATGCCCCCGCGCCCGACAAGAATTTTGATTCTGGGCTGGAACAAGCGCGGCTCGACGATTGTCCGCGAGCTTGATAATTACGTCGCCGCAGGCTCGCTTCTTAAAATCGTCTCCGACACGCCCGTGTCTGAAACAGAGCAAAGCGAGATCGGCGAAATTTTGCAGCGACTGACGATTGAATTTGAAGTGGGCGAGACGACCGACCGAAAGCTGCTCGACCGTCTTGAGTTGACTTCATTCGAGCATATCATCCTGCTCTGTTATGCAGAGAAGTTGGACGCGCAGGCGGCTGATGCCAAAACGATGATTACGCTCCTGCACTTGCGCGACATAGAGCAGAAGAAAGGCGAGGCTTATAGTGTCGTCAGCGAAATGATTGACGTGCGCAACCGCGCTCTAGCTTCGGTCGCCAAGGCGGATGATTTCATCGTCAGCGACCAATTGACCGGCCTGCTTCTGACACAGGTTTCTGAGAACGCAGAGCTGCTCGAAGTCTTCGAAGATTTGTTTAAGGCCGAAGGCTCTGAAATCTATCTCAAACCGGCCAAAGATTACGTCGCGCTCAAGCGAGACGTGAACTTCTACACCCTCGCGGAATCCGCACGCAAGCGCAACGAAGTCGCCATCGGCTATCGTCTGGAGAGACACGCCACCGATTCAAACAAGGCTTACGGAGTCCGCGTCAATCCGCCGAAATCCGAAATGGTCGCGTTTCAGGATGAGGACAAAATCATCGTCCTCGCGGAAGATTAAACCGCGCTACTATTTGCAATTGAGTATAGCCCGTAGAGGCGCGATAGCCCGTGTCAGCCCAGATCAACTTCAAGCGGTCGCATATGGCAGAGGCAGGGAAAATGGATTCAGACGGTACTTTCAGCACAGAACTGTGGCCGCAGCGTCCAGCATTCGAGTTGCCAGCCGTGGCCTTCTACAGCAAGGGCCGCAATGTAGCCTTCCCCCACCGGAAGAGATTGTAAAGCCCAGCGTGAAGCTTTCCGCGGGTCATTTCTGATGCTGAGCAGAGCTGGCGGCTCTTGCGGAACCAGCGAGACATCGAACTGATCGAGCGGAAACGAAAGACCATCACCTTTGGCCTTGATAAAGGCTTCCTTACGCGTCCAGCAATTAAAGAAAGCCTGCGGCTGCAAACCCGTCGGAAGCGCCCTCAGGCTGGCTACCTCTCGCGCCGAGAAGAAGTGTTCAGCGATTGATTCGCCGACCACGTCGTGGCGGACGCGCTCGACATCAACGCCGATCTCACGCCCACGCGTGACAGCATAAAGGGCGACGCCATCAGAGTGCGACACGTTGAAGCGCAACGAGTCGCGCTCGCCCTCGCCAGCCAGCGCGGGTTTTCCGTAAGGGCTGTAGCTGAAGCTTAACTGTTGCGGTGGGACATCCAGGTAGCGGCCCAGAAGTATTCGCAGCAACGCGCGTGCGGTAATGAAGTGCTCCCGGTCCTGTGGGAAGTGAAAACGCTCTGCCCACTCTCGTTCGTCCGCTGAAAGCAGATGCCACATCCGAGTCGCTTGGTCGGCGAATTGGTCCAGGCGGGCGTGCCACACGTGGACCGTCTCTTCATCGAGTATGAGCAGCCCTCCGGGCGGAGCTTCACGAAAGCTATGGGGAGTTGACATTGAGATGCCCTTCAAATCAGTGGCCGCAGCAGTCCAGTTGAAATCATGGGGAACTCCACAGGAGCGACTCTTAAAAATTCGAGCCGCCATCAACATAAACAATCCGCCCCGTAAAATACTCGCACTCGACGATGAACCTGAGCGCCTGCCAGATTTCATAGGGAACGCCGAACCTTTGTAGGGGAATGCCTTCAAGCAAATCTTCCTTGGCTGCATCGGAGATGTTATTAAGGATCGGCGTTTCGATAACCCCTGGTGCGATACCAGCGACACGGATGCCATGTGGAGCAAGTTCGAGCGCCCAGGTACGCGTGCAGGCATCAAGCCCCGCTTTGGACGCGGCATAATTGGACTGGCCCGGATTGCCCGCATTCGAAATCGAAGAGATGTTGACAATCACGCTCTCTTTGACTCCTCGTTTGAGTATCTCGGCAGCAACTTCGCGCGCCATCAGGTAGTGTCCGGTCAGATTCACATCTAAGACCTGCTTCCACTGCGCGGTCGGCAATTTCTTCACCCAGCCGGTCTCCTCTTTCGCCAGTAGTCCATCGCGGAGAATACCGGCGTTGTTGACCAGGAGGTTCACCCCGTCAAACTCTTTGACGACCTCCGCGATAAACGTCGCCACCGAATTTTCCTGGCTAATATCAAGCTTCAACGTCAATAGTCTGCCCGGAAGGTTTTCACATTCGGCCTTGAGTCTTGCCAGTCCGTTGACATCAATATCGCCCGCCGCCACCGCAGCGCCCGCCCGAATTAATTCGAGCGCGAAACAACGCCCAAGCCCGCTGGCAGCTCCCGAGACAATCGCTTTTACATTTTCAAGCTGCATCGTTACACATCCTGTCTTCAAAAATAGTTCAACTTTTCGCGCGCCAATCCGGCCACTGTCGGAGAGGCGAAAACCTGCCGCAAGGTGAGTCCCGTTTGAAAGCACTCCCGCACGCTAGAAATAATCTTAGTTGCCATCCGTGAGTGGCCGCCGAGATCGAAGAAATTATCCCCTGCCCAGACCTCTTCGAGTCCCATTACTTCGCCACAGATTTCTGCCACTCTCTTCTCTACAGCCGGGCTAATCATCTATACCGACATACGTGTGTAGTGCTTGCGCAAGATATTCAAGCGGTGCAGCCCTTCCATGATGGTCTCAAGCGGCAAGCCGAAATCTATCAGACACGCTATCTCGTTGACGCCGATCTCCATCAGTCCGTCAACCAGTTGTGAACACTTGGCGGGCGTGCCGCATAAGAGGATCGCGTTGAAGTAGCTCTCGAATGCATAGTCGGCGACCGCGTCGAGGTCTGCCTCTGTCATATCCTGAATTTCAAAGGATGTGGGATTCGGCAGCACTTTCAGAAAAACATCTTTCTGAAGCTCCAATTGCTTGATGTTGGTGCGGAAATAATGTGCCAGAGGCACTCTGACTTGTTCCTTGACAATCTCATCATCGTCTCCGAGGAAAGTGTGCAGCATCACGGCGACCCGACCGGCTGCTGGGTCGTGTCCGTTATTAGCCAGGGTCTCACGATAGAGTTTGATTTTCTCGGCCAACACGGCTAAGGGCTGTGTGACGATGGCGGTCAGAACATTAGCACCGATTTCGCCAGCCTTAATCCACGATTCATGATTCCCCTGAACCGTGATCCAGGTCGGCAGCTTTGGCTGAATCGGCCTGGGTAGGATTTTCACCTCCACCTCCTGACCATCCACTCCCTTGAGTGCCACCGCTCGTCCAGCCCACAAATCCTTGACCATGCTGACTTGTTGAAAGAGAAGTTCTTTGCGCTTCTGATAGCCCTCTGGATGAAACACAAAATCCAGTGGATGCCAGTCCGAGGCGAAAGAGACCGCCACCCGGCCATGCGAGAGATTGTCTACGACAGACCATTCTTCAGCGACCCTGATCGGATTATGCAATGGGAGGTTGACGCTGCCCGCTCGCAACTCTATTTTTTCAGTGACCATCGCCAGAGCAGCGCCGAGCACGGAAGGGTTCGGATAGAGTCCGCCGAAGTCCTGAAAATGACGCTCCGGCGTCCACACAGCCTTGAAATCATGAGCATCGGCAAACTTGGCAGTTTCCAGCAAGAGCTGATATTTCTCCGTCGTGTTGGTCGAGCCGTCGTCGGAGAAAAAGAAGAGACTGAACTGGATGCTCTCGCTCAGATTGTGCTCAGGGGATGCGCCTACATCAGCAGTCTCACTTTGCCGTGCGCCAACGCTCACCGCAGGCTCATCCGCCACTCGCTCGGCGTTCGGCGCGGCCAAGCGGCTGTGCTGTTTCTTCCCGAGTTGCAATTCCAGAAACTCGCGCTGTCCGGGTAAGGGTGTTTCAAAGCTTTTCACCAAGTCTCTCATTTTTCTTCTCCTCGCCTACCAGTGTTATGGCATTGGCGATTCTGGCATCCGGGGTCGTGGGAAATAAATTCTCTATCTCGGCGATCATCCGTTCCAACTCTTCCGCGTCCTCCCGGTTGATGCTCAAGCTGCTCGACATCTACCGAGCGGGTGAAGGTCTGCTGCTGTTCCGAGAGAAATCTGTAATTGTGGAAGATGAGGAAGGACCTGAGTTACAGAAGGAGACGCTTGGGCCACTGGCCGGGCATCAAAGGTGAGCAGCAATGGCGCACCTTTGATGCCCGGCCTCATTCTTCTGAGTGAGCCGATTGAAACTTAAAGCTATGCCGGAAGAGGTAAGACATCTTGATGAAGAATGTCCGCCCATTGCGGCGGAAGCCGGGTTCCAATTGACCTGTGAAGGGGTTGAAGCCGTTGCTGTTCAGGTCGTCGTTATAACCTACATAGAAGGAGGTGCCGGGGTTCGGCGCCCAGCCTAAAAGGAATTGACCACGAATGTTCGAGTTCAAGGAATCAAAGTCAATCCGCGCTCTGGCAAAGGTGAAGCGTGTGAATTGGTAGGTGGTGTGCAGCGACCAGATATTCTCATCATAGGCGACGAGCTTCGTATCGTTGCGGACCAGCCGGTCCTTTGTGTAATCGAGCGAGGTGCGCAATGCATTGGTCGGCTGAAAAATCAGGCTCAACGAGGCGCGGATTTCCTTTCCTGGGCCAGGGTCGAGCGGCGCATTCGGATCGAGGAGCGCCGCCGGACTGACACGCTGGAATCTCGGCAGCGCTCCGAAGTCAAAGTCGAAAGCGTTCTGGATATAGTCGAAGGAGTAGGAGGCCGAGAATTGTTTGTTCGGAGTGGTGTCGCCGTAAACGAAGTAGTCTTTATTATACGCCGAGCGTTCGGAATCTGGTCCGGCGAAAGCTCCGCTCTGCGTCGGCGTCCGTCGAGGTCCGAACTCTTCTTCGAGCAGGCGTTCGTACCCACCGCTGAAACCAAAATTGAGGGTGGTCTGATGCTGTAAGGCCAGCCTCAACTGCGTCTCGTTATTCCAGGACTGCATCCGACCCTGCCAACTGTAATTGGTCCCGATGTTGTTGTATAAGCGCCAGTACACGAGCTTGGCTTTCGGATTCGGCTCGGACTTATAACGCACCGTAAAATCCTCACGATTGGTATTCGTGCGGCGTGTGAAGCCGACATCGGCGCGGTAATCGCTCGTGCGCCCGCTACCGCTGAAGTTATAGCTCAGATGGCGGGCCTCCGTGTCATAGCTGAAGTAATAACCGAGCGCGTTGCCGGTCCGGTAGACATCGTTGTTTGTGTTCGGGTCGAAATAGTTATGGCGTGAGGTAGTCCCCACCACTTGAAAGTCAAAGACGGTCTGCGGGCTGAGGCGAAACCGCCCATCAATGCCGCCCAACTGATTATG
>Ga0182001_10000240_pt1 | contig 12353 bp, 7 predicted proteins | sample BulsoiFelSFmetaG_FD_120485 | JGI IMG/M metagenome (GOLD analysis project Ga0182001, IMG submission 120485) | Bulk soil microbial communities from Mexico - San Felipe (SF) metaG | ecosystem: Environmental > Terrestrial > Soil > Agricultural land | place: Mexico: San Luis Potosi | collected... | reverse complement strand
CGCGCAGCAGGTTCTGCCGCGCGCGCTGCGTGGGCGCGAAATGCAGGTCGGCGAGCAGAGTCGTGATGCGGCGATTAATCTCCTCCGGGAAAGGTTGCCACTTATCACCGCTGCGCAATCCGGCCTCGACGTGCGCCACCTTCGCGCCAGCATGAAAGGCTGCCAGAGCGGCGGCGGCAGTCGAGGTCGTATCTCCCTGGACAACTACCCAATCCGGTCGCACGTTCTGCAACACCGGTTCAAGCCTTGAGAGGACCGCCGCCGAAACCTTTGTCGGCGATTGATTATCCTCCATCACATTGAGGTCATAATCAGGAACGATCTGGAAAAGGTCCAAGACCTGATCCAGCATTTGACGATGCTGTGCCGTGATGCAGACCTGAGAAATGAAATCGGTTGAGCGGGCGGCCACCCCCTGAATCAGTGGGGCCATCTTAATCGCCTCGGGACGAGTCCCAATCACAAACATGATTTTAAGCATAATGGCTTAGCTTATCAGGCGGGAATGATCTTCCTCTCCACCCTCAAGTCTCACTGTCTGACGGACAGACACCCCTCGGCTTGATGGCCAGAAACATCCCGCGCGAGTAGGTGTGCGTCAGAAACTGATAGGAATCGGCTGAATAATCATGCTGTTCCAGGACGAGGCCGAAGCCAGACCTGAGCGCAGCGCGCAGAAGAGATTCTTTGGTTAGCCAGAAAGAGCTATGGTTAGAGTAAGACGCCCAGAGCTGCTCCTCCGGGTCTGTGCCCGGCGCATATTCAGAAAACCAGCGACCCTCATAAGTGTCTCCGTTGGCTTCAACTTTTTTAAGCGGCCCTAAATGTTTCAGGCGTGGGTCCAGAAGCGCGAGGGCTGCCTCATCCGCAGGGGCGTAGTGCGATTCGATGACTAACACCGCGCGTGTGGCCTCGGCTACCTGTCGCAGCCAACTGAGCGGATCATCCAAATGGTAAAAGATGCCGAGTGCCAGTACGACATCGAAGGAGCCGAATTTCTGCCGCGTGAAGTTCTTAACATCGTCATGCACGAACGTGAGGTTTGCGAGACTGAACTGCTCTTTCAGAAGCTGGCACTTATCCAGATTCTTCCGCCGCGCTTCAATCGCCGTCACCTCCATCCCCTGCTGGGCCATTGCTAACGCGAAGCCTCCTTCGAGCGAGCCTAAATCTGCGACACGGAGCCTCGCCAGACGATCTCTGTAAATGAGCGAGAGCGCACGCAAAATAGCGCGCAGTCGTAAGTCTGTCTCGATAAAGTCGGGGTCTCCCGGCCTCGTCGTTACTTCGGGCGAGAGCCGAATATTGTGCGCCGTCCAGTTCTGCTCACCGAGCCTGCGTTGTAATTCCTCGTCGGGTAAAGGCATCAAGATAACTCCAGCAAAATTTTTAAAGTTTTCGTAGCCAGAGACTCCCACCCCTGTTCTTCAGACAGAGCGGCATGAGTTCGGCGAACCGATCCTCGTAAAAGAGTTCCAGGTAGGTATTGAAGAAAGCTATTACGAAGGAACTATTGTATTGAAGAAAAGCGCGCAGTAGATAACTCTCGTTCCAAAACAGGCCCAGATCACAGATCCACTCTTTAGGATATTCGAAAGGGTAAAAGATGTCATGAAAGTGAACGAGGACACCGCTCGGCAAACGCGGGAGGATGTTGAAGACGATGTGGTTGACATCGCTGCCCACCTTACTGACGTGCGTCGAATCTATAAACAGAATGTCATTTGCCGAAAGGGACTGAAAAAGTTTTAACTCAACGTCCTGAACACCGGTCGGGAGCAATTCAATTCTAGACTTATCCGCCTTTCTAATCATAGACAACAAAAGCTGTGGGTTGGGATCAATGAAAGTGCATGAGATGGAATTGCCGAAAAAAAGTTCATTCGTATCGAGCATCACGCAGGACGAATAGCCCGACCCGATTTCAATGATCCTACGGGGGCGAAGGTGCCTGATCATCGCATACAAGCAGATGGCATCCGAGTAGCCGTAATTAGTGTTTTCGAAATAGTACCGAAGACCGCGCCGCTTCTCGGCCCCGAACGGCAGTTCGGGATAGAATCCGGCGAACGACTCGAACAGGCTTAACTGCTCCTTCTCGTTCAAGTCAATGCCGGGAAGATGATCCGGTATTTGAAAGACTCGCGCCTCGTCACGTCTGACCTCACTGATGGACGGGATAGGAGAATAAAAATGGCCTGGCGGAAACCTCAGTTTCTCATAACTCACCTGAGGGTCTATGCCCTCGGTTTCCGTGCCCCGTCTCAAAGAGGCCGGGCTTTTGATGATGTCTCTCAAGAAATTTCTCATTACCGTTCTCGGTCAGTCGGGTCGGCGCATGACAATCAAGTCTTGCGAACTTTCAAGTCCATTCTCGATGAATTCCAAGACATCTAAATGCTTCGACCAGTTTTTCACTGTGTACTCTCTCGTTTGCGAAGTGCCGCGGTAGTAGCCTGCCGGGGCGATGCCGTTCAACATCGGGTCCAGCATCTCATCAGAAATACCTCCGTCTGGAATCTGGTATGGGGAGAATTTAGAGTAAATGGAGGCAAGCAAGAACCCGCCAGGGGCGAGAATGCGTTTCATCTCAATTAGCCAGGCATCCTGCATCTCTCTGGTCAGATGCGTGAAGACCGAGCAGGCGAAAACCGCGTCGAAGCTCGCGTCCGGCCACGAGGTCGGCGGCGCGGGCGAGATGGTTGAGAAGCGGCCCCGAGGTAAATGCTCTACACACCATTGGATAGCCCCGGCATCAATGTCACAGCCGTGAACTTCTACGTCGTGACGCGCCAGATAATGCATCAGGTGGATGGTGACGCGCCCGCATCCGCAACCCCAATCGAGGACGCGGCGCAACGATCCGAGATCGCGGTAACGGGACAATGTGTCCAAAAATTGCGACGCGCACCACAATCCCGCCGCCTTAAAGATTGGCCCCTTCTGACAGCCCGTCACGCGGAACATTAGCTCTTCGGGAGGAGTCGGCACATTCGTCTCAAGGTCCTGACGAAATAGTGTGCTCAATCGCACGACTGGCTGCACTTCCGTGCAACCTAAAACACTGATGTGACTGAAGCCGGAGAGTTGTTCAATCGGTTCCGGTAGAAGGAAGCGGAAACGCATTGCCTCGCCCGGCAGATTCTTCTCGATTAAATCCGGGTCGGAAACATCCTCGGGGTTGGCGATGCCAGTCAGGCGTTCATTGAGGTATAGAGCGAACAGGCTGAATTTGCTGCCTGGGGGAGCAAGCATCCAGCCTTCGATACAAAAACCCTCTTCGGAGAAGCTGGGTTGATCGAAGTAGCCGAGTCCGGGTTTGAGGAATTGGAAGTGATTATATTCGGGCAGACACGAGCGGGCAGACTTTTTCGCGCCGCCTGGTTTGGCCGAAGGAAACGACGTTTCTGTGATTGGCGAGCGGTTAAAGATCAGGGGCGCGTTCACGTGCGGAATCCATTTGACTTTCCACTTATCTTCAAAGCGGCGGCGGTTTTCCTCAAACAGCTTCTCGTATTGCCCATTCCCGAACAACTTCCTGAACGCCGCCTGGCCCACATGATGCACGAACACGTCAGCCGCACAGACGATGCGAAGCCCCGCCGCCCTGACGCGCTGGGTGTAATCATCGTCCTCGAAGAGTCCTGCGCCAAACTGTTCGTCCAGCGGGCCAACCATCTCGAAGGTCTCGCGCCGCAACGCGACACAGAACATAGCAAGCATCCTGATGTCTGCGATCTCGCCTTCATGTTCCCAGGCGCGAGTTTCCGCAAACCTTTCCATCTCAGCCCATGTTCTGTAGTTGACCTCTACTTTCGCCTCATTCCCGACAAAGTTTGTGACTGGACCGACCATACCGACCTGCGGATTATCCAGGTGTTTTGTCAAACGGCTGAGCCATCCGGGTGGGACGACCGTATCGTTATTCAGGAGGATGATAACGTCACCCGTGCTGATGCTCACGCCCTGATTGTTCGCTCTGGCAAAGCCGTAATTCGCCGGATTTAAGATGATGCGAACGTGCCGGTGTCGAGCTGAGAGTTGACGGAGAAATTCCGGCGTGCCGTCCGTCGAATCGTTGTCCACGACTATTATCTCGTAGTCGAGATATGCAGTATTGCGCAGGACGCTCTCAAGGCAGAGCTTATTCAGGACCAGATTGTTATAGGTGACGATGATGATGCTGGCGCGCGGAATCGTAGCTGAGAGACTCTTGATGATAGTTTCGTATCTCACTTGCCACGAATTGCGTTGTGCGAACTCGCGGCGAGTTGCCCTTATCTCCTGGTCGTCTTCTGCGACAGCCCTATCAAGTTTGTCTAGGAACTCTTCTCTATTTCGTGCGATGTAAAGGTAATCGGCGAAAGCATCCAGTTCCGCGAGCGCGACGGAGACGACGGGCTTGCCTGCGCTCAGGTATTCGTACATCTTCACCGGGTCGGTCGCATGGGTGATGGCGTTGAGCTTGAAAGGAATCAGGCAGGCGTCGAAGTGATATAGATACTGCGGCATCATTTCGTAAGGTTGCTGGCCGAGCAGGTGGACGTTTGGCAGCGTTTCAAGTTCCGAAACATCAACGTCAAAAATTCCGCCGAGGAGAATGAATGAGTAAGAGGGACGCTGGCGTGCGATGTAAGTCATTAGCTCAAGATCGAACCAAGCTGCAATCGCGCCGTAGTATCCGACGAGCGGGCGCGGTAAGTCTTCGAGCAGCGTATTCGGCTGATAGCGTCTTCTGTAATATTCGAAGTCAACTCCGTTGCGCACGAGCGTTGAAGGTCCTTGACGCCGGTCGCGCCACTTCTCAGAGAGAGCCGCAGCCGTCACGACAAGCAGATCGCAATCGCTGACTAACTCAGGCTCTGCTTTCGTGACTACCTGTGCCACCCCTGGAAACCCTTCCCACTCGTCCATGCAATCATAGATGACGCGCCATCCCCAACGCTCCTTAGTCGAGAGCGCCACATTCCTCCACGACGGCGTCATGACATAACCGATGACCTCGTTAATCTGGCATGCGCGCCGCAATTCGCCAAGAGAGTCAAGGAGAGATTGAGCGTTCGCGCCGCTCATGACTTCCTGATTAATGCGCGGCTGGCGCGCGGCTGCCAGTGTGACTTCATATACGTTCTTCTTAATCTCTTTTACGGAGAAGCGCGGATGGGCATTAACGGGAAGCACCTCTTTCAGCTTGATGCAAAAGACTCTGTGGCCGTGTGCGGCGAACTGTGACATGAGTTGCTGCGGACGCTGGTAGCGAAAGTCCCAGTCAATGATGGAAAAGCAGATGACATCCGGCTTGTGTAGCGGAGCGGATGTTTGCTCGTCGAGAAGTTTCGAGAGATGTTGCGCGTCCGGTTCTGGAAGCAGAGCGATAGATTCTTTGAAGTCATCAGTCCGACAGGCTTTGGGCGCGACCAACGCGAACGTTTCAGAGTTTCCATTGTGCTCGTCCGTTCTTTGATTTACCGGACGCCTTCTCAGAGGACGGATGACCTTCTCATAGACAGGCTCGAAATAGCGCATCTTGATGCGGCCAAGGCGATTGGCCCAGCGCCACGATCTTGTGTTTAGAATCGCGTTGAGTCTCGTCTCTTTGGCGTTGAGTTCTGCCGAGAGCGCATCAATTGTCTCTCGTTGTGCGTTCAGTTGAGCGTTCAGAGTCGCTTGCACTTCTTGATTAAGAGACTGCCATTCGTTTGAAAGAGAGATGGCCTGCTGCTCGCTCTCATGAAGGGCAGCCGAAAGCGCCTTGGCCTGCTCCTCTTTATCCTGAGCTTGCCATGAAAGCACGCTCTTCTCGTGCTCTGCATCAAGGCGCAGGCGCAAACGCTGGCCGAGTTCTGAAAAGAAGGAGCGGAAGAGAGACTGCTCCTCTTCCGACATTGCGAAAAGCTCGCCAAGCGGCTGTGGCAGCTTCGCGCCTGTCGCCAACACACCCAAGCCGTGCTCATGAGTAAATTCAAAATGCGCATAGCGCAGCTTCAACTCCTCCCAGAGTTGCCACACGCCGAAGTTTCGTTCGCGCACGTTGATGTCGTGAAGAAGCACGACCCCGCGCTCGCTCATTTTCGGCAGCCATGTCTCGAAGTCGTGCTTGACGACTTCATAAGCGTGGTAGCCGTCAATGTGCAAGAGATCAATCGAGCCGTCCGCAAAGCCTTTGACGGCTTCATCAAATGTGCTTTGAATCAACGTGGAGAATTGATCGTAAAGAGGATCGTGATGGTCTTTGAGGTCTTGAAAGGTTCTCGCGCTTTCATAAAAGCCGCTCTGCTCGTCGCCTGTCCAGGTGTCCACACCAGAGCACCGTGTGCTTAATTTCAACTCTTTGACCGCCTGGCAAAAGGCACAGTATGAAACGCCTGTGAAGACTCCCAGCTCGACCAGCAGGCGCGGTCGCAGGGCATCAACCAGAAACATAGCGAAGGGGACATGTGCAGCCCATGCGCTTGGAGCAAGCCTTAAAGGGTATGAGAGAGCAGTGGGATAGTCGAGTGGATTGAACTTTGGCATCCTCAAAAGTAAGTGGTCGTTTATATCTCAGTATCGCTTACCGTTTCAACTTTCTCAGGTAGCCTTTCGGGTTAAAGGTGAGGAAGAATTTTTCACGCTCCCGGTCCGCGACGAAATCATCCGTCTCGCGCAAAAACTGTTCGACGGCTTCCATCGGCCCAGCCCCGTGAAGTTGAAAAACAGGGTGGCCGTTGACGTTCGTGTCTTCGACGATGAGATAACTCTCTGCGGTGACTATCTCGCTGTAGATGTGTAGCTCATTAAGGACATGCTCCCGGCGATGATCGGAATCGAGAATGACCATCACAGGCCCAGCGTCTTTGATAAGAGCTTTAACCTCATCCACCACCTCCTGGTCCACAGACGAGCCATGCAGATATTTTATTCTGCGATGTGAAGGGCGGCCTGCGCGCTCTTCGACATCAATAGTGATAACCTCTCCGTCTCCGAGCAGGTCACAGAGAGAAGCAAGATAAAGCGCGCTGCCGCCAGCCGCCGTCCCGCACTCAATGATGTAGCGGGGGCGCAAATCGAAAATTATCTCCTGATAAATCCAGAGATCGAGCGGACACTTCAACGTCTCGACGCCGAGCCAGAAGGTGTTACGCCAGACGCCGGAATCATAATATTGCTCATGGAACTGTTCAGTAATTGAGCGCACACTTTAACCTCGCCGCCAGTAGATTCCAGTCCAATCAATCGGAATCATCTCTTCAGAAATATCATGGGACTGCCGAAAATCATCCACAGCCCTGCGGCAAGAGGGGTCAGCGCCGTAGTCGTCAACGATCAGGTATCCGCCGCGAGACAATTTCGGGTAGAGACTCTCAAGCGCAACGTAGGTTGACTCGTACATGTCGCCGTCGAGCCTTATCAGAGATAGTTCTTCGATGGGAACTGATGGTAAAGTCTCTCGAAACCAGCCCTGAAGGAAGCGCACCTGATCGTCTAATAATCCATACTTTTCAAAGTTGGCGCGCACCTCATCGAGCGAGACCACGAGTTCCTGATATTTGTGCATCAAGTGTTCTTCGTCCGCCGGATAGAACATCGCGTCCGGTTTCGGCAAGCCGCGAAAAGAATCTGCGCCCCAAACGCAACGATCACAGATGCCATGCGCTTTTAAGACAGCACGCATGAAGATCAGCGCGCCGCCGCGCCAGATGCCGGTCTCGATCAGATCGCCGGGCACATTCCGTTCGATAATATCTTCGATGCAAGTCTGAATGTTTTCAAGGCGCTTCCATCCGATCATCGTCTGCGCCATCGCAGGCCATTCGCGCCCCTCCAGTCTTTGTCGCTCGTCGAACGGCTTCATCTTCTGCTCATGCTCGCTATAAAGCAGGTTGAGCAGGCATCGCTTCATCAAGTCCAGATAGAGACGGGACGCGTCATCAATGTCAGGCGCGACTGACTTCTTCATTGAGTTAAAAGCAGAACCGGGTTCAGCCATGGCTTGATTGCTCAATCAACGCGCTCCCATGCAGAAGTCGTGAGGACAGGGCCATAGATGGGGCTATAGGCTTCGCCGTTGCCGAAGTTGTTTCGCCAGACGATCTCAAACCATGCCGCATTGTGTAACCCGTCAATCATACCCTGATATTTATTAGCGATGCTAACGCTCAACAAGTACCTCCCGCTCCCCAATCGCAACGGCGGGAGCGTGCAGCGGATGCGGCTCGGCGCGCTGATGTCCGGAATGCGGCTGTCTTGAAAATAGGTGGCGACAGTTGTAATCCGCTGCCCCGTGCTGTCTTCAATGGCGAGAGCAATCCTCGGCTCTTTGATAGGGGTTTGGGGCTGAATGAGTATCTCTGCGACCATCCTGCCTTGAGGATTAAAGCGCATGGTTGGCGAGCCGTCGTCACCGTAAAGCGTCAGGCGAGAGATGACTGGCGCGCAGCCGGGCAAGCGAGCCGGATGGTTCGAGAGATCGAAATCTCCGTTCTCTGCGAGAGATGCATCAGCCAAATATCTGGTGATGATTGAAGAGGGCGCGCCCTCTTCGGTGAGCTTGCCCGATTGAATTAAAAAGACGCGATTGCACATCTGTTGAACGGCGGCCATGTTGTGGCTGACGAAGAGGACGGTCCGCCCCGCGCGGCTGACCTCTTTCATCTTTCTCAGGCATTTATTCTGGAAAGCAGCATCGCCAACAGCCAGCACTTCATCAAGCAGCAGAATCTCCGGGTCCAGATGTGCGGCAACGGCGAATGCCAGGCGTAAGTACATGCCGCTGGAGTAGTGCTTGACGGGCGTATCGAGAAACCGTTCTATCTCTGCGAAAGCCACTATCTCATCAAACTTGCGCGCAATCTCGGCGCGTTTCATGCCGAGAAGCGCGCCGTTCATGTAAACGTTTTCGCGCCCGGAGAGGTCTGGATGAAAACCTGTTCCGACCTCCATCAAGCTGCCCACAGTTCCGTAGATGTCTGCATAGCCGGAGGTCGGTCTGGTCACTCTGGAGAGAATTTTAAGGAGCGTGCTTTTACCAGCGCCGTTGCGTCCGATGAGGCCGACTACTTCGCCTTGAGTTACTTCAAAGCTCACGTCATGAAGCGCGCGCACGAGCCTCTCTTCTGTGCCTTCACTCTGCGCCGCCCGCGCCATCGACGATGCCAGCTTTCCCGTCAGCGCCTCACGCAAAGTCGGTCGCGCTCCTAAGCGTGGTCCAAGACGGTAGGTCTTGCTCAATCTCTCGACTTTAATAATCGGTTTCATTACTTTCGCTCTGATTTTCAGTCTCTAGACAACGTCTGCAAAGCTCTCTTCAGCCTTTTGAAAAGAGTAGGTTGAATAAAGGAGCAGAAGCGTCGTTATGATCGCCGAAATGCCAATGCCGCCCCAATCAATTTTGAAGCCGAAGAGGGAAGCGCGCATGCCCTCTATGATTCCCACCAGAGGGTTGAAGCGGTAAAGCATGAGCCACTTTTCCGGCACGATGCTGGAGGAGTAAATAATCGGCGATATGAACATCCAGAGTTGAAGAAGGACCGGAAGCAGCGTCCCAACATCACGATACCTGACGTTGAGGGCTGCCGACCACAAACCACAACCGAGAGCCAGCAGAGTCAACTCCACGAGCAGGGGCAGGAAGAGAAGCATGCCCCAGGACGGCTTGAACCCATAATAAAAGAGCATGGCGAAGAGAATCAGAGCCGCGATACAGAAGTCCACCAGTCTGACGATAACGGAAGCGAGTGGTAGGAAGAGGCGAGGGAAATAGATTTTTGTCAGGAGAGGGGCACTGGCTACAAGACTGTGACTGCTGCTCAAAATAGAGTTGCTGAAGAATGCCCAGGGGAGAAGACCCGCATAGGCGAAGACAGCGTAGGGCACACCGTCCGTTGGAACCATGACCAGCCTGCCGAGAAACACTGTAAAGATAGCTGTCATTAAAAGCGGCTGCAAGACGACCCAGGACGCGCCCAGGACCGTCTGTTTATAACGCGTCTTCAGATCGCGCCACACTAAAAAATAGAATAACTCGTGGTGCTCCCATAGTTCTTTAAGCTCAAGCGTTCTCCAGCGCCGAGGGGGTCTGATTCTGGTGACAGGCTCATCCGGCAACGCCTGCGAGAACTGAGAATCATTTGCTGAGCGAGCCTCACACTCCTCAGCCTGCTCTCTGAGGGTGACGATTTTTTCTGGAATCAACATCTTTCAGGATTTCGCCTCTATTGTAAGTTTACCTGTCTCGAACACGCAGAGGTCTCTTCATAAATGACGACCTCTCATTCCGCACATTTCTAAACCCAGAGCACCGCTTTGTGTATATAATAGCAGCGAACGTTCGATAGATGGCAGGATACATCGTTTGCTTTGCCGCTCTTAAAAAGAGTGGCAGTGAAATCACCTCGACATTAAAACCGGATTTGATTCTCACCCATCCGTTTCAAATCCGCCAATTTTCGGAAAACTACAGATTCATGCGCGCTGTCCCTCAACGGCCTACGTTTCTGCCGCATCCGCTCGCGGGGTTAGCCGTGTCGCTCGCGCTCGGCATCACGCTCGCGCGCTTCACCAATGGGCCGCTCAAACTGCTGTTGCCCTGCGGCCTCGCCTGTTCGCTCGCAGCCTTTTACAGTTATCTGAAAAACTGGTCGCTCGCCTCTTCGCTGCTAATCGTCTGCGCCTTCTTCTTCATGGGCGCAACGCTCGAAGTTTTAGAGAAGAGCAGTGTGCCGCCGGATCGCGTCGAGCGAATTTATGACGAGGGCTTGATAGCTTCCGGCGAGCCTGTCGAAGTAACGGGCGTCATGACCCGCGCGCCTGAGCCTGCGCTCGACGGCTTCTATTTGATGATGCGCGTCGAGCGTCTGAGGTTCAAAGGGGATGAGCGCAATGCATCCGGCGAGGTGTTGCTCTTCGCACCTGTGCGCGATCAGATGCGAAGAGCGGAGTATGAGGCTCTGGAGTTGAGAATGGGTGCGAGACTGCGCGTGATGTGTGCGCTCAGTCGCGCGGAGAGTTTTCGCAACCCGGGCGTCTCTTCCTTGACCGAGTATCTTGAAAGACGCGGTGTGGACGCGACGGGTGTGATTAAAAGTCCCCTGCTCATCGAACGCCTTGATGACGAGCGAGTTTTTCTGCCCCTCGCCTGGCTCTATGAATGGCGGCAGAGGCTGCTCGGGTTGATTGACGAAAAATTTTCGATGGAGGCAAGCGGAGTCTTGAAGGCTGCGCTTCTGGGAAATCGTTACGAGTTATCGCGCAGCACGAGCGAACGATTCCGCGAAGGCGGAACTTTTCACGTGCTCGTCATCAGCGGCCTGCACATTAGCTTCATCGGCGGCATCATCTTTTTTCTGATGCGGCGCGTGACCCGCAGGCGTGTCTGGCAGGTCATGGTCTCGGTCGCGTTTCTCTGGGCGTACGCGTTGGCTGTCGGCGCGGAAGTCTCTGTCGTGCGCGCTGCTTTGATGTTCACATTGATTGCGCTTGCGCCTCTCTTGCACAGACGCGCTCGCTCTCTTAATGCTCTGGGCTGCGCAACCATCATCCTGCTCACCTGGCGACCTTCTGACCTGTTCGACCCGTCGTTTCAATTAACATTTCTCTCTGTGCTGGCGATCATCACGATAGCCTGGCCGCTCCTGGAAAGAATGCAATCAATCGGCGCGTGGCATCCAACGGAAGCAACGCCATATCCGCCGCAGTGTACGCGTTGGTTAAAGAAGTTTTCAGAGATACTCTTTTGGAGCGAGGACGAGTGGCGGCGCGAGCTTGCGCGGTCAAACTACAGTTACAAGCTTTTCAAGTCGCCTCTGGCCGCAAGACTTGAGCGGCTCCATCTGCAACGCGCTTTGCGTTACGCCTTCGGGGCGGTGGTCGTTTCGGCGAGCGTACAGATAGTGCTGCTGCCGCTGCTCGTCATCTACTTTCATCGTCTCTCGCTGGCCGCGCTCGTCCTGAACATTCTGGTCGGGGCGTTGATGGCCTTGTTGGCGCTGGCTGCTCTCGCCGCGCTCTTCGTCTCTCGATTCAATGCCACGCTCGCCGTGCCGCTCTTCAAATTGGCGGAAGGCTTGAACTGGCTGATGGTCCACTTAGTTGACCCTTTTTCGCATGCCGGAATTGCGAGCGTGCGCCTGCCTGAATACACCGGCTGGCCTTCAGTCATTTACATCCTTTATTATGCGCCGCTCATCATGCTCGCCCTTGCGCTCGCGCGCTGGAATCCGCTTGCAAAAATTTCTACGAAAGAGCGGACAAGGCTGCCGCCATTGACAAGGCCGCGGCTTGCGGCTCTCGTGCTTCTCCTCATGTTCGCGTTGATTGTCGCGCATCCCTTGAGCGCGGACAGGCCCGATGGAAGATTGCGCATCGACTTTCTT
>Ga0182001_10000239_pt1 | contig 12402 bp, 8 predicted proteins | sample BulsoiFelSFmetaG_FD_120485 | JGI IMG/M metagenome (GOLD analysis project Ga0182001, IMG submission 120485) | Bulk soil microbial communities from Mexico - San Felipe (SF) metaG | ecosystem: Environmental > Terrestrial > Soil > Agricultural land | place: Mexico: San Luis Potosi | collected... | reverse complement strand
CGGGTCAAGACCGCCCACGACAATCGCCCCGGCCCAGCCGCCGACGCCGGAGAGAATCGCCACATACTCTTTACCATCTGGCCCACGATAGACGACGGGTTGGCCGATGATGCCCGAGCCTGTCTTGAACTGCCACAACAGTTCGCCCGTGCGCGCGTTCAAGGCTTTGAACCAACCTTCCATCGTCCCGTAGAAAACAACGTCGCCTGCGGTCGCAACCGTCCCGCTCCAGACAGGAAAATTCTCTGTCAGCTTCCAGACCTCTTTGCCCGCAACAGGGTCCCAGGCCGTGTACTCGCCCCTGTGTCCACCTGGTCCAGCATAGAACTTAGACTCCGAGCCGACGTAAGGAGTACCGGCGATGTAGTTGGCCTGCATCCCTTCAAAGTCCATGCAGAGATTGTTGTGCGGGATGTAAATCAATCCTGTGCGCGGCGAGAAGGCCGAAGGATTCCAATCTTTGCCGCCGGGCGCGGCGGGGCAAATGTCGCGCACGACTCTGCCCATGACAGGCTTCTTCTCGTCAACGTGAATCAATTCGCCCGTCTTCAAGTCAACGCCTTTTGTCGAAGTGATGTGGACGAAAGGATTGGCCGAAAGCACCTCGCCCGTTGTGCGATCAAGAACATAAACGTAGCCCGTGCGCTCTGGCCGCACGAGAACTTTGCGCGTCTGCCCATTCCAGGGCATGTCTAAGAGAATCTGTTCGTTGATGCCATCGTAATCGAAGAGGTCATGCGGCGCCCATTGATAGAACCAGACGGCTTCGCCCGTGTCGGGGTTGCGCGCGAAGATGCCTGAAGTCCACTTGTTATCGCCGGGGCGTTGATCTGGATTCCAGGGGCCTGGATTGCCCGTGCCGTGATAGATGAGATTTAAGTCCGGGTCGTAAGAAATCCATCCCCAAACTGTTCCACCTCCCTGCCTCCATGCATCCGGCGGCCAGGAGGTGACGCCGAGGTCTTTGCCTTGATCCTGTTTATAAAATGGCTTGAAGTTTGGTCCGATGAGAACTTCAGAGTCAGGGCCTGCGTTGTATGCGCGCCAGGCAATCTTGCCGCTGTTGGCATCAACGGCTGTTATCCAGCCGCGCACGCCAAACTCGCCTCCGCTATTTCCGACCAGCACTTTATCTTTGACGACGAGCGGGGCCATCGTCATCGTCTCGCCTTTGTTGATGTCGCCCAGTTGTGTCTTCCAGAGTTCCTTACCCGTCTCTGCATCAATGGCGACCGTGTGATCGTCGAGCGTGTTGTAAAAAATCTTGCCGTTGGAAAAGGCCGCGCCGCGATTCACCAGATCGCAACAGGCCACGCCTTGAGCTGCCGCAGCAGGCTTCGGCTCGTACTTCCATTTGACAGAACCCGGCTTGGTTAAATCGAGCGCGTATAAAATATTTGGATAAGGCGTGACGACATACATCGTGTTGCCGACGACGAGAGGCGCGGCCTCCTGTCCACGATCTACGCCTGTCGAGAAGGTCCAGGCGACCTTCAGGTTCTTGACGTTCTCTGTGTTGATCTGGTCGAGGCCGCTGTAGCGTGTGCTTGAATAATCTTTTGCGGGCATCGTCCATTGCCCGTCTTCCGTCTGCGGGTAGGCGGGCGCAGCCATCTGGCCGTTGCTCGGCGGTTGTGCGGCTCGCTGTGGCTCGACAGGCTTATCCGAAGGTTTCTGCGAGCAAGATAAAGCTGTGGCGAGAAGGCTGATCGTTAAGAGGAGGAGAAAGACCCGGCTTTTGGGAAAGAAGAAATCCAGCCTGAGTTGCGTCATCACGTCTCCTTAAGCTAGGGGATTTCTGCTTCAAGCTTTTCACACTGATGCTCTGGAAAAGCCTCTTAAAGAGCTAGCTATTAATATGTTGAATAGGGGCTTGCGGAGCCATCCTAACACTCGCCCCTGACTCTCACGGTACGTTTGCGCACATTTCGCTTCGAGTAGATTTATACTCTGAGCGTCACAAAAATTTACCTCGCAAGTTTTTTATTTAAGCTAGAATAGAGTTGACTATTCCCTCAAACAAAAATTGCCAGCCCCCTTTCCCCTTAACCAATTCGGATGGAAGACCGATTCATTCTCAAGGCGAATGAGAAATCTATTTACGAACATCAACAAGGGAGGGTTAAAGGATATGGCAAGCAGCAAACTGAGCGTGTTGCCGGGTGCAATGCGCTGCCGTAGTAAGTTTCTACGTTTCTTTCCAGGAGGTTTTCAGGACGAGACCTACATTGATTGGGAGCGCGAGTACAAGTGGGAGACGCACGAGCGTTGGGAAGAGGCATTAGGGCGCGAGGAGTTTCGCAGCTTGCTTCGTCGTAACGAGTTCAGCGAAGTAGCGACGCGTGCCGTGCGCGTTGAGCAGCGTTCGCGCTACAGCATGATCTTCTCTTTTGAGAAGATGGCGCTCAGAGACGCAGTGAAATCGGCGGCAGGCGCGCGCGCTTTCGCCGAAGGTCTTTATGATTTTCTTCATGGGCCTGGAAACATGGAGAGCAGATTCAAGCGTTGGGTCGAAACAGTGGCCGCGCTGCCGAGAAAGCAGACCCGAGTTCTGACCTGGCCGCTCGTCACAGTTTTCGGATTCATAGCGCAGCCAGCAGAGCACATCTTCTTGAAACCAACCGTGACGCGCAACGCCGCGCGCGAGTATGGCTTCGACTTTCAATACCAGTCGAGACCGAATTGGGAAACGTATTCCAATCTCCTGGCCTTCGCCGCAACGATCCGACGCGACCAGCGCGACTTGAAACCTAAAGACATGATTGACCTGCAATCCTTCATCTGGGTGCAAGGCTCGGATGAGTATGAGTAGTGGAAGTTAGGAGTGAATGTTTAATGATTCCGGCTTTAGCCGAATGTTTCGGCTAAAGCCGATCACATTCTTTTTCCACTTGCCCACTAGCTAAAGCTAGCGGCAACTGGCGATGCTCACAGATAAATAACATGCGAGCTGCGCCAGACGTTTGCCGGAATCGAGCCGGGCGCGGCGGTCGTCAGCAGAATCACGTAGTTGTTATCCGTCACAAGAGCCGCTCGTCTCGCCTCCATCCTCTCCGCAGCAGGTTTTGCTGGCCCATTATTTTTTTCTTCTGGTTGAGCGAGCGCGAGGCGGCGCAGACAACTGTAAAGATGCTCAAGGCCGACGCCATATTGCCCGCCTTCATCGCCGATGACAAGGCGCACCTCCCCTCGCTCGTCTATGAAATGAGCCGTCAGCGATGCAGCGAGCGTGACGCCGCGCTCGAAGCGCGCTTTGAAATCTTTCTCTGACTCTTCCGCTTGCTCTTTCGTATCGAGCGCGATGGTCACGCGCTTTTCATCCTCAGCCGTAAACTGTCTGACGATTAAACGACGCGCTCGCGCCGTCGCTTTCCAATCAATGTGTCGCAAATCATCTTGCGGCTGGTAATCGCGCATCGAGAAGAGGTCATGACCTGCGCCCTGGCGCGTCGAGAGCAGCCGTCCGGCATTCATCGGCAGCAGATGAAGCTCGTCGCCTAAAGGCTCCGGCTTCGGATAGACGATGATGTCAACGTCGCGCGCGCGCAATCGGCGGCGGCGGCGAAAGAAGCCGAAGGGAAAGCGCGTCGAAAGCTCGAAGCCAGTGATTAATTCGTGCCCGCGCTTTTCGAAAAGCTGTTCGACGCGTTGCTCCGCCGCCGCGCGATGCGGCACGTACATAAAATAAGCCAGCGTGCGCTTCGTGAAACGGACGCGCCCACGACGGCGACGACACTTCTCCTTCTTCTCTTCTCTATCAACTGGGCCGCGAGCTTCAACTAAAACAGAGAATGAAGGGAGAAAGCGTTTCGGATTCTTAATCGTCACGATGACAGGCGCAGGCTCGCCCGCGTAGATGTGGTCAGGGAAACGCGCCGAGACGATCAAATCGCGCAGGCTCGCTCGCGCCGCAGCCCACGCGACAAAAAGCGTGGACGTGAGCAAAGAGAAGAGCAAGAAGAGAAGATTGTTGCCCGTGTTCCATGCGGCAAAGGCAACGACCGCAAGCACGCAGATGAAGATGACGCCGCCCTTCGTAATCTGAAACGGAAGATCGAGACTTGAGACTTCAGCGCGCGCCGAGCGAACGAGCGGCGGAACGACCAGAATGAGGATGAGCAGAACGATGACGAGTGAAGCGATGGCCGCGATGTTGGCGAGCCTCATGTCGCCCGAGCGCCGCGCGACGAGGATGACGCCCGTCATCACCAAGCCTAACAGCACCAGAAGCGTGCTCAATATCGCGTTGCGCCATTTTCGAAATTGCATAGAGGTTAGAGGCTAGAGGTCAGAGGTTAGTCAAGTCAATAACTGACCTCTAACCTCTAGCCTCCGACCTCTGCTTTACAACGGCACGCTGACCGTCTTCATAATCTCTTTGAGAACGGCTTCGGCCTCTTCGCTCCGGCGCAGGGATGACGAGAAGCGTGAGCTGACGGCGAGACGATGCGAGAAGACAGGAAGCACCAGACGTTTGATGTCATCAGGAACACAGTAGTCGCGCTCCTCTGTCAAAGCCAGAGCCTGCGCCGCGCGAAAGAGCGCGAGCGTTCCGCGCGGGCTGACGCCCAGGTCCAGCATCTCTGTCTCGCGCGTCGCATTCACAATCCGCATCAGGTAATCAACGAGCGCATCATCAACGGAAACTTCCGTCACCTGTCGCTGCAACTCTAAAATATCTTCGGCAGACATGACCGCGCTCATCTCGTCTAAAGGCTCTTTGCGCTCGCGGTCGCGCAGGATTTGCCGCTCATCCTCCACGCCCGGATAACCTATCCTCAATCGCAGCATGAAGCGGTCGAGCTGTGATTCGGGCAGAGGATACGTGCCGTGATGCTCAATCGGGTTCTGCGTGGCGATGACGATGAAGGGCGCAGGCAAAGGATGCGTCATGCCTTCGACCGTGACGTGTCCTTCAGCCATCGCTTCCAGGAGAGCCGACTGCGTCTTCGGCGTCGTCCGATTGATCTCGTCGGCGAGCACCACATTGGCGAAGACCGGACCAGGCTTCCAATCGAAGACGCCTGTGTGTTGGTTATAAACTGAAAGCCCGATGACATCTGAGGGCAAGAGGTCTGAAGTGAACTGTATGCGCTGAAAGTTGCAATCGAGGGCGCGCGCCAGAGCCTGCGCGAGCGTGGTCTTGCCCACGCCGGGCACGTCTTCGACGAGCAGGTGGCCGCCCGCAATCAACGTGACGATGGCGAGGCGCACGGCTTCGGGCTTTCCTTTGATGACGCGCTCAATCGCCGCTTGCAGGTCGTTAACCTTCTCGACTGTCGAGGCAGCGACTCGCTCCTCTGCTCTGTTGACCGTCTGAAATCTACGCATAATTTCCTTCGTGCTGCTTGTCTCAGGCTTTGCCCGTCGCTTTATTCTACATGTTCGGCGGCGCGCTCGCACGTAGAAAAAAGTCCGGCCTTAACAGTTATATGAAGATGCAAGTTCCTGAGCTTTGAGTTGCAGGGCTGATGTTGAGATGACTCGTTCAGGCCGAGTGTAGTAAAATTCCGGGCGATGCCAGCAGATGGAAACGTCCCTCTTGGCCATCCCCCGATTTTTGGAACTACGCTTAAATTAATTCGTGAGATATTCGTGAGGTGCATTAGATATGAGAAAAAATCATAAACGTCCCATTAACGAGCGCGGCTTTTCGCTCATCGAGTTGATGATCGTTATCGCTATCATCGGCATCCTGGTCGGTGTCGGCATTCCCGCTTATCAAGCTATCACTCGCTCGGCGAACGAGACCGCCGCCATCCAGTCGCTTAAGTCTCTGGCCGTCAACCAACGGCTCTACTTCAAACAACATCAGGGCAATGCTTACGGCACGTTCGATCAACTGATTACCGATGTCAATCTTGACAAGAAGTTTGCCGGTGATGCGCCTATCGTCAGCGGCTACGTTTTCAAGATCACCGTCAAAGAGAAGGCAAGCGGTCAGCCAGCCTTCTATGCCATCAACGCCGACCCGCAGCAGAGCGACGGAATTGGCGCGACAGGTAAGAATCATTACTACCTGGATGCCAACTCTGATACCGTCAAGGTCAACGCACAGCAACCCGCAGGACCAGACGATTCATCGGCGGGACAATAGCAAGTTATTATCTTCTCACGAAGCCAGCGGGGCAGATTGCGCGCATCGTAATCTGCCCCGCTTGACCATTACGAATTCGCTTTGTTAGCATGCGGCGTCCTCGAAAAAAAGAGACATGCCCGCTTGGCTCAGTGGTAGAGCACTCGCTTCACACGCGAGGGGTCAATGGTTCGAATCCATTAGCGGGCACCACAAAATAGCATTTGGAAAGCCCTGCATTGTTTCGGTCAAAACAATGCAGGGCTTTTCATTTCTTCGGCATGTTTACGGGTTCATTCAACACGGCTCTGCTTCCCTATCACCGTTAGCGTCGTAACTCTATTTCCTCTGTAACTGTTTTTGTCGGATTTCCCAATTTCAACCATGATGCTATTGCCAAGAGGCCATTGAGGGTCAACCCTGACCGTGTTGGAACGAATCGTGTTGCCGGAGCTATTGATGATCTCGAATGCATGGATGCCGCCCGTGCCCGTCGAGACCAATTCGTTGCGCTCAATCTGATTTCCAGTTGCACCTTCCAGTCTCAGACCGGAATGACCCACTCGCGTCACGTAGTTGTCGGTCGCCGTCGTGTTCTGCGCTGCCACATAAATTCCTGTTGCGATTCGGTAGTGTGGGCCGCCATCAACATGATTTCTGGTGACGGTCACTGGGCCAAAGTCAGGAACTCCTGCGCCGTTCTGAATCAGAATGCCGTTGCCGTGCAGAAACGTTGAATTGCTGCTGTCAACCCAACAATCTGTGATCGTGATGTTCGAAGCGGCGTCTTGCGAGACGTTCGGCTCAACGTCAAAGGCGGTCGCTCCTTCGCACGGGTTGCCGCTGCACAGCTTTCCCATATCCAGCGCGATGATGTGTTTAAAAGTAATGTCTCTTCCGTTGACAACATTCCACGCCTGCGAGGCAGAGCCTCTTGAGAAAGATTCTTCGACGAGCCATCTCTCGGCGTGATTACCTGAAGCCCCGTTGCCACCGGCTGTGACGCCCAACGCGCTAGTATTCTCCAGAGCGATGTTATAAATATGCACGTCATGCGCGTTACCTAAAGCGACTGCCGAACGAACGCCTCCTTCGACGGCTGTGTTGCGTCCCCGGATTGTGAATCCGGCTAAAGTTATATTGGAGCGGATGCCCGCCCACTCAACGCCGTTGGCTTTATCCAACAACAAGCCCGCGCCAGCTATGACGTAGTAACCGTTCGTCGGCTCAAGCAAGATGGTCTTATTAATCCCTGCGCCGTAGATGGCATTGTTGTTTTCTAACATTATCGCTGCCGCCTCTTTGCCAGGCACCGACAAGGAATATTCTCCCGCACCAAAATAGAGCCTGTGATTCGATGTCAGATGAAGCGGAGTCTCGATTGCGCCCACCACGTCAACAACAATCGAGCCGTCTCTTCCACCGATCATCTTGTCGGCCAGATTTATCCGCTTGCCCAACTCACTTTCATTCTTAACGGTCGAGACTTTGACAATCGTGCCGGATGGTTGGGGGATTGGCTTCGTGACGATATTAGGGGCTGCGCCCTGAGACGAAACAACGGCAACTCTGTTTGCAAGCCACCCTTGTCCATAAGCAAAGTTAGACAGCAGGAATAGGAAGGTGAAGAGCATTACTCGATGCTTTTGAAATTTCATAGCGCGCTTTTTCTCTAATAAGCCTTCAACAAACAATAGTGTCTTGCCCCTTACTGAAGAATCGGATGCCCGCCGCCTCGGCTGTGGTCCGCCGTCTTCTCGTAGAGAGCGCGGTCGTTATAGTAGAGCACCAGATGCTCGCCTTCGTAGCGCACAACATTCGTTATACGTCCGAAATCTTTTTCGTGCTCGGCGATGATGAATGCACAAGGGTTAAAAGCCATGACCATTCCGGCGGCATAGACGTAGCCACCCTGATCATAGTAACTGCCTGCATATTGACCGGCAGAGACGGCTATGTCTGGCGAATAATTTCCCTGACTGTCCCTGGTCCTGTCTGCGCGAGCTATGAAAATAGTGTAGTCGGAGTAGTTTAATCGTGAATTGTATCCATGACGACGCGCGACATTGAAAAGCTCAGTCAGGCCGTCATCAATCGCTTGTAAGACTTGTGCTGAGGGATTCGCGCGGGCGACGACGCTTGCGCCACGAGGCGTTTTGGTTAAGACAGTAAAATCATCTCCGGTGATCTGGCGCGCGCGGGCGACTAGCCTCGGATCAATGCCGCCTTGCGCCCGCACCTTCTGCGCAAATATTTGCAAAGGTACGAGCGCGCAGGCTGCGATAAATAAGATGCCGAGAAAAGTTCTCACCTGATAAGTATGCCTCATCTTGTAACCCTTTAATCCCCTTGAAAGTGATAAGACCCGCGCCTTTTATGTTGGGGGCGCGGGTCTCGTCCAAATGCTCGTCAATCTTCTTCGATAAAGTTAGCCGAGAATGTTTTCAACACTTGCTCTAAGGCTTTTTTTTATCATCGCCTCTTTGACCTCTATCCTGCGGCGGAGGTTTGTCCGGCGGGACATTGACCTTCGGCGGCGGGTCTTGCTTTGGCGGCGGCTTGGGGTCTTGCTTCTGTGCGAGTGCTCCCACAGAAACAATGCAGCACATTATGGCTGCCAGCAAAATTCGCTTCAAACGTTCCATAATTACCTGTGGCCTCCTCATGTCTCATACAAGATGAGCGCGCATGGGAGGGAGAGAGAAGAGACGCGCCGTCCCATAGCCCAGCAATATGGATGCCATAGCAGCACACGGAGTTGCGCCCAGCAATGGCAGTCAATAGTTTAGCAGCAAATCCATTTGACCGCACGTTTTCGCACCACCTCGCACGATACGGTGCAGAAGACAGTGAAAAGTGAATAGTGAATAGTGAAAAGTTAAAAACCTTTCTTCACTATTCACTATTCACTTTTCACTTTTCACTAACTTTTACCGCCTCACGCTGATTCTGATGCTGCCGACGTTGCCGCTCATATCGAAGGCGCGTAGAGAGACGGTGTGCTCGCCTGCGCCTGTAATCGGCAGATCGAGTGTGTAACGCTCGTGCGGGCTGTCTGCGATGCCGTCGTCAGGAAAGACCGCGCGCCAGGCCGCTCCGTCAACGCTCGTGTCGGCGCGCTTGACCATGCCGGTCGCATCTTCGACCTCGAACGTCACGCGAACGCGGTCGCCTGCGACCTGGGCTTCGCCGACAGAGCGAATCACGGGCGGCGTGTTGTCTATGTCAACAGGCTCGCTCGTGCGTTCGCCCGTCAAGGCTTGCCCGCCTGAATTGTCCGGCGCATCCGACGCCACGACTTTGAAGACGTAACGACCATCGGCGAGCGCCGCGCCGTCAACCGTAAAGAAATTATCGCGCAGCTTATCTTTCAAGAGACGAAAAGAGCTTTCGTTCATCGAGCGGTAGTAAACAGAGTATTCGAGAGTGTCGCCATTGCGATCTTCGGCCTGCCATTGCAGCGAGTGCGCCCCGCGTTGATAGAGTCTGCGCGGCGGCACTTGTGCAACCGCGCCGAAGAGACTCGGGTCCAGGCCGGAAGACTCTATGTTGGGGTCTGTTTGAATCTGCACAATCGTTTGCAAGCCGACGCCGACAGGTAACGTCGTGATGTTTGTGATTTCCGGCGCGACGTTTCTCGGCAAGTAAGCGAGGCTGACATCTTCCATTCTCGTCTCGACATTGCCTGCGCTTGCGGCTGCGGCGCGCAAGACTGCGCGCCACTGTATGAAACGAGCGCGCGGGCTTGTCACTTGCGCGCCCGCAGGATCGCGGTAAGGCGCGCTCCATTCACTCCAGGTCGTATCGGGGCGCTCGCTGTTGCCAGAGCGCGTTTGCAACTCGACGTTGCCTTGCCCGCGCCACCAGATTCTGCCCCATGAAGAGACGAGCTTGGTATCGCGCACGGCTGATTCATAGCTTCCTTCGCTCGCCACATCCGAGCCTAAGCGAAAGAGTTTGCCTTGATTCGATGATGCGGCGAACAGTTCGCGCCCGCGCGTTGTGAACGTTGAGATTTGTCCTTCGGTTGATTGCAAAAGCAGAGTGTCGCGTCCTTCGTTCGTCACCGAATAGATGCGTCCTTTGTCCGCTGTGCCGATGAGCACACCGCCGCCTTGCGGCGCGGGCGCGATGGCAAATCCCGTCACAGTGGAACTGTTCCACAGCACGTCTGTTCCGCCGTCCGGCAGAATGCGAAAGACTGCGCTGCGCGCGTTCGAGAGATCGTTGCGGCTGCGCCCGCCGCTCGCCTGCGACTGAACAGGATTGCCGCTCTCGTCAATCGCAGTGATCGTCACGGTCGTGCTTCCCTGCCCGCTCGAAGAATCTGTGGATTGCGGTGTCGGCGCAACAGTTCCGCCTCTCGGAGTTGAGGCCGCATCGCTCAAAGCGAGCGCGTAGATTGAGCCATCAGCAGCAGGCGCGAGCGCGTGAATCTCACGCAGCGATGAATCGAAGAGAGCGAAAGCTTTGCCTTCAGGCGAGATTCTTAAGACAAGCCCGCCCGGGTCAGTTCCGGCAATCAACTGACCTTTGGCATCAACGGCGAGCGAGATGACGTGCGTTTCGTTCGTGTCAATCAAGAGAGAGCTTTCGGGTTTAGCTCCGGCTGCCGCGACGCGATAGAGCTTGCCGTTGTCGCCTGTGCCGACCGCAAGTTGCCCATCAGGCAGAACCGCGAGCGACCAGATATATTTATCCGGCGGATCGAAATAGACATCCGCCTTGCCATCAGCTCCGATGCGATAAACTTTTCCGTCTGGAGATGTGCCCGCATAGACAGCACCGTCACGACCGACAGCAAGCGCAGTCACGTCCAATTCCGCCGCGTCATAAAGCAAAGAGCCTTTCCCGTCCGCGCCGACTTTATAAAGTTTTCCGTCGTGCCCCGTCCCCAGATAGATGTTGCCCGCCCCGTCTGTCGCGCTCGACCAAACGTAAGGCTGCTCGGTATTGAACATCTGCGCGAACTGCGGCGCGAGAAGCAGCGCGCCCGTGTCCGTGATGGAGACTCCGCGCACGTCGCCGCGTAAGAGTTCCGTTCTCGAACCCGTCTCCCAGATGACGGGGTCGCCCGCAATGGCCGGGATGGCGAAAGCTACGATAAAGATCAAGAGCGCAAGTGAGTTGAAAAATTTTCGAGTTGAATTTTGAATTGTCATCAGGATTTTATTTACGGAATTAGAGCCTTGAATGTTTTGCAAAATGGAAAAGCGAGCGCGAGAGACACAACGGAATCATAACCTGAAAAGCTCCGCGATAGAAATCAGCGTCAAATTCAAACCTTGTCTCTTGCTCCAAGTTGAAATTAACCGCAGAGGACGCGGAGGACGCAGAGGAAAGAAAAGAATTTGAGAGAGCAGATTTCAGATTTGAGATTTCTAATTTGCTATTGCTCTTCCTCTGCGTTCCTCCGCGTCCTCTGCGGTTAATAATCCTTCTCAAAGGCAACTAAAGATCGTTTAGTTTCCAACATACTTCGCATACAAGGAACGCGCCGTCGGCACATCATCCGTCCCGCGAATGATGGCGCGCGCGTCCTCGAAGATAGTCAATTCATAAGGGCCTGCACGCAACCGCACTAGATAAGGATTGAGATGAACTTCGCCCGCCGCGCGCAGGCGTTCGGCCAATGAATTTAAGTCAACACGCGTCGCTCGGCCCGGACTGACTTGCACTGCATCGCGCCCGCAGAGAACTGCTGCGAAATCCACTGCATCTGCTTCGAGCGTCTCGAAAACCCGAAGCCCGCACGTCTTGCATTCGGGCACTGGGCTGTCGAGTTTGATCCGCCGCCACTCGTTATTCCAGACATCGAACTGCATCAGCGAGCCATGCAGTTTTTCAAACTGTCCGGTCAATAGTTTCAAAGCCTCGGCGACCTGCATGGCGGCGACGATGGAGATGATGGGTATGATGACGCCCGCAGTGTCGCACGTCGGCGCGCTCGCCGCCGGTGGCATGTCTTCAAAGATGCAGCGCAGGCAAGGTGTCGTGTGCGGGCGCACAGTCATCGTCACGCCGTACGAGCCGACAGCCGCGCCGTATATCCAGTTGATCTCATGCTTGACGCAGGCATCGTTGATTAGATAGCGCGTGCTGAAATTGTCTGTCCCATCAAGAACAACATCACAGTCTTTGATGAGACCCTCGATGTTCGAGTGGTTCACGTCCGCGACGATGGCGTCGGCTTCTACTTCCGAGTTAATCAACGCGAGATGATTGGCGCAGGCAACAGATTTTGGCAGCCGCTCGCGCGCATCGCTTTCCGTAAACATCGTCTGGCGTTGCAGGTTCGATGCCTCGACGAAATCGCGGTCAACGAT
>Ga0182001_10000238_pt1 | contig 12427 bp, 9 predicted proteins | sample BulsoiFelSFmetaG_FD_120485 | JGI IMG/M metagenome (GOLD analysis project Ga0182001, IMG submission 120485) | Bulk soil microbial communities from Mexico - San Felipe (SF) metaG | ecosystem: Environmental > Terrestrial > Soil > Agricultural land | place: Mexico: San Luis Potosi | collected... | reverse complement strand
GAGCACCTCCCGGCTCTTCTCGCCCTTCACGACGAGGTCGCCGACCGAGACGAGCCGGTCCCCCTCCCCGAAGCCCGCCGCCGCGAGCAGCGCCAGCAGCTCGTCGTAACAGCCGTGCACGTCGCCGACCACCAGTGTGCGTCCCAAGTCCCTTAAAAATCCCCCTCCGCCCGATTACAACACACCGCGCGACGGCCCAACAAACCGGCCCCTTTGCCCCTCCGCGGTTTGCCCTTACAATGGCCGCTCCATGATTAGCATCGACGGTTCATACGGCGAGGGCGGCGGCCAGATAGTCCGCACGTCGCTGGCGCTCTCGCTCATCACGGGCAGGGCCTTCCGCGCCTACAACGTGCGCGCGCGCCGCAGCAAGCCCGGGCTCCAGCGCCAGCACTTGACGGCCGTCACGTCCGCGGCGGCCGTCGGCCGCGCGAAGGTCGAGGGCGCGTCGGTCGGGGCGACGGAGTTCACCTTCGTGCCCGGCGAGGTGAGCCCCGGCGAGTACCGCTTCAGCGTCGGGACGGCCGGCAGCACGATGCTCGTCCTACAGGCCGTGCTGCCGCCTTTGATGACGGCCGCCGCCCCGAGCCTCCTGCTCTTCGAGGGCGGCACGCACAACCTGCACGCGCCGCCCTTCGAGTTCATCCAGAAGACTTTCCTGCCGCTGGTCGGGCGGATGGGGCCGACCGTGACGGCCGAGCTGCAACGCTACGGCTTCTACCCGCCGGGCGGCGGTCGCTTCAGCGTCTACGTCGAGCCGGCCCCGCGGCTCCGCCGCCTCGACCTCGTCGAGCGCGGAGCCGTCCTCTCGCAACGCGCCCGCGCCCTCTGCGTCAACCTGCCGGCCGCCATCGGCGAGCGCGAGCTGGCCGTCTTGAGCGAGCAGCTCGGCTGGATGCCCGACCAGCTCGACCTCGAAGAGTCCGGCAACGCCGTCAGCCCCGGCAACGTACTCTCCGTCGAGATAGAGAGCGAGAGCCTGACGGAAGTCTTCACGGGGATGGGCCAGCGCGGCGTGAGGGCCGAACAGGTCGCGGCCGAAGTCGTCAAAGAGGTGCGCCGCTACGCGGAAATCGGCGCGCCCGTCGGCGAGCACCTCGCGGACCAACTCCTCATCCCCATGTCCCTCGCCGGCGGCGGCTCCTACACGACCGGCCCCCTCACGCTCCACACGACGACCAACATCGAAGTCGTCAAAAAATTCCTGCCCGTCGAAATCAAAACCACCCAACTGACCGAAGACATCTGGAAGGTCGAGGTCTTCGGCTGAACGGCCTGACGGTCGTCGCTCCCGAAACGGAGGACAGCCATGACGCCACCACCGAACGAATACGACGTTTACATCTCCTTCAACCAGAAAGACGCCGAGGCGGCCAAGCACATCGCCGGCCGGCTGAGGGATTCGGGCCTGAGGGTGTGGCTCTTCGACTGGTACGTCAGCGGCGGCGAAGACTGGAGGGCGCAGATGAAGGAGGCGCTGGCGCGCTCGGCCAGCGCCGCCGTCTTCTACGGCCCCGCCGGCCTCGGCGTGATACAAAGCGAAGAGGTGTTGTTCGACATCCTCGCGCGCGAGAAGGAGTCGGGCGGCGCCTTCCGCGTTATCCCCGTCCTCCTCCCCGAAGGCGATGAAAACAACCTGCCGCCCGTCCTTCGGGCAAGGCTATGGGTCGACTTCCGCAACGGCCTCGACGACGAAAAGGCTTTCGCCGCCCTGCGCGACGCCGTCCTCGCCGCCGCCGCGGGCGAGCCTGCCTCAAAGCCTGCCGCCGCGGGCGAGCCGGAAACGCCGCGGGAGGGCGGCGAGAAACCCTCGGGAGAAGCGCTGGAGGAAGAAGGCTCCGTCGCCGCCGCCCCGCGTGAACAGGAGCCATCCGCCCATGACCGTTTGAGCGCGGACGGCCGGGATGCCTTAGCCCTCGCCGGGACGATGGCTCTGTCCGCAAAGCGCCCGATGGACTCTACCCTTTATCTGGCGGCGCTGCTCAGTTCCGCCCCTCGCAATCTCAAACACGCGGGATACTCCTTCCTCCTCGCCCTCCAAGCCCAGCGCCCTTCTCCGAAGAGCACGACGGCCGAGCCCGATGTCATCGACCTGCTAAAACTGACCGAATATGACTTGATTGAAATCCCCCGCGAACGTCACGTCGACTCCTTGCTCGTCAGCTTCAGTAAAGACTTGGACGCACTCGTCTCTAAGGCAGGCGAGCTGGCGCTGGCGACATCCTCCGCCAATGGCACAGTTCGCGTCAGACATCTCATCGGCGCGATTCTCGCGCCCTCTGCCCCGGACGGCGCGTTCAGCGCCACGCGGCGTTTAAAGGAGATGAGCTACGACCTCGGTCAGCTTCGCTCGTCCGTCCTCTCGCACATCAGGGAGTACCACTCGGGGTCTTACGACGAGTGGCAACGGATTCTTTTACCCGGTGGCGTGGAGGACGGCGAAGAGCCGCCCGCGGTGACGCCGTCCGCAGATTTGGAGACGCCGCCCGAGGAGCCCGCGGCCGAGGAGGAGGCGGGGGAGGAGTCTATCCGGCGGGCAAGCGTGAGCGACCAGCCTTCGGCGCGCGACACGCTCGGGTTCGCGCCTTACGTCAAGGCCATCGCCACGTTCCTGATGAACGAGCAGACGCGGCCGCCGCTCACGCTCTCGATTGAGGGCGAGTGGGGCTCGGGCAAGTCCTCCTTCATGCTGCAACTGGCCGAGGAGTTGCGGGCCATCTCCGACGGGAGGCGGCGCGAGGCGGCGGCCGCGCGGCGCGAAGAGACGCGGCGGCTGCAAATGCTCGTGCCGATGCCGGAGTTCGGCCTGCTCGACCGCCTCCAGACGCGGCTGCTCATACGCAGGGACGCGCGGCGGCTCAGGTGCCCGACCGTCGAGTTCAACGCCTGGCGGCACGACAAGGAGAACGCGCTGTGGGCTTCGTTCGCGCTCGAATTCGTCCGCAAGCTCTCGCAGAACATGGGGCCGGCCGAGCGTCTGCGCGCCCACTTCAAGCTGCTGCTCCGGCGCTTCAGGTGGCGCGACGGCTGGCTGATTCTGCTGCGCATGGTCTTCCTCCTGCTGCTGCTCGGCGCGCTGTCGTGGGCGCTCGTCGGGCTGTTCATGGCCGACGGCGCGGCGATAGTGAAGGCGGCCGCGGGCGGCGACAAAGATGCCGCGGCCCTCTCCGGCGTCGTCAAGGCGTCGGGCATCGCCGGTTACTTCGCCGCCTTCATCTTCTTCATCTCGAAGCTGCGCGAGTTCGTCGGCAACCCCTTCGCCTTCGACCTGCGCCGCTACGTCGAGTCGCCCGACTACGAAGGCAACGTGGCCTTCATCGAGCAGTTCCACGAGGACTTCAAGAAAATCGTCGCGACCTACGCGGGCGACAACAAGGTCTTCGTCTTCATCGACGACCTCGACCGCTGCGAGGTGCCGAAGGCGGCCGACCTCATGCAGGCCATCAACCTGATGATATCGGTCGGCGCGCCGCAACTCGTCTTCGTCATCGGCATGGACCGCGAGAAGGTCGCCGCCGGCCTCGCCGTCAAGAACGAGAAGCTGCTGCCCTACCTCGCGCACAGGCCGACGAAGCCCGCCGACGGGGGCGGGGCGCAGGGCGCGGGGCCCGCCGCCGCGCCGAAGTCGGGCCCCGACACGGCGTTCGGCCTTGAGTACGGCTACAACTTCATCGAGAAGTTCATACAGATTCCCTTCCGCGTCCCGCAGCCCGCGCCGATGGGCGTCCGCGCCCTGCTCGACTTCATCGACCCGCTCGTGGAAGTCGCAGGCGACGGCGTCGCCGGGGCGCGGCCGACTCGCGCGCAGGCGCCGCAGCGCCGGGCCGACGAGGAAGAGGTCGCGCGGCTCGTGCGCGAGCACCTGGTGGCCGTCGAAGAGCCGACCGGCGACGCGCCCGCGGCCCCGCGGTCGAACGGGGGACGAGCGCCCGCCTGGGCGGGGCCGACGCAAGACGGGCGGGACGACTTTAATATTCTGCGCGAGGCGGGCGCGCGCATCGAGTTCGTCGACGCCGACGAGAAGGGGCCGGGGGAGGATGACGCGGAAGAGCGCGCGGGCCTCCTGCTGCTTGAGAAGGGCGACTCGCTGACCGTTCGGAACATCGTGCTGATGGCGGCGCCGGCGCTCGACTACAACCCGCGGCGCATAAAACAGTTCATCAACCTCTTCCGGCTACAGGCCTACATCGCGCACGAGACGGGCCTGTTCAGGACGCCGCCCACCGACTCGCCTTACGGCCAACTGACCCTCGAACAGCTCGGCAAGTTCGTCGCCATCGGCCTGCGCTGGCCCCGCCTGCTCGCGGACTTCGACGAGGAGCGCACGCTGCCGGCCGAACTGCAAAGGCTCGCCGCGGACCGCGAGGCGGAGAGCGGTTCGCAGGCGGCCAACAACTGGCGGCTGCGCCCCGAGCTGATGACCCTGCTGCGGTTCGGCAGCGAAGGGGGCTCGGACCCCTTCGACCGGAGACGCCCGGCCGACCCGCGCCGCTACAGCCTCGCCGCGCTCGACGTTGACAGCCTCCTACAGGTCACGCCGCCCGTCAGGCGCGACCGGCCCGCCGAGCCGCGCGCGGTCGCCTCACGCGTCGGCGCCGGCTAAACGTTCGGCCATCAGCGCGACGGTCGAGGGGTCGAGGCTGCGTTTGAAGACGATGGTGTTGGCGGGGACGTTAGTCAGCGGGTCGCGGCTGCCGCGCAGGTCGTCCCAGGCGGCGAGGATGAAGCGGCTGAGGCCCGCGTGGTCGAACTCCAGAAGGCGCTCGCGCAGGTGCTCCGGCGTCCAGAAGCCGAGTATTTCGAGGTAAACCCGCGCGCCGGACGGCCCCCGCAGCACGAAGTCGGGGATGAAGGCGCCGCCCGCCAAGTCCACTACTTCGCGGCTCGGCTCAAGCTCCCACGCGGTCGCCGCCTTCGCCCAGTCGCGCGGCAGCCTCTCCAGCACGGGGTTCTCGTAGCCCGTCGCGCTCAGGTAGTGCGAGCGCAGGCGCGTCTGCCGGCCATCGAGGTCGAAGAAGGCCGGCTCGCCTTTCCTGGCTTCGATCTCGGCGCGCATCCGCCAGCCCTTGCAGAGCAGCAGCGCCGGCAGGAAGACGGCCATCTGCACGCCGTACTTCTGCGACCGCTGGAAGATGGAGGCCGGGCCGTCGAGTCGCACCTCGTAGCCGTCGCGCGCGTTGCCCTTGATGGTGTGAATGAGCCTGTAAGACTTCACCGCGCCGAACAGCTCGCGGTAGCCCTCGGGCGCCTGCGGCTCAAGCCGGAGGCGCATCTGCACGCAGCGATAAAGGAGCGCCTGCGCCTGCGCGAGGTTGTAGAGGTCGAGAAGCTGGGCGGCCGTCGGCGCCTCGAACGAGACGAGCTTCTGGTTCTCCGGCAGGTCAGCGTAGAGGCCGGGCGGCACCGCCTCCGGCGCGCACGAAAGCTCGCGCGCGGCCTCCGCGACCGTCTCGGCGCGGGCCTCCTCCGTCACGACCGGGTGGCGCTCGCGCGCCTTCAGGAAGAGCGCGCGGCGTATCTCCGAAGGGTCGGCCGGCGCGTCCGTCTCGAACTCGCAGCGGTCGGTCAGGAGCTTAATCAGCCCGCGCAGAACCTTGTAGTCGGTCCCGGTCCCGACGTACTCGCCCAGATACTCTTCGAGCGCCGCGCGCGTCCGGCCCTCGTGCTCGCGGAAGACTTCGACGAAGTCCTCGGCCACGCGCACGTACTCCTCGTCGCCCGTGTCGATGTAGCGCGGCGTGATGCGTTCGCCGCGCTGCCAGCTCATCGCGAGGTCTGCGGTCAACATAACTATTCAAGAGCAGGTGCTGGGTGTTGGGTGCTAGGTGCTGGTCAAAGACAAGCTGCCTTCACCCAAAACCCAGCGCCCAGAACCCATCACCCTCCCACGCCTTCGCCGCGGCGTCGGCTGATGTGCTCCTCGGTCGTGTCCTGCGTGACGACTTCATAGAGTATCGCCTCCTTGCCGGGCAGCTTGCGGAGGATGCGGCCGAGGCGCTGGACGTGCTCGCGCGTCGAGCCCGAGCCGGAGAGGACGACGGCGACGGAGGCGTCGGGGATGTTGACGCCCTCGTTCAGAACTTTTGAAGTCGCGAGCGCCAGCACGTCCCCCTTGTTGAAGGCTTCGAGCCACGCGCGCCGCTCCTTGACGCCCGTCTCGTGCGTGATGGCCGGGACGAGGAATTTTTGAGAGATGCGGTAGACCATCTCGTTCTCGGCCGTGAATATCAGGACCTTCTCGCGGCGGTGGCGGATGAGTAGTTCGGCGAGCACGCGCAGCTTGGCGTCGGTGCCGAGCGCGATGCGCTTCGACTCGCGGTAGGCCATCATCGCGCGCCGCCCCTCCGAAGAGCGCGCGCTCGCGGCCACGAACATCTGCCAGCCGCGCAGCGAGCCGAGCCCGATGCCCTTCGAGCGCACGAAGTCGCGGAATATCTCGCGCTCCTGCTCGTATGCCGCGCGCTCCTCCCTCGTCAGGTCGACGCTCAGCCTCACGGTCGTGTAGTCGGAAAGGTACTCGCCCGCCATCTCGCGCGTCTGGCGGCGGAAGACGAAGGGGCCGACGAGCGTTTCCAACAGTCGCTCTTCGCCGTCGGCGCGCTCGGGCGTGGCCGTGAGGCCGAGGCGGAACGGCGCAATCGCCATCTCGGCGGCGTGGCGGTGGACGCCCGAAGGCAGGTGGTGGCACTCGTCGAAGACGATGAGGCCGAACTGGTTGCCGAGCCGCTCCATGAAGCGGAAGGCCGAGGCGTAGGTCGTCACCGTCAGCGCGCCCACCTCGAAGTAGCCGCCGCCTATCAACCCGACCTCGGCCTGAAAGCAGGAGAGCAGCAGGTCGTACCACTGGTTCATCAGGTCGAGCGTGGGCACGACGACCAGCGTCGAGCGCTTCACCTGCTCGACGGCCATCTGCGCGACGAGGCTCTTGCCCGCGCCGGTCGGGAGCACGACGACGCCCCGTTTCCCAGCGCGCTTCCACTCCTCGATGGCCTCGCGCTGGTACGGCCTCGGCTCCGAGATGAATTTGGTCGGGAAGTCGAACTCGTGATAGGCCCGCGCGTGGTCCTCGAAGCGCGCGCCGCCGCGCACCAGCTCGCGCACCGCCTCGCGGTAGGCCCAGGCCGGCGCGCGCCACCGCAGCACGCGCGCGTCCCAGCGGAACTGCGCGGGCACGCCGGCCTCGGCGCCCGCGCCGTCTAAGAGCAGCGTCCCCGAATCGAAACGCAGAATGAGCGGCGGCCCTTCGTCCATCGTGAGGGAAAGCTTACATCAACTCCGCGCCCGGAGGCGCTTCAGGCGGCGCGCTTGGCGAGCATCCCCCGGAGGACCGAGAGCACTTCCCTCTTGTCGGCCTCCGTCAGTTGCTCGACGCCCGCGGCGCCGAACTTCTTCTGAATCCAGACGCCGAGCTGCCCTTCGGTCTTCCCCAACTCGCGGCACGCCGCGCGTATCTCGGCCTCGGCGTCTTGTGCGGCGGGCGCGTTGGGCGCCGCGGGCGTTGTTGTCGTCGGCGCCGCCTCCCTGAAATCCTCCACGTCCTGCGTGAAGAACTCCGAGGCGTTGACGGCGATGAGCACGGCCGCGATGAGCGAACGCTTCTGCGCCATCTTCTGAATCGTGTTGACCTGGTCGGCGATGTCGGGGTTCGGGACGCGGCCCGTCGGCTGCGACTCTATCCCTGCGTCGCCGTCGCGGTACTTCGCCCCGCAGCCGCCCTGCTTCTTGAAACAGTTGTGAGTGGCTAACCCGGCCGCGAAGAACGTGCCGGTGGAGGTCTGGATGTCCACCACGTCCGTTACCGGGCCGCTTTCGACGGCAAGTATCTCGGACGGGTTATAGAGCATGGACGCCCCATATAACCCGGACTTGCGGAGCAAGGCTGGCTGGCAGGTGGCAAAGAAACGCAGCCGCTCCAGAATCCCTCCGCGCAGCACCGCGGATGAGCAGTGGCGGTCTTCGCGCTCTTTGATCTCGAAAGTGAACCCTAAGTTGGCGGCGTAGTTGCAAACACGGCGAAGAACGTCACCGTCCTTCTGGTACATGCGGACTTTCTTTACTTCGCCCGCCCCTTCCGCGTCAAAAAATCCGGCCAGAAACCCGCGCTGAAACTCCAGCGTTTCCTTTGCCTGAAGGATGTTGTGAATGGCTTCGAGCCTCTGGAGGGCACGGACTTCCACCTTCTTCATGCGGTTTACATCGCCGTCATAAACACCGCCGGAGGGAGTGGTCGTCGTCACCCCTCTGTTAAAAGGCCGGACGTGCGATTCGACGCCGAAGGCGGCCAGGTAGGCGACGATTCGGCCGAGGGCCGCCTCGTCAGACTCTTTGAGTGCGACCCGCCAATAGGGCACGCTCGGGGCCGTTGAAGTCTGGCCCGGAACATAACGCATGGTTCCGTCGCCGAGCGTGATCCCGGCGAGGTAGCCGGCACGATAATCGTTCGTCACCGGAGGCGCGTCGTGAAAGCCGATGTGCCGCAGGCAGTTCCCGGTGAGCAGGCGGTCGGTCTGCTTCCAGGGGTCTCCCCAATGCCCGAGATGGCCGGGGACTTTGTGGTGCTCAAGCCACCTGTGGCCCGCGGTCGTAAGGACTTCCGACTCTGCGGTAATCAGCCTTTGCGTCTGCCGCCGACTCGACCAGACGGCTTCGATGATAGACGGCCGCAGTTTCCGCCGCTGCTCGCCATGTCTCGGATACTCGTCAAAGCCGATGACGGCGTCGCCCGGCTGCGCTTCGCCGATGGGCCGCCAGGTAAAGTCCGCGTAGAGAATCGGCGTGTCAGGCTGTAGGCAGAGCCAGCCGCCGCCATATTCTTCGCGGCCCTTGATGATGGCGGGCTGCTGGCAGGCTGGGCAGAGGCGCTTCGACTCGCGCCAGCGGTACTTGGTCTCGCGCGAGTTGCAGGAGCCGTCGGCCTCCGCGACGAGGAGGTCGCCGCGGTGTAGCTGGCAGCGGTAGAGGTAGTAGAAGAAGGGCTCGCCGCCGTGCCGCTCGCCGGTCCAGTCCTCGATGCGTTCGAGCACCTGGAAGCGGGTCGAGAGGCCGAAGAAGGTCGTCAGCTTCTCGGCGCCCGGCTTCAGGAGGGTGCGCTTCTCTGTGCCCGGGATGACGCCGTAGTCAACGTCCTTGCGCAGCACGCGGCTCACGAACTCCGTCACCGCGCCGTAGCGCTCGACCGCCAGCTCTATCGACAGCGCCGGCATGAACTGCGACCGCTCGACGGCCAACAGCGCCCCGGCCGGCTCCTTGAACTCTTCGCTCATCTCGCACCGCCGAACTTAGAAGGGTATCTCGTCGTCGTCCATGCGCGGGGCCGGGGCGGCGCCGCGTCCGCCGCCGGCCGGGCGCGCGGACGCCTGCGTGGGGGCGGACTGCGCGGCCTGCCGGACGGGGATGCCTTCGACGCCCGAGCCGGAGTCGAGGAACTGCACGTCCGAGGCGTTGACCTCCAGAGTGTGGCGTGACTTGCCGTCGCGGTCGGTCCACTCCTCGACGTGCAGGCGCCCCTCGACGTAGACGCTGCGCCCCTTCGTCAGATACTTCGAGACGGTCTCGGCCTGCTTGCCCCAGACCGTGACGCGGAACCACGTGGTCACGTCCTGCTGCTCGCCCCCCTTGTCGCGGCGCCGCTCGTTCGACGCCATCGTGAACGAGCAGACGGCCGTGCCCTGCGGCGTGTACCGCAGCTCGGGGTCGCGCCCGAGGTTGCCGACGACGATTATCTTGTTGAAGGACATTTGGCTCTTAAGCTCCTCGTTTGAAGTGTTGCAGGCGCGGCACATCGTATCACACGCGGGCAAGCTTTGTATACAGGCGGGCTCGCGGGCGGCGGGCGCTTCAGGCTTCACGCCGCGGGACTTCGACGCTGAGGAGGTCGTGCGCCATCTCGGTCCGGGGGAAGACGGCGCGGGCCTCGGCGAGCAGGTCTTCGGGCTCGACCGGGTTGCCGCGGACGTAGCGCGGGCTGAAGTGCGTGATGAGCAGGAGGCGTGCGCCGGCTTCCGAAGCGACGCGGGCGGCCGTCGAGGCGGTCGAGTGGGTGGAGCGCGCGGCGAGGTGTTCGTCGGCTTCGGCGAAGGTGGCCTCGTGGATGAGTGCGTCGCAGTCGCGTGCGAGTTCGACGGCCGGGCGGCAGTAGGCCGTGTCGGTGCAGTAGACGACGCTTCGGCCGCGCAAGGGCGGGCCGCAAAACTCCGCGCCGTCGAACGTGCGGCCGTCGGGGAGCGTGACGCGCTCGCCGCGCTTCAAGCGGCCGTAGAGAGGGCCGGGGGGGATGCCGAGCGACTGCGCGCGCTCCACGTCGAAGTGGCCGGGCCGGTCGCGCTCCTCGACGCGGTAGCCGAAGGCCGGGAGGCGGTGCTTGAGCGGCGCGCAACGGACGGCGAACTCCTCGTCCTCGAAGATTTGCCCTTCCTCGACGGTGTGGACTTCGAGCGGGTAGGAGGTGTGGAGCTGCGTGCGGCGGCTCACGTCGCGGACGTACTCGGCCAGGCCCCGCGGCCCGTAGAGGTCGATGCGGCGCGCGTGGCCCGACATGCCGCAGGTGGCGAGCAGTCCCATCAGTCCGTAGACGTGGTCGCCGTGCAGGTGCGTGATGAAGATGCGTGTAATCTGGCTGATGTTGAGGTCGCTGCGCAGCAGTTGGTGCTGCGTGCCCTCGCCGCAGTCGAAGAGCCAGACCTCGCCGCGCTGGGGCAGGCGGAGGGCCACGCTTGAGACGTTGCGCGAGCGCGTCGGCACGCCGGCGCTCGTTCCGAGGAAAGTGATGCGCAAGACGGTAGTCGGTAGCCAGTCGTCAGTAGTTAGTTAACGCGTCGGCTTTAGTTTGGGGCCTCGGGGCGCGCGGTGTCCAGCGTGCGGCTCTTCACTTCTGCCGGCTGACGTAAGGGCTGTCCCTGAGCCAGAGGCGGTAGGGCAGGAGCGCGTCGGCGCCCGCGTAATCGACGCCGACGCGGGGGCCGGAGGCGATGTCGTCGGGGGAGACGGGCGCGGCGTCTTCGAGCCAGACGCGGCCGCCTTCGGCGAGGTCTTCGTTGTTGTGGCTGAGGTCGATGCAGAGAGCGCGGCAGAGCTTGCCGGGGCCGCTCGTTAGCTCGCGGTCGGGGCGGCCCGGGCGGCGGCGCCTCATCAACTCGACGCCTTCCAGCGGCTCGACGGCGCGGACGAGCACGGCCTCGGGGGTGCCGGCCGGGCCCGCGACGACGTTGAACTGGTGGTGCAGGCCGTAGACGAAGTAGACGTAGGCGCGTCCGCCTTCGGCGTACATCGGCTCGGTGCGCGCGGTGCGCCGGTTGCCGTAGGCGTGCGAGGCCCTGTCGCCCGCGCCCATGTAAGCCTCGACCTCGACGACGCGGCCCGCGACGCGCTCGCCCGCCCCGGCCGGCACGACGAGCCGCTTGCCGAGCAGCCGGCGCGCCAGAGAGAGCGCGTCGCCGCGCGTGTAGAAGCTGCGTGGGAGTCTCACGGCGCGGCGCTACTCGAACTGCTTTTTGAACTCGTCGAACTGCCGGCGCATGTCATCGAAGTCGCGGCGCAGCGACTCGACCTCGGCTTCGAGCCGCGCGACGCGCTCGCCGCCGCCGGCTTCATTTGCCGCGCGGCGACGCGGCTCGGCCGCGGCCTCCGGCTCCTCCGACACGTCGGGCACGCCCGAGAGCGTGTGCGCGTAGCGCGAGTCCTTGCGCCCCGCCTGGCGCGGCAGCCTGACGACGAGCGGCCCCTCCTCGCGGCGCGCGAGCCCGTCCAGAGTGGCCTCGACTTCGGCCAGGTCCGCGAACTCGTAGAGCCGCCCCGTGCGCCCGCGTATCTCGCCCACGGTCTGCGGCCCGCGCAGCATCAGCACACACATCACGGCCAACTCCTGCGGCGAGAGCGACAGCACCTCGCGGACCATGTGCTTGTACTTGGGCACGCGGCTGTCGGCGCCGTAGAAGACGTAGACGAGGTTCTTCGAGCGCAGCGTGTCGAGCGCCGCGTCGACCGTGCGGTCGTCGTAGGAGACGACGGGGTCGCGGTTCGATATCTGGTTGCAGGCGGCGACCAGCGCGTTCAGCGTCAGCGGGTAGTAGTCGGGCGTCGTCACCTGCTTCTCCACGAGCGAGCCGACGACCCGCGCCTCAACGTCGTTCAGTAGTGCGTCCATCTCTTTAGCGCCTTCGCTTTCGGGGCCGTCTGCCGCGCCGCGAATTCCGTTGACACCGGCCGGCAGTCGGGGATATAAGTCACACCGCTTTAACGTCGTCGCACACCATAGCACGACCCGGCCTCACCCGCGTTGTTTTCAGGCACAGGAGGAAGCATCGACATGTCTCTCTGGGGCGGCCTTGAGGCGAGGTACGGGTCCGAGCGGCCGCGCAGGCTGCTGGCCCTGGACGGCGGCGGCATCCGCGGGGTGCTGACGCTACAGGTCCTCGCGCGGGTGGAGGAG
>Ga0182001_10000236_pt1 | contig 12476 bp, 8 predicted proteins | sample BulsoiFelSFmetaG_FD_120485 | JGI IMG/M metagenome (GOLD analysis project Ga0182001, IMG submission 120485) | Bulk soil microbial communities from Mexico - San Felipe (SF) metaG | ecosystem: Environmental > Terrestrial > Soil > Agricultural land | place: Mexico: San Luis Potosi | collected... | reverse complement strand
TGCGGCAAGCTTCATTGGCATCGGCATCTCCGCGCTCTCGCTGATAGTCATGCCTCTGCTCGCTCGTGCGAAGCGAAGTGTTGCGGCAACTATCAACAGTCGCGCGATGAAAGCCGATTCAAAACAGACTGATCTATGTGCTTACCTTTCAGCCATCACGTTGGCTGGCCTCGCGCTTAATGCTCTCTTCAGTTGGTGGTGGGCTGATCCTGTGGCCGCATTAGTGATGCTACCAATCATAGCAAGGGAAGGTATCGAAGCTCTGCGGGGCGAGAAGTGCTGCGAGACGGAAGCCTGTCACTAAAGGAGAAAGGCATGGGACATGGACACGATCATGGCGGCGGTCATAGTCACGCGCCAGCAAACTATGGGACAGCTTTTGCTATCGGTGTCACGCTCAATCTTGGCTTCGTCATCGCCGAAGTCATCTATGGGCGTCTGGCGCACTCTCTCGCTTTGGTCGCTGATGCAGGTCACAACCTGAGCGACGTGCTCGGTCTTGTGCTCGCATGGGGCGCAATCGTCCTCTCGCGTCGCACTCCGACGAAAGAGAGAACCTACGGCTTCCGGCGCTCCTCTATTCTCGCCGCGCTCATCAATGCGGCAGTGCTTCTCATCAGCGTCGGCGCTATTGCGTGGGAGGCCATTGGCCGCCTTTCTTCACCTAATGCAGTCGAAGGCAAGACCGTGATCTACGTTTCGGCTGTCGGCATCCTCATCAATGGCATGACGGCGCTCATGTTCATGCGCGGGAGAAAGAGCGATCTGAACATTCGCGGGGCGTTCGTCCACATGGCAGCTGACGCCGTGATCGCGCTCGGCGTCGCCGTCACAGGCATCGTCATTCTCTATACGGGCTGGCTATGGCTCGACCCCGTAGCGAGTCTCGTCATCGTGGCGCTCATCGTCTACGGCACTTGGGAGTTGCTGCGCGATTCTGTAAACCTCGTGCTCGACGCCGTGCCTGAAGGGATAGATGTTGACGCCATTAAAGGATGTGTTGCAGGAATTACCTTCGAGCTATTATCCTACTTAAGTTCATTCATCATACCCATCGGGAATTATCACATTGAAACAAGCTAAGTCACCTTTCAAGTGGCGTCACTTCGAGCCGACGCTCATTCTGCTGTGCGTCCGCTGGTATTGCTGTTATCAGCTTTCTTATCGCGATGTTGAAGAGATGATGCGTGAGCGTGGACTTTTAGTGGACCACACAACTGTCTGGAGATGGGTCCAGAAATATGCGCCGGAAATCAATAGACGGATCCGTCCACACTTAAAGATGAGCGGCACTTCTTACCGCGTAGACGAGACCTATATTAAAGTTGGAATGAGCTGTAAATATCTCTATCGCGCTGTGGACAAGGAAGGTAATACTATCGAGTTCATGCTCAGCGCCAAACGAGATATTTCTGCGGCAAAACGGTTCTTTAGGAAGATGATGAGAGCAGACCATCGACGATTGCCACTCTCGATCAGTGTAGATAAGAACGCTGCTTATCCAGAGGCATTTACTACTTCACAAGTAGAGAAAGTACTTCCTCACGACTGTAAGTTGAGGCACGTAAAATATCTCAACAATGTGATTGAACAGGACCACCGTTTTATCAAAAAGAAGGTGCGCGCAAGTCAATGCTTTAAGTCGTTCCATACAGCGGAACGAACCATTGAAGGCATTGAGTCGATCAACATGATGAGGAAAGGTCAGGTCAAAAGATTAGAGAGAAGCGATGCAGTTGGGCAAGCAAAGTTTGTCTTGAGCCTCTTTCAGATCGCAGCGTGAAAGAGTGAACTCGATGCTCTTTCGCGCTCCAAATAATCTTTGCAACATTACCAAATTGGATTATAGATGAGAATCAATTTCTTGCAACACAGCCAAATTCTGTATATTAACTCTATCAGAATAATGAGCCAGATTAGGACTCGATTATCGGATGACCCTCCGATCCTTTCCCAAGAAAAGATAAAATTTTTGTAACTGCTGCCTCTACCTTCATTTTCTTTACAACCAGATAGAATAATCGTGAATTGACATAATCACCGCGAGCATCCCAACCAAACGACATTATCATATCTCCTCCTACACAAATCTTTGGGATAAGCCTCATATAGTTCACGCTAACGGAATGTTTTATATTCAGAATAACGGCAACCCATTTAAGAAAATCACGACTAAATACACCATCATGCTGCTCACCGGAAATAAGGAAGAATGCCTGAAGAAAATTTCTTGCTAATATTAAACACTCATCTTTATTTGATTCTGTAATTTTGATTATTCCAATAAAGAAAGAGCTATTTCTATCAACCGTGATTTCTTCTTCTATAAAATCACCTTTCTTGATCTGGCTGTTGTTTGGGAATAATCCTTTATAAGTTCTGAGCCGGCTTTTAGCGGAGATTTTGTGCTCAACAAGTATAAGAAAAACTTCTCCCAAATTCTTTAATAACAGCCAAGTGATACCTGTCAAATCGTTCATTGCTCTAAAGAAGAGATCATCGTTATCTTTAAGATCCTCTGACCTTATCTCTAAGCAATTTAACTTACTAGAATTAAGCAAATCCTCTTTCTCAAGGTATTTAGGGAACCAGCCAACCTCGAAAAGCTCATTGTTGTCCAAGTGAGTATGTTGTATTAGTTTGATTTTATTGGTTGTCATATCAAGGAGTCCAATAATGGTGATTCACAAGCTTTTGTCCAGCGGGTCCTGAGTTGAAATGTGGTCCCTGTGAACCACCATCTGGATATTGAGCGGGGGCATCCTCACGAATCCATATCTTCTCACCGCGACTATTTGTAAACTCGTACATTCTAGTATTTTCATTTGGCCTTAAGCCAGCAGCATCACCTTCCGGTGTACCGGGTTTAATTACTTTATCTGGCTCACTACTCGTTGGAATATCATTAGCCTTCTTGGCTTCCTGAAATGCGGCACTTCGAGACTGACTGGTAGTATTTATGGCAGTTCCAATTAGATTTGCACTATTTATTACGCCAGATAACTCTTGGGGCGTTAGATCGTGCTTCCCGCCACCAGTCTCTTGGTAGTAATAAAGCAGACTTGACCACGCCCATACTTGTATTCTCGTCAATTCATTTGGATTGAAGCGTATCCACTGTCCAGACACATTCATCATAATTACGTTGCCATCGGGGTTCGCTTGCGCCAAGAGGTCTTGCCGTCTCTTCTGCTCCTCCTTCTGAACGTCCTCTTCATCTCCCCAGACACTATAGACTATCCAATTTTTCAGCTTTGTAAAAAAATCTTTGATACCTTTTCCATCAGGATCAGTATATCTAAGAGGATTATTATTTACGTAGGCATAAGCGTTCCAAGACTGCGGATTAGTGGGATCAAGAGTTGCCTGATAATTCCCTGGATCAACGCTAGTGAATCTTCCCTGATTTGACGAATAATACCTAGCTTGGAAATAATCCAACCCGGTTTCAGAGTCACGCTCTTTTTGGGTAAACTGCTGCCTAATCCCATCATTACCTTGATAGCCCTGTCCTGCGGTTCTCCCACCGCTGCCGGCATACAACTCTTCGCCGAACGGCAGGTAATCATGTCGGCTTACACCAGCCAATGAACCGGTCTTATCAGCAATCATGCGCGGCGTGCCCAACTGATCAGTGACCATCCACTCTACTGCTGATCCAGTGCTACTGACTCCCGTGATCGTCAGTTGGTTGAATCTCAAACTGACCGCGCCAGCCCAGTTGATCCTCGCCTCGACCAGCCCGAAGCACGGGTTATCAAATTCAAGCGTGAACCACTGCCACTGATTGGCTGCACTGAACTCGTTCCTCTTAATCTGCCTCTGCGCCAAGACAGTTCCACCGAAGTTTGTCACCACGTCGAGCGTGGCGACCACATCTGACCCAGCGGTGCTGTTGACTTGCAGCAGGAACTTGGCTGTGTGATGCCCTTGCCCGAACGTGTTGTCGTAAGGCCCATAAGACATGAACCCGGCTGAATCTGTACCAGCCGTGCCCACCCAATCACTGCCTTCCTGATGCCCGACGACGTGGCCGAGTGCTCCGCTGGTTGCGCCCCACGACTTGGTGCCCTGATAGCCCACACCGCAACTCGAACCCGAAGCCGAGACTAAGAGTTGCCCGTTTCGGTAGCCGTACTCCTTTTGCGGCGATGAGGTTGATGTATTTGCTGCGTATTCAGCCTCCAGCTCCCCATCCATCCCATAGACTTGCCACGTCTCACTGTTAAAGCTGTTGCGCCTGACGCGGTGGCCGTCGGCGTCGTAAGTATAGATACTGGTCTGCCCGCCATTGTTCGTAGCAGAAACCATCCGGTTCTCAGCGTCATAATTGCGCGTGCCGTTGCCGCTGTAAGTGTCGTAGGTGAGGTTGCCGTTGGCGTCGTACTGCATCGAGCCGTAAGAGCCAGAAGGCACACCTAGCCTGTTGGTGTTCGTGTCAACGGAGAAGGATTGGCCGGGGATGCCTGTCCCGAACCAGCCCGAGAGGGTGCGGTTGCCATATTGGTCATAAGAGTAGCCCTGCGCTCCCGTGTGAGTGGCCCCGTTCTGGAACTCGCCCGCCCAGGTGATGCGATTCAGCGCATCGTAGGCATAGTTCTCCTGCATGAAGCTGTAGGAGCTAATCGAATCATCCGCTGGCACATAAGCCTGCTGCACCAATAGATTCCCGTTGTTGTCAGGCCCTGAGGTGCCGAAGCCGTAAGGCTGGAAGCTGTAGTAGTTGACTATTGCCCCACGATTCCAGTTCAAGTCGTCGTTGACGGTCGAGAGGCGGATGTCGTAGAGCTGCCCTCTGACATTGCGATGCTCTTTGTGATAGAGCGGCGTGTCAGTGCCGAACTGTTCTTTGTAGATGCCGCTCCATTCATCGTAGCTGATCGAGCCAGCATATGTGCGCGTTGTTCCATCGCCGAGGTTGCCGGTGAAGCCACTGGTGCGAGCAGCCTGGTCATAGCTATAGTTTACGACTCTGCCCGATGGATAAGTCTGCAAAGTCACCGCCCCCGCATAGTTGTAGATACGCTGTGTGACATAAGGCGTGCTCCAATTCCCATTGATCCAGAAGTGTTGACGCTCGTAAGTGGGTCTTCCCATCGCATCATATGTATCTGTCACCGTCACTGAATAAGCTCCGGTGGTTGGATAAGAGGCCGAATAACGCAACCGCCCTCGCCCGTTGGTCGCAAAGTCATAGACGTGATTGGTGTACGATCCATCCGAATAGTTGATAATGGTATTGCGGTTCAGATTGTCGTAAGTATAAGTTGCAGTTACTCCGCGTGCATCTGTTCTGGAAGAGAGATTACCATCCGCATCGTAAGCATAAGCTATAGACCATTGGCTGTTACCGCTAATCGGATCAGAGAGAGCGAGGTTAGCATTTGCATCCAGTTCTGGATTACGGGCACGAATCAAGCGGGAGAGGGAATCGTACATGAAGTAGCGATGCTGTGTGCCCTGAGTCACTGTACTCAGATTGCCCAGCGTGTCGTAACCATAAGTGGTTTGATAAGCCAATCCATTGGGGTCTTCCGTCACGTTGGTCAATCTGCCCAAAGCGTCAGTCACACTGCTGCGCTTCTTGCCTGCCTGATCTGTCACCGTTACCTGATTGCCGCTAAAGGTTGTAATAACCTGTGCGCCGTCCGGTGTCGTGACCGAAGTCACCCTGCCCAACGCATCGTAAGCAGTTGTCGTCCAGTTGCCCGATGGATTGACCGCCGCCGAGCAGCCAGATGAGCGATAGGGGTTCGATGTGCGGTAGGCTCGGCCTAACGCATCATATTGTGTATCGGCAGTCAGATATGGATTGTTCGCGTCCTGCCCCTCATACTTGAAAGTGCGCACACTTCTCCCCAGTCCATCATAAAAAACGTAATCATCAGTCCACCGCGTATCAATCAAGGTGCGCGTCTCAATATATGGACCACACTGATGGACATCAACATATGTGTAGGTCTTGCTTCCTCCGTCAGGATAGGAAATCGATTTCAGACGATCCAACGAATCGTTATATTGGACAGTGGTTGTCTGCCCATTTGGGTCAGTCGTAGATGTAACTTTGCCGGTTGAATAGTCATAGCTGCTTGAACTCGTCAGAGCAGTATTCGACCCATAGCCTCCATTCGGATCGGGCACGGCTGAAGTCGTACTCGTTGGGAAGGCATAGGTATTTCTGCCGATCCCATCGGAAAAGTTATCCGTATAGCCAAGATAGGAGTTGATGCCACGCGCATCTGTGTGCTGGATCGGGTTGCCCACCTGATCATAATAAACATGGGATGTCAGCCAACTGTTGGAGGTATTGACCCAACTGCTGGCGCTCGTCAGGTTGCCTCGCGCTGTTGTCCCCGGATCATTCCAGCCCGTCACGCTGGGGTATGTTTGCAGCCCGTATTCATCGTAAGCCATCATGGACTGTGCGACCGTATTGCCTGCGCCGTCCTGCACGTAAGCCGATATAGGCAGATTTCTGATGTGCGCCCCCGAAGTAGAGCTAACATATGCTGTGTCGGTTTTGTAACTGGTGTGTATATGCCGCTTCAATGCGCCCGGCGAGCCGTTCCCAAAGTCGTATTCGTAAGTGTCTGAGAGATTGTTATATGGAACTGAGTCGTCATATCCATATGTCTGTTGAGCGACCAAATTGTTGCCATTATCCAACAGCTTGGTTGTCTTTGACGAGACGCGAGGGTCATTACTCGGCGCTTTATCCGATGTCCCCATCCATGATTGCCACCAACTGACCAGCGCACGTTGCGCCCACACGATATCTACCTGGCGCAGTACATTTGAACTCGCATCAAGCAGTTGCGTTTCATGCTCTCTGCCAGCCTTCCATGGCGCGTAATAACCAGCTATTCCGCTCGGTGGGAAGAGCGAGTCGCGCGCGAAACCGTAGAAGAAGTGATCGTCTTTTGAAATTGTATTGCCGGAAGCGTCGAGATGCGCGACTTCAACGTAACTGTCCTGACTTGATGATGGGTCGGCGGCGGCTCGACTGTAGGTTGTCGTTCCTTCTAATGTGCCGAGGCTTGACCCTTTGTAGGTGCGTCGCTGGAAAACGCGACGATAGATCTCATCAAGATAGACGCCCTCTGTCCCATAATTCGCTTCGCCTGCTCCGTAATCGTATTCAATGGCGCCGCTGGTCGGCAGATCAATGCGCGCCAGCTCTCCGTAAATGTTATAGCGGAACTGATAACTTGTCCCATTCGGCAGCCAAACCGCCGAATAAACGACCGGATTATATGGCGTCGAACTGCTCGATCCATTTAGATCACCGAACAGATCGTAATAGGTCTTCGTCGTCGAACTGTCGCCCAGTTGAGTCGTGCGAAGGACGCCGGGGTCGCTGAGATTTCTTTTAGCGATATAGAGCGTTCGATTTGCGCCGCCGAACCCTTGATACGTGATGCGATCACCGAAACCATATTGCGCGTCGCTCACATTGTATTCAATGGTTACGCTTCTGTTTAATGAGTCGGTGACGCCGATCACCTCATTATAGCTGTTGTAGGAGAAGGTGATTTTGTTGCCGTTGCGATCTCTGATCCATGAGACCCATCCATTATCAATGCGGTAGCGCACGCCGTCGCGCGTAAGAATATAGCCATTGGCTGGCGAAGGGTTGCCGTAAGGACTGTCAGTAATCGCCGAATCGGAGATGAACGTCAGACCGCTACTGTCGGCGCTCACGAACTCCGTTCCGCGAAACCGATAATTATCGAGATAGCTGCACGATCCGTTTGACGCCGGGCGTCCGCCGGTCGCCGTATCGCGCAGCTCATACTCGGTGCCGTCTGGCGCGGTGAAAGTAAATCGCGTAAGGGTCTCCGTTCCGACTTGATAGCCGATTCCGCACACTTGCGTCGGCGTGGACGCAACGCGCATCTCTAAAAATCCACCTGCGTAGCCTGGTAGGGTCGCCCATTCGGAATCGACCGCGACATCAGTCGTGATAGGAGGGTCTGCGGCAGTGTTCGTCTCATGATCGACGCGCCAGTGGCGTTCGATCAGCAAGGTCATTGGAAATTGCGCGCCGCCGCGCCCGCCGACGTTCAGCAGCGGCATTCTGAAACTTAGGTTTCCATTATAAAGATTAACATTGTCGAAGCCACTAAGAGGGTATGAGCCGACGGGCGAGCCGGGTTGTAGAGCTAGCGGCGTACTGCCGTCAGTTACGCTTGTTGACTGCGCCATCGCGCAAACGGCGAAGAGCTGAAATAGCGAGAAGAAGAGCAAAAAGAGAGATCGAAGGTGAGCGGCGCTTGAGCCATTTGTGTTCAACATAACTTTGCTCCGCAGAGTGAACGCAGCGATTATTGAGCAATTACTTGATAGTTAGAGTTAGGTACCGCTTGATCGTCTAGCCAAAAGCTGGTTAATGGGACGCGATATTTATCACGCACGTCCATTGCGGATGACCGGCGACGCTTAAGACGTAACGACCAACTGGCAGATCAACGAGTTGCCGCAACCCTTTAACTCTGCGCGAAATGGGCGCACTAATGATTCGGGCGCTGTTATTCTCAAGGCTCAATTGAATGGTCAGGTCTTGAATCCCGGAGCGATTGTCAAAGACCAGAAGGAAACGTCCTGATGGACGGGTGATCTGCTTTGGATTAAATCCAGTCAGGCGTAATGTCAGGACTTCCGCTTCGACTCGCACAGTGGAATTATTCTGCGGCGCAACCTTATCCATGTCGCGCGATGGTGTCGAAGGTCTATCTTCGAGCGGGCTATTTCTAGCACGCCAATGACGATCCCCAAATGCTACTGAAGCGAAAACAATCAGTGATAAGACGGCTAGCGTTTTGCGTCGGGATTTGAATGGCGGCGAAGGCATGAACGCTCTCCTTGCTGTGCAGCAATATGCGTCGAAAGGCAAACGACCGCTCGCGTGAACCGTTATCGCTAAATTTCAACTATGGGGTCAGGGATGCGGTCTTTTCCCCTGGCTTAATCAATTCACATCGGTCGCAGCTAATAGCTACATCACTGACGGTCTGTGTAAATACGACTATCTCCCCTCAGCCTCTTATGACTGATCGGAAGAATCAATCGAGAGCAGTGGGAATACTCCATCTTGCTGTTGACCGAATGAAAAAGAGAACGATTGGGCGGGGAAACCCATCACGAAAAGCACAAGTCTCGACGCCGGTGAATCACGTGATCTGCTTGATGTCGGGCATTATAGAACGGGCAGCAACTCTCGTGTCAAGAGAAATCGGCTAACACCAGAAGTCGTCCGAGACGATCTTGTAAGGGATTAACCCATAGTTTCAGTTTAGCAAAAGATGTGAAGACGTTAAGCAAATTATCTGAAGATGTACAACTGGATTAGTATCAGGCATCAGGATGCGCTCCTGACGGAAGTGTTGCGAAAAATATTTTAAGGTGCGAAAGTTCAGCGACCGACTTTCGTCAGGCGGCGATCTGAAAGAGACTCTCGACGTACTTCGCTTGTCCCACCGCATCTCTCCCGTCCAATCTTTTCACCTGCCCCTTTCTCATCATGTTAATCGATTCAATGCCTTCTAGTGTTCGTTCAGCGGTGTGAAAGCTCTTGAAGCACTGTGATGCCCGCACCTTCTTCTTGATGAATCTGTGGTCCTGCTCGATCACATTATTAAGATATTTCACTCGCCGAAGTGTGCAATCTTTAGGCAGCACCTTTTCTTCTTGTGATGAAGTGGACGCCTCGGGATAAGCAGCGTTCTTATCGACACTGATCGAGAGTGGCAGCCGTCTGTGGTCAGCTCTCATCATCTTCTTAAAGAAGCGTTTTGCCGCGGAAACGTCACGCTTTGTTGAGAGTAGGAACTCGATCGTTTGCCCTGATTTGTCAACCGCGCGATACAAATACTTACATGTCTTTCCGACTTTGATATATGTCTCATCAACTCGATAGGATGTGCCGCTCATCTTCAGATGTCGGCGGATTCTCTTGTTAATCTCAGGAGCATATCTCTGGACCCATCTGAAGACAGTTGTATGGTCCAATATCAAACCACGTTCACGCATCATCTCTTCAAGGTCTCGATAAGAAAGCTGATACTTGCAATACCATCTGACGCATAAAAGGATGATGGTTGGCTCGTAATGACGCCATTTGAAGAGAGATGAATTGTGTTTCACTGTTAGAATCCCGAAGAGGCTGTAGAATGACTTGAAGGATGGATTATAGCTGAGTAGCTAATTCTTGCAACACTGCCCCCGCACTCATGCCCACAGAGAGCCGTTAATTTTGTTGCGACCAATTGGCGCGCCGTGCAGCCGACTTACCGCTTATTACATGCATTGCTGGTTATTTGAAGAACTCTATGTTTTGGTAATCCAGTTCGAGGAAGATTACTACCACTACAAGTATCACTAAGAAGGTAAGGGTCAAGGCTAGCCGCCAGGTGAGAATGCGCCGTCCACAGTGTAAACATCTTGAGGCCGATCTACTGATTCGATCTCCACAGTTAGGGCAATACTTCTTCGGCTTCTCTTTCATCGCTACTACCAAAAATAAAGATGTTCCGATCTAGGAACGACCCACGGTCAAAACTCCTGTTCAATTAAAAACTCTCATTTGGAGAGTGAGCCTTTTTAACAAAAGGAAGATGACAGGAAGATTAATACTAATGATTAAGCTTTTGTTGAGACCAGAGCCCATCGAAGCAGAAGGGACGTGCTCATGGCGCCTCAGACTCAATGACAGACAAAAAGATGCCGCGCTAATTAGCGCGGCATCTTCAGATTGGTCAGATTTTGATTCTGTCTTCACAGTCCATTCAAGGTCGTCCGAAGATTTGTCCGAGAATGCTTCCGGCACGACTGCGCTGATAGCCTCCATTGTATCCACCGTACTGGCGGAAACCAGCGTCATAGCCCTGCACAAAGCCATCGCGGAAAGCCTGCGAAGACGCATCTCTCCAGTAATGCGATCTCTGCGGGCTGTAGCTCTGACCACGCTGCGCATCACTAGCGCCCGTGTTCACGCCAGCCTGGTAACCCTGGTTCATGACGATCTGGTAGCTGTTGTTGTAACCACCATAGTTACCATATCCCCCATAGGTGCCGTAACTACCATTATTGCCATAAGTGTTATTACGACGAGCGCGATCATTGTCTCGATCACGATCTCGGTCGCGGCGCCAATCCTGGTTCTGAGCCTGGGTGTTACGATCACGACGCTGCCACTGACCGTCGTTACGCCACTGAGCCTGTGCCGTCATACTCGACATGATGCCGATGCCGAGCACTAAAGAGAAAGCCAAGATGGCTCCTCCGACCTTGCCTTTTAAGTTAGTTGTTTTCATTACTGTCCGGTCTCCCCTCGGTCCGAAGAGATGGCAAGCTATATGCCATGGAAAGAAGAATGTGGATCTGTTGATTATTATCTAGTTACGTAGTTGACCGGTTGAAGATAACGCAGAGTCTTATCCTTATATCGTGCAGAGATGGCGCAGATGAGGCGTTGGGGAGGAAGATTAAGCTTCTCTCAAGCGAATAAATAATGACACAACATCTAGTGCTCACTGCATAATTTCAAAATCACACTCAAAGCATTAAATTGGACCAGAAGGGAGGCGCAAGATATTGTGCTACGAGCTTCTGAAAAAGAGGCTATGCACGCATCTCGCATAAACTGCGTCTGATTAGAAGCATTACACTCAACTTATAACATCCGATCCTACAGCAGCATCGCTTTTAGCGCTATTCGCAACCGCGAACGAATCGTTCTATACTCGGCACTGGCGCCCCCCTTTGAGCCAGAGAAAAGTATTCATCTTTCCCCTTCCAAACGAAGCGCTAATTCCTAACTCGCGAGCCGTTCGAAGTCCGCGGAGGAGTAAAGAACAGCCACATGAGGAAGAGACTCCTCCACATCATGCTCCCGGCTCTGGCCTCGATGGTGACAATCCTCAGTTTGAATCAGACCGGAGCGGCACAGTCTGAGTCGCAGCCCTCCAGGTATCTGCACGACACCTGGACCACTGAGAATGGCCTACCGCAAAATGATGTCATGCAGTTAATCCAGACTCGAGACGGCTACATCTGGCTGGGCACTAATGGCGGGCTGGTCCGCTTCGATGGCCTCCGGTTTACAATTTTCGATTCAGGCAACACCCCCGAATTGCGAAGCAACAGAATCCTGTCGCTCGTTGAAGACCGGGACGGCACATTATGGATCGGCACACAGAACGGCGGCTTGACCAGTTACAGTCAGGGAAAGTTCAAGACCTACACGACCAAAGACGGTCTGCCGGATGACAGCATCTTCAGTATCGCAGCAGACCAGCAGGGAAATCTCTGGCTCTCGCCTGGCGGACTGCTGCGCCTGACCGATGGACGTTTCACTCTCTACACAACCCGTGATGGCCTGCCTTCCAACGGGTCTGGCTATCTTAATACTAAGGCGCCAGACGGCAGCCTGTGGTTTATTTCAGCCGATTTCATCGTGCGCTTTCACGAGGGGCGCT
>Ga0182001_10000235_pt1 | contig 12496 bp, 9 predicted proteins | sample BulsoiFelSFmetaG_FD_120485 | JGI IMG/M metagenome (GOLD analysis project Ga0182001, IMG submission 120485) | Bulk soil microbial communities from Mexico - San Felipe (SF) metaG | ecosystem: Environmental > Terrestrial > Soil > Agricultural land | place: Mexico: San Luis Potosi | collected... | reverse complement strand
GCAGTAGTCGCGCGCGGCATGGGCAAATCGTGCGTTTGCGGAGCGGGCGAGTTGAGCATTGATTACGGTCAACAACAGTTCAATGTCAACGGAACTATGGTCACGAAAGGTGAGTGGATCACGGTTGATGGCTCGACTGGAAGAGTGTTCCTGGGGAAAGTGCCGACGGTGCAGCCGACGCTTGGGCCAGAGTTCAAAGAGTTGATGAGCTGGGCTGATGAGTTCAGACGCCTGCGCGTGAGAGCCAATGCGGACACGCCGAATGATTCAAAAGTAGCGCGCGAGTTCGGAGCGGAAGGCATCGGGCTTTGTCGCACGGAGCACATGTTCTTCGGCGAAGGGCGACTCGCGGCGATGCGCGAGATGATTCTCGCGGACGGAGTGGGCGCGCGCGAAAAGGCGCTCGAAAAACTGCTGCCACTGCAACGCAAAGATTTCGTCGGCATCTTTCAAGCCATGCAGGGCTTGCCCGTCACGATCAGATTGTTAGACCCGCCGCTTCACGAGTTCCTTCCAGACATACGCGAGTTGATGAATGAGCTTTCCGAATTGAAGATGTCGCTGCAACGCGCGACAAACATTCTTGAGATGGACAAGCTTCTGGACCAACTGGATGAAAAGCGTCGTCTCTATCAACAGGTCGAGCGCATCCGCGAAAACAATCCGATGCTCGGTCATCGCGGCTGTCGCCTGGGTTTGATTTACCCGGAAGTGACGCGCATGCAGGTGCGCGCTATCTTCGAGGCCGCCTGTCAGGTGAAAGGCGAGGGCCTTAACGTCAAGCCTGAAATCATGGTCCCTCTGGTTTCAACCGCCGAAGAGCTTCATCATCAATCCAAACTGATTCATGAAGTCGCGCGGCAGGTGACGGGCGAGCACGGGATGACGATTGATTACACGGTCGGCACGATGATCGAACTGCCGCGCGCAGCCTTGACCGCAGACAAAATCGCTGCTTACGCGGACTTCTTCTCCTTCGGCACGAACGATCTGACGCAGACTACTTTTGGCTTGAGCCGCGATGACTCTGGTCGCTTCCTCTCCAAGTATGTCGAGGACAAGATTCTCCCCGATGATCCGTTTCAAGTCCTGGACCGCGAAGGCGTCGGACAACTCGTGAAGACTGGGACGACGCTGGGCCGGAAGGCTAAGGCAAACTTGAAGGTCGGCATCTGCGGCGAGCATGGCGGCGAGCCTAACTCGATAGCTTTCTGTCATGAGATAGGCTTGGACTACATCAGTTGTTCGCCGTTTCGTGTGCCGGTCGCGCGCCTTGCGGCAGCACAGGCCGCGCTCGCCGATAAGGGAGAAGCGAAGGAAGCGGATAAGTGAAAAAGATAGGAGCAGGAGGCAGAAGGAATGCAAATGCAAAATTAAAAATGAAAAAAATAAGCGTGGAATTTTTCATTTTTAATTTCTAATTTTGCATTCCTTCTGCTTCCTGATTCAGGGGAGCAGAAGATGAGCGACACTTTGACGATTACAGACAACCGCACGGGAAAGCAATACGAGATTCCGATTGAGAATGACACCATCCGCGCGATGGACTTGCGCAAGATCAAAGTCGCGGACGACGATTTCGGGTTGATGACCTACGATCCTGCCTTCATGAACACGGCTTCCTGCAAGAGCCGGATCACGTTCATAGATGGCGACAAGGGCATCTTGCGCTATCGCGGCTATCCGATTGAACAACTCGCGGAGCAGAGCACCTACCTGGAAGTCGCCTACCTGCTTCTCAACGGCGAGCTTCCGAACAAGTCTCAGTTGGAAGATTGGACCTATGACATCACGCACCACACGTTCCTCCACGAGAGCATCAAGAAGGTGATGGATGGTTTCAACTATGACGCGCACCCGATGGGCATGCTGATCGGGACAATCGGCGCGCTCTCGACCTTCTACCCCGAAGCCAAAGAGATTTTCGATGAGGATTGTCGTAAGAAACAGATTTCCCGTCTGATTGCAAAGATGGGAACGATTGCGGCCTTCTCTTATCGCCACCGCAAGGGTCTGCCTTACGCTTATCCGGACAACGATCTCACCTACGAAGGCAACTTCCTCAACATGATGTTCAAGACAACAGAGGTCGAGTACGAGCCAGACCCTGTGCTTGAGCGCGCGCTCAACGTTCTCTTCATCCTGCACGCAGACCACGAGCAGAATTGTTCGACGAGCGCCATGCGCGGCATCGGGAGCGCGCACACAGACCCGTACTCGGCGATTGCCGGAGCTGCCGCCGCGCTTTATGGTCCGCTTCATGGCGGGGCGAACGAAGCGGTGCTGAGAATGCTCCGCGAGATCGGCTCGGTCGAGCATGTGCCCGAATACATCAAGCGCGTCAAAGAGGGAGAGTTTCGCCTGATGGGCTTCGGCCACCGCGTCTATAAGAATTACGACCCGCGCGCGACGATTATCAAAAAGGTCGCTTACGAAGTCTTCGAGGTGACGGGCAAAGACCCCCTGCTCGACATCGCTTTGGAACTGGAGCGCATCGCGCTCGAAGACGAATATTTCGTCAAGCGCAAGCTCTATCCGAACGTTGATTTCTATTCAGGGATTATCTACCAGGCGATGCGCTTTCCCGTCGAGATGTTCCCGGTGCTCTTCGCCATCCCGCGAACCTCCGGCTGGCTCGCACAGTGGCAGGAGATGCTCCTCGACCCGGACCAGAAAATCGCGCGCCCGCGCCAGGTTTATCTCGGAGCCGATGAGCGAGATTATGTGCCAATGGAGAAGAGAAGCAGCAATGATAGTTGAAGCTCTCTATCAGTAAACGGTTGTGCAATCCTTTGACTACACAAATGAAGGCCGACCTCATGTCGGCCTTCATTTGTGCCTGACAGTCGCCGCAGCCTTGTCAACTCCAGCGAATTAGCTTATCAATACCTGAGATAAAACCGTTCACAGATCGGGAAAAGGAGTTCTGTGGTATTTTGAAACGACTTGTCATAGCCGTCGTGTTACTGCTCGTTTGCGGCGCAGGCGCAACCGCGCAATCGCGTAACCGCCACAAGCCTGCGACGATTGCGAGCGACCCTGCCATCATTGATATTCACCAGATTGATTTCAGGAACTACACTTTCTCTCTGAACAACAGGCCGTACAAATTGATTGACGGCTTCTATGCAGAGACTCTTGCAACGGGCGCGCAGTGGGGACTTGGGATGGTTGACGGGCCATACTTCGGCGACCTGACGGGCGACCACAAAGACGAAGTCGCGTTTGTCTTCTCTTACGGCACGGTCAACGCGCCACAGACCGCCGAGGCTCGCGTCTATACTTTACGAAACGGCCAGCCCGTGCTCATCGCGACGTTCCCTGTGGCGAACAACGTCAGTTGCGTGCTGGACCATTACATACATATCGAGGACGGGATGCTCGTCATCGAGCGCATCTACGAGAAGGGCACGGCCTGCGACCACAACGAGATTACACAGTATCGCTGGAACGGAAATGCGTTTATGCCCGTCGGCACGGTGAGAAGAATGCCTTGCCGCTGCATGTAGACAGTCAACACGAACGATTAGTGCTCTGCGAACAAAGTTTTTTTAGTTGCCTCCAGCTTTAGCTGGAGATACGAGTGACAAGAAAGATTCCGGCTTGAGCCGAAACGTTTCGGCTCAAGCCGGAATCTCTAATCTCAAGCTGTCCACTAGCTGAAGCTAGCGGCAACTGATTAGAACCAAAACCTACATTACATAAGACCTCCTCTCTCATGAGCGCAAGACTGTGGCACATGAATGCCGATTTCGAGACAGAGTTGTCTCAAGAGGTCGGCACATATCGCCGCCTTCCTTTCTACGAAGCTCTTAACCAAAGGCTCGCCCCGTATCTTTTATGGTTAGCGAGTGCGGGAGATGCGCTATTGCTGAAAGAGCCTTGGTCTGATGAGCTTCAGCATGAAGCCAGACGGCGCGGCGTCAATCTCATCTCTCCGAAGCATGCAAAGAATCTTTCAACTCACATCTTCACACCCTGGGGCTGGACTCCGAGCGCGGTGTCCCTTGGCGAGCAGGTCGGAGCAATCGTGAATTCCGTCCCCTTAGAGATTGTCAAACGCGTCAATTCAAAGCTCTGGAGTCACGCGCTCGAAGTCGAGTTGGGCATAGCGCAGAAGGGCGCAGGCGTTGCTTCCACTTTCGAGGAATTAATGGAAGCGGTGGCACGCTCTTGTCCTCTGCCCAATGACAAGTGGGTCATCAAAAGTCCTTTCGGTTTCGCGGCGCGCGACCGCGTGTTGGGGCGTGGCCCAAAATTGGAAGGAGCGCAGGCCACCTGGTGCGAGCGACGCTTTCAACGGGGCGAGACACTCATCTTTCAACCCTGGCTCGAAGTGATTCGTGAGTACGGCGTCGTCATGGAAATTATGACGGATGGCTCATGCGTGATTCACGGCGTCAGCGATTTGCAGACTAACGGCGCGGGCACTGGAACAGGCTACATTCTGGGCCGCCAGCCGACGCCTGAGCGCATGGCTGAGCTTGAAAGAATCGCTCACGCGGTCGCCGAGCGTTTATTCAAAGAAGGCTACTGGGGGCCGGTCGGCATGGACGCGCTTGAGCAGGCGCATGGTCTGCACCCGCTGCTTGAAATCAACGCGCGCTATACGATGGGCTTTATCGCTGTGGCCGCCGAAAAAATCTTTGGTCGGGGACTCTTGCAACTCAACTCGGGAAAAGCTCCTTTCGCTGCATTTACTCCACCGCTCGCTGAATAGTCCCGCCCTTCACACACACTTCGCGCGTATCCTCATCTCGGACGGAGTGTATAATTAAAGAGAATGAAAAATGCTTTTGAGATAACTGATAGCGCAGAGCTTTGGAGCTTTCGCAGAGGCGAAGTCAACTGGCTCAAGTGGGCGATTCTTTTCGGATTCTGGACGTTCTTCAGTTTCCTTTACGCCAACCAGATTTATTTCGAGATGCTGCACAACCCGCGCATGCATCATTCATGGTGGCGGATAGCCTTTTGGCAGCTAACGGTCTGGTACTCCTGGGGCTTTCTGACGCCTCCAATCCTGAGTCTCGGACGAAGATTTCCATGCGAAGGGCCGAAGTGGCTCAAAGGACTATTGGTCCATCTCTCGTCCGCCGTTATTTTAGCTGCGGTCCACGTGGCCGCTTCGACCGCTCTGAGAATGGTCATCAGGCCGTTCGATGTCTGGAGCGACACGAACCCGTTTCTTGTTCAGTACAGTGCGGAACTGAGAAACTTCTTCCTCTTCGACTTCTTCGTCTATTGGGCAATCCTCGGCGTCGGCTACGCCTTCGATTATCGTGAGAGATACCGTGAGCGCGAATCATTGGCTTCACAGTTGAAGGCGCAGCTTGCGGAAGCGCAACTGGAGTCGCTCAAGATGCAGCTTCACCCGCATTTTCTCTTCAACACGCTGCACACCATCTCAGGACTTGTGCGGACAAATGAGCGACAGCCAGCCGTGAAGATGATTTCTGGACTGAGCGATCTCCTGCGCCGCGCGCTCGATAGCGCGAGTGAGCAGGAAGTGCCTCTCAATGAAGAGTTGAAATTCACGGAGCTTTATCTGGACATACAGAAGGTGCGATTCTCCGACAGGTTGACCGTGCGGATGGAGATCGAGCCTTCAACTCTGGACGCGCTCGTGCCGAATCTGCTCTTGCAACCACTGGTTGAGAACGCCGTTCGTCACGGCATCTCGCTCAACGAATCCAATGGGACGATTACCATCAACACCTACTGCAATGATGGGTTTCTGCATATCAAAATTTGCGACAATGGACCAGGCTTGCAATCCGGTTGGCGGATGGAAAAGAGCGAAGGCATCGGCCTCGCCAACACGCGCGAGCGGCTCAAGCATCTTTACGGAGCCAACCACCGGTTCGATTTACGAAATAGCGCGGAAGGCGGATTAACTGTCGCCATCGCCATTCCTTTTCGCGTCGGCTATGATCTGATTTCAGGATGACGACCGAGACAAAAAAGATCAAGACATTGATTGTTGATGACGAGCCTCTGGCGCGGCGCACAATCCGTGACCTGCTCGCAACAGATATTGAGATAGAGATTATCGGCGAAGCGGGCAGCGGCTCGGATGCCGTGAGCTTCATCCGCAAACGAACACCAGACCTCCTCTTCTTAGACATCCAGATGCCGGGCATGAACGGCTTCGAGGCTCTCTCAAAGATTGAGCACGAGCGCATCCCTGCGATAATTTTCGTCACCGCCTTCGATCAATATGCGCTCAAGGCTTTCGATGTTCACGCGCTCGATTACCTGCTCAAGCCATTCACCGACGAAAGATTTTTTGAAGCTTTGCATCAGGCCAAAACGCAAATTGAAATGAGAGAGGTCAACAGGCTTAGTCAAAGCCTCGTCGCCCTGCTCGGAGAACACGCCACTGGAGAAACGAGCGCGCAGAAGCGCAAGAACTTTCTCACTAGATTCATGATTAGAACCGCCGGGCGTGTGATTTTTATCAATGCTTCCGATGTTGATTGGATCGCGGCTGACGATTACTACATCAAGCTGCACGTCGGCGGCAAAACTCACCTGCTCAGGATGAGCATGAACGAGCTGGAAGAGAAACTCGACCCGAAAAATTTCCTCCGCATACACCGCTCGACCATCGTCAACTTTGATCGCGTCAAAGAGCTTCACCAGAACCCGAACGGCGAATACGTCGTCGTCCTCAAAAGCGGAGCGGAATTGAAACTCAGCCGCAATCGCCGCGAGCGTCTCGAAGAACTCCTCATGGGCGGCTATGACTGACAATTGACCGCCGCCACCTGCTGTTGACAGCAACCTCCGCGCGCTTCGCTGCAAACCTGCATCCCTTAATCAACAGAGCGCGTATCCTCCTCAGGCCAAGAGAAAAGTTTGCTGGCCTTTCAACCTACTCTGGACGCGCAACTTTTGATAAGGAGAAGAATCATGAAAAAGATTTACCTGACCGTCGCCTTGCTGGCTTTGCTCGGAGCCGTTGACTTGAATGAACCTGCCTGCGCGCAGGCGAGCAAGCCTGCGGCGCAAGCGAGCGGACAGCCGCAGCGAAAAACCCCCCAGCGCAATCTTGCCATTCTCGTCTTCGATGGCGTGCAGATCATTGACTACACAGGTCCATACGAAACCTTCGGCCATGTCTGGAATGAAGAAGGACCTGTCTTCAACATCTACACGGTGGCGGAAAAGTCCGGCCCCATCACGACCGCGATGGGCATGAGCGTCAACCCTAAGTACACATTTGAGAATGCTCCGAAACCAGACGTGCTGCTCGTCCCCGGCGGCGGAGTCAATAAGCACCTCGATAACGCGAACATCATCAAGTGGCTTCAGGAGAAATCCAAGGACGCTGAGATAACTCTTTCGGTCTGCAACGGAGCATTCTTCCTGGCCAAAGCTGGTTTGCTCGACGGGATGGAAGCGACGACCACATACGGTTTGATTAACAAGCTCAGAGAGGACGCGCCGAAGGTGAAGGTCGTTGACGATAGGCGTTTCGTTGACAACGGCAAGATCATCACGGCTGCCGGACTCTCCTCAGGCATTGACGGCGCGCTGCACGTCATTGAGAGACTCTACGGCAAAGGCACAGCGCAGCAGGCCGCGCTCGGCATGGAGTACAACTGGGACCCAGACTCAAACTTCGTCCGCGCTGCGCTTGCAGATAAGTACATGCAGTTTAACTACGACGTGAAAGTTCTGGACGGAGGCTGGAAGCCTTTGAGCCGCGAAGGCAATAAGGACCAATGGGAGAACAAGTGGGCAGTCGCAACCGAAAGCTCGGCCACAGAACTTTTAGAAACCATCAACAACACCATCACGCAGAATAAGACATACGTCTCCGTTGCTGGCGTTAAGTGGACGCGCACGGACAATGCCGCGCACAAGAATGCGACGCAGAGCCGGTGGCGCTTCACCGACGAGAAAGGCATGGCCTGGAGCGGCCTTGTTCGTGTCGAGCCTGTCGCGGGAGAAGCCAATCACTACACGCTCTCCGTAAAGATCGCGCGTGACAAGAGCAGCGCACGGTTATCTGCACACTGAGAAGGCGCGAGAACACTGTTGATGAAAGAAGGAAAGCTTGAAGTCGGATAAGTTGAGGAAGCACTACGTCACCCAACGGGTGACGTAGTGCTTGAAAGGAAGTCGTCATGAAGCTATCAACCTTTTCAAACGCTCTGCCGCGAACCTTCGTCATCTTTTTGTTCGCACTGCTCTTCATCTCCATTCTGCTCGACATAGCGCAGAGTGCGGCGACTCGCCCCACACCGCAACAGTCATCAATTCGCGCGACGCCGACCGTGTTCAGCAATCCGACGCTCATCAAACGCTATCAACAGACGATTACGCCCGAAGCTCTGGCTTCACGTCTCTATTTTCTGGCCTCTGATCTTTTTGAAGGCCGCGAGACGACAACGCGCGGGCAGAAGCTCGCAGCACAATATCTTGCTTCGCAATATCGCCTGATGGGGCTTGAGCCGAAAGGGAATGCGAAAGACTCGGACGCTCTCTCTCCGGCAGCTTACTTTCAGCCTTTCACAGTTTATCGTAGGACGCCAAAAGAGACTCATCTTGATGTTTCAGTGGGCGGCAACCGTGTGGCCTCAAGCACATTCTCGGCCAATGCGCATGATGACCTCTCATATTTCTTAAGTGGAAAGATTGCTGATGCGACCGGCGGCGTGGTCTTTGTCGGTTACGGCATAGCGGACGATCAACTCGGCTATAACGATTATGCAGCTTTGAAAGCACAAGGGATTTCCATTGACGGCAAATGGGTCATGGTTCTGGATAATGAGCCGATCAAAGACGCGAAGACGAGCCTGCTTCCTTCCGATGAGCATAAGCTCACGAGATGGAGCGCGACCTTGAACCCAAAGAAAAAGGCCATCCTCGATGCTGGTCATCCAGCAGGTGTGCTTGTGATTGAGCATGATAGCCCGCTCATGCAGGGCACGTTTGCGGAGAACGCCGAGCGCGCTTCTCTCAACGCCCGACGCGTTGGTCCATTATCGCTGACCGAATCTCCGTTTCCTCCCACCTATGCCATCTCAAGCAAGTTGGCGGACAAAATCCTCGCCGCATCAGGCCAGAAGGTCGAAGACCTGAAGCAACAGATTAATCAAACGCTCAAGCCCGTCGTCTTTGATGTGAAGGATGCGACCGTAAATTCGACCGCAGAGCGGAGTAAAGCATTGGAGAGCGAAAACGTTCTTGCCTTCATCGAAGGCTCTGATCCGCAACTGAAAGATGAGGTCGTCATCATCTCAGCGCACTACGATCATCTGGGCTTAGACCCTGCGCTCAAAGGCGATCAGATTTTCAACGGGGCAGCCGACGACGGCTCAGGCATTGTGGCTTCTCTTGAACTTGCGCGCGCCTTCATGCAGGCCAAGCGCGACGGCTACGGGCCGCGCCGCTCCGTTCTCTTCATCAACTTCGCTGGCGAAGAGAAGGGCTTGCTCGGCTCAACCTTTTACACGAGCCGCCAGCCTCTCATTCCCTTAGAGAAAACTGTCGCGGACATCAACATGGACGGCGTCGGCGGGATTGACCTGAAGCATCCGACCCATAGCAAAAACTATATTTACATCAACGGCACGAAGGAGCTTTCAGGCGAACTGGTTGACATCAATAAACGCATCAAGGAAACCGTTGGGAGCAATCTTGAGCTGACGGACGGACCCGGCTTCAACTCTGATAACAGAAGCTTCAGCGCGCAGCTCGTCCCCTTCATCTATTATTCGACAGGGCTGACGGAGCATTACCACACGACAGGCGATGAGCCGAACACGATTGACTACGATCATCTGGCGCGGGTCGTCCAACTCGTCTTCGATACTGCTTGGCAGGTTGCTAATCAGAACGAGAGAGTCAAAGGCGTCAACCGAAGCGAGCTAGAGGTGGTTGGCTACTCCTGCCCGCCCTGTCCCTTTGAATGCGACACAGTAGTTTACGATCACGACGGCGAATGCCCGGTCTGCGGGATGCCCCTTGCGCCGAAATATGCAGTGAGAAAGAGTGCGGAGTGAATCGTGAATCGTGATGGGAAAGAGCCTTGTGCTTTGTAATGTAAGTCTTTTCAATTGCCTCCAGCTTTAGCTTGAGGACAGAAACAAATAGATTTATGTTGGGAATTGAATGCCGGAGGGGGGACTCGAACCCCCATGCCCATGACAGGCGGCAGATTTTGAGTCTGTTTCTGGCAACATAATCATTAAATCTAAAAGAAATTTAATCTTCTTCTGTCCTTCTAAACTGACTTCAATCTTGAATGTGTTAACGAATGTGTTAATGCTTTCAAGGTTGCCAGTAAAGGAGGCAACTGATGAAATCGCGCAAAGGTTATGTTTTCCAGAATGAAGTAACAGGTGCTTGGTTTGCCCGCGTAACTTACACAGACCGAAACGGCAAACGAAAAAACATTCAGCGTAAAGTAGAAAATATATCCAAAGGTGATGAATTACTAAAGAAACTAATTCATTCGATTGAAAATGATGGAGCATCTTCAATCGAAACAGAAAAGTTGACCTTTAGTGATTTGGCTAAACATTATACAAAGCATTACTTGAAAGAAGCGCAATATGTGAACGGCAGAAAAGTTTCTGGATTGCGTTCGGTTGTTCTTGTTCGCGGATATATTAAAGTCTTGGAAGAATATTTCGGCAAACAGAAATTAAGAAATATCTTCTACGAAGACCTGCTCACATTCCGCAATAAACGTTTGAGAACATCTACTCACCAAAGTCAGCAAAGAAGTATTGCTACTGTAAATAGAGAAATGGCCTATCTGCGCCGTCTTCTCAATATTGCAGAACGAAATGGATGGATAAATAAAAATCCATTCAAGTGTGGAGATGCACTAATTCACGTAGCAGATGAAAAAAAGCGTGAGAGAGTAATAACTCAGGAAGAAGAAATAAACCTTCTAAATCAGTGTGTTGGTTTTCGCGCTCATTTACGTCCAATTATTATTGCTGCGCTTGATACTGGATGTAGGTTAGGCGAACTTCTAAAATTGCGCTGGAAGGATATTAATTTTGATGCCGGCGTAATTACAATCCAAGCTTTCAACACAAAGACCATGCGGGAGAGACAAATCTCCATAACAATGCGTCTTGAGCATGAGTTAAAACGGCTCTGGGCTTTATCGCACGAACATGAGAATTTGGTCTTTGGGATTTCGAACAATATTAGGCAGGGATTCAGGAATGCTTGTAAGGAAGCTAAACTTTTCGGTTTACGTTTCCACGACCTAAGACACACACACGCCACAAGGCTAGATGATTTAGGATTTTCTCTTGCTAAAATTGGGATGCAATTAGGACATACGCAACTTCAAACAACATTGCGTTATGTGAATAGAGATAAAGCATCCATTAAGCAAGTCGCAAATGCGCTGGATGGTTTCAATAAAGAGTCCCCAATAGTACATGAACAACAAACGCAAGAAGTCTCAGAGATGATAAACTAACTTTCCCTGTAGAAAATTTCTGATATAAACTTCGACTCACCTTACTCACATTTGTAGATTGCAACTACTTTTGTGAGGACAAAATCATTCAATCCCTGAAAATGATTTGGTGAGTCGAAATTTTTTTGTTCAGGGAATGGCTTTTTCAGAGAGGCCAAATATGACTAATGAAAATGTAGCAGACAAAATTTCTGATAAAACTCATTTCATTGAAGCCATAACTCAAATTCTCAAGGCTGTAAACTGTCCATCCATAAATCGTAATTTCATTGACATCCTAATTGGATATGGGGAGGGGAAAAATAAGTTTGATATTTATGATATTCAGTTAGGCCGGAGGGCAGATAATCCTAATAGTTCTAGAAATGATAATTCGGCACGAAAATGGGTTCAACGAAATCGCAATAAACTACAAACGTGGCAAGAACAGAATAAAATCTACTTAATTGAGTTTAAGCCTGGATACCAAAAAGGTGAGGGAAAGGATTTTGTTAATGTCCCATCAAGATATTATTTGCACATTGTAGAGTATGCCAATCAAATTTTGGCCGATGCTCAAAAAGATAACTATTGGGATAAATCTCCAAGCGGAGCGATTGAAAGAGCAGCGATTAAGAAAGCCAAAAATATCATTACGACTCCGATTATTTTCAGGCCAAGAAAACCAAAGAAAAAAGAGGCATCAGAACAAATTAAAACAAAACTTAGTTCTGCTCTTACTCTTATAGAGAAAGCGATAGAGTTAGCTGATGAAAATTATTTAATTCTGGAAGGTGAGAATGTAGATAAACTTATGGCAATAAAATTAGCTATTGAAGATTTAGAATGTCATATTCCAGATGAAGAAAATCTAGGCTAGAGGGGTGGACACTTATGTCCACCTTCTCAAATCAATAAGAGGACACCTATGTCCACCCCCTTTGAGCTTATGCCCTTCCTGCCCATACCGTTATGTAGTTGGTAACACAAGGCTTGCCGAGTCAAGGATGACTTGGCTCAATGTTATTGTTTCAAGCAAATAGGCAAGGTTGTTTATTTAGT
>Ga0182001_10000234_pt1 | contig 12507 bp, 13 predicted proteins | sample BulsoiFelSFmetaG_FD_120485 | JGI IMG/M metagenome (GOLD analysis project Ga0182001, IMG submission 120485) | Bulk soil microbial communities from Mexico - San Felipe (SF) metaG | ecosystem: Environmental > Terrestrial > Soil > Agricultural land | place: Mexico: San Luis Potosi | collected... | reverse complement strand
CCACCAGCCGCTTCGTTGACGCCTTCGCCGAGGCTCAGGCACTGGACACGGACACCGAACCGCCCCCGGCCCACCGCGCTCGCTACGCCACCGCAGTGGATCAGGCCTGGCGGGCCTGGCAGGCCGCCCGCGACGCAGCGGAACGCATCCGGCTCGCTGGCATCCCGGAACAGGAGCAGGCCATCGTGCAGCGAGCGATCAAGCTGCTCACCATGGCCCGGGACTCCGACCACGATGCCGAGCGCGTAGCCGCGTACGCCAAAGCCCGCGCGGAACTGGCAAAATTGGACCGCAGCGGAACCCTGCGCCTGCCTCCTGCCGCAGCCGCCGCACTGGATGCCGCTGCTCGCGGCCAACTACCACCGGCGACCGCCCGCTGACGCACGCAACCATGGCCGCTGCGCAGGTGGGAGACCTATCCAGTCGTCACACTTTGTCCAGGAATTCGGCACGCTGCTCGTCGAGCAGATCCGCGGCCAGCCTGGCCAGCTCTGGATGCTCGGTGAGCTGTGGATCCGCGTGAATCAGCTGCTGGGCGGCGTCCCGCGCCTGGCCGATCAGGTCTTCGTCGCGGAGCAATGACAGCAACCTGAGCGCGGATCGGCGGCCGGACTGCACCGAGCCCAGCACATCACCTTCGCGGCGCAGCTCCAGGTCCAGGCGAGCCAACTCAAACCCGTCGGTGGTGGCAGCGACCGCGTCGAGCCGCTCCCGGGCGGTGGTGCCTTCCGGGGAGTCGGTCACCAGCAGGCACAGTCCGGGATGCGAACCACGGCCGACCCGACCTCGGAGCTGGTGCAGCTGGCTGATCCCGAACCGCTGCGCGTCCATGATCACCATGACGGTGGCGTTGGGCACATCCACCCCGACCTCGACGACGGTGGTAGCTACCAGTACATCGATCTCACCAGCAGCGAAGGCGCGCATCACGGCGTCCTTCTCCTCGCCTGGCAAGCGGCCGTGCAATATCCCCAACCGCGCCTGGGCCAGGGGACCCTCCGCGAGTTGCGGAGTCAGTTCGAGGACCGCCAGGGGCGGGCGAGCGTCCTCGTCGCCGACGCCCCCTTCGGCCGCGTCCTCCCCAGCAGCATCCGCACCCCCGATCCGAGGGCACACCACATAGGCTTGTCGGCCGGCGCTGACCTCCTCGATGATCCGCCCCCACACCCGATCGAGCCAGCTAGGTTTCTCCCCAACCGGGACCACGGTGGTCGAGATGGGCGACCGACCGCGAGGCAGCTCGCGGAGCGCGGAGACCTCCAGATCGCCATAAACGGTCATCGCGACGGTGCGCGGGATCGGCGTCGCCGTCATCACCAGCACGTGGGGGCTCGTGCCGTCGATGGCCCTGGCACGCAGTGCATCGCGCTGCTCGACGCCGAAGCGGTGCTGCTCATCAACCACCACCAGGCCCAGCTCGGCGAAGGACACCCGGTCCTGGATCACAGCATGCGTGCCCACCACGATCCCGGCCACCCCGCTGGCGGCATCCAGCAGCGCCTGCTTTCGAGCCCGGGCCGGCAGCGACCCGGTGAGCAGGGCGATCCGGGTGGCGTGCTCGGCTGATCCCAACTCGCCCCCGCAACCGTGCGGACCCAGCATCTCCCGCAGGGACCGGGCATGCTGCGCGGCGAGCACCTCGGTGGGCGCCAACAGCACGGCTTGCCGTCCCGCGTCGACGACCTGCAGCATCGCGCGCAGTGCCACCACGGTCTTCCCGGATCCGACCTCGCCTTGCAGCAACCGGTTCATCGGATGCGCACTGGCCAGCTCACTCGCCAGCAGCGCACCTATCTGCTGCTGACCTGCGGTTAATGCGAATGGCAGCGCAGCGTCGAACGCGGCGGCCAGCCCGCCGTCCCGGTGCGGGCAGGCCGGGGCAGGGCGCTGCACCGCTTCCTGGCGACGTCGGGCGAGGGTGAGCTGCACCGCCATCGCCTCGTCCCACTTCAGCCGCCGCTGCGCGGTCCCGATCTCGGCGCGGTCATCGGAGCGGTGCACCGCCCGCAACGCAGCACCCAACGCCGGTAACCGGTGCCGGGCCCGAAGTTCGGCCGGCAGCGGGTCTTCCGGATCGTCCAGCAGGTCGAAAACCTGCCGTACGCATAGCTGGATCGTCCAGGACGTCAGTTCCTTGGTGGCGGGATAGACCGGGATCAACGCTCGGGAGAACTCCGCGAGCGCCTCAGCATCCTCGTCGAGCAGCTGGTATCTCGGATGGGTGAGTTGCAATTCGCGTTTCTTGCCGTAGGTCGTCACCCGGCCCGCGAACAACGCCCGACGCCCGCGGGTGAAAATCCGGGGCAGCACCCGGTGCTGATTGAAGAAGGTGAGGTTCAGCTCGCGGGAGCCGTCCCAGATCACCGCGTTCTGGATGGTGCCCTTTTTCGTCTGCATCTGCCGGGAACTGTATTTGCGGATCTCGGCGACTACCGTGACGTCTTCTCCCGGCTCGAGATGCGCGATCGGCGTGAGCTGACCCTGGTCGGCGTAGCGGCGCGGGTAGTGCCGCAGCAGCTCCCCTACGGTGTGCACGTCCACTTGCTCGGCAAGCAGTGCCGCGGTTTTCGCGTCAATCAGCCGGTCGAGGGCATCGTCCATGCTGGCCACTGCTCACTCCACTCCTGCTACTAGCACGCGCCCCGGCACATCACCGACGTAGACCACCATCTCGACACCCGGATGCGCTGCGTGCAGCTTTCCCATCAGCGCATCGCCGAAGCCGTCCGGCGCGTCCTCGCCGAGCAACACCGTCCCCAGCTCCCCTCCCATCGCCAGCATTCGCGCCATCAGCTCGCAAGCGGCGGCCAGCGGATCATCGTTGATCAAGACGACCTGGTCGGCAAGTATGCCGAGGACCTCGCCGACCTTGCAGTACCCGGCTGTGGTCCGTGCCTCCGCTCGGACCACGGTCAGCTCCCCGCATCGCATCCCGGCGACGGCATCGGCCATGGTTACCAGGTCCTCAGCCGGCCGCCGCGCGGAGTCGTGCACCGCGACTGCACCCAGTGCCTGCACGGGGGAACCAACCGGGAGCACCACCACCTCATGACCGGTGACCCGGGCCTGCACCGCCGCGATCTCCGCTGTGCGGGCGGCACTCGGCTCGGCAAGCACGGTGACGTGCCGGCTCCGCGTGGCACCAAGAATCACGCCAAGGTCGGCAACGCTGGTGGTCGCGGGCGCGGTAGCCACTCCTTCGCCGCGGCAGAGTGCAGCCACCCCAGATCCCGTGACCATGACGAGTACTGCGTGACTCGTGGCGAAGTGGTCATGGGCAACGTCGCCAGCGCGCTCACCATGGATGTGGTCGGCAAAACGCGTGACGTTGATGCGATGCGGCCGCCCAGCCCGCATTCCCGCTTCGATCGCGGCGCCGGCGTCGGAGCAGTGCACGTGGACGTTCCACAATCCCGCAGCCTGCCCGTCCCCGGCCTTGCCGGTCCCGACGATCGCCACGCAGTCGCCCAGCGTCGCCAGTTCGACGCGCAAGACGCCGACGCTGGCCTCGTCGGTGTTCCCCAGGAGGTACATCACTTCGTACTCGTAGTTCGGGGAACCGCCATGCCGTGCAAAGGCCGGGGGCGGGTGGATTTTGGTCGCGGCAGCCGACCAGCTACCGGAACGCTCGGTTACCACTGCCAGCAGCGCCTCAAGCAGCAGGATCAACCCGCGGCCTCCCGCGTCCACCACTCCGGCAGCGGCCAGCGCAGCGAGTTGCCGGGGTGTGTCAGCCAGCGCACCGGCCGCGGCGGCGGTGGCCGCGGACGCCACCTCCCCGAGTTCGTCCGAGCGCACTGCCGCCGCGGCCTGCGCCGCCGCGTGCAGCACCGTCAGCACGGTGCCGGGTGCGGGGTCTGATACTGCCGCCAATGCCAGCTCGTCAGCCCGGCGAAGCCCCTCCCGCAACGCCGCACCGTCCCAGCTTGGGGCACCGGCGCCCACACCACCATCGATGAGAGGCTCCGCCAGCCCACGAAGTACCTGGGACAGAATCACCCCCGAGTTGCCTCGCGCTCCCAGCAACGCGCCGCGGGCTAGAACCGCGGCCGTGCTGCCCGGGAGGACGCCGGGGTCCTCATGGCGATCCCGCCGGAGCACCGCATCCAACCCGGCTCTCATGGTGGCCAACAGGTTCGAGCCGGTGTCCTGGTCCGGGACCGGGAACACATTGAGCGCGTCGATCTCGTCACGGTGCGCCGCCAGCACGTCACAGCAGGTGGCCGCCCAACGACGGACCGCCGCCCCGTCCAGCGACTGCAACACCGCGGCTTCTCACCGCCTTCATCGGGGCTTTGCCGAAGATTACCGCCCGCTTCAACTCGGTCGTACAGTTAACCCGGTGCATATCCTCGTGCGCCCCGGGGTTACCCTTATCGAGCCGCCCGGGATCGGGCGTGCCACCCTCGCGACGAACCAGGGAGTGTGACGTGGCTGCCGTGTGCGATGTCTGCGGTAAGGGACCAGGCTTCGGCATGTCGGTCTCGCACTCGCACCGGCGGACCCATCGCCGGTGGAACCCGAACATCCAGACCGTCCGGGCAGAGGTCAGCCCTGGTCAGCGCCGCCGTCTGAACGTCTGCACCTCCTGCCTCAAGGCAGGCAAGGTCGCCCGCGCCTGACCGCCCGGTCTTCTGAGCGTCATTCAGCTCCGGATGGCAGCTGGTTGCGTTGGCTAGGGCAGGGTCCAGTCGATCGGGTCGGCTCCCAGATCGGCGAGCATGGTGTTGGCGCGGGTGAACGGGCGGGAACCGAAGAATCCGCGATCAGCCGACATCGGTGACGGGTGTGCGGACTCGATACATGGGATGTCCGCCAGCATGGGACGCAGTGTTCGAGCGTCCCGGCCCCACAAGATAGCCACCATCGGTTGCGCGGGACGCGCTACCAGCGCTCGAATGGCCTGCTCGGTGACCTCTTCCCAGCCCTTGCCCCGGTGCGAACCCGGGCGTCCGGGCTCCACCGTGAGCACCCTGTTGAGCAACAACACCCCACGGGCAGCCCATGGGCTGAGGTCCCCGTTGGACGGGGTTGGCAGCCCGAGGTCGTCGCGGTACTCCCGGAAGATGTTGGCGAGACTACGCGGCACTGGCTGAACATCCGGCTCGACCGAAAACGACAACCCCACCGCATGACCCGGCGTGGGGTAGGGATCCTGGCCGACGATGAGCACCCGCACCTGGTCGAAGGGCTGCATGAAGGCTCGCAGGATGTCGGGACCGGAGGGCAGATAGCGCCGTCCCGCGCTGATCTCGGCCCGGAGGAACTCACCGGCAGCGCTGATCCGGCCACCCACGGGGGCCAGGGCAGCTGCCCAGCCGGTCTCCACGATTTCCGCTACAGCTGCTGGCACCGGGTCAGCCTAGTGGCTGCCCTGGTGCCACCCACTCACGACTCGAAGTGCGCCCACCCTGCCGGGCCTTCGTAGGTTCTCCTGTCGATCGTCACGCCGAGGCCCTCCTTCACCACACCAAGCTTGATCCACCCCGAGGGCAGCGCAGCTTCAGTGGGGAAACACGCCAGCAGCGCGTGGTCCTCCCCTCCGGTGAGAACCCAGTGCTGCGCGTCGGCGCCCAACGCGGCTGCCACCTCGACCAACCTGCTGGCCACTGGCACCGCTGCGGAGTCGATATCGATGCCCACGCCGGATGCCTTGGCAAGGTGCCAAGCGTCAGCGAGCAGGCCATCGGAGATGTCAATCATGGCGGTGGCGCCGGCTGCCGCGGCCTGCGGACCGGCGGTGTACGGAGGTTCCGGCACTCGGTGGGCACCCACCACCGCCAATGGAGATCGAAACCCCCGGCGAAGAACGGCAAGGCCGGCCGCGGACCAGCCCAATCTGCCGCACAGACCGAGCACATTCCCGGCTCGGGCCCCAGCCCTGGTGACCGGTGCCCGGCCCTCCAGATCACCTAAAGCGGTCACCGACACCACGATCTCAGCGCAGCTGACCACATCGCCGCCAACGATGCCGGCACCGACCTGCCCGGCCTCCTCCCACATGCCGGCAGCCAACCCGTCCACGGTGGACACGGGTGTCTGCCCCGGAACGGCCAGCCCGACGACGAGCGCGGTGGGCACCGCACCCATGGCCGCCACATCGGCCAGGCTGGCCGCCACCGCTTTGCGTCCCACCTGGTGCGGGGTGGACCAATCGAGCCGGAAGTGCACTCCCTCGACGAGGACGTCAGTTGTCACCACGACTCGGCTATCCCCAGCAGCCAGCACCGCAGCGTCGTCCCCCGGGCCGAGCAGGGTGCCAGGCGGCAGCGACCGACCCGCGGTGACCCGCGCGATCAGCCTGGATTCTCCCAGCTCAGCGACCAATTCCGGAGCAGACAGCGGCGGGTCAGGCGGGATACCAGCGGCTGCGCACATCATCACACCCCCGATCCAGGCGCGGTAGGTTCGTTCTTACCCCCATCCAGCAGACGCCGACGGAGGGCCGCGCCGTGGTTCAGGCATACATCCTCATCCAGACCGAGGTCGGCAAAGCTGCTGCGGTGGCCGCGACGGTGTCGAGCCTGCCCGGCGTGGCGAGTGCGGAGGACGTCACCGGCCCCTATGACGTGATCGTGCGAGCGGAGGCCGCAGACGTGGATCAGCTCGGCCAGCTCGTGGTGGCCAGAGTGCAGCTTGTGCAGGGCATCACCCGCACTCTGACTTGCCCTGTTGTCCATCTGTCCTGACAATGGCCGACTTGTCGAAGATCTCTGAGCGGTCGGCTGTCACGCCGCGTTGGCCTCTGGGGATAGCACTGGCTCTGGTGGTGGCACTCGTGGTGGGAGTACTCATCGCTGCCTCGATGGTGCGTAACCAGCCTCTGCCGCCGCTGGGGCTAGCCGCGGTATCGGCGCCGGCGGCGAGTTCCGCGGAATGCGCTCGGCTGCTGGCCGCACTACCGGGCAACCTGGACGGCGGTGAGCTAGGCGCCCTGGAACGCCGGCAGCTCAACGCGCCGGTCCCAGCGGGCGTAGCCGGCTGGGGCGAGCCTCCGGTGGTGCTGCGCTGCGGGCTCGATCGCCCCCCGGACCTCACAGCAACCTCGCGGCTGATGTCCGTCTCCGGTGTGCAATTCCTCGAGATTCCCAGCCGTGGGATGAGCACCTGGGTCGCGGTGGACCGATCAGTCTACGTCGCGGTTTCCCTGCCGCCGAATAGTGGCAGTGGGCCACTGCAGCAAATCGCGACCATCATTTCCCGCGCGCAGCCCCGGCAGGACGTGAACGTCCCGCACTGAGCGCACCTCATAACCGGTACAAACCGTCCAGAACCCGCTCCAACAGTGGGAGGTCCGGCGCGCCACCGCCGCCGGTGGAATCGCTATGCATGTGCAGTAAGCCAGCATCGATCATGTCCGCTAGTAGCACCCGGGCTACCCCCAGCGGCAGCGCGAGCAGGGCCGCGACCTCCGCGACGGAGCGGATCTCGGCGCACAGCTCGGCAATCGGGGCGTGCTCCGCCGAGCAAATCGATGTCAGGTCTCGACCTTCCTCGCTGGTGGAGATCAGCGTCTCAAAGGCAAGATCCTGAACCGGGCGGGTGCGCCCCCGGGTCCAGGTGTAGGGACGGACCGCGAAGCGGAAATCCTCCGACCCATCCCATTCGCCGGCTGCGTTGGCTTCTCCCGGATCCGTCACCTCGTCAGCTAGCTCGCTGCCGGGATCGGGCATGGTGGCGTGCGGATCAGCCGCGGGAATAGCGGGTTCGTCGCGCCCAAATGACAGGAACATCGCGGTACCTCCCGCCCTGGCGTCACCAATCACACGCACGGTCAGACACCCCGAGGCGATGGCCAGTTGAGCGTCCGCGCGAGGCGCGCCAGCGGATCACGCTGGGCGGGCCCCACCTGCTTAACTAGCCCGCCATAACTAGGTCGCTGGCCTTCACCCGTTTGTCCCAGCCATTTCGGACGAATCGGCGCTAGACCAGCCCAATGGCCCAGCGCAATACCTCAGCGCAATCCCGTGCCGCGGGTCATCGCGGTGTCGATCAGTATCGACAGCAAGGTGGAGTAGTCCAGGCCGGTTACTGCCCACATCCGCGGGTACATTGAAATCGAGGTGAAGCCGGGCATCGTGTTGATCTCATTAACGGTCAGCGCACCATCGGGCCCGACGAAAAAGTCCACCCGAGCAAGACCCTGGCAGTCCAGTGACCGGAACACGGCAACGGCCATCGCCTGCAATTCTGTGGTGAGGTCGTCGTCCAGCTTGGCGGGGATATCGAACTCGCACGCGTCGTCCAGGTATTTGGCGTCGAAGTCGTACCAACCCGCGGAACTCTTGGCCATCACGCGAATCTCCGCGGGAAGCGACGCAACTACGCGACCGTCGGGAAACTCCAGCACCCCGCACTCGACCTCGCGACCGACCACCGCCGCTTCCACGAGCACCTTGGGATCGACACTGCGAGCGGTAGCGATCGCGGAGGCCAGCTCAGACCAGTGCGCTACCTTCGTAATCCCCACCGACGAGCCCGCTCTGGCCGGTTTGACAAAGACCGGAAGGCCGAGCCGGTCGCGCTGCGCTGCGCTGAGAGTGGCGTCCTTGCCGCGCAGCACCACGGTATCGGTCACCGGCAAACCCTCGGCACGCATCAGCTTGCGGGCAAATTCCTTGTCCATTCCTGCCGCGCTTGCCAGCACGCCGGAACCGACATAAGGCAGGTCTGCGAGCTCCAGTAGTCCCTGGATAGTGCCGTCTTCGCCGAACGCCCCGTGCAATACCGGGAATACCACGTCCACCTCGCTGAGGACCTCGCCAACCCGGTCGCCCGCGATACGCACCAGTTCCCGACGAGTCGGATCACCGGGTAGGGCGAGCGCTACGCCGGTGCCGTCCACGGTGGGCAGCATCCGGTCCCGGATTGCCAGATCGGCCGGCTCGCCGGTTCCCAGGAACCACGCCCCGTCAGGGCTGATGCCGACCGGAATGACCTCGAATCGGGTCTGGTCCAGGTGGGTCAGCACGCTACCCGCCGATATGCAGGAAATCGCATGTTCGCTGCTGCGGCCACCGAAGACGACGGCAACGCGCAGCTTGCGTTCCATCATGGCGGCACCCTACTCCCGGTGACATGACGGCGGAGTCCCTGCCATCAGCCCAGCTGCCAACAGGGCATTCAGCCGAGGTAACGCCGCGGCGAGCACCGAGGCGCTCTGGGGCGCGGCGTAACCGAGAGTCACTCCATACCAGGCGGGCAGCCCGTCGTGACAGCGTGCCAGCCCGTCGAGCAAGAGCCCTTCTCGCAAAGCGTGACTTACCACGCTGCGTTCGACGTCTGCACCCGGGAGGTCTACCACCAGATGCGCTCCTGCCTGATCGCCACGCATCGGCAGGCCCGCTGTGCGCAGTGCGCCCACCAGCAGCTCACGCCGGCTGAGCAACTCGCGCCGGACCCAACGCAGGTGCCGGGACAGATCCCCGGACGCCGCGAGCGCGGTCAGCACCTGCTGACCAGCCGGCGATGGCCGCACCCCGATGCCGGAGCGATACCTACAGACAGCGGCCACCACCTCGGCGGGTGCGGCCATCCACCCGATCCCCAGCGTCGGAGTGAGGATCTTGCTTGCCGTACCGAGATGAACCACCACGTCACGTCCCAGGGTCGCCAGCAACGGCAGGGGCGCGCCGTGGTGACGCAGCTCGCCGTCGTAGTCATCCTCAATCACCCACGCGGCTCGCTCCCTGGCCCAGGCCACCAGCCCGAGCCGGCGCCCGGCAGGCATGGTGGCACCTAAGGGGAATTGGTGTGCCGGTGTGCAATACACCGCGCGGGCGCGATCGGGTAACGCGGCGACCACCAGCCCTCCGGCATCCACCGGTACGGGGAACACCTGTAGGCCGGCAGCCCGTAGCGCCCCGACCGCCCGGGGGTATCCCGGTTCTTCCACGGCCACCATCTCGCCGGGTTCCAGCAGGACCGCGGCCAATTCGGTGACCGCCGCGGTGGTGCCGCCGGTGGCCAGCACCGAGGCGGGGGTCACCGCTAGTCCACGGTGGCGCAGCAGGTGCTCGGCCACCGCCGCCCGGAACTCCGGCAAGCCGGCCTCCACCGGACGACTGAGCACCACGGGTTCAGCCGCAGCCCGCCAGGCGCGGCGCCAGACCGCTGGGCGTACGCCCGCCGCCCAGGGTGTGCCAGGCCGCAGGTCGATGCCCTGTTCTGCTAGGTGCGACGGGAGCGTGCTGTGGGGCGGACCAGGGAACGGCGGCGCCTGCGCAGCAGGGGCCGCAACGACGTAGGTGCCCGCACCCTGCTGCCCGCCGATCCACCCTTCGGCCACCAGCGCGTCGTAGGCGGCCGCGGTCACGGTCCGGCTGACGCCCAGCGACACAGCGAGCGCCCTGGTGGACGGCAGCCGATCCCCTACCCGCAGCACACCGGATTGCGCCGCAGACCGCAACCCGTCGGCTAGCTGGACGGCCAGGGGCCGAGCCTCCTGGCGATCCAGCGCCAGCGGTAGGTCCTCAGGTAGCACCAGTGGCCTTTCAAGGTTGGCCATCAGTGGCTATTCAAGGATGCCACTTCGCCCGGGCACCGTAGTAACCATGACGCTGTCCCCCACCGCACGCAGCACGCTGCGCCGGCACCGCGAACGGGGCCGCTACGAACGCGCCGAGCTGTACGCCGTCCTGGACTCCGCGCTTGTCTGCCATCTCGGGATGGTGCTCGGTGACGCCCCGGTGGTGCTGCCCACCGGATACGGTCGTGACGGCGACACGCTTTACCTGCACGGCTCCACTGGAGCAGCGAGCCTGCTAGCGGCCGCGCAGGGAACACCGGTCTGCGTCACGGTCACCCGTCTGGACGGGGTGGTCTATGCCCGCTCGGCTTTTCACCACTCCCTGAACTACGCGAGCGGCGTGATACACGGCGCCGCCCGAAAGGTCACCGATCCCGCCGAGTTGTTGCACGGCCTGCGAGCCCTCGTCGAGCATCTCGCTCCCGGCTCCTGGGAGCACAGCCGCCAGCCGACCCGCAGGGAACTCGCCGCCACGACGGTGTTGTCGCTGTCCCTCGGCGAGGCCTCGGTGAAGGTCCGAACCGGCCTGCCAATCGACGACGACGCGGACGTGACCGCTGCCCAAGCGTGGGCAGGAGTGCTTCCCCTCGCTGCCCAATGGGGCACTCCCATCCCGTGCCCGCTGTTACCCCGCGACACTCCCGTGCCATCCCACATCGCCCACCGCGCCCCCATCAGTGATGGGTAGGTCTTGGCCGCGCCATGCGTGGAAGCCACCGATGACGTCGGTGGCGTTGTGCAGGCCGAGGGTGTGGAGCGAGGCTGCGGCGAGGCTGGAGGTGTAGCCCTCTGAGCAGAGCACGATGACGTGCAGGTCGTAGCCGGTCGCCTCTGGCAGCCGGGCTTCGCACTCGGGATCGAAGCGCCACTCCAGGTGATTGCGCTCGACGACCAGGGCGCCGGGCACCTCTCCCTCATCAGCGCGCTGCCAGCCGGGGCGGATGTCGACCAGCACAGCGCCTGCGGCGCAGGCTTCATGTGCCTGCGCTGCGGTGAGGCGGCGCAGTCCCGAGCGGGCATCCGTCAGCATCTCATCGACGCTGAGCGCCCCTGGTGGCCGCGTCACCAATCCACCCCGGCCTGCTCCACCGCGACGTGGTGCAGCCCCGCTGCCTCCAGCCGGTAGCAGTTCATCGCGGTCAGTCCCGGTGTGTAAATATGGACGCTCACGGCGGGGACGGCTCCGGTGTTGGTGACCTGGTGGACGTAGCGCGGGCCGAAGGCGCGGCAGCGTCCGGTGCCCAACTCCCGGGTGACCTCCACCGTCGACCCATCCCGCTTGGTGGCGACCACGCGTTCGGTCAGCGTGCCTGCTGCGACGGCGAACGCGCCCGACGCGGCGCCGTGATCGTGCAGATCAGTGCCTTGATCGGGAAGCCAGGACAGCAGCCACACTTCGTGCTGGTCGGTTCGTTCCAGCAGCCGGTACCAGCGGGTGTCGGTGCGGTAGTCCAGCAAGGGGCGCCACCGCTCGGGATGCGCGGCCAAGGTCATCGCGAGGCTCGTGGGGCTGCCCGGACGGACCATGTCTGGAGCGGGGACGGTGAGATAGGGCACGGCATGCATGGGGGTGTTCCTCCGCGAGATCGGCGAGCCGACCGCGCGAGAATCACCACCCGGCAGGGCAGGACATCAGGGACACGCGGTCAGCGGGACAGGCACCTCACCGCGTGGGACAGAGCGCGCTCGCCACCCGGCGCAGATCCACGGGGGACCGCCGAACGAGGGCGACAGTGCTGCTCACAGTGGTGGATCAAACCAGCCGATGACCGGTCCCGTCAAGGGCCAGACGGCGTCGCCCGCCCATCCTCATTCCGGCTTGTGGGCGCGACCGAAGAGTTCAGTGGCCATGTCTCGGGGAGACTGGCCGTCGTAGCAGACCCGGCGTACCCCCTCGGTGATGGGCACCTCCACACCGCAACGCGCGGCCAATCCCTGGATCGATACGCAGGACCTCACCCCTTCGGCTACCTGACCGT
>Ga0182001_10000233_pt1 | contig 12542 bp, 10 predicted proteins | sample BulsoiFelSFmetaG_FD_120485 | JGI IMG/M metagenome (GOLD analysis project Ga0182001, IMG submission 120485) | Bulk soil microbial communities from Mexico - San Felipe (SF) metaG | ecosystem: Environmental > Terrestrial > Soil > Agricultural land | place: Mexico: San Luis Potosi | collected... | reverse complement strand
CGCCGGAGGCATCGGCGGGCGGACAGCCGCACCCGTGACCACCTCGTCGGACGGGGGGGACATCGGATCGTCGCTGCCGGACAGGTTGCGCGTGCATGCTCTGGCCAAGCTGTTATCGGTCAGTAGCAAGGAGGTCATGGCAGCGCTGTCCGAGCTCGGAGTCGCGGTACGCAGCGCGCAGTCCAGCATCGACCGTGCGACGGCCTTGCGGGCGCTGCAGGTGCTGCTACCGGAACCCGGGCCTGATCCGATGGAACTTGACGAGGTGGTGCCGCAGAGCGGGCTGGAGACACCCTTGTCGCCGACGTCGGATTCGGCGGCTCGGCCGCCAGGGCTTGATTCGGCAGTTCGGCCGCCGGTATTCAACGCGGCGGCACCGGTTTTCCTCCCACCGGCCCCGCAGCTGATGACGGTGGACGAGTTAGATCTCGACAGCGATCACGAGGACGAGGCTTCTCCCGCAGAGACGGGTGCGGACGAGGCCGAAACCGATGCCAACACCCGGCGGCGTCGGCGGCGCGGTCGCCGCGGCCGCGGCCGTGGCAAGGCCGGCGGAGACACCGAGGATGGCAGCGAGCAGGACGACAGCGACTCCTCCGACGAGGTGACCGAAGACCGTGTAGCCGAGGTGCCTCCGGGCGAAGAGCCCGGAGAAGGAGTTGTCCGCAGGCGCCGCCGTCGTAGGCGCCGGCGGGACGGCAGCGACGACGACACGCTCCTCGATGAGGACGACCCACCGGACACCGTGGTGCATGTCCGGGAGAGCAAGCTGCAGCCACTGGTCGAGGACGAGGTGCAGTCGATCCGGGGCTCCACCCGGCTGGAAGCGAAGAGGCAACGCCGGCGCGACGGGAGGGAGGCTGGCAGGCGCCGGGTGGCAATCCTGTCCGAATCGGAGTTCCTCGCCCGGCGTGAGGCCGTCGAGCGCACCATGGTCGTGCGCGAGCGTCCGGACCGTACCCAGATCGCCGTGCTCGAGGACGACATCCTCGTGGAGCACTTCGTCACCACCTCGGGCTCCGGGTCGCTGGTCGGCAACGTCTACCTCGGCAGAGTGCAGAACGTGCTGCCCTCGATGGAGGCAGCGTTCGTGGACATCGGCCGGGGCCGCAACGCGGTGCTCTACGCCGGCGAGGTGGACTGGGATGCGGCCGGCCTCGAGGGCAAGGCGCGACGCATCGAACAGGCTCTCTCCAGCGGCGACTGCGTACTCGTGCAGGTCACAAAAGACCCGGTAGGCCACAAGGGCGCTCGGTTGACCACCCAGATCAGCTTGCCCGGCCGGTTCTTGGTTTACGTGCCAGGTGGTCGGGCCACCGGTATCAGCCGCAAGCTGCCAGATACCGAGCGTAAGCGCCTCAAAGAGGTGCTCAAGCGGATCGTCCCCGACGATGCCGGCGTGATCATCCGGACCGCGTCCGAGGGGGTCAGCGAGGAGGAATTGAGTCGCGACGTCCGCCGGCTGCAGGCTCAATGGGAGGTTATCCGGAGTAAGTCAGCGGTCTCCGCTGATGGTTCCGGTGCTTCCGGGAGCAAAGCCAACGCACCGGAGCTGCTCTACGAGGAACCAGACCTGCTGGTCAAGGTCGTTCGGGATCTGTTTACCGAGGACTTCCGGGAGCTCGTTGTCCAGGGCGACATCGCCTGGGACACCGTCGAAGGTTATGTCAAGCACGTCGCCCCGGAGCTGATGCCCAGAGTGCGGAGGTATACGGGCACTGGCGACGTGTTCGCCGAGTTCCGAATCGACGAGCAGATCATCAAGGCGCTCGATCGCAAGGTGTGGCTGCCCTCTGGCGGCTACCTGATCATCGATCGCACTGAGGCGATGACCGTGATCGACGTCAACACCGGCAAGTTCACCGGGTCCGGCGGCAACCTCGAGGAGACCGTCACCCGGAACAACCTCGAGGCCGCCGAGGAGATCATCCGGCAGCTCCGGCTGCGGGACATCGGGGGGATCATCGTCATCGACTTCATCGACATGGTGCTGGAGTCGAATCGCGATCTGGTACTACGCCGGCTGACCGAATGCCTTGGCCGGGACCGTACCCGCCACCAGGTCGCCGAAGTCACCTCTCTGGGGTTGGTCCAGATGACCCGGAAGAAGGTCGGGACCGGGCTGCTGGAGGCATACTCCACCACTTGTGAGCATTGCAAGGGCCGGGGCGTGTTGGTGTCCGGGGAACCGGCGGCCGTCCGCAACCAGTCGGCTCCGGTGTCTGCGGGGCCGCCATCTGGGGCCTCGTCGGGCGCCAAGGAGTCCGGCACCGCGAACGGTCGCCGGTCCCGGTCACGTGGACGTGGGTCCGGCAACGCTACGTCGGCACCCGAACAGACGGCTAGTTCCACCCCGGTCGCTGCCGCTGTCGCGTCGGCCGATCTTCCACAGCCCGCCACGTCGTCAGATAACGCGCAGTCAGATAACGCTGCGCAGGCAGATAGCGCTGCGCAGGCAGATAGCGCTGCGCAGGCAGATAGCGCTGCGCAGGCAGATAGCGCTGCGCAGGCAGAACCGGTCGTCGCGACACAGCAGGCGCCGCCGGCCGCCGACTCACCGGCCGCCGACTCACCTAGCGTGCCGGCGCAGCTTGCGCCGCGCACGATGGCTCGACGCCGCAGGACGGCATCCCGGCCAGCAGGGCCGCCAGCGACTGAGCTGTCCGAGGGCGTGGATCCGGCCGTTCCAGTTGTCCGCAGTAACGCACGCGGCGTGAGCACCCCGGTTTGACCGAGCCGGACAGCGCGCCGTACCCTCGTGGTCGGCCCGCCGGTTCGGCGGGCCGAGGTCTGTTCGCTGCGTGTGCAGTAGCAGCCGACCCAGCGCCAACTGAGCAATGTCAGCCTTGATTCAGTCCACGTCAGTCGAACAGCCAGGAGTACCACCCGATGTACGCGATCGTGAAGACCGGCGGCAAGCAGTACAAAGTCGCCGTTGGGGACGTCGTCGAGGTGGAGAAGCTCGTTGGCGAGCCCGGCACCGAGGTCAGTTTGTCTGCGGTGCTACTCGTCGACGGCCCTACTGTGACGGCGACTGGTCTGAGCGCCACTTCGGTCCGCGGGAAGGTCATCGCGCAGGTCAAGGGGCCCAAGATCCGAATCCATAAGTTCAAGAACAAGACTGGCTACCACAAGCGCCAGGGTCATCGCCAGCAGCTGACCCGCGTTGAGGTCACCGGTATCGACCGCTGACCGTTTGGCCGTGAGTAACTTTAGCGAGGGTGTGAGCACCGATGGCACACAAGAAAGGCGCGTCCAGCTCGAGGAATGGTCGCGACTCCAACGCTCAGCGGCTCGGAGTGAAGCGATTCGGCGGCCAGGCGGTTAACGCCGGGGAGATCCTCATCCGGCAGCGCGGCACCAAATTCCACCCGGGCGTGCATGTCGGTCGTGGTCGTGACGATACGTTGTTCGCCCTTGAGTCGGGCTCGGTGCAGTTCAGCACCAGACGTGGGCGCAAGACCGTCAACATTGTCCCGGCCGAGGTCTGAGCCCGGCCCCACACGACGCGCCGACGAGGGGCGGGACCGGTGAAGACCGGCCCGCCCCTCGTCGGCATTGTGGGAATCCGATATCGAATTGAGGAAAGGCAGACGTGTCCCGCTTTGTGGATCGGGTGGTGATTCACGTCGCCGCGGGCGACGGGGGGCACGGTTGCACGTCGGTGCATCGGGAAAAGTTCATGCCGCTAGGCGGCCCAGACGGCGGTAATGGTGGGCGTGGTGGCGATGTAGTCCTAGTGGTTGACCCAGGCGTGCACACGTTGCTCGACTTTCATTATCGTTCCCAGGTCGTTGCCTCCAGCGGCAAGCCGGGTCAGGGCAGCAACCGAAACGGCGCCGTGGGTGAGGATCGTGAACTCCGGGTACCGGATGGCACCGTAGTGCTCACCCTCAGTGGCGAGATGCTGGCTGACCTGATGGGGGAGGGCACCCGGTTCGTCGCGGCCGCGGGTGGCAGGGGAGGCCTCGGCAACGCGGCGTTGGCCTCCAGGACACGCAAGGCACCCGGCTTCGCGCTACTCGGCGAGCCAGGCGAGAGCCGCGAGCTGGTGCTAGAACTGAAGTCGGTGGCCGACGTCGGGCTCGTCGGGTTCCCTTCAGCGGGCAAGTCGTCCCTGGTGTCCGTCGTTTCAGCGGCCCGTCCCAAGATCGCCGACTATCCGTTCACCACCCTGGTTCCCAACCTCGGCGTAGTGACTGCGGGAGAGACGGTGTTCACCATCGCCGACGTTCCAGGACTGATCCCTGGCGCCAGCCAGGGTAAGGGGCTGGGGCTGGAGTTCCTGCGGCACATCGAACGCTGCGCCGTGCTCGTGCATGTAGTCGATTGCGCGACAGTCGCACCAGGCCGCGACCCGCTATCCGATGTGGATGCTCTGGAGCGCGAGCTCGCCGCCTATACCCCGACGCTGGGCGACGACCTCGCGCAGCGTCCCCGGTTGGTCGTACTCAACAAGATTGACGTTCCGGATGCCCGCGAGCTGGCCGAAATGGTTCGCCCCGAACTCGAGGCTCGTGGGTTGCCCGTGCACTGCGTGTCCACGGTGACCACCGAGGGCCTGCGGGAACTGCTCTTCGCGCTCGGCGCGGCCGTGCGAGCTCACCGCGCGTCGCTGCCTCCCGCCGAACCGGCCCGGGTGGTGCTGCGTCCCACTGCTGTTGACGAGTCCGGTTTCCAGATCGTGCCCGATCCCGATCGGCCCGAAGGGTTCATCGTCCAGGGTGTCCGCCCACAGCGATGGGTGCGGCAGACGAATTTCGACAACGCCGAGGCCGTCGGTTACCTGGCCGACCGGTTGGCTCGCCTCGGCGTTGAGGAGGCACTCGCCGGTGCCGGTGCCCGGGCCGGGTGCCCGGTCACCATCGGTGACGTCACCTTCGACTGGGAACCCACCACCCCGGCCGGAGCGGCTGCCATCCGCCTGAGTGGACGGGGCACGGACTGGCGGTTGGACAGCGACGAGCGCACCAGCGCGGCGCAGCGTAAGTCCGCCCGAGTGGCCAGGCGCGAGCCGACCGCCGGCGATGAGGACGAGCAGATGTGAGTCCCACGCGGGAAGCAGTGGCACAGGCGCGGTATCTGGTGGTCAAGATCGGCTCTTCGTCACTGACCACCGCAGCCGGTGAACTGGACAGGGCCAGGTTGGATGCCTTGGTGGACGCGTTCGCGGCCCGGGTCGCGGCCGGAACCCAGTTGGTGCTGGTGTCCTCGGGCGCCATCGCTGCCGGGTTGGTGCCGTTGGGGCTCCGCCGCCGGCCCCGGGATCTGGCCACCCAGCAGGCTGCCGCCAGCGTAGGGCAACTGGTACTAGGGCATGCCTACACCGAATCCTGGGCTCGGCATGGCCACACCGTCGGCCAGGTGCTGCTCACCTTCGACGACATGGTCCGCCGCGCGCATTACCGCAACGCACAGCGCACGTTCGCCCGGCTGCGGGGTCTAGGCGTGGTGCCGGTGGTCAACGAGAACGACACCGTTGCCACCGACGAGATCCGGTTCGGCGACAACGACCGGCTGGCTGCGCTGGTCGCGCACCTGGTTGGTGCCGACGCCGTGGTATTGCTCTCCGACGTCGAGGGACTTTATGACAGTGATCCCCGCCTCGGCAGAGCCCACTTGATCCCGGAGGTGAGGGGACCGGCTGACATGCGTGGAGTGCAGCTCGGCACCGGTGGTGCGTTGGGTACCGGTGGGATGGTATCCAAGCTTGACGCCGCAACGGTGGCCTCTCAAGCCGGGGTGCCGGTGCTGCTGGCCGCCGCGACGCAGGTCAGGCGCGCCTTGGGATCGGCCGACGTCGGTACTGCCTTCGCGCCTACCGGCACGCGGCTATCGGCCCGCCGGTTCTGGTTGCGCCACGCTGCGGGCACAGTGGGCCGGCTACAACTCGACGACGGGGCGGTGAGCGCGGTGGTTCACCGTCGGCGCTCGCTGCTCGCCGCGGGCATCACCGGCGTCGAGGGTGAGTTCGAGGCCGGTGACGTGGTGGAGCTCATCAACCCACGTGGCATCGTGGTGGCCCGGGGGATGGTCGGCTTCGACGCGGCGGAGCTCGCCGAGCTGATCGGCCGCTCTACCCGTGACCTCCCTCCAGAACTGCGCCGCGAAGTCGTCCATGCCGACGACCTAGTACCCGTCTAACCCCACCCCGCTCCAGCGTGTTGCCCCCTCTGCCGGGCGTGTCGCGTCGCTTTGCATGCTCTGTCGGTTACCCGTGCATACGGATAGCGGAGCACGACACACCGGACATCGGGGCGCGACGCCCGGGCAAGTAGGGTGGGGCATCGTGCAGGCGCGAGTGGATTCCGGTACCGCGGCCGAAGTCGTTGCGGGATGCGCGCGCCGGGCGCAACACGCCGCCTCGGCCTTGGCTACCGCGTCCGCTGAGAGCATCGACGCCGTGCTGGAGGCGATGGCACAACGGCTAAAGGGCTGCGCCACCGAGGTGCTTGCCGCGAACACCGCCGACATCGCCGCCGCCGAGCAATCGGGGATGACCCAGGCGCTGGTCGACCGGCTGCGGCTGGGGGAGGAGCGGTTGACCGAGATGGCCAACCAGCTAGCCCTGCTTGCCCAACTCCCGTTCCCGCCGCGGGACCGGGTACTGGAAGACCGGCCGGACGGGTTACGGCTGATCGAACGCCGCCGCCCGATCGGCGTGGTGGGCGCCACGTTCGAAGCCCGTCCCAATGTCACCGTCGACGTCGCCTCGCAACTAGTGAAATCCCGCAACGCCGGAGTACTGCGGACCGGGTCGGCGGCTCTTCGCTCAGCGCTGGCCCTCAATGAGCATGTCATCGCGCTGGCACTCGCCGACGCCGGGTTGGACCCCGACGCCATACAATTGGTGCCCGATCCTCGCCGGGACAGCGCCGTTGCCCTCGTGCAGCAACCCGAGCTGATCCCACTGGTCATCGTGCGAGGCAGCGGCGAAACCACCCGAATGTTGGCCGCCGAGGGCGCCCGCCACGGTGTCCGGGTGCTGGCTCATGCCGAGGGCGGGGGAGTGCTGTACATCGACCCGGCCGCCGACCCTGCACTGGCCGTTGAACTGCTGATCGCCGGACTGGACCGGCTCGGCGTCTGTAACCGGGTCAACCTCCTCCTGGTCGCCGACCGCACCCCGGATGGGGTGTACGACGCACTCCTCGAGACCGCCCGGCGGCGGGGAATCGAGCTGTCCATGCCCCCACACAGCCACCCGCTCGGGCACGAGTGGGCCCTGGACACCGGCCGAGAGGCGACGCTGTCCGTCAGCAGAGTGCGCGGGCCGCGGCACGCCGCACAGATCGCCAACCAAGAGACCTCCGGCCTGGCCGCCACGATCGTCACCAGCGATGAGTCCGCCGCCCGAGAGTTTCTGGACAGCTACGCTGGCACCGGGGCATTCTGGAACGCCAGTACCCGCCTGCTCGACGGGTTCAAGCTACGGCGGGTACCCGAGACCGGCATTAACGTCGACCGGGTTCCGGGGCCACGCGGGCCGGTTACCTTCGCCGACCTCTACCTGCGCCAATTCGTCATCATCCCGGTGGGCTCGTCCTTCGGATGAGATCGAGATAACCGGCGATGGCGAGCGCGGCCAACGTCCACACCAGGGCCTGAAGCATCCAGGTGATCGCGGTGAAGGCTTGACCGGTCGGGCTGGACGTGTCGAAATCGCATCGGTTGCCGATAGCCGCAGGTGCCAGGGGCAGACTGCGATCGATACCCGCCCCGATCTGCTCGATTAGGGAGCACGGCGAGTTGGGAGCGAGGGCTTGACTGGTGTGCGTGGTGACGTAACGGCCCGGGCCGGTCAGGGTGTGCCCGGCGGCCACCCCCAACCCGGCCGCAGCAACCAGTACGAGCAGTAGGGCGAGGACAGCGCGGCTGCTGCGATAGCCGTATCCGGCAAGCGCTCCCCACAGCCAGTGTGCGATCTTGATCAGCCGGCCGCCGAGTTCACCGCGGTGGTAACGATCCCGCTGCTGGGCGATGAGGACTTTCCGTGCGGTGGACTCCTGCCCACTGGCCTTCAACGCGGCGACTAGTTGCTGATAGGGCTGCGGTCGATAATCCCGAGTGTGGTGGGTGATCAGGTGCAGCCACTCTTGCCAGTCCACCGCATGAAGCGACGTGTAGGACAGGCCCGACAACGTGAGCCGAGGCGCCGAGGCGCAGCTCGGTCCCGCGGCACCACCTTGCGGACAGACCACGTGGGCGGGCAGGAACACATGCTTCGCTGCGGCGTCGTCCAAATCGAGGACCGGACCGGCCGGGTTGGTCAGTTTCGCGTGACTGAGGTTGAGTTGACCGCTGATGCCAGCATCTGCCAGGCGGACTGCGCCGTCCTGGCAGTGTCCGGTCGCAGTGAGTCCCTCGGCGAACATGTCACTGTCGACCTGCAAGTGATCACCTATCAGGGCACGGCCGACTTGGTTGGTCAGTCTCGCGTGGCTCAGGTTGAGTTGACCGCCGATGTGGGCATCTGCCAGGCGGACTGCGCCGTCCTGGCAGTGTCCGGTCGCAGTGAACCCCTCGGCGAACATGTCACTGTCGACCCGGAGGTGGTCACCGATGAGGGCGGGACCGGCGGGGTTGGTCAGCTCTGCGCGGTCCAGGTTCAGCTGACCGCTGATATGAGCGTCCGGTAACCGTAGAACGCTGTCTTCGCCGTGTCCGCTTGCGGTAAATCCATCGAGAAACACGCCACCCTTGACGTCGAGGTGATCGCCGATGAGTGCTGGCCCAGCAGGGTTGATCAGGGCCGCGCCATCCATGTTGAGTTGGCCGCTGATCTGCGCACCGGGCAGCCGCACCGCGCCCCGCTCATAGTGTCCGGTTGCGGTGAACCCCTCGGCGAGCACCAACCCTCCACTGACATGTAGCCCATCGGCGATGAGGGCGGGCCCGGATTGGTTAGCCAACTCGGCGCCGTTGAGGTTGAGCTGGCCGACAATGCGCGCACCCGGCAACCGCACTGCGCCGAGCTCGCCCGCTCCGCTTACGATGAATCCTCCGCCGAAGACGTCACCGTCGACGTGGAGCCCGTCGCCGACGAGGGCAGGCCCGGCCTCATTGCTCAGTCTCGCGCCATTGAAGTTGAGCTGGCCTCTGATGTGGGCACCGAGTAGCCGGACTGCACCGTAGTCGCCCCGTCCGGTGGCCGTGAATCCGTCACCGAGTAGCACATCGCCATCCACCTGCAGCCCGTCACCATCGAGAGCTGACAGATGCGAGCCTGCCAGGGTTAACCATGGCAAGCGAGCACTCACCAGAAGCACATCATGGTCGAAGAAACAGCCTCGCAGCTCCATCCCCACCGCGGCCGGGACGTGAGTGAGATCCAGTGTTCCGGTGATCCGCGCTCCATGCAGACGGACACCCAGTGGGTCAAGTCGCTCGTCGCCGCGGCCTAGCACGAGTTCCCGCAGGAGCTCGGCACGGACGCTGTACCTGGGATTCTCCGTGGTCGCCAACTGCTCAACCGTGAGATTGCTGCACTCGACCACGCAGCCAGATCCCAAAGCATCGATGAGTGCGAGCTCTCTCGATGAGGCCTCGCTGAGACTTCCGGTCGTCACGACTATCCCCATCGCCGGTTGCAGAGGTCGCAGGCGCAAATGATGTTGAGCCCACTAGGGTCCAGCTTATCGCCGCTGGACCCGATCCCGAATGGTTCGCCTAGGCTGCGCCCATGTCCGGCTGCCGACTCGGGGTCATGGGCGGGACCTTCGACCCGATCCATCATGGCCATCTCGTCGCCGCCAGCGAGGTGCAGTCTCGTTTCGAGTTGGACGAGGTCGTGTTTGTGCCCACGGGGATCCCGTGGCAGAAGGGTGAGCGGGAGGTCAGCTCAGCCGAAGATCGCTACCTCATGACGGTCATCGCCACTGCTTCCAACCCACGGTTCTCCACCAGCCGGGTGGACATCGAACGCCGGACTCCCACGTTCACTGTCGACACCCTGACCGACCTGCGCACCCAGTTTCCCCGTCACGAGATGTTTTTCATCACGGGTGCTGATGCACTGGCGCAGATATTGTCCTGGAAGCGGGTCGACGAGCTGTTCGACCTGGCCCACCTGGTAGGCGTGACCCGCCCTGGGTTCCGTCTCGACGGCAAGCACCTGCCCGACCGGGCAGTCAGCCTGGTTGAGGTACCCGCGATGACGATCTCCTCGACGGACTGCCGAGAGCGCGTGGGGCGCGGCCAGCCAGTCTGGTACCTGGTACCCGACGGGGTAGTGCAGTACATCAGCAAGCGCGGCCTGTACCGCAGTCCACGCCCTTGACCAGCATCAACAGTGTTGTTGGACACCCTGGGTACAACACCGGTACAACTCGACATCACTGACCCGACCTAGCGGCATAGCGTGTATTTTTCTGGTTTCTCGTCGCTCCTGCCGGGTGAGAGCAAGGTGGCGTGTGCCATAGGTCTGCCGATCGAGCAGCCAGAAGGATCGAACTATGACCTACGAGCCCCAGCGCCGGTACCGGTCGCCGATTGTGGGTGATTTGCGGCTGCCTCCCGACGATGCGGTCGAGGAAGAGGCTTCTCGGGTCGACCCTGACGAGAAGGTCCCGATGTTGAGTGAGCTCAACGTGCGCTACCCCGGCGGCCTGCTTGCCGTCCGTGAGGCGTTCTTCGCGCTGTGGAGCCAGTACGCATCGCGGGCGGGCGGCTCGTGACCTACGGATCAGGCGGCGGGCCCCGAGCAACGGTTGATTCCGGGTCTTGCTTTCGTTGCGCCGAAGCTTTATCAGTGTGTGCTGTCCCGCCGGGACCTTCGTGACCTGGTGGAGGATGATCAGCAGCGCGCCGCGCACAACGGCGTGCCAACGACGGTGTTTAGGGTGTGGCCGGATTATGAGATCGAGCCGCAGATCGACCGTTCCGCTGCCACCGTGAAGGCCGACGCCGCCTGGCGTTCCTTCGCCGCCTGCGGCAAGAAGATCGTCTGGGCGGTCATCGATAGCGGGATCGACGCCGAGCATCCACACTTCTGCGAGCTGGAACTCGCCGCGGAGGGCCGGGGAGACAACCTGCCGAACGGTTTAAGCAGCGGCCTTCACCGGGACTTCAGCTATCTGGTGAATCCGGGCAACCCGCTCCAGCCCGCCGCGCCTGCGGCTGCGGTGGCTGCGGGCGCACCGGGGCTAGCCGTTATCCCGGACACCCGGACGGCCCTGGTCGATGACAGCGGGCACGGCACCCACGTCGCTGGCATCATCGCGGGCTGCACGCCACCGGGCGCGCAGCCACGGGTTGCGGACTCGCAGGAAGCCAAAGACGGCGGGTTCGTCCAGCGGGAGCGCAACAGCATGCTGTCCGGGATGGCTCGGGCGTGTGAACTGGTGAGTCTGAAGGTCATGCGGCGCAGCCACCAAGGAACGTGGGTCACGTCGTCGGCGGCCGTGATCCGGGCCCTGACGTACTTGCGTATCGAGGTGAACGTGGATCCTGGGTTGCTCCGCGTTCACGGGGTCAACATGAGCCTGGGGTGCGCGTGGCGGCCTGATCAGTATGCCGCGGGGCAGTCGCCGCTGTGCCAGGCTGTGAACCAACTCGTCGGCGCGGGTGTCGTCGTCGTTTCCGCGGGCAATTACGGCGCCCGTAGCGCCGCCGGCGACGGGGCCAACACCTCCGCCATCATGGGCTCCGTCACGGAAGCGGCTCATGCCCAGGACTGCATCGCGGTGGGATCGACGCATCGGGAAGCCCCGCATGTCTTCGGTGTCAGCTGGACTTCAGGCAAGGGACCGACCCTGGATGGACGGATGAAGCCGGATGTCGTGGCACTCGGGGAGTGGATCGCCTCGGCTGCCACCGGCGAGGTCCGCGCGAAGGCGGGGTTGAAGGCGACCCCGGAAGAAGTCGCTGCGGCCGACCCGGTAGGCAAGCGGGACCTGTTACTGACGTACGCGGAGCTGTCCGGCACGTCGATGGCTGCGCCGCACGTTTCGGGCGTGATCGCGGCATTTCTGTCCGCCCGCCGGGAGTTCATCGGCCGCCCGCAGCTGGTTAAGAGCCTGCTCACCGGCAGCGCGACTGAGCTGGGACGTGAGCGCTACGCCCAGGGCGCGGGCCTAGCTGACCTCATGCGGATGCTCACAAGCGTGTGACGAGAGAGAGAACAGTCATGAAGCAATTGCCCACCGGGGAGCCAGTGTGGGACCTGAAATTCGACGAAAAGGGAGGCATGGACCCCCGGGACCGGCAGACCATCCTCGACGAGATCGATGCCGACAACCTGGCTGACTTGTTCATCTTCAGCCACCACCACCTGACGACGATGACGTCGAGGACTCGGGCGAAACCGCGTTACTGCTGACCGACGACCCGAAGACGGCCTACCAGGCGGCGGAGGCGTTCGGCAGCGCCCCGGCGGGCTCGTCGACACAGGGCATCGGCGACTGGTGCGCCAACGCGATCAACGGCGCCAAAGAAGCCGCGCGGGTGCTGTCCTACAACGTGACGAAGACCCGGGCCGGTGACATCGGACGGTCCGGGCTGGGAACGCTGCTCGCCGAGTTGCACCGCCGATCCCCAGGCCT
>Ga0182001_10000232_pt1 | contig 12562 bp, 14 predicted proteins | sample BulsoiFelSFmetaG_FD_120485 | JGI IMG/M metagenome (GOLD analysis project Ga0182001, IMG submission 120485) | Bulk soil microbial communities from Mexico - San Felipe (SF) metaG | ecosystem: Environmental > Terrestrial > Soil > Agricultural land | place: Mexico: San Luis Potosi | collected... | reverse complement strand
CGACCTCAGCCAAGATCCCAGCTGCCTTGCGCCGGTGGGCTCCCAGCAGCAGGTCATTGGGCCATTTCAGCACCGCGGGCAGCTCGCTTAGCGTGCTGACGGTCCGGCACAGAGCCACTCCCACCAGGAGTGGGAGCCAACTCCAGCGAGTCCTCGGCACCTCGGTGGGCCGCAGCAGCACTGAGAGCGTGAGCCCCGAGCGGGGCGGCGCCACCCAGTTGCGCGCGGCCCGGCCACGCCCCGCACTCTGGTGCTCGGCGACCAGCACAGTGCGATCTGGCGCACCAGCTCGTGCCGCCGCGGCCAGCACGGTGTTCGTCGAGGGCACCGACTCGACGACATCCAGCGCGGCATAGGGCCCCACCGGCGTTACCAGAGCACGACGAAGCTCGCTCTCGCGCAGGGGCGGTCGCTCAAGATCGGACCACATGATCTCCAGACGCTACCTCTAGGGTCGGCAGCCATGGAGCCGGACGTCCACACCACCACAGGCAAGCTGGCTGATCTGCTGCGTCGGCACGAAGAGGCGGTGGACGCGGGGTCGAGTCGGGCGGCGGCGCGCCAGCACGTCAAGGGCCGCAAGACCGCCCGGGAGCGGATCGACCTGTTACTGGATGCGGGATCGTTCATCGAGCTCGACGAGCTGGCCCGGCATCGCTGCACCACCTTCGGCCAGCAGGGCAACCGGCCTTATGGCGACGGCGTGATCACCGGCTACGGGACCATCGACAACCGCCCGGTGTGCGTATTCAGTCAGGATGCGTCGGTGTTCGGCGGCAGCCTGGGCGAGGTGTACGGCGAGAAGATCGTCAAGGTGATGGACCTAGCGATGCGGACCGGCTGCCCGATCATCGGAATCAACGAGGGCGGTGGCGCCCGGATTCAGGAGGGAGTCGTCTCGCTGGCCCTCTACGGCGAGATCTTCCTGCGCAATACCCACGCGTCCGGCGTGATCCCGCAGATCTCACTGATCATGGGTTTCTGCGCGGGCGGGCACGTCTACTCCCCAGCGCTGACCGACTTCACCGTGATGGTGGACCAGACCTCGGCCATGTTCATCACCGGTCCAGACGTGATCAGGACGGTGACCGGTGAGGAGGTCGGCTTCGAGGAGCTCGGCGGCGGGCGGACGCACAACACCAAGTCCGGCAACGCGCACTACCTCGGCACCGATGAGGAGGACGCGCTGTCCTACGTCAAGGAACTGCTGTCATTCCTGCCGTCGAACAACCTCTCCGAGCCGCCGGTGTTCGACGCTGCGGACATCAGCCACGGACCGATCGCCGATACCCTCACGGATTCCGACCGGGAGCTGGACACGCTCATCCCGGACTCGGCGAAAGCTCCCTACGACATCCACGAAGTGATCACTCGCGTCGTCGATGACGGCGAGTTCCTCGAGGTGCACGAGTTGTTCGCGCCGAACATCGTCGTCGGCTTCGGCCGCATCGAGGGCCGCAGCGTGGGGATCGTGGCCAACCAGCCCACCCAGCTGGCGGGTTGCCTGGATATCGACGCCAGCGAGAAGGCCGCCCGCTTCGTGCGGACCTGCGACGCGTTCAACGTGCCGGTGCTCACCTTCGTGGACGTGCCCGGCTTCCTGCCCGGCACCGGCCAGGAGTGGAACGGCATCATCCGGCGCGGCGCCAAACTGATCTATGCCTACGCCGAGGCCACCGTGCCCACGGTGACGGTGATCACCCGCAAGGCTTACGGCGGCGCTTACGACGTGATGGGCTCCAAACACCTGGGTGCGGACGTCAACCTGGCCTGGCCCTCGGCACAGATCGCGGTGATGGGCGCCTCAGGCGCGGCCAACATCCTGCACCGCAAGGAACTTGCCAGCGCTGCGGCCGACGAGGTCGACGCGCTGCGGGCCCGGCGGCAACAGGACTACGAGGACGCCCTGCTCAACCCCTACGTCGCCGCCGACCGCGGCTACGTCGACTCAGTGATCCCGCCATCCCACACCCGTGCCTACGTCGCCCGGGCGCTGCGCATGCTCAAAGACAAGCGCCAGACCCTGCCCCCGAAGAAGCATGGGAACATTCCCCTGTGAGTGGTGTTGCGAGCTATCCCTCGTGTTGCCACTCACGGGTTACGGAGGTGGGTCGCGATGCTGGGGATCGTGCGGGGTGAACCATCGGATGAGGAGCTTGCCGCGCTGACGGTGGCGCTCGCCGCACTGGCAGATATTGCGGTTCCCGAGCCGCCAGGGCGGCCTTCGGCCTGGCTCGATCGTGCCTACCAACTGCGGCGCCCGGTGCATCCCGGTACCGGCGCATGGCGTCAATTTAAAACGTAGCTGTTTCTTTTACCAGGAGGTCGACCACATCCTCCAGACGGTTTGTTTCGGACAGGACTCGCCGCTGGCGCTCGGCCGAGGATCCGAGACGTTTCGTACGCTCGACGAGTGCGGTCATCTCGCCCCAGTCCCTGGTTTCATCCAGAGCCGGACGCACATATTTCAATAGCCGATCCACTAGCGAATGAGCCGGTACGAGTTCGGCTGAAATTGGATCCAGCAGGCTGCCGGTGAGGCCGAACCGGGCGGCGCGCCACTTCGCCGCGCGCAGCAGTTCCGGGCAAGCGTCCGGGTTGATGACTCCGTGCTCGAGTTCATTCAGGCACGTTTGCACAAGTGCGCGAGACAGCCCGGCTTGGACGACGATCTCGTCAACGGTGGTACACGAATCAGCAATGCGGAATTCGACGGTCTGGTACCGGGTGCCGGGACGGATGTCCCAGAAAGCCTGACCGGCATCAGCAATTGTTCCAGTATCGATGAGCGCGGCGACCCGCTTCTTGTACTCGTCGTATGATCGGAATGTGGGAGGCATCCCTGCCATCGGCCATCGCTCCCAGATCATGCTGCGATAGCTAGCGTAGCCGGTGTCCTCGCCCATCCAGAACGGGGAGCTGGACGACAATGCGGCGAGGACAGGTAGCCAGGGACGGACCTGGTTCATCACGTGAATGGCTGCTTCGCGATCCTCGACTCCGACGTGTACGTGGCAGGCGCAGATCACATGTTCGCCGGCCAGCTGTGCGTAGGTTTTGGCGGTGTGCTCGTACCGCGGTTTCGGCACGAAGCCCTGTGTACGCCAGTCAGCAAGCGGAAAAGTGCCAGCTGCGGCGATCCAGCTGCCCGTTTCGTCAGCTGCTTGGACCAAGCCACCGCGGAGATTACTGATTTCAGTCCGCACCTGGCCCAGATTCCGGCAAATTCCCGTTCGGCTTTCGATCATGCATGGTCGTATCTCCTCGCCGTAGCTGGGGTTCTCGCGATCGGCCTGTCGTGTGTAAGCGGATTCGAGAAGTAATCGCGTGTCCCCCAGTAGTCGGCGGCCGCTGGGATCAATCGCGAAGAATTCCTCCTCTACTCCGATCGTCAATGATTGACTCACGGCTCAGGAATCCCTTTCTTCATGCGCTAACCGGACATGCACCACTCCAGGATCGCCATCGCGCTGGTGAGCTTCATGGCAGCCTGGTTCCAGGCTATCGAACGCATCCCGTCCAGCACGCTTCCGGACACTTCGTCCCCTCGATGGGCGGGAAGGTCATGCATGAACAGCGCTGCGGGCCACCGAGCCAGTAGTTCCTCGCTGACATGGAATGGGCGAAACACCTCGCGCCAGTCAGGATCGGGTTTCGCGGTCCCGGTGGTCTGCCACCGGGTTGTGTAGACGATGTCGACGCAGGACGGCAGTTCGTCCATGGAGAGCACTGTCGTTATCGTTGCACCGACCGACTTTCCCGCCGTCCTGGCGGTGTGTATTTCGCGCTCGGTGATGCTGTAGCCAGGGGGGGTGGCGAGAGTGAGTGTGCTCCCGCTGATCCTGGCCAGACCGTGGGCCAAGGCCACTGCCGTGTTGTTACCCTCACCGATATACAGAACCGTCACCCCGGTCAGCTCGCCGAGGTGCAACCGCATGGTCGCCAGGTCACAGATGCCCTGGCTGGGGTGTTCCTCGGCCGCCATGGCGTTCACAACCGGGATACGGCCATGCCGGGATAACTCGCGCAGCTCGTCGAGCGGCCCCGCCGTTCTTGCCACCAGCCCATCGAGCATGGCCCCGAGAATCCGTCCGGTATCCCGCAGCGACTCCCCGGTATTCAGCTGCAGGTCTCCGGGACCGTAGCTGACCAGCGAGGCTCCCAGGCGACGGGCGCCGACGGAAAAGGCGGTGCGGGTTCGGGTAGAGGTCTTCGTGAAAAGCACCCCGATATCGGTACCCGCCAGTGGGCGGCTGTGCGCGTGGGGGTCGCGAAACAATTCAGTGGATCGGTCCACGAGATGGTGGATCTCGGTGGAATCCATATCACTGAGCGAGAATAGACCGGACTCGAGTGCGGGCTGCGGGGCACCAATCATCACTTCCATGACTCTCCTCGATTCAATGCGCTTCCAGTAACTGCCAGCCGGGCCGGTCGACGGCGGATCGGCTCTGAAAGGACGCTCCGGCGTCATCGGGCGCCACTCGCTTCCCGAGTTCCGCCGTGCACCCGCAGCACCCTTGCGTTCGGTGTAAGTGATCGGGTAGCGATGTTCTCCTCTCGCCACTGCGCCGAGTACACCGTTCCCTGATAACGGTCACCCCCGTCAGGGCACACCACAGCGATATCGGAGTCGTCATAAGGGTTGAGGTGAAACCACCGTAACGCGGCCGCTATCAACGCTCCAGAGCTGCCCCCCAGGGTGATCCCTGTCTCATCTAAGATCCATAGGCAGGCGGCCACGGCGTCCGCAGCTGAAACGATGACCCGCGGCGCCGCTACAGAGTGCGCAAAAGCCGACCGCTGGCTGGACCCGATGCCAGCCAGGATTCGTTTTCCCGGTATATCATCGGCGAGCGCCAGGGATCCCTCGACATCCACTCCCACCACGGTCCATGGAACCCCGTGTAACCGGACGAACTGGTGAAAACCCGCTAACGTGCCACCTGTGGAGACCGCCAGCAACACCGTGGCCGGACGGTGAAGTTGATCCCACAACTCCGGTGCGGTGTGCTCAAGATGTGCCCGCGGATTCGCGACGTTCTCGTACTGGTTGGTCCAGACCAGCTTGGGCCGCATCCGAATCTGCTCACGGACGTACGCTAAACGGTTGAGTAGATAACCACCTTTGGAGTCCGCACGATCAATCATAACGACTCGCCCCATAACAGCGCATCGTGTCGATCGACGTCCGGCTAGTGCGTGGTTCAACGACTGCGGTAAACGGTACGCCGTGCTCCGCGCACCGGGCAGCCAGCGCGACGCCTAGATTTCCGGACGTGGACTCGATGACCCCTTCCGCCGGATACACCTGTTCTCGAACAGATTCCCAGAGCGTCGCCGCCGTACGGTCCTTGAGCGAACCATGGGGATTATGGCATTCCAGCTTCAGCCAGATCCTGCGATGAACTCCGGCCACTTCCAGATCGAGCGTTACAACGGGAGTCCGGCCGGGAAAGACCTTCTGAGATGCCGAAGAGTGCAGAACCGCCATGATACTCCTTCGATCGCGTGGTCAGGAATCGAATCTCTTTGCAGGACGACGCTGATAGCGTCCACCGATGACCGTCAACTGCCGAGGGATGAAGCCGACACCGTGCAGCATCCGCACGGCGCTTACCAGTGGTGGCGCGCAGTCGCGCCTGGCAGGACCAGAACCCGCAACGATCCGGACCAGCCATCCGAGTCCAGCCTGACCAGGCCGTCCAGCGCTTCCAGTTCGACAGTGTGCGAGCGCGCCGCGGTCTGTAACAGATGCAGCAACCCTTCGCCGGTGAGGCGCTCAGGGGGCTGTACTCCGCCCGGATCTTGCCGACGCCGTGCCCCCCGCCCGGCCATGTCCATCCACCGGCATGCAAGGCCGACGATGAAGTAGGACGGCGTGTCCTGGGCGGTCCGCCACAGGACCGCCTCACCCCGCTCCTCCAGGGCCAAGGTCTGCTCCAGGTTACGGAGAGTGAACTCCCCCAACGGCAGCGGGCACAATGTCACCGCGTGGATCCAGTACCCGGCCGATTCCAGTAGCCTGACCGCCTTGCCCGGGCTGGAGTAGCTCCCAATGGTGAGCCCCAGGTCGCAGCCCAGCGCGCTACCGTGCCCGATGATTGCCGGAGCTAGTCTCAGCCCGTCAACCCCCCCGCTGATCGAGTGGCGTAGCGAGCCGGCTTGTGCAGCGAGGGGGACATAGGGCGGGTTACTGGTGACGACCAATGGCCGCGGCAGCGGGGCAGGCGCGGTGGCCAGCAAGTCATTGGCAGATAGCCGGACGAAGTCCGCATGGGCGAAGGTGACTCGGCAGTCACCGTCGCGGGACGCGTAGTGCTCGGTTGCCCATGCCACCGTCTCCGCGCCCGCGTCGACGCCATGGACCCGCCCCGCTCCAGCGCGGGCCATCGCAGCCGCCGCAGCGCCGCTGCCCGAGCCCAAGTCCAGCACCGAGCAGCACTCGGTGATGAGATCGCGGGCTACCCACACGCCGATTTCGGTGTCGGCCGGCTCGAAGAATACCCGGGGGGACGTCGGCGGGATGAGATCACGTTCTGTCAGGTGCTCGTAATCGTAGACGCGGGAAACATTCGGCACGGAGACCTCGATCCGTGAGAGGGGCAGGGCAGGATCTGGACCGGTGTCATTTGGCACCGTGGGAAAGGGACGGTGGCTGGTCGTGCACCAGGAACTAACCGGCCATTCACGTCTGTGTGTCGTGGACCTCCACGATGTTTGCGTGTTGATTGCTTCACCTTTCCCGATTCCCTATCGGTTGTTCATCGAAGCCCAGCGCCTTCGAACGCCTCTCGGGCGCCCGGAACGTCGAGTACCCCAACAGACTCGAACAGGCGAATGCTGTGCCTCGCCGAACTCCTGATACCCGCGCTCACCCGAGCGGCTGGGTAGGAATCGGCGAGTACGGAGTCGATCTCCTCGCGCGCCAGGGAAGTCAGTTCGAGTGACCGGCGCACTGGCGCGAGCTCCGGAGCGAGGCTGCGGTGGATCAGTTCCGGCAAGCAGTGTGCGGTCTTTCGCCGCATTCCGGCGTCGAGGTCGGTCCAGAGCTCCCGGAAAAACCGGGAGAAGTAGATGTGGTGGCGACCCTCGTCTTCAGCATGATCCCGCACGGTCTCGCGGACGACGTCAACCACCTGTGGATCGCTGGGTATGTCCTTGAGAAGCGCTGTCACCAGGGTTTCGAAGACCACCACCTGGAGAAGTTGAACCAGTAAGGTCTCCCCTGGCATGGCCTGCCGCCCAACGTCGTCGAGCCGGTTCAGAAACGGCGTGAAGTCATATTCCGGAACCTTGATCCGGGTGACCGCTTCGACCTGAGCGACCACGTCGTAGCTGTACAGCGCGTGGTAGGCCTCGTCACAATAGATTTTGTAAGCATCAAGCCGAACGCTGGGATCCAGATCAAGCCCGGTGGTCCCGTTGGCGATGCGTTCGGTCGCCCGGTTCACCACCCGCGTCTCGAAATGAGTGGTGAACTGCAGGTACTGGTAGAGGTGACGGGCAACAACCCGCCGGTGCTCGTCGAGGTCGAGCGAGCGCATGTGCGGATGGGCCAGGTAGGGAATCAGTTTCTCAGGGAACAGGGTGCGCCCATCCGCCATCTCGGCGTTGAGCACTCGGCGGGGATCAACTCGTACGCCGGCCTTGTCGTGCCATCCTTCCAATGGTGATTTCATATCGTTGCCCCGAGGTCAGATGTGCTCACCTGGCGCGACAAAGACAAAAGGAAAGGGACCGTGAGAGCGATCACGACCTAGCCGTGATCGACGTCTGAATAGCTTTAATAACCCGACCAGCGTCGCCGGCATAGCACCACTCCCTTGTAGGCCGAATCAACAGTAACCCAGCATGAGCAGCTCTGCGAGTTGTGGGAATTCCGGCTGGAAGGAGTGCCGGGTGGATCACCGCACCGCGGGTGCCACGCTGATGGCAGGATCGGCGGTATGGGCACGATCGCGTTCGAGGACCTGAGCCCGGGAACCATGATCGATCTGGGGGAAATCCAGGTCGATCGGGAGGAGATGCTCGCGTTCAACCAGCGGTTCGATCCGCAACCATTCCACCTGGACGAGGATGCAGCGAAGCGCTCGGTGCTCGGCGGGCTGTGCGCGTCGGGCTGGTTCACCGTGTGCCTGTGGATGCGCACGTACGTGGAGACCGTGCTGGCCGATTCCACCTCACAGGGCTCGCCGGGTGGGCGAGACCTGTCCTGGCCGGCACCGGTGTTTCCCGGTGACCTGCTGCGCATGCGCCTGGAGGTGCTCGGTGCCCGCCGCTCCCGGAGCCGTCCTGGACTCGGCCTGGTGGAGATCGCCGGCTCGGCACTGCGTGGCGACGACTACGTGCTACGGATGACCTTCACCGGCATGTTCTCCACTCGTGGCTGACCGTCGCCTGATCCTGGCATCAGCCTCCCAAGGCCGACTCGGCGTGCTCCGCAGCGCCGGGATCGATCCAGTGGTACGGGTGTCCGGAGTGGACGAGGACGCGCTAGCCGCCACCCTGACCGGCGCGACTCCAGCGGAAGTGGTAACCGCGCTGGCCTCGGCGAAGGCTGACGCGGTTGCAGCGGATATCGCCGGCGAGCACCCCGACGCGGTGATCGTCGGATGCGACTCGATGCTGCACATCGGTGGCGAACTGATCGGTAAGCCCGGCTGTGTGGACGCGGCGCGGCGGCGCTGGCAAGCGATGGCCGGCGGCACCGGCGAGCTGCTCACCGGGCACGCCGTGGTGCGCCTGCACGAGGGCGTCGTCAGCGCGACCGCGAGCGGCGCCCAGACAACTATGATCCACTTCAGCAACCCGGCTACGGAGGAAATCGACGCCTATGTCGGCACCGGGGAGCCGCTGCAGGTCGCCGGCGGGTTCACGCTGGACGGCCGGGGCGGCTGGTTCGTGAACAGCATCAACGGCGACCCGTCCAGCGTGATAGGCATCAGCCTGCCGCTGACCCGGCGGCTGCTCGCCGAGGTCGGCGTGTCCGTCACCTCTCTCTGGTCCTGACGCCGGCATCGGTGCTCTTCCATCCGGCGACCCGGTCCTCTGCGGGATGACTTCAAGGAATGGCAGACGGTCATTCACACAGTCACGAGTGTCCTTACCCTGTTGCTGGTGGCGCTGCTCGAGAACGCCGGTCGCCGCGCGGAGGAAGCCGCCCAGGAGAAGCTCAACGTCATCGCGGAGGCGCTGGCCGAGCTGATGAGTTCGGGAGCGCGTCAGGATCCTGATCTCCGGGGAGCCGCGGACCGCCTACGCGAGGCCGTTGGCCTCGAAGGGCGCCATTGAGGTCTGGGCGCGACAGAAATTGATCAGGATGGGTGCACCTCCCGTGCTGAGGGCTGCCCTCGCAATCGATAGACAGAAACCGGCGTTCACTCACACGATGTACCGCGATCGCACAGGTTTTCACGGCACAGCGTAAGGAGGCCGGGATGCGCGTACTCGCCGCCACCGGCGACACCTGGGGGATCAGCGGGCCGGTTTTTCTCGAGCTCTATGCCGCGCTGGCCATCATCACCGGCATCATCACGGTCCTGGCTCGTCGCTCCCTGGCCCGCAGTCACGCACCAGCGCCGGCACCAGGAACCGACCTGGTCGACCCCGATTATGTCGCATACCTTCACGACGGGCCAGAACTGACCGTGCTCGCGGCGCTGAGCGCCCTGCACGTAGCTGGTCGTCTCACCTCAGCAGGCCCGCGACGCGTCCAAGCGACCGGAACCATCGGCACGGACGCCGGCGAGCTGCAGCAAGCGATCCACCTCTGCGCCCAGAATCCCATCAGGTCGGCCAAGCTGGCCAGCGCGCCACCGGTGGCGAAGGCGCTGGGCAGTATAGAGGACCGGTTGATCGGCGTGGGTCTGCTGCTGAGCGCCGGGCAACGCACCCGCATCCGGATGACCGCCTGCATGCTGTGGGCGGTAGTCGCAATCGGCGTGCTGCGCTCGATCGCGGGCTACCAGGCGGGCAAGCCCATCAGCTTCTTGCTCGCTGCGCTGGCTGTGGTGGCGGTAGGCGCGGCAGTGTTCAGCGTCACCGCGCCGCGGCGCACCGATCGTGGCAAGGCCGAGCTGGCTCGCCAACGCAGCGCGCACGCCAGCCTCTCGCCGAAGTTGCGGCCGCACTGGCGGGTCTATGGGCCCGAAGCTGCTGCGCTGGGCGTCGCCATCTTCGGGGCGAGCGCCTTATGGGCCGCCGATCCCGCCCTGGCCAAGGACCTCGGCGCACGCCAGATGCTCTCGGCGGGTGACTCGGGCGGCGGGAGCTGGAGTGGGGGGACGGCCGGTGGTGGGGGCTGCGGGGCTGGCTCAGGGTGCGGCGGCGGAGGGTGCGGCGGATGAACGCGCCACTACCCGAACTCGGCGTCGGGATCGGCTGGCGGCCGGAGATCGCTGGTGTCCTCGAGAGGCTCCCCGGGCTGCGATTTACTGAAGTGGTGGCCGAGTCGCTGACCGACCGCGCCCTGCCCGCTCCGCTGGCGCAGTTGCGGGAACGCGGTGTCACCGTGGTGCCACACGGGATCAGGCTGTCGCTGGGTGGTGCCGAGGATCTCGATCAGCATCGCGTAGCACATCTCGCGCACTGCGCGGAGGTGGTGGACGCGCCGCTGGTGAGCGAGCACATCGCATTCGTCCGAGCCGGCGGCACGGAAGCCGGCCACCTGCTGCCCGTCCCACGCACCCGGGACGCCCTCGACGTGCTGGCCGGCAACGTGCTGGCCGCACAGGCTGAGCTGCCTGTCCCCCTGGCATTGGAGCCAATCGCCGCACTGTTCGATTGGCCGGAGGACGAGATGGACGAAGCCGCGTTCCTCACTGAGCTGCTCGAGCGCACCGGCGCCTGGCTGCTGCTCGACGTCGCCAACCTGTACGCGAACGCGATCAACCGTGGGGATGACCTCGGCGCGCTGCTGACCCGGTTGCCGCTGGAGCGGATCGCCTATGCGCATGTCGCGGGCGGAGCCGAACATGACGGGCTTTACCACGATACGCACACCGATCCGGTCCCTCCCGAAGTGCTTGCCCTGCTCAGCGAACTCTGCGCGGTGCGCCGGCCATCCGCGATCCTGCTCGAGCGCGACGGTGACTACCCCCCCGAAGCGCAGCTGCGCACCGAGCTCGACGCGCTGGCCCGCGCCGCCGGACTGCCGGCGATCACCAGTGACGTAGCCACTCGATGAGCCGGGTGGAACTCGCTGCGCGGCAGGCCGCGTTGGTCGCCGCGCTGGTCACCGGTGGGAAGCTGCCCGACGGCGTCGACGGAGCGCGCCTGGCGATCGCCCGCCAGGCGCTGCTGCGCAAGCAGGCCGGGGAGGTCGCTACGACGTGGCCACTGCTGGCGGCCTCGTTGGGACCGGCCTGGATCCCGAGTTTCGCGCAGTGGGCAGCGGGGCGCCCGCCGCAGGGATACCTGCGGGACGGGTGGGATCTTGCCCGCGAACTCGCCGCCGCCGGACAGCTGGCACCGCTCGGGCGCGACGAACTCGCCGCCAGGGAGGTCATCTGGCGCTACAACGGCCGCAGTGCACCACAGCGACGCCGGCTACCCGCGTTACGCCGGGTGCCCGGTGGAATGATCGTCGGGCTGGCCGGCCGGGCGCGTCGCTTCTGACATTCGCTGGATTGCGCCGGCGCAGGCTGGGGTCACCAGATCCGGCCCACGCCGCCGAATAGGTACACCTCGGCCGAAACGCCTACCTGGATGGGGTCGGGCCGCCAGAGGGAACACGACACCACGCCGGGGTCCAGCAGTTCCATGCCGTCAAAGAAACCGATGATCTCCTGACGGGTGCGAGCCCTGATCGGAGTGCCACCCCGCTTGTTGAGCTCTCGCATCACTTCGAGCATCGGCTCGCCGTGGATTTCCGCAGTGGAATGGGACAGCGCCAGGTAGCTTCCAGGGGACAGCGCCGCGACGAGTCGGCTGACCACCGAATGCGCCTGCGCGGAGTCCAGGATGTGGTTGACCACGCCGAGCATCATCAACCCGACGGGCTGGCTGAAATCCAGCGTTCGGGCAGCTTCAGCCAAGATCGTGTCAGGCTCCCGCAGATCGGCGTGAACATAGTCGGCAACGCCCTCGGGAGTGCTGGTGAGCAGGGCACGAGCATGCGCCAGAACGAGTGGATCGTTGTCGACGTACACAATGCGGCAATCCGGAGCAGTCGCCTGGGCCACCTCGTGGGTGTTGTTGAGGATAGGCAGACCGGTGCCGATATCGAGGAACTGCCGGATGCCCGCGTCGTCGACCAGAAACCGCACCACGCGGACCAGGAACGCTCGCTCGGCGCGAGCGCCGTCGGCAATATCCGGGATCCGGGCCTGCACCTCGTCGCCAGCATCACGGTCCACCTGGTAGTGGTCCTTGCCGCCCAGCCAGTAATTCCAGATCCGGGCTGACTGCGGTGTGGTGTTGTCGATGGTCACCACACCAATGATTGAACAGATCGAAGCCAAGCGGAACCTTTTGGCGGGCCGGAGCGGGCCGTGGCCGCGGCATGGAGCCTTTTCGCTGGTCCGGGAGCCCTAGACTGCGGTGAGTGAGCCCAGCTTTG
>Ga0182001_10000231_pt1 | contig 12563 bp, 9 predicted proteins | sample BulsoiFelSFmetaG_FD_120485 | JGI IMG/M metagenome (GOLD analysis project Ga0182001, IMG submission 120485) | Bulk soil microbial communities from Mexico - San Felipe (SF) metaG | ecosystem: Environmental > Terrestrial > Soil > Agricultural land | place: Mexico: San Luis Potosi | collected... | reverse complement strand
CGAGGCGCTCGCCAGGCTCGAAGCCGTCAGCCCTAACAACCCGGCGCTCCCCCGGCTCCGCTCCGAACTTGAGAAGATAGGCGAGACGGATTAAGACGAACCCCGCGGAAGGTCGCCGACAAAAGCCGTGGGCGGTGCTAACGAGGCACCGCCCACGGCCTTTTTATTAAGTGACTAGAATTAATCCCTCGGGGCTTCCGGGTGGTCGGCCAGTTGCCGCGTCCGCTCGACTTCGAGTTCGGTGATGCGTGCGCGGAGCCAGTCCTTGACGGCTTGTTCGGTGGCGGGCTGGTTATCCTTTAGTTCGAGGTCGGCGAGCGTTTCGCCCGCGTTGTTGAGTGGGATGTGGTGGCAGGGGACGGCTTCGGCGCGGGGGTCGGGCGGCACGTAGTCGTTGAGCAGGCACTCGTCGCAGGGGTGCGCGCGGTAGGGGTAGCCGAAGTTGATGCAGGTGAGGGAGTCTTGGAAGACGGAGGTCGGCAGCCAGGGCGTTCGCACCGAGCGCCCGTAGCCGCCCTTTTCGATGAAGTCCAGCTCGGCCCTGAGCACTTCGAGGGCGTCGCGTCGGTCGTGTGACATGGCGTTTCTCCTGACTCTAACGCTGTCTCTGCCCGGGGAGATTTACGCCCGCGGGCTCAATTCAGAGGGCGGTACGAGGCCAGCATCCTCATGTAGTTGGCGCGCTCGAAGGCGGCCGGGTCGGCGACGTTCGTGCGGCTCATGCTGCCGATCATCTGTCGGACGGATTCGTATTCGTGCTCGGCCATCCACTCCTCAAGCCCTTTTAAAATCTGCGTCAGCCGGCCCACGCCGCCGCGCAGAAGCTCCGACGCCATCATCGCCACCTTGGCGCCGGCCATCAGGGACTTCATAACGTCCGTGTGCGAGTGGACGCCGCTGGTGACGGCGAAGTCGGTGAGCAGTTCGCCGTAAAGAATCGCCACCCAGCAGAGCGGCAGGCGCAGTTCGTGCGGCTGGCTGAGGACGAGCCGGGGCTCGACTTCAAGGTTTTCGAGGTCGATGTCGGGCTGGTAGAAGCGGTTGAAGAAGACGAGCGCGTCAACGCCCTCGTCCGTCAGCCGCCGGGCCATGTTGCCGGGGCTGCTGAAGTAGGGGCTGAGCTTCATCGAGACGGGGATGGAGACGGAACGCTTCACGTCGCGCAGCACCTCGACGTAGCGCGTCTCGACCGCCTCGCTCGTCACGTAAGGGTTCGCGGGGATGAAGTAGACGTTCAATTCGAGCGCGTCGGCGCCGGCCTCTTCGATGAGGCGCGCGTACTCGACCCAGCCGCCCGGCGTCGTGCCGTTGAGGCTGCCGATGACGGGGATGTCAACGGCCATCTTCGCCGCGTGAACCAACTCAAGGTACTCGCCGGGGCCGACGTTGTAGCTCCGCATCTCGGGCAGGTAGCTCAAAGCCTCGGCCGAAGAGTAGGTGCCGCGGTCGAGGCTCTCGTTGAGCGCGATGCTTTCGGCGTCTATCTGCTCCTCGAAGAGCGAGTACATGACGACGGCCGCGGCGCCCGCGTCTTCCAGACGCCTCACGCCCTCGACCGTCCGCGAAAGCGGCGACGAAGAAGCCGCCAGAGGGTTCTTCAGCCGCAGGCCCATGTAAGTTGTTGATAAGTCCATATTCGTAAATCGTGAATCGTGAATCGTGAATCGTGATTAAGGCTCAACCTCTATTCACGATTTACGATTCACGATTCACGCCCTTTCTGCCATTTTCTTGTACTGCTCCCACTTGGCGTTGACTGACTCCTGTGCGCGGCCGAGCAGGAACTTGGCGACTTGGGGGTCGCTCTGCCGTAGCATCCGGTAGCGCGCCTCCGTGTAGATGTAGTCCTGCAAGGCGATTTTGGGCTCGCCGGAGTCGAGCTGGAGCGGGTTCTTGCCCTCAGCCAGCCGCGAGGGGTTGTAGCGGTAGAGCGGCCAGTAGCCGGAATCGACCGCGAGCTTCTGCTGCGTCATGCCCTTGGCGATGTCGATGCCGTGGGCGATGCACTGGCTGTAGGCGATGATGAGCGAGGGGCCGTCGTGCGCCTCTGCTTCGAGAAAGGCTTTGACGGTCTGCGAGTCGCTGGCGCCCATCGCCACCTGCGCCACGTAGACGTTGCCGTATTTCGCGGCCATCATGCCGAGGTCTTTCTTCGCGGTCGGCTTGCCCGAGGCGGCGAACTTCGCCACGGCGCCGAGCGGGGTGGCCTTAGACGCCTGCCCGCCCGTGTTCGAGTAAACCTCTGTATCGAGGACGAGGATGCGGACGCGCGCGCCGGAGGCGATAACGTGGTCGAGGCCGCCGAAGCCGATGTCGTAGGCCCAGCCGTCGCCGCCGACTATCCAGACCGTCTTGCCGACGAGCGAGTCGCAGACCGAGAGCAGGTCGCGCGCCTCGGGCGAGAAGTCGTCCTTCAGCTTCGCCTTGAGCGCGGCGACCAACTCGCGCTGGGCGTTGATGCCGCAGTCGCTCGACTGGTCGGACGCCAGGAGGCCGTCGGCCAGCGCCTCGCCGATGACGGGCCGCAGCCTTCGGACGAGCGCGCGCGCGTAATCCGACTGCTGGTCGAGCGCCATCCGCATGCCGAGCCCGAACTCGGCGTTATCCTCGAAGAGCGAGTTCGACCACGCGGGGCCACGCCCCTCGGAGTCGACGGTGTAAGGCGTCGTCGGCAGGTTGCCGCCGTAGATGGACGAGCAGCCGGTCGCGTTGGCGATGACGGCGCGGTCGCCGAAGAGCTGCGTCAGCAGCCTTACGTAAGGCGTCTCGCCGCAGCCGGCGCAGGCTCCCGAGAACTCGAAGAGCGGCTGAAGAAGCTGCACGTTCTTCACCGAGTCGAACTTCATCACGCCGTTGCGGCGCGTGTCGGGCAGTCGCAGGAAGAAGTCCCAGTTGGCGCGCTCCCGTTCAAGGATAGGCAGTTGCGGCTGCATGTTGAGGGCCTTGCGCTTGGGCGAAGACTTGTCCTTCGCCGGACAGACCTCGACGCAGAGGCGGCAGCCCGTGCAGTCCTCGACGCCGACCTGAATCGTGTAAAGCCGGTCCGGCAGCTCGCGGAACTTGGCCGGCATCGACTTGAAGCCGTCGGGCGCGCCCGCGAGCTGAGACTCGTCGAACACCTTCGCGCGGATTGAAGAGTGCGGGCAGACCATCACGCACTTGCCGCACTCGATGCACAGGTCAGGCTCCCACACGGGCACGTCGAGCGCGATGTTGCGCTTCTCCCAGCGGGCCGTGGCGGTGGGGTAGATGCCGTCGGCCGGGAGGGCGCTCACCGGCAGCGCGTCGCCGCGCCCGGCGAGGATTTCGGCGGTCACGTACTGCACGAAATCCGGTGCGGTGGGGGAGACCGCGGGCGGGCGCTCGAACGCGCTCGTGGCCCGTGCGGGAACCTGAACTTCGTACAGGTGCGCGAGCGCCGCGTCAACGGCAGCGTAGTTCTGCCGGACTACGCTCGCGCCGCGCCTCCCGTACGTCTTCTCGATTGACTCCTTAATCTTGGCGACCGCCTCGCCGGCCGGCAGCACGCCGCTCAGCCGGAAGAAGCAGGTCTGCATGATGGTGTTGATGCGCGTGCCGAGGCCGTTCTCGCGCGCCACGTCGTAGGCGTTGATGCAGTAGAAACGCAGGCCCTTGTCAATCATCTGCTGCTGCAACGAGCGCGGCAGGCGGTCCCAAGCCTCTCCGGGGCCGAAGGGGCTGTTGAGCAGGAACGTTCCACCGGGCGCCGCCGCCACGAGCACGTCGTACTTCTCGACGAAGTTGAACTGGTGGACGGCGATGAACTGGGCGCTGCCGACGAGGTAGGTGCTGTTGATGGGCCGGGGGCCGAAGCGCAGGTGCGAGACGGTCATCGCGCCCGACTTCTTCGAGTCGTAGACGAAGTACCCTTGCGCGTAGTTGTCGGTCTGCTCGCCGATAATCTTGATGGAATTCTTGTTGGCGGAGACGGTGCCGTCGGCGCCGAGGCCCCAGAAGAGTGCGCGCACCTCGCCCTCGCGCTCGGTCGAGAAGCGGGCGTCAACTGCGAGGCTCGTGTGCGTCACGTCGTCGTTGATGCCGACGGTGAAGTGGTTCTTGGGGGCGCCCTTCTTCAGCTCGTCGAAGACTGCCTTGACCATCGCGGGCGTGAACTCCTTCGACGCCAGACCGTAGCGCCCGCCGACGACGCGCGGAATCTGCCTGAACGGGCTGCGGCCCGCCATCAGGCTCTCGCCGACGGCCGTCAGAACGTCCTGATAAAGCGGCTCGCCCGCGCCGCCCGGCTCCTTCGTGCGGTCGAGGACGGCGATGGCCTGCACGGTCGGAGGGAGCGCCGCCATCATATGCTCGGCCGAGAACGGTCGGAACAGGCGGACTTTCAAGAGCCCTACGCGCTCGCCGCGCGCCGTGAGCGCCGCCACGGTTTCTTCAGCCGCCCCGCAGCCCGAGCCCATCATCACGATGACGCGCTCGGCGTCGGGCGAGCCCGTGTACTCGAAGAGCTTGTAGGCGCGGCCGGTGAGCGCGGCCAGTTGGTCGAAGACCTCCTGCACGATGCCGGGCGTCGCGTTGTAGAAGGGGTTCGCGGCCTCGCGCGACTGGAAGTAAACGTCAGGGTTCTGCGCCGTGCCGCGGACGACGGGGCGGTCGGGCGTCAGCGCCCGCGAGCGGTGCGCGCGGACCAGCTCCGGGTCTATCAATGCACGCATGTCGTCTTCCGTCAGTCGCTCGATTTTGCAGACCTCGTGCGAGGTGCGGAAGCCGTCGAAGACGTGGAGGAAGGGCACGCGCGACTTCAGTGTCGCGGCCTGCGAGACGAGTGCGAAGTCCATCACCTCCTGCACGGAGTTGGCGAAGAGCATGGCCCAGCCCGTTGAGCGAGCAGCCATCACGTCGGAGTGGTCGCCGAAGATGGAGAGGGCGTGCGTGGCGAGCGCGCGGGCGGCGATGTGGAAGACGGTCGGGGTTTGCTCGCCCGCAATCTTGAACATGTTCGGGATCATCAGCAGGAGGCCCTGGCTGGCCGTGAAAGTGGTGGTGAGCGAGCCCGTCTGGAGCGTGCCGTGGACGGCGCCGGCCGCTCCGCCCTCCGACTGCATCTCGCGCACCGAAGGGGTGACGCCCCAGATGTTCTGCTCGCCGGCCGCGGCCCACGCGTCGGCGTTCTCGCCCATGTTCGAGGAGGGCGTGATGGGATAGATGGCGATGACCTCGTTCGTCTTGTAGGCGACGTAGGAGGCGGCCTCGTTGCCGTCGATGGTGACCTGCGCGCGTTTCATACCTGCGTAATCTCCCCCAAACTTTTTTCGCCCTGTGTAATCTCACCCGTCGAAAGCAATGCTTCGGGGCCGTCACACCCGGCGCCCGTATCGACTGCAAATCGCGGGCCTCAAAAGTTCGTATGGGCCGGACGCCTTCCCCGTCCAAAACGAAGCCGCGGGCGCTCAGAATTGAACGCCCGCGGCTTCGTTGGGGGAGGAACCACCTTCCGATGGGATTGATTTAACCTCGCCCGGTAGTCGAGTTCTATGCCTCGGAGGGCATTGCCCTTAACGACATGGATGATAAAGGAAACTCTTTCGGCCGTCCGTGACGCGCGTCACCGTCGAGCGTGACGTGCGCCGCATGCGTGCGCGCTCAGCCGTCGGCCAGAGCCTCAAGGGCGGCGCGGTCGCGGACGCGGAGCGTGGCCCCTTTGACGTTGATGAGCGCCCCGCTTTTGAACTCGCTGAAGAGGCGCGTCACCGTCTCGCGCGAGGCGCCGATGAGCTGGCCGATTTCTTCGTGCGTGAGCGACAGCTTGACGTGGTCGCCCGCGCCCGCCTCGGCGCGGTGGCGCTCGCAGGCTTCTAGGAGGAAGCGCGCGAACTTGCCCGCGGCCGAGTTCGAGAGGCCGAGCAGCCGCACCTGCTCGAAGGCCGTGCGGTAGTTGCGCCCGAGCTGTCGCGCGGCCCTGAGCGCCGCCCCGTCGTCGCCGAGCGTTTGCTCGTCTTCGCCGCAGAAGGGCCGCTCGCCTCGCCCGGCGCAGGCCGCGCAACTCTCCACCGGCTCCAGCCCGTATGGTGTTCGCATCGTCTTTTCAAAACCTCCAGCGGCACACATGCCACACCAACGCAAACAGCAACGCGCGCGCGCCAGCCGACACCCCGCCAAGTGACGGCCGTCACCCGCCCGGCGTGCGAAAACTTACCCACACGGCCGCGCGAAAGCCCGCAGCCTGCCTGCGCGAATGCCCCTCACGCGGGAGGCCGCGGCGGGCATGATGTTTGCCGCGGCGAAGGGCCTTGCTATGATTTAAAGAGGGGGACAGAAGCAGATGAGTTCAAAGGGTGACTGGCGCGCGCAGTACGCCAGAAAGCTGGCGAAGGCGCGCGACGCCGTGCGGGCCGTCAGGCGCGGGCAGAAGGTCTTTATCGGGTCGGGCGCGGCGCTGCCACAGTCGCTCGTCGGGGCACTGGCCGAGTGCGCGCCGCAGCTCGCCGACACAGAGATTTACCACATCATGACGCTCGGCATGGCGCCTTACGCCGAGGCACGCTTCGCAAGGAACTTCCGCCACAACGCCTTCTTCATCGGCGCCAACACGCGGGCCGCCATCCGCGAGGGCCGTGCAGACTACACGCCCGTCTTCCTCTCGGAAATCCCCCGCCTCTTCCGCTCGCGGCGCATCCCCCTGGACGTGGCGCTCATACAGGTCAGCCCGCCCGACGAGCACGGCTATTGCAGCTACGGCGTCTCGGTTGACGTGGTCAAGGCCGCTGCCGAGAGCGCCACGCACGTCATCGCCGAGGTCAACCGGCAGATGCCGCGCACGCTCGGCGACTGCTTCGTCCACGTCAGCCGCCTGGACCAAATCGTCGAGTCGGACTTGCCGCTGCCTGAACTCGCGCCGACCGAGCTTGACCCAGTCGCGATGGACATCGGGCGCAACGTGGCGAGCCTCGTGGACGACGGCTCGACGCTGCAAATGGGCATCGGCGTCATCCCTAACGCCGTGCTCGCCCAACTCGGCGGCAAGAAGCACCTCGGCATCCACACCGAGATGTTTTCCGACGGCGTCATCGACCTCATCGAGTCGGGCGTCATCGACTGCTCGAAGAAGACGCTGCTGGCCGGCAAGGTCGTCACGAGCTTCTGCATGGGCACGCGGCGGCTCTACGAGTACGTGAATAACAACCCGCTCTTCGAGTTCCGCTCGGTCGAGTTCACGAACGACCCTTTTCAGATAGCGCGGAACGAGAAGATGGTGGCCGTCAACGCGGCGATTGAGGTGGATTTGACGGGGCAGGTCGCGGCCGACTCCATCGGCAGCAACTTCTACAGCGGCATCGGCGGGCAGGTCGATTTCATACGCGGGTCTGCCCGCAGCGAGGGCGGCAAGCCCGTCATCGCCCTGCGCTCGACGGCGAAGGGCGACACTCTCAGCCGCATCGTCCCGCGACTGCAAGGCGCCGGGGTCGTGACGACGCGCGGCGACGTTCACTACGTCGTCACCGAGTACGGCGTGGCGGACCTCTGGGGCAAGAGCGTGCGCGAGCGCGCGATGGCGCTCATCCAAATCGCGCACCCGAAGTTCCGCGAGCAGCTTTTGGAGGAAGCCAAGCGCGCGCACCTCGTCTATCAGGACCAAATCCTTCTGCCCGAGGCGCGCTACCCGCGCGAGTGGGAGCGCATCGAGCCGTCGAAGGACGGCACCAGCGTCTACCTGCGCGCCGTCAAGCCGACCGACGAGGCCATGATGAAGGAGCTTTTCTACACCTGCTCCGAGCAGAGCCTCTACGAGCGATACTTTCAAGTCGTCAAGGCGATGCCGCACGAGAAGTTGCAGCGCGTCGTCAACGTCGATTACGAGAACGAGATGTCGGTCGTCGCGCGGATGCGAGAGGGCGGGCACGAGCGCATCGTCGGCGTCGCCAGCTACTCCTTAAACCGCGCGACGAACACGGCAGACGTGGCCTTCCTCGTTCACGACGAGTATCAGGCGCGCGGCGTCGGCACGCTGCTGCTGCAACACCTGTTGCGCGTCGCGCGCTCGAAGGGCGTCGCGGGATTTACGGCCGACGTGCTCGCGCACAACCACGCCATGCTCAAGGTCTTTCACAAGACGGGCTGCGAGATGAAATCGTCGCTCGAAGAGAGCGTCTACCACCTCGAATTCTTCTTCGGGCAGGGCAAGCAGGAGACGGCCGCGGCGCGCGGCGACGCCGAGGGCGGGCAGAGCGCCAACGCTTGAGCCGGCCGGCGGGACGCAAAAAAGGGCGGGGGGAGTGTCGAGATGCTCGACACTCCCCCCGCCCTTTTCGACGGCCTTCGCGGGCCGTCAGTGGTGGCGCGTGGGCGCGTGTGATTGGGGCCTCGCGGGCTCGCGCGTGGGGGCGGGCTGGGCTTCGCGCTCACGCAGCAGGCGTCGGATCGAATCCTCTTCGACGCCCCAGCCGGCGAGGATGTCATGGACCTTCACGGCGTCGCCGGGCACGTCGCTGAAAAGCACTTCCTTCTGCGTCAAGTCTCTCTCTGCCATCGTCAGGCTCCTTCGCTTAATCGGCCTTACGCATCGAGACTGTGACGATGGGCGCGTCGCCCGCCGTCCGGCTGTAGGAGACCCAGTAGCCCGCCCGCTGGTATTTAACGAGCCTGTAGACCGAGCCGTCCGCGCGCGGCGGAACGTCCGCCCCGAGCAGAGCTTTGGCCGTCGGCGCTGCCGAAAGGTCGCCCGCGTACTGGACGGAGATTGCCAGCACCTTCTGCGACTTGTCGTAGAAGACCTGGGCCGATTCCGTGTCGGAGAGGAGGAAGAAGTCCTGCGTGTCGCCCTTGTCGGCCGGCGCGCCGAGTTTCTTCCTGACCTCTTCGGCGGGCGTGCCGAGCTGGACGCCCCTGTAGTCGCGCATGAGCGGCTGGTCGGCGGTCGAGTTGCTGATGCCGGTGGCCGTCTCGGGGCTGATGTCCTGTCCGCGCGCGGCCACCGTCATGAAGACGAGGACCGCCAGCGCGAGCATGACGAGTTCGACGAACATCCTTTGATAACTGCGGTCTGTCGTGTTGACGAACATGGCGTGTCTCTCCTTCCGAGTGCGAGGGTTGGGGCGGCGGCAGACGGCCGCCCCTCTTTCCGCGTCGCGGAGGGTTGGTTTGTTAATCGCCCGCGGGCGCGTGCGCGCCGCCGCCGCCGAGCACTTCCTGCTCGCTTGTTTTGACCGGCTCGTTCCGGTCGTGCGAGCGGCCCGTGACGAGGCCGAGCACGAAGTAGCCGAGCACCACCGCGCCGACGGCGAAAATCGTGTCGCCGACGACGCGCATCCAGCGCAGGCGGTCCATCAGTCCCGTCTGTAAGAACTCGGCCGAGCGCGCGTACCACGTGCCCGTCTCGACCGCCGCCCACGTCTGCAAGAGCCCGATGGGCAGCAGGCTCAGGACGACCATCAGCGCGAGCCCGCCGTTAATCGCCCAGAACGCCGTCCGCAGCGGCCACTCCTTCCAGGCCCGGCCGGGCTGGAGCGCCCGCAGGCAGAAGAGCATCAGCCCGATGCCGAGCATGCCGTAGACGCCGAACAGCGCCGTGTGGCCGTGTACCGGCGTGGTGTTCAAGCCCTGCATGTAGTAGAGCGCAATCGGCGGGTTGATGAGGAAGCCGAAGAGGCCCGCGCCGACGAAGTTCCAGAAGGCGACGGCCACGAAGAAGTAGAGCGGCCACTTGTAAGCACTCATCCAGAGCTTCGCGCGCGAAAGACGAATGTTCTCCCACGCCTCGAAGCCGACGAGCACGAGCGGCACCACTTCGAGCGCGCTGAAGGTCGCGCCCAGCGCGAGCACGCTCGAAGGCATCCCCGTGAAGTAGAGGTGGTGGAACGTGCCGACGATGCCGCCCGACAGGAAGATGACCGTCGAGAAGAGCACCGCCTTCGTCGCCGTCGCCGTCGAGAGCAGCTTCAGGCGCGTGAAGAGGAACGCGATGACGACAGTGGCGAAGACCTCGAAGAAGCCCTCGACCCAGAGGTGGACGACCCACCAGCGCCAGTATTCGGCCGTCACGATGTGGCTCTTCTGCCCGTACATCAGCCCCGCCGCGTAGAAGAGCGGGATGGCGATTGACGCGATGAGGAAGAGCGTCAGCAGCGAGCGGCCCTCGCCCCTCACGGCCAGCGCCGGCCTGAGCGCACGCCACACCAGCCAGAGCCAGAAGACGAGCCCGCCGAACAGAAGTATCTGCCAGAAGCGGCCGAGGTCCACGTACTCGTAGCCCTGATGCCCGAACCAGAACCAGTACTCGCCGAGGTACTGCTTAACGCCCAGCCACTCGCCCGACAGCGAGCCGACGACCACGAGCAGCACGGCCGCGAACAGCACGTTGACCAAAAACCTCTGACCCTTCGGCTCGTAGCCCGAGACGGCCGGCGCGATGAAGAGGCCCGTCGCCAGCCACGAGGTCGCTATCCAGAAGAGGCCCAACTGCGTGTGCCAGGTGCGCGCCACCGAGTAGGGGAGCCACTGGTCGAGCGGGATGCCGTAGAAGCTTGAGCCCTCGACGCCGTAGTGCGCGGCGACGGCCCCGAGCCCTATCTGCACGACGATGAGCGCCGCGACGACGAGGAAATACTTGAACGTCGCGCGCTGCGATGGGGTCGGCCGCAGGCCCATCAGCGGGTCTGTTGCCGGCAGTTCCTCGTGCTTAGGCTCACGCTCCTGCGAGGCGAAGTACCAGACCATGCCTCCGATGCCCGCAAGCAGCAGGATAAAGCTGATGACGCTCCAGACAACGGTGCCGCCGGTCGGGACGTTATCGACCAGCGGCTCGTGCGGCCAGTTCTGCGTGTATGAGATGTCGGAGCCGGGGCGGTTCGTCGAGGCGGCCCACGATGTCCACCAGAAGAAGGAGGCCATCTGCCTCGCCTTCGCCGGGTCGGTCAGCGCGCCGCGCGGGATGGCGTACTCGTCGCGCCCGCGCTCGAACACGTCCGCGTAGTGCGCGCCGACTGACTCGAAGGCCGCGGCGCGCGCCGGGTCAACCGTGACGCGGCCCGTCGCAGGGTCGTAAGTGTTCGTCCGCATCTCGCGCACGAGCCGCGCCTTCAGGCCCGCCTGCCGCTCGACGGAGAGCGCGGCGAACTCCTGCGCGCCCTCGTCGCGCGCCCACGCGTCGAGCACGAAGACCGATTCGCGGTGCAGCCAGTCGGCAGTCCAGTCGGGCGCGACGTAGGCGCCGTGCCCGAAGATCGAGCCGATTTCCTGCCCGCCCAAAGACTGCCACACGCCCTGCCCCGACTGAATCGTGTCGTGGTCGAAGAGCACGCGGCCGTCGCGCGTGACGACCTCGCTGGGGATGGGCGGGGCGTTCTGTATCCCGCGGTAGCCGAAGAAGCCGAGCACGGCGAACGAGCCCGCGATGACTACCCCCAGTGCTATCCAGAGACGTTTGTATTGACTCAACATGAACCCTCCTTCGGAGGTGAAAAAATTATTCTGCCGGACGTTCGGCGCCGGTCAGGCCGTAACGCCTTCAAGCTTAAGGACGCGCGGGAAGAGGACGTTGTTTTCGAGGTGGATGTGCTGGTGCAGGTCCTTCTCGAAGGCTTCGAGCGCCTCGTAGAGCGTGCGGAAGCTGATGCAGGCGTCGGCCGGGACGACGTAATCGCCCGAGGCCGCGCGCATCTCGCGCAGGATTCGGCCGGCCGCGTCGTGCTCACGAAGCATGACGCGGATGGGGTTAGCGGCGGTGCCGAAGGGCGCGGGCGCCGGCCGCGCGCCGGACGCCACGGACTGCTCAAGCTGCTTGATGTATGGGAAGAGGACCATCTCTTCCTTGAGCATGTGCGGGCGAAGCTCCGCGCAGAGGCCGGCGAAGACGGAGCGGACGCCGAGCAGTTCGGGGTGGTTCGCTCCGTGCTTCGCGCAGACCTTCTCGGCGAGCGCCTCGATGCGCTGCATCTCGTCGCGCGTGAAGGTGTGGTGCGTGTCGAGGATGTAGTCGATGAGCGTCGAGAGCGTGCCCGACTGCACCGCGGCGGGCGTCTCTGCGGGCGCGGCGGCGCCCTCTTCGAGCAGCCGCAAGACCTCTTCAAACTCGACGCCGGCCGCGGCGCAAGCCTCGCCGAGCGGGCGGAGGCCGCCGCAGCAGTAATCAATCTTCAGCCTCTCGAAAATCCTCGTCGCGTTAGGCACCTCCAAAGCGTATTCGCGGACCGTCTTGTCGGTGTTGATTGTCATCCTGATAAATCCTCCCGTCATCATCCTGCGCCTGCGCCCCGGGCCGCGCTATGACTTAGGTCACAGTCCCGCGGGACGTTTTCTTTGTGAGGCCGTGCGCGCGGCGCAGGAATGCCGAGCCCCACGAGGCACGCAGCTTGCACCCTTCATGCCACGTAAGCCCGAGGCCGAGCGGCCGGCGTTGTTCGCAAGGGAAAGAAGGAAAGTCCGAACGCGCGTGGGGATTATTTCGCAGCCCCTTGAGGGAAAATTCGCAGGCGAAGAGGGTTTTAATGATAGCGACCGCAGACGAGCTTCTGAAGAAATACGACGTGCCGGGGCCGCGCTACACGAGCTACCCGACGGTTCTCTACTGGGACAGGAACCCGACTCCCCGT
>Ga0182001_10000230_pt1 | contig 12647 bp, 9 predicted proteins | sample BulsoiFelSFmetaG_FD_120485 | JGI IMG/M metagenome (GOLD analysis project Ga0182001, IMG submission 120485) | Bulk soil microbial communities from Mexico - San Felipe (SF) metaG | ecosystem: Environmental > Terrestrial > Soil > Agricultural land | place: Mexico: San Luis Potosi | collected... | reverse complement strand
GGAACGATCTCGGCGCGTTCCGCACGCCTTCTTTGCGCAACGTCGGCCTTCGCGCTCCTTACTTTCACAACGGTCGCTTCAGTACGCTCGAAGACGTGGTTAACTTCTACGACCGGGGCGGCGATTTCAACGCACCCAACATTGACCGCAACCGCATCCGACCCATCGGACTCACGCCGCAGCAGAAGTCAGACCTGGTCGCCTTCCTGCGCGGCACTCTCACGGACCCGCGAGTGGCTTCTGGCTCAGCACCGTTCGACCGCCCCTTACTCTATACAGAGTCTTTGCGCGTCCCGCAGGTTGTGGGCACAGGCGCGCCCGGCTCTGGCGGACTCGTGCCGCAGGTCCAGGCCGTCGAGCCGCCGCTCGCCGGAAATCCTAACTTCACAGTCGCAGTCTCGAATACGCTCGGCGGCGCACAGGCCGTGCTCGTCATAGACCGCGCAGACCCCGGTGCAACTCCGAATGTCCCTTCGACCGCCTCGTTCGCGCGTGTCATGTTGCGGCTTTCGGGCAGTGGCGGGGGCGCAGGCTTTGGCTCTGTAAGTCTTCAGATTCCAAATGTCTCCGCCCTCGTCGGCTCAACCTTTTACGGACGCTGGTACGTGTCAGACCCGAATGCTTCGGGCGGTGTTGCTGTTTCGCCTGCCTTCAAGATGACAATCTTCGGGGATGCTGCGCAAAGCACGCCTAGCTTGATAGACGATCCACAATTTTTCGTCACGCAACATTACAGGGACTTCCTCTCGCGCGAGCCGGACCCGCCCGGCTTCACGGGCTGGCAGAACATCTTAAATAACTGTCCGCAATCAGGGATTGATGCCAGTGGTAACCACTGTGATCGAATCGAGGTCAGTTCAGACTTCTTCCGCTCGGAGGAGTTCCAATCGCGCGGCTACTTCATCTACCGCTTCTTCAAGACTCTGCCCAGCGTCACCGACCCGAACAACCCGCAGTACGGTCACATTCCATTTTACAAAGAGTTCATGGCTGATTTCTCAAGAGTCAGTGGATTCTTGGACGCGCAGCAGTTGGAGGACCAAAAGGTCGCCTTCATCAATGATTTCATGAGTCGGGCTGAGTTCCAATCCAGGTATGGACCATTGACCGATCCGACCAATTACACAAAAGCGCTGGAGCAGACGCTCGGGGTTACTCTTGCAAACGAAGCTGCGCTGATCTCTGGATTACAGAATGGGACAGAGACGAGAGCAACTGTTCTGCGCAAAATTGTGGAGAGCAATGAAGTCGCCGCTAAGTTCTACAACGAAGCATTTGTCATCATGCAATACTTCGGATACTTACGTCGTGATGCCGATGGTCATTATGCAGACTGGATTCAGACGATGAATCAGAACGGCGGCGACTATCGGATAATGATTAATGGCTTTCTCAATTCTGTCGAGTATCGCCAACGCTTCGGACCTTGATCCGAAACTCAGTGAATGATGAAGGGCTGGCAAGAATTAACACTGACCAGCCCAGGTGCGAATCTGCTCACGTTTTTCGGCGACCGATTTGAAAACTCTGCGACCTCAAACGAAGTCAGGCTCAAGCCGTAGAGCTTATTGATCGTGGCCAAATTTAAATGGTTCGTTATGCGGCGCGACTGATGGCAACAACAATCAGCCACACACCTGCTAGCGCCAATCGTCAATGAGATAAACGCCGGGTCGGTTGTAACCCGCCTCGTTCGGCCTGCTCATCACCACGCCTTGCATATCAGTACGAAACCCGCGCACGAGCATCTCCTGATAAGCCTCATGGCGCGCCGTATTGACCCCGGCGACGAGGCGCGACACATTTCGGGCCGAAGCCATCTCTTCGCAGGCATCAATTAAGTGGCTGAAATCCTGCTCCACGTTTGGACCAGGACGCGCTGCCCCGAACTTGATATAGCAGACGCCGCTCCCGGCTTCCGTCCCCGGTCCAACATGACAGACGGCCAGCCCCACGAGTCTACTGTTATTCCATAAAAGGATTGTCTCGCCTAGCTCTTGAGTAGCGACGGCGCGAATTTCATGCTCGACATCCAGCCCTTCGTATATCGCATTCGTCATCTCGCGGCAGGCGCTCAAGACTCCGTCTCGTTCACTCGCTGGCACTTCGGAGAAGCGCGTCCACGAGTGTGCGCTCTCTGTGTGCTCGACCGGTTTAGACATAATGGCGGTCAGAAAGCGCGGCCAGAATCCGAACTTCTGATACAGACCGACGTGCTTCTGGCTATGTGCGAAAGTGAAAAGACCCGCATGCCTCGTTCCCCACTTATTGAAAAGCTCCATGATAGGTTCCATCAAACGCTTGCCAACACCCACGTCCCAGAAGTCCGGGCGGATTGTCAACGGGCCGAAGAAACCGACGCTGCCCCAATTAGTCGCAAAATTTGAACCGATAAGCTCGCCATTTACTTCAGCGGCGAAAGCGGCCTGTGGGTCGGCCAGCCATCTGGTTCTGATATAGCTAGCATCGCCCATGAAGGCCGCCGGTTCTGGCAGCCCTATGAATGTGCCGAAAGCCAGCCGCATAATATGATCAGCCGCAGACAAGTCACTCTCTTGAAGAGGACGCACAGTTATATCTGGTTTCGTTCTCTTTTCTGCCTTCGATTGAGGTCTCATAATTACTCCTTTCATCGCCCCCACGACGGGCTTGAGCCATTCTTGACGAGCAATCTCATATCTTTCCCGTCGAGTTGCATCACCCACAGATCAGGATTGCGGTCGTTCGGCCCTCTGGCGCGCTCAAAGACGACCTCGCGCCCGTCGGGTGCGATGCTGAAGCTGCGCGCAAACTCATCTTCAAAGCGGGTCAACTGTGTCGCCTTTTTGGTGGCGAAGCTATATTGATAGATGTTGGCGGCAGCGCCCGTGTTCAGCGAGAAGAGAAAGCCCGAACCATCCGGCAGCCACTCTACTTCCAGCAGCAGGTCGGTGGGGCCGCCCCAGACCAGTTTCTCGCCCCGCGTTTCTCCGGCTTCGGTCGCCAGGTAAACGCTGGGGTCGAGCAGCCCGCCTCCGAGAAGAACTTTGTTCGCGGTGTCGGGAGTAGGCCCCCAATCCCAGGTGCACACGTTCGTGGAGTTTGTGCCAGCAAGCATCGGTTGATCCTGATGGCTTCCGGCAGTTGGATTGGCTGGCACTCGGAACAGACCTGCGCAATTGCCTAAGCCGTAGCTAAGCTCTGTAGCGTCGCCGCGCCACGCCACGCCAAACGCGCCGAAATTCGCCAAGCCATTGCCCATGATGTTCAGCACACCGGCTTGAACCGTGCGTCCCGCCTGCACATCCACGCCTGGAATAAACCATCGGCTCTTGCCGAACATCGCCACTACGGGCTGTGGATGATTGCCGAAATCAGCGACCGATTGAAAAGTCAGGGTGCGGCTGCTGCCCGGCGGCAAAGCAATGCTCTGCGGCTCGGCAGCGCCCGCTACATAGACGATGAAGAAATTGGATGGGGCAGCGAGTGGTCCTATAGCGCCGTTGCGGATAGTGACGCTGACGTTGCCCTTCGGAAAATGTGCGAGATCACTGTGGTCGGGCGGGTTGGTGATCTTGCGCAGGCCGCTGCCGTCTGGTTGGATCGCATAGAGGTCGGATTGATAGATAGAGTATTGAGCTTCATGTCCGCTGGCGAAGGCGATCTCTTTGCCATCAGGCCGCCATGCTAATCCATTGACGCCCAGCGTTTCGGCCACTTCAGGTTGCGGATGAGTCCAAATGCGGCGGTCATTGCTGCCGTCCGGCTCGATCAGATGGATTTCGGCACCGCCACGAATGTAGGCGATAGTCCCGCGATTAACTGCGGCGGTGACGTGCTGCTGCCCGACAAAAGAGGAGCTGACGAGCACCAGTAAAAGAGTGGTTAACACAAGAGATAAGATGGGCCTCATACGAGCATTCCTTTCAAAATCCGCAAGCGTCTTTCGTACTCCAGCGACAGCTTAGCTTCCGGGCTTCGTCGCTAAGATCAGCGGAGACGGCCCGGGGGTTATCGAGCGTGCGGGCGTTCTCAAATCCTGCTTCATTCACTTGTTATTCCTGAGCACTTTCTGCCTCGTTAATGCTTAACGCAGAGGTGTCCGGCAGGATAGATCAGGCTATCAGTCTCGGATTGGTAGCTCTTTGTCCTTTGACACTCGTAGAACATCTCGGAGAGACGCTCTTTTCCTAGAAGCTTCTCCGCGCGTGGGATTCGATCACATTCATCTTCATTTCATCTTATTCATCGTCACGGTGATAATGGGGTTCTTTCCGGCTGTGCGGCTGTAAGCTACCCAGTAGCCCGCTTCCGGGTAACGCTTCAACTCGTATATCGAGCCGTCCGGTTTAGCCTGAACACCTTCGCCGAGCACCGCTTGGGGTTTCGGTGCGTTGCTGTCATCGCCCATGTAGATGACTGAGATGGCCATCACTTTTCCCTGCGCGTCGTAATAGACCTGTGCCGATTCGGCATCGGAAAAGATGAAGACATCCTGGACCTCACCCTTCTCCTTCAGGTGGTCGAGCTTATCCCGCACCTCATGCGCGCTCATGCCTATGTGTATGCCTTTGTAGTCTGTGAAGACGGGGGCTGATGTTGCAGGCTTGATCGTGGCGACGGTGTTACTGTTAGTCGCCGCTGTTTTTGCCGCAGGAGTCTCGCGCTTCTGATTAGCATTCTGGTTGGATGCCGCTTCCTGTGCGTAGGCGACCTGGCCCAGCAGCAGAAAGATGACTGTGAATAGTGCCGGAACTAACGATTTATATGTCTCGACTTGTGAAACTTTAGTTTTCATATTTGATACCTCGATCATTAAAGATATTGCCTATCCGCTCTTTATTGCCGCGGCCTGACGGTGAGAAAGAGTGCCGTGCCGCGACGGTTAACGAGCAGCAGGGCGGGGCGCGCGCCTGTTCGCGCGAGCGCGGCTTTAACGTCTGCGGCTGACTGCACGGCCTGTTGGTTCACCTGCTCGATGACATCTCCTTGCTGGATGCCTGCGTCTGCGGCTGGCCCAGACGGATCAACACCCGCGACGACCACGCCTTGCGTCCCGCTCTTCAGTTGAAGCTGCGCCGCCAGTTCTGGAGTCAGCGGCTCGACACTGATTCCGAGCTTGCCCGTCTCCGTGTTATTCGCGCCCCCATCCTCACCGTTTAGCGACGCCGTCTTCTCCGGCGTGAATTCGCCGAGCGTGGCTTTGACCTGTTGTTCTTTACCCTGTCGCACGACGGTCAGTGTTATTTCCGTGCCAGGTTGCGCACTGGCTACCTGATTGCGGAAAGGGTTAGGATCGTTGATCGCCGTCCCGTTGAGTGCTGTAATGACATCGCCTCGCTTGAGACCCGCACGCTCTGCCGCACTGTCGGGCTGGACCTGGCTAATGATGACGCCCCGCGCTTCCTGCATCCCGAGGCTCGCGGCCAAGTCAGTCGTTACCTTCTGGACGACAATCCCAAGCTGGCCGCGGCGCACTTTCCCCGTTTTGATTAACTGGTCCATGACGCTCCGAGCCATATTGGACGGAATGGCGAAGCCGATGCCGATTGAGCCGCCCGTGCCCGAGAGGATTTGCGAGTTGATGCCAACCAATTCACCGTTGGTGTTGACGAGCGCGCCGCCCGAGTTGCCCTGGTTGATGGGCGCGTCCGTTTGCAGGAAATCTTCAAAACTCCCGCTGCTCAAACCCGTCTGACGCCCCTTGGCGGAGATAATTCCCATCGTCACGGTCTGGCCGACGTTTAGAGGATTGCCGATGGCGAGCACGACATCGCCGACGCGGACGTTGTCGGAGTTGCCCAGTTGAAGCACAGGAAGGTTGCTGGCCTCGACTTTGAGCACGGCGAGGTCTGACGGCGGGTCAGTGCCGATAACTTTGGCGTCCAAGGTGCGGTTATCATTCAAATCAACTTTGATCTGCACAGCCCCGTCAACGACATGGTGGTTCGTCAGGATGTAGCCGTCCGCACTGACAATCACACCCGAACCGAGAGCGGTCGCGCGTTGCTCGCGCGGCATCTGTGGCGTCTGCCCACGATCCCCGAAGAACTGCTGGAAGAAAGGGTCATCCGAGAAAGGAAACTGTTGCGGGGCGCGCACGCGCATCTGCGAATGAATCGTCACTACGGCTGGCGCAACGCGGCTAACGACATCGGCGTAAGAATTCTGAGCAACGCCGGTCACAGGGGGCGAGACCGCCGCAGACTTCGAGGAAGAGAGCGCCGCGGCGCTCTGGTCTTTGCACGCCGCAAGCGACAACAAAATGATTGTCAGGATTAGCGCCTGCCTGATAGCTCCTAATACTTGTTCCCTTCTATTATATCTCTGCCTGATCATTGAACCCTCCCTAATTCTTGCTCGATGATAAAGCTCACCTTGATCGTGTCCTTCGGGCCGAGCGCGTAATAACCGAAGATGGCCGTGAGTACCAAGGCAACCAGCGCCAGGAAGAGAAGAATGAGCCAGATGAAGTGCCTGCTTCCCTTCTCTCCAGAATGAGCTACAGGCACAGCCTCTGGCCGAAGACGCTCGACGTTGTTCGCCATATCTCTCTCTGATAACTCTGGCCGTCGCTCATCGCGCGAAGTAAAGCTCATCTTCAAAAAGGCGGTCGGTGCACCCCGCGGCCTTCCCCGAGCCGGAGGATGCACCGCCAAATCACAGACGCCTGGTCAACGTCTGCTTTCATTCAACGCCGGGCTAAGCGACTGCGCCTGAGACTTCCTCCTATCATCAGACCCGTCCGGGTTAGAGAAGGAATGTCAATCACTGCCGATAACTCGAACGTCGAAAATTACCTAACCTAAACAAAAGGTAGTATTAGTTTAGGAGTTAACGATTAACTGCTTCTGAAAATAAGATGAATTTTTGTTCAGGAAACTGGCAGGTTTCGAGGGTGCTTTGTGGGAGAAGCGGCTGGGGTTTGGAGAATGAGGCTGCTCAACTACTCCGCAATAAGCTTGCCTGTTGTCTGCGGGGTTGATTGGTAATTGCCGGGAAGCTGATGACGAAACGAGTCCCTTTGCCTTTCTCGCTCGCAACTTCGATTGTCGCGTCGTGCAGGCGCGCAATGATGGCGGCCATCGAGAGGCCGATGCCAGAGCCTTCTGGACGCATCTTGCGCGCGGCGGGCGATCTGTAAAAGCGGTCAAAGATGTGAGGAAGGTCTTCCGGCGCGATGCCGATGCCACTGTCTTCGATGGTCAAATTTGCGCGCCCGCCCTCACAAATCAGACGCGCCGAGACCGTCCCCCCACGAGGCGTGTAAAAGAGCGCGTTCTCCATCAGCTTGCAAACCAGCCTTTCGAGCGCATGAGTGTCGCCGGTAACGTATAATTCATCGGCTTTGACAGTCAACTCAATCTCTTTGCGAGAGGCGGAGGGCCGCAGTTGGTCGGCGACTCTGTGTACAATTTCGGCGAGCACCGCTGGCTCATGCGGAATATCCCGCTCCCCGCCCTCATAGCGGGCCAAGAGCAACAGGTCGTCAATGATCTGGACCAACTTGTCTATCTCTTCGAGACTGCTATGGAGCAACTCTTCGTACTCTGCGACTGAGCGCTTGCGCCCGAGCGCGACCTGCGCTTCACCTTTGAGAATGGTCAGCGGCGTTCGCAACTCGTGCGCCGCCCGCGAAGCGAAGCTGCGCTGAGCGGCGAAAGCCGTGTCAAGTCGCTCAAGCATCTGGTTGAAGATAGCGACGAGGCGACCAATCTGGTCGTGCGCTCCTGACTCCTCCAGGCGTGTTTTGAGATTAAGCGCGGTGACGGATTCTGCCGCCGTAGCGATCTTTTCGATTGGCTTAATCGCTCGCTCTGCGAGCAACATGGCGCTCGCCCCCGCCAGGAGCAAGAACGTGACGAGAGCCAACACCACCATAATGTTAAAGCTTCGGACCTCACTAACAACGAAAGACTCCGGCAAGCCGACCATGACCACGAAAGGGTGACTGATGGCCTCTCCGCGAACCGGCATGTAAACGACGCGCATCATGCCGACGCCGTCAACTCTGACCGTCTGATAGACTGTTTCTCCGGCAAAGCATCGCGCTAAGAGTTTGTCATCAACAGGCAGCGGGGCTGCGAGATTACTGGTCGTATCGGCAGCCCGATGCATGTCGTCTATGATCGTGACGTACTTCTCTAACGGGCCCGTGTCGTAACCAAGCACCTCTCTATATCTTGTGTTGCTGATGGTCAAATCGTCCGGTCGTTCCAGCCCGCGCCGCTCGACGTTGGAGGCGGCGTTTTCGGCTTCGGCTGCGCCGACCATCCACAAGGCCGCGTCGAATTTCTTCTCCGCGATGCGCCCGAGAGCGTAGAGCAGCCCTGCTGCCATAAGCGACAGGAGAAGGATGAGCGTCGCCAAGTACCAGACGGTGAGTCGTGCTCGAAATGTTAAAGCCATTTCTTTGTTGCGTCTTGGAACGATTATCAATCAGGCTTGAGTGTGTAGCCGACTCCGCGCACGGTCTGAATCAGCTTCGGCTCAAAGTTGCGATCAATCTTATCGCGGAGGTGCTTGACGAGCACGTCCACCGAGTTGGTCATAGGGTCATGGTGCATGTCCCACACCTGCTCGATGATCTCCGTGCGCGTGACGACCTGACGAGCCCTGCGCGCCAGCAACTCAAGCAACTGATATTCTTTGGCGGTCATTATGATCTCCTGGTTTCCCCGCCGGACGCGCCGCGTGGCCGGATCAATCTGAAGGTCTGCGACATCGAGCGACCGCATGGGCGGCGGCTGGGAATGGCGTTCCAGTGAGCGCAGGCGCGCCAGTAGCTCCCCGAAATCAAAAGGCTTGGTCAGATACTGGTCGGCCCCGCTGTTGAACCCCAGTATCTTATCCTGAGTCGTATCTTTCGCCGTTAAGATCAGCGCGGGCGTCGTGTTTCCGCGCGCGCGCAAGTCGCGGCAGACCTGTCGCCCATCCTTGTCCGGCAACATGCAGTCCAGGACCATCACGTCGTAGGAATTAACCGAAGCCAGATATTCGCCATCCATCCCATTGTAAGCTACATCAACCACATGGCCTGCCTCCTCAAGCCCGCGCTTGATGAAGCTCGCTACTTTATGTTCATCTTCGACGACTAAGAGACGCATAACTTACCTATCCTATTTCCAACGGCGCAGCCTTTCTCGCCAAAGGCGTGACGTGAGTACAGCATATCATCCATCATATTTGAACTCTCGTCAGGTAATCACTTAAGGTCAGCGTTAAGAGTATACCGAGCCACAGAAGCCCCGCCCCGACTACAATCCACGTCAGCCATTTACCGTAGCGCGCATGCATGAAGTAGAGAATAAGAGGATAAAAACGAGGCCGAAGATGCTCAAGCGAGCAATCGTGTTAGGACTGCGGTGGAAGGTCCGGCGCATCGTTGGCAGTTTCCATTTCGACCTTCACGGCGAGAGGCACGGGCGCTGGCGCATCCAGGGTCGCCTTGGGCCTGGCGTCAGCACTCTTACTCTTTGCCAGGCCCCGAGCCGACCCTTCCCCTGCTCGTTCCCACTTCAATAGTGTGGCGGAGAACATACACGGCTCCTCTGAAGAGTTAATGAAAATCAGATGAAGATTTTTTCAGAATGTCGAGCATGAGATTTTGGCGAGTCCCACTTCTCAAAGAGGTTGGATTAAGATGGATTTGAGCAGAGCGTTAAGACGAGAGGTCCCGATCACTAAATAAAGTGGTCGGGACCTCTCATGCCGTTGCCACGTTTGGAAGCAGCCTTCGTTTTGCTACGGATGGAAGCGCACCGGCAAAATCGAGGGTCACATCTCTTCAGCGGCAACCTTGATGGCCGCAGTTACATTGAGCGTTATCCTGCGACATCTCGCAAGCGTCGCTACAATAGCGACTTCCTTCGCGCGCCTCACATTTGCAGCCCTCGTGCTCGCACCTCTTCTTGCTATTCATCACTCTTCTCCCCTCTCTGAATTTATTGACTTGTCTTGATGCTACCTCACCTGCCTGAACTTTCCATGAGAAAAGAATTAAGTTTTATTCATCAGCAAACCGACGCTCGCTCATGCCGCCCGCCGAGTGTTCGTTTACCTCAGACGACCTCACGTATCTTATCTTCGGCCACGCTCTTGATGATCTCCCAGCGGTCCTTCTGACCTTTCAAGAGCGCTTCGGCGAAGTGTAACGCCTGAGTCATCGTAATGTTGCCGGGGAGCGGCGGCTCGTTCGGATCAACAACTGCCTGAACAACCGCCGGGCCGTCGTAGCTCAATGCCTCGCGCAGGACCAGAGCGGCTTCGTCCGGTTTCTCAATCGTAAAGCCGCCCGCCCCGCAAGCTCTGGCGTAGGCCGCGAAATCTATTGGCTGGAGTTGGACGCCGAATTGCGGGTTGCCTTCCAGGACCATCTGCTCCCACTTAATCATCCCCAGCACGTCATTCTTGATAATGATGACTTTGACCGGCAGGTTGTACTTGACGAGCGTGGCGACCTCTCCCATCAGCATCGTGAAGCCGCCGTCGCCGACGATACAGACGACCTGCCGCCCCGGGTAAGCGACAGCTGCACCTATACTGTAAGGCAGCCCGTTAGCCATCGTCGCCAGTGTTCCCGAAAGCGAGAACTGCATGTTGCCTCTCATCTGTATGTAACGTGCGGCCCAAGTGGCGATAGTCCCGCTATCGGAAGAGACGATAGCATCGTCCGCGAGCAGCTTATTCAACTCGTAGGTGACAACCTGCGGCTTCATCGGCATATCGGCGCGCGTGCCCCGCTCTTTCATCAACTCATTCCAATCTTTCATATTCTTCTGGGCTTCTTCCAGAAAGCTTCTATCTTCCTTCTGTTGAATCAAAGGAAGAAGCGCGCGCAAGACGCCGCGGCAATCTCCGACCAGGCCGACATCCGCCGGATGGCGCAGACCAATCCGGGCCGGGTCAATATCAATCTGGATGGTCTTCGCGTCTCCCGGCTTCGGATAAAATTCAAGGTAAGGAAAACTGCTTCCGGCAATCAAGAGCGTGTCGCAATCTGAGAGCGCATCCTGCGATGGCGACGTGCCGAGCAGCCCGACGCCGCCCGTTGTATAAGGGCTATCGTCCGGCACGACAGCTTTGCCCAGCAGCGGCTTGATGACGGGAGCGGCCACTTTCTCTGCCAGGTGTAAAATCTCGTCTCGCGCGCTCAAGCAGCCGCGGCCTGCCAGGATGGCGATTTTCTTTCCATTGTTGATGATGTCGGCGGCCTGCCGGATCAAATCTTCGTGAGGTAGCGGATAAGCAGCCGCATAAAAGTCAGCGCTGTGCTTCGGGATGTTGGCGGACGAGCGCTCCTCATCCTTTGTTGTCCAATCCTGTATGTCTTTCGGAATCGTGATGTGCGAGACGCCCCTGCGCGCGAGCGCCGTCTTGATGGCTTCGTCCACAACATTATTAACGTGCGCTGGTCCCATCACGCGCTGGTTATAGACGGAGACATCCATAAAAAGTTTATCGAGATCAACGTCCTGCTGGTAATGCGTCCCGATCATGTCGTGGAAAGTGTGGCCGGTGATGGCGAGCACTGGTTGACCGTCGCACTTGGCGTCGTAAAGCCCATTCAGGAGATGTATGCCGCCGGGGCCGGAAGTGGCGAGGCAAACACCCATGCGCCCAGTGTACTTTGCGTAGCCGACGGCAGCGAAGGCTGCGGCCTCTTCGTGCCGCACCTGTATGAACTTCACTTCGTCCTGGCGTGTGCGCAATGCTTCAAAGATGCCGTTCACGCCATCGCCCGGAAATCCGAAGATCGTATCCACGCCCCAGCTGATGAGCCGTTCGACCAAAATGTCGGCCACAGTCTTAGCCATCTTTTCCTCTCCTCAATAATTCAGTTTGCACTGTAAGCCGACAACGACACGCGCGACCGATGCGGAAAACAGAATGGTTTATTCAACCACATGTGCGCGCGAGCTAAACTTGGCCCAGGTCCTTGCCGAGTCTACAACTTTTATCCTGGAGAAGATACATCCCGCCTCTGAAGTCTTAATGAAGATTGGATGAACTTTTTTTCAGGAAGCTTTACCTCTTTAATTCTTCCAGCCCATCACCGCCGACACCAATCTCCTTTCTGAAATTATCTTCATTAAATCTTCATCAACCCTTCAGGCGAAGAGAGTATGTTTTACGAAATATAGAAAAAGGACTTAACCTGGTTGTTCTTAAAGTTTCGAGTTGCTCCTGGCGACCTGTGAGCCGGAGGCTGGGATGTATCTGAGAGCCTCTCGGCCCGAGATGTGTCATTGAAAGGAAGAGGGTATGTCACGCAAGACCATTGATTTCCCCAGACGAACGTTGCCACCTCTGGCCCGCGTCAAGCAGCAACTTTCTACGGAGCACATCGCGGACGTTCGGGGCGAAACAAGACAAAAGCTTGTCGAGGCGGGGCTACGCGAAAAGATCAAGCCGGGCGCGCGCATCGCCGTGACCGCAGGCAGCCGAGGCATGGGCGGCTTTGTTGATCTCGTCGCGGGCATCGTCGAAGCAATTAAGTCTTGCGGCGGCGAGCCGTTCATCATTCCGGCGATGGGAAGTCACGGCGGGGCTGTGGCCGAAGGACAGATCGAGATTCTGAGGCGCTTGGGCATTACCGATGAAGCGGTCGGCGCGCCCGTTCATGCCACCATGAACACGCACGCGCTCGGCACGAGCGAGACAGGAGC
>Ga0182001_10000229_pt1 | contig 12672 bp, 9 predicted proteins | sample BulsoiFelSFmetaG_FD_120485 | JGI IMG/M metagenome (GOLD analysis project Ga0182001, IMG submission 120485) | Bulk soil microbial communities from Mexico - San Felipe (SF) metaG | ecosystem: Environmental > Terrestrial > Soil > Agricultural land | place: Mexico: San Luis Potosi | collected... | reverse complement strand
CAGGCGTCGGGACGCATGGCGAGCGAGAGCAAAGCCTCCAACTCTTTCTCTGTGCGAAGAACGCCTTCGCGGTCTGCCTTGTTGATGACAAAGATGTCGCCAATTTCCATGATGCCAGCCTTGATGGCCTGTATGTCGTCGCCCATGCCCGGCACCAGGACGACGACAGACACATCCGCAGTCTTCACAATCTCGACTTCATCCTGGCCGACGCCGACGGTCTCCACGATAACCTTGCCGTAGCCAGCGGCATCCAGAATAGCAACCGCGTCAACGGTCGCACGCGCCAGCCCACCCAGATTTCCTCGCGTCGCCATCGAGCGTATGAAGACGTTGCTATCGAGGCCGAGCGTCTGCATGCGTATCCGGTCGCCGAGGATTGCGCCGCCGGAAAACGGACTCGAAGGATCAACGGCAATGATGCCGACGCGCTCCGCTTGTTGTCTATAGGCGAGCGCAAGCTTGTCAACGAGCGTAGATTTGCCAGCGCCGGGCGAGCCTGTGATGCCGACGACCGTCGCGCGACCTGTGCGCGGAAAGATGGCCTTCATCAATTCGGCAGCGTCAGCAGAGCCATCCTCAACCTTCGAGATTGCGCGCGCGACGGCTCGCGGCTCGCCCGCAACGATGCGCTCGATTAATGTCGAACTCTCCATAAAACAGTGACGAGTGACAAGTGACGAGTGACGAGAAAAGACGGTTTTCAACTCGTCACTCGTCACTCGTCACTTGTCACTGTTTCAACAACTCGCGCGCGATGATGATGCGCTGAATCTCGGAGGTGCCTTCGCCGATGGTGCAGAGCTTGGAGTCGCGCCAGTATTTTTCGGGCGGATAATCTTTAGTGTAACCGTAGCCGCCGTGAATCTGTATTGCCTCTTCGCAGACGCGCACGCTCACTTCCGACGCGTAGAGCTTTGCCATCGAAGACTCTTTCGTAGTCTTCTTGCCCGCGTCTTTCAAATACGCAGCGCGATACATCAAGAGACGCGCGGCCTCGATCTGCACAGCCATGTCCGCGAGCTTGAACTGAATCGCTTGAAACTCTGAGATAGGCTTACCAAACTGCTCGCGCTCTTTAGAATAGCGCACGGCTGATTCGTATGCGCCCTGTGCAATGCCGACCGCGAGCGCGGCAATCGAGATGCGACCGCCGTCCAAAATCTGCATCGCATTGACAAAGCCCATGCCTTCTTCGCCGAGCTTGTTCTCTTCCGCAACGTAGCAATCCTCAAAGACTACGCTCGCCGTCTCGGACGCGCGCAAGCCTAGCTTGTTCTCTTTCTTCGACGGCGCGAAACCTTTCATGCCTTTCTCGAAGATGAAAGCTGAGATGCCTTTGCTGCGCTTCGAGCGGTCGGTCACGGCCATTGCCACACAGGTGTCGGCGTGAATCGCGTGCGTGATGAAATTCTTCGCGCCGTTGACGACGTAGCCGCCGTTTTGACGGACGGCGACGGTGCGCGTCCCAGAAGCATCAGAGCCAGCGCCCGGCTCAGTCAGCCCCCACGCGCCCAGATGTTTGCCCTGGGCCAGCGGAACAAGATACTTCTGCTTCTGCTCTTCGGAGCCATACATGAAAATGTGATTCGAGCAGAGCGAATTGTGCGCGGCGACAGAGATGCCGACAGAGCCGTCAACGCGCGACAACTCTTCGATGATGGTGGCGTACTCGACATAACCCATCCCGGCCCCGCCATACTCTTCAGGGAAGATGACGCCCGTCAATCCTAACTCGGCGAGCTTGGGCCAAAGCTCGATGGGAAAATGCTGCGACTCGTCCCACTCCATCACGTGCGGCGCGATCTCTGCCTCGGCAAACTCGCGCACGCTCCACTTGACCTGCTGCTGCTCCTCGCTTAGCTCAAACTCCATAAAAACCCCTTAAGAAAGTAATGAGTGATGAGTGATGAGTGATGAGAAAGTGCTTTTCACTCATCACTCATCACTCATTACTCATTACTTATTGTACCTTAGTCTCGTCGCCTGCCGTTACCCGCGCCGCGCGCTTTCGCTTTTGGTTGCTGAACTCTTTTTCGCTTGCCGCCCATGAAGCGCGCGACTTCCGCTTCGGTCAACAGTCGCCATTGCTTCGGCGCGAGGCGTTCGTCTTTCAGGAATCCGATGCGCACGCGGCGCAGCTTTAAGACTGAATGGCCGATAGCGTCGAACATGCGCCGTATCTGTTGATTGCGCCCTTCATGAAGCACAACCTCGAACCAGGCGTTCGTTGCGCTCTCGTCCGTTTCAGTTATTTCCGCAGGCGCTGTGCGAACCCCGTCATCTAAAACTATGCCGCGACGAAGGCGCTCAATCGCTTCTTCGGGCGGGACGCCTTTGACCTTCACCTCGTAAACTTTCGCCACACGGTTGCGCGCAGACGTGATGAAGTTCGTGAACTCGCCATCGTTCGTCAGTAGCAGCAAGCCTTCCGTGTTGAAATCGAGTCTGCCGACAGGATGAAGGCGGCCCAATGATTGAGGCACAAGTTCCGAGACGAGCGGGCGGCCTTCCGGGTCTGCGAGGCTTGTCAGATAGCCTCGCGGCTTGTTGAGCAGCACGTAAATCTTCTCGCGCGCTTGCAGCAGAGGATTGATGAGACGCCCGCGCACCTTGATGTGATCGCGCTCAGGGTCAGCCTTCGTGCCAAGCTCTGTCACGACCTTGCCGTTGATTGTGACCTGCCCGGCCTCAATCATCTCTTCAGCATGTCGCCGCGAAGCCAAGCCAGCAGCCGCAATCAATTTTTGTAAACGCTCAGACATAATAGTGGTCAGTAATCAGTCATCAGTGGTCAGTTGGTTTGAGTTGATTGAAGGTCTTGTTATCAGTTTAGCATTGAGCTAATCAACCTGTAATCAACTGACTACTGACGACTGATTACTGACTACTGAATTAAGCTCCGCCCGCCAAATCTTCGAAGTCTTCGATGCTCGGCAGTTCTGACAAATCTTTGAGGCCGAATTGAAGAAGAAACTCTTTCGATGTGCCGTACATCATCGGGCGGCCAATCGTCTCTTTGCGACCACAGGCTTTGATGAGGCGTTTGTCCAAAAGAGTCTTGATGGCCGAAGGAGATTGCACGCCACGTATCTCTAAAATTTCAGGAACGGTGATGGGCTGCTTGTAGGCGATGACGGCGAGCGTTTCCAGAGATGCGAGCGAGAGTTTCGCCGAAGGGCGCGATTTCAAAAAGGCGCGCACGTGCTCGTGATGCTCGGGCCGGGTGGCAAATTGCCAGCCGCCCGCGACCTCGCGCAAGTGCAGCCCGCCGTTGCGCGAGTTGAACTCTTCGGCCAATCCTTCAAGAGCCGTTTCAATCCAACCACGATCTTCTTTGAGCACGTCGGCGAGCGCCTTGACGCTCAGAGGCTCTTCGGAGACGAAGATGAGAGCTTCGATGATCGCCATCATCTCCGCCATGCTGCGGACGTTGTGCGGCGCATTCTCGTCCTCGACAGGCTCGGCCTGTGCTACCTGCTTCTCTTCTTCAGCAGCGCGCAGGGCCAACTCTTCCAAAGCATCTTCGGCGTCCGCGTCGTGAATAATCACGCCTTCTTCCGACTCAGCCTGAATCATCGCTTCCTCGTCGAGCGTTGTGCTTGCTTCTGCTTCAGGCAATGCGGCCACTTCTTCTTGAATGTCTTCTGCTTGAACGTCTTCGACGCTTTCCGTCTTTCCCATCTTCTGCAATCTCTCTTTTATCTTTTTTAGCATGGCCATAAATTTTTCAGGCTCCGGCGCGCGCTATGATCTCGCCGAAGGTCTCGCGCTGGATGAGCGAGATTTCAGTTGTGCGAACAAGCTCAAGCACAGAGAGGAACGCCAGCACCAGCTCGCGGCGCGAGTTCGCGCGCCCGAAAAATTTGACGAGATTCAACTCGCCCGCAGAGAGCACCATGTTGCGCAGTCGCTCCATCATCTCGGCGAGGCTGATCTCTTCGCGCTCGATCTCCATCAGGACTTCTTCTTTATGGCGCGCGAGAATTTGCTGGAAGACTTTGAGGAGATCGAAGAGACCGACAGCGACTTCAGGGTTCTGTTTATCTGTCTCAAGCTCGCCGCGCATGAAGACAGCCTGCTCGACGGTTGCGCGCGACCAGAGCATCTGCGCCGCAGCTTTGTATTTCTGATGCTCAAGAAGCTGGTTGACGAGTTCATGACGCGGGTCGAGCATCTCTTCAGCAGCCTCCGCGAGCGGGTCGCGCGGCAGAAGCATCTTCGACTTGATTTCGATGAGGGTCGCCGCCATCACTAAAAAATCGCCAGCGACGGCGATGTCCAGTTCCTTCATCATGTTCAGGTAGCGCAAGTATTCAACCGTGATGCGCGCGACAGGAATATCGTAGATGTCAACTTGCTCCTGCCGAATCAAGTAGAGCAGGAGGTCAAGCGGCCCGGCGAACTCGCCTAAAATGAGCTTCAACTCGTCGCCGCTGCCAGTGACGATTTCAGGTCGCGCACCGGCAACGCTAATTGTCTGCGGTGCGGTCGCGGCCTCTTGAACTATCTCTGTCCCTTCACTCATAGCTTCTCCAAATTGAATAAGCCACAGAGGCACAGAGACACAGAGGAAGCAAAGAGATTTGAAATCTCAAATTTGAAATCTGCTATTTTCATTCTCTGTGTCTCTGTGCCTCTGTGGCTTATCATTTATTTACTTGTGCGCTCCGTGAAGTCCCAAACGATACTTCACCTCTTCCATCGTAACGCGCGCGATGTTGCTTGCGCGCTCGCGACCATTCTCCAGAATCCGGTCAAGCTCTTCGTCAGAGATGGCGCGGAACCGTTCTTGAAATGGCTCAAGGAATTCTATCACCGTGTCGGCCAACTCACCTTTGAGTTGTGCATAGCCTTTGCCTGCAAAATTCTCTTCAATCTCCTGAGGCTGTTTTTGCGTCAGGATGCGATAGATCGTCAGCAGATTGCTGACCGCCGGGCGCGTCTCGTCAAAACGTATCTCTGTGCCCGAGTCTGTGACGGCGCGTTTGAACTTACGCTTGATCGTGTCCGCGTCATCCAGAAGCGCGATGCATCCATTCGGGTTCTCGTCCGATTTAGACATCTTCTTCGTCGGCTCGCTCAAGGACATGATGCGCGCGCCGACCTTCGGGATGAAAGGTTCGGGAAGGCGAAACGTCTCGCCGTAGTCGCGGTTGAAACGCCCCGCGAGATCGCGCGTCAATTCAAGATGCTGCTTCTGATCGTGACCGACGGGAACGAGATCGGTTTGATAGAGCAGGATGTCAGCCGCCATCAAGACAGGATAGTTCAAGATGCCCGCGCCGACGCTCTCGCGCTGCTTTGCCGCTTTATCTTTGAACTGCGTCATGCGTTCGAGTTCCGCGACGCGCGCCATGCAGTTCAGTATCCAGGCCAGCTCGGAGTGCTCCGGCACGTCCGACTGAATGAAGATGGTCGAGACTTGCGGGTCAATTCCTGCGGCCAGATAAAGGCGCGCGACCTCTCTTGTTTTCGCAGCGAGTTCTTTCGGGTCTTGCGGGTTGGTGATGGCATGCAGGTTGACGACGCAGAAGAAACTCTCGTACTCGTGCTGCAACTCGACCCAGTTTCTGAGCGCACCCAAATAGTTGCCGAGATGAAATCCACCCGTCGGCTGTGCGCCGCTAAAAATTCGCTTAGGCATCTGTCTCTTTATCCGCCAATCCGCAAGTGCGCTCTTGCTCTCGCTTACATCAATAGCAGCCTGGTGATGAGCGCCCAGATCGGCTGGAAAATCTTACTGAACAAACCCATGTAGATAAATGCAATCAGAATCAGGTAGCCATACTGTTCGAGCGCATTCAGGGCAGGCTGCATGCTCTGCGGTAAGAACGTCTGCAAAATTTTGCTTCCGTCCAATGGAGGAAACGGCAAAAGGTTAAAGACAGCCAGCGAGACGTTCATGATTAACGAGTAAAATAGAAACATCCTCAGTGGCGTCGCTAAGTCTTCTGAGAGAATGCCGTTATCAAAAAGCCCTAAAGTGCCTGTCGCCATCAGAACTTTGATGACAATAAAGGCGGTGATGGCAATCAACAGGTTGGACATGATGCCTGCGGCGGAGACCATCACGTTAGCCAAATCCTTATTGCGCCAGCGCAGAGGATTGACAGGCGTCGGCTTTCCCCAACCGATGAGAGGAATCGCTGCGAGCGCGCCACCCATATGGGCGAAGATAAAGGCCGCTATTGGAATCAGCAGCGTTCCGATGGGATCAACGTGCTTGACCGGATTCAGCGTAATCCGTCCTAACAGTCGCGCCGTATCATCTCCAAAGCGATACGACATCCAGGCGTGCGATGCCTCGTGCGCTGAGATCGCAAAAATCAGCACGACCATGTAGATAATTAGCTGTCCGATGTCTATACCTTGCATCTTGAATATACCTTGCAAAGAGTGACCCACGCGAAGCACTCAAAAGTAGCACGCGCGTTTAGCAGTGTCAAAAAAGTGTGTGTGCTTATCCCAACAAAGCGCCGTGAATTCCGAGCGGCAGGCTGTAAATCGCTTCGTTGGTGGCAACAACCATGTCGCCCCTTGCGCTGAAAGCGAGGCCGACGACGTTCATTCCGGCGACGAACATCTCCGCGTCTTTTCCATCCGGGGTGATGCGGACGATGCCGCGCCGCCCGCGCAAAGAGGCCACGACGTAAACGTAGCCTTCCACATCGAAGGCCAGCCCATGCGGGCGACCCAAGCCCCTATAGAAGACGCTCGCCTCTCCGTTTCGATTGATTCTCATGATGGATTCAAAACTCGAAACGGTCGGCCCCGTGATATATAAACTGTCGTCCGGCCCAAACGCCAGATGATAAGCCGAGACCGAAGGCTCAAGCTGCGCCCAGGTCTGTTCCTCGCCGATGCCGTTGACGCGATAGATCGTGCCTGTCCGGTCGCCGACATACATGCGCCCCTCTTTGTCAAAAGCAAGCCCTGTCGCCACGCCCAAATTCTTAGCGAACGCGATGGCCTCTTTGAACGGCGTGATGCGATAGACGTTGCCATCGAGGCGGCTCGTGACGAACATCTGGCCGGAATTGTCAAAAGCTATTCCGGTCGGGTTGGCCACGTCGCCCGAAAAGTCAGAGACTTCGCCCGACTGGTCTATGCGAAAGATCGTGACAGGAAACTGCTGCCCGCGCGAGCCTGAGCGCGTCACGTAAAGCGAACCGTCATCAGGATCGAAAGCAGGATTGGCGACCATGTGCATGTCTTCGGCAAGGAGCGCGCCGACCGTCAGCCTTACGGGAGCAGTTCGCTGTGCGTTGCTCTCAAGCGTCAGCTCAACATCGCCGCGACTCTCCTCTGGAACGACTGCCAGCACGCGGCGCGTCGAGACTCCGACCAGATGACCGAGCGCATCTTCAAACCACACGGCGCAGGAGCGCGCGTTGCTGGTATCGAAGCTCTCGCACTCGACGACAACCTCGCCGCCGGGAATCGCCGCCGCCGGATTGATACGCCTGATCTCGCCCGCTCCGCTCATTTATGTTTCGCCGTCCTCTTCAACGTCGCCAATCAACTATTCGTAAATCGTGAATCGTAAATCGTGCTCAGAAAGAACGCTGCTCCCTCTCGTCACGATTTACGATTCACGCGCTCATCATACGACGGGCACGCGAAGAGTGTCTAATTCGCTGCTTGCTCTTGCCCACCCTATGCTATAATCCGGCGCGGTCAAGCCACCTCTGTCCTGCCCTTGAAAAAGGCAGGGCTTACTTTGCGCGAGAGCGCGCCATAGATGGCTGACCGGATAAACATCGCAATGCTCAAGCGACCAAGCGAATTGATTTCGCAGAGCAACATCAAACGGTTTCACTCAGCGTCCGCCGCCTACCAACGCTCGCTACAATCGTTCTGTAACTCGAATACAGTCCAAAGTCCAAAGTCCAATGTCCAATGTCTGAAATCCAAAGCCGAGCTGACTTTGGACTTTGGGCTTTGGACTTTGGACTTTTTATTCGGAGACAAAAGCTATTAGCAACGTACACGGGAACACACAGGGGTTAAAGCCGAATCAGTTGCGCCGTATCGAAAAGCTGTACTCGCGGCGCATTGCGCCACACCAGATAGTGACGCCGGAGTTCGCAAGGCAGATGACTGAACTCTCACATGAAACGCGCAGGCAGATCGGCGCGCTGATTGACCGTAAGGGTTACGTCGAATACGTCGTCGTCGGCGATGCGAGACGTATTGAGCTGCCGGATTTGAAACGCACGCGCGTCGCCGCTGATCGCTTTCGTGGCTTGCGCTGCGTTCACACGCACCTGCGCGGTGAAGAGTTGACGCAGGACGATTTGACAGACCTTGCTCTGCTTCGTCTGGACCTGATGGTCGCGCTCGATGTTGACGAGCGCACAGGCTTGCCGGGCATGGTTCGCGCAGCGCACCTTCTGCCGACGACTGTTGCTGAACTTGATTCCAATAGCGGGACAACGCCTTACTCTTTTCTTGAGCCGCAGATTCCTTCGCAGCTTGATGTTGACTTTCTCGCGCTCATCAACTCGCTCGAAGAAGAGATGGCGCGCAATCGTCGTGTCACACGACGAGCGGAAGCGCGCGACCGCACTATCTTAGTGGGCGTGACAACAGGCTCGATGTATGAGGCCGAAGAGTCTATGGAAGAGTTGAAAGAGCTGGCGACGAGCGCGGACGTGGTTGTGCTCGATAGCGTCATCCAGCGACGCCAGGCGATTGACCCGCGCACTGTCCTGGGGCGCGGCAAGCTCGAAGACCTTTTGGTTCGCGCGCTCCAACTCGGCGCAGACCTGATTGTCTTCGACCGCGAGCTACAACCTGCGCAGGTGCGCTCGCTCTCGGAAGCGACAGACCTCAAGGTCATTGATCGCTCGCAACTCATCCTGGACATCTTCGCCCAACGCGCTCAATCGCGCGAAGGCAAGATTCAGGTCGAGCTTGCCCAGCTCAAATATCTGCTGCCGCGCTTGATTGCCGGACAAGACTCCGCGTTTTCACGTCTCGCTGGCGGCATCGGTGGACGAGGACCAGGCGAAACGAAACTCGAAACAGACCGCCGCCGCGTGCGCGACCGCATTCATCGCCTGGAGCGTGAGATCAAGAGTCTGGGGCAAAGACGACAGGAGCGTCGTAAGGAGAGAATGCGGCGCGAGTTCCCAGTCATCTCGATTGTCGGCTACACGAACGCCGGAAAGTCAACGCTCCTGAACACGCTCACTGCGAGCAACGTTCACGCAGAGCAAAGGATGTTTGCGACACTCGATCCGACCTCGCGCCGCCTGCGTCTGCCGCGCGAGCAGGAAGTCATCATCAACGATACTGTCGGTTTCATACGCGACCTGCCGCCGGACTTGCTCGCCGCTTTCCGCGCAACGCTCGAAGAGATTAGCGGGAGCAACATGCTCATACATCTCGTTGATGCAGCTAACCCGCGCTGGCATCAGCAACTCGAATCGGTCGAAAGAATCCTGATCGAGCTTGGCTTGAATCAGATTCCTCGCCTCGTCGTCTTCAACAAAGCCGACCTGCTCGATCAGATTTCGATGGATTCAATCCTGCGACAGGCTTCGCAGAGCGGTGAGCGCAATTGCATCAGTCTCTCCGCGACCAAGCCTGAAACTTTGCGCCCTATGCTCGAACGCGCGAGCGCTATCTTGGCGCGCGATCTGGTTGAGCAACCTGATGGCAATGCTCAACAGCAAGAGGAGATTGAATACGCCTCGGCAGACTAGAGATGAACGCCCGACGCCGCCCACGTTTTACTTCCAAATTAGACAGAGCGCGCAATGCCGCGCTTGAATTTCTCTTGCGCCCTTTCAGGTGGTTTAGACCGAGCACACGATTTTTCATCGTCTACGGACTCTTCGTTGTCATCACAACGCTCTTGATCATCAATGCCAATTCGCGCGTCGTCACGGAGACATATCAGGAAGGCGAAGTCATCCGCCGAACTATTATTTCGCCCGCAGACATCAGCGTGACGGATTCGGCGGAGACTGAGAAGCGGCGCGAGGCGATTAAAGAAACTACCCGCCCTGTCTTCACTTTTGATTCGACGCGCGCCGAGACCGCAACGCAGACCTTTCGCTCTGCATGGGAAGATTTGCAGAAACAGGCCGAGGCGCATGCAAACGGCAATTTGAATAATGGAAAGAAGGATTTGAAATGGCAGGGCGAAGGCGATGGAGTAGTTGTCTCAGCAATCCTCGCACATCGCTTCAGCCCGACAGAGCTTGAACGCTTGACTCGCATTTTGCGCGAAGTGGCGGACGGCTACATCTACGATGACACGGAATTGCCCCTCCTCAAAGAGGACATCTCGCTCGTTGATAAACGCAATCCCGGCGTGCAGACGGTTCTGACCATGCCGCAGAGCCGCATGACCGCGCTCTCGGCTGCACAGAAATCTCTGCGCTCGCGCATCACACAACTGAGCGGCTGGAGCGCGGAAGAACAATCAGCAATCATTTCGGCTATGATGCCGCTCGTGAAGCCCAGCGTCCTTTTCGATTCGGGATTGAGTGCTAAGGCGCGTGACGAAGCCGCCGGAAAAGTTGACCAGGCGCATGTGCTGTTGCGTCGCAATCAGGTCGTCGCGCGCGAAGGCGACATGGTGACAGCGCCGATGCTCGCACAGCTCGAAGCTGTGCGCGAATACGGGCACGCCGGACGACGTTGGTGGAATCAACTCTTCGGTCTGCTCTTTCTCATCGCCGCGCTCTATTGGCTCGCGTGGAAGTTCATAGAGCATCGCAGCACGAGCGTCACGCTCTCGCTCGCGCCGAGACGCGCGTTCGCTCTAGTCGGTTCGGCAGTCATCGTCCAGACCATACTGATTCGCGTCGGCTTCGCGCTGACCGAAAGCATAGTCACGCGCGGCATGGGCGCGCCCTTGAATGATCCCACCATGTGGAACTTCGCAGTTCCTTTCGCGGCGGCTGCGCTCCTGGTGGGGGTGCTCGTTGACGCGCAACTTGGATTGATTACAGCCTTGATGACTTCGCTCATCGCAGGGTTTTTAGCCCCGACCGGAGTTCTCAAAGCAATCTACGCGCTCCTTTCATGCGCGGCGGCAATCTACGGCATCGGGCGTTACCGTGAGCGTCAATCCGTCACGGTCGCCGGTCTTGCCGTGAGCGCGATGAATGCTCTGACCGCAGTTGCCTTGGTCGCTTACGCGCAGCAACCTCTGACGCTCAAGACCATCGGGGTCGCGATGGGCTGCGGTATTCTGGGCGGGATGTTGACGACGATCTTTACAGCGGGCGGGCTGCCGATTAATGAATCGCTCTTCGGCATCCTGACGGACGTGAAGCTTCTCGAACTGTCGAACGCAGACCTGCCTGTGCTTGGTCAACTTGCCCTGCGCGCGCCCGGGACCAATCAACATTCACACGCCGTAGGCCAACTGGCCGAAGAAGCCTGTCGTGCCGTCGGAGCCAATCCTTTGCTCGCTCGCATCGGCGCGCTCTATCACGACATCGGCAAGACTGCTGCGCCGGATTATTTCGTCGAGAACCAGTCGGGCGATAACCCGCACGACCGTTTGAAGCCGACTCAGAGCGCGCGCATCATCACGAGCCATGTCACCTACGGCTTGAAGCTCGCCAAAGAGATAGGACTGCCCAAGCAGATTTCAGATTTCATTCCGCAGCATCACGGCACGCGCACCCTCCACTTCTTCTTACGCAAAGCGCAGGCGCAGGCCAAACCGGGCGAAGAGATTAATGAAGCGGAGTTTCGTTACCCTGGACCAAAACCGCAGTTCAAGGAGTCCGCGATTATGATGATCGCGGATTCGTGCGAGGCCGCCGCGCGCTCTCTGGCTTATCCGAATCCCGAGAACATTGGGACAATCGTGACGAAGATTGTTGACGCGATTGTCAGCGACGGTCAGTTGGATGAATGCAATTTGAGCCTCAAAGAGTTGACGACCATCCGCGAAGCTATCATCACTTCGCTGACGGCCATCTATCACGCGCGCATTGATTACCCTGGCTTCAACCCGCCCGCGTTGACAAGCGGCCTGACGCAACTTCCCCAACCCGAACTCGATACAGAGGAGCGCGGCGTGAGCTACACCAGAACCTCGGAGATTCCGATTAACAAAGCAGGCGAGGTTGAGGACGAAGCGATTACGCGCGGGGCCGGGAAGGGCTAAGAGAGCGCATGACAATCCACTAAATCACACGAAACAGGAAACTCTCTTCGTGTCGTTTCGCGTGATTTAGTGAGCAGGATTCTTTTCAGTTTCTGATCTCAAACCAGCTTAAAATTTACCACGCAGTTTTCCATACGTCGTCGCCAGGTCTTCAGGGTGGACGCGCGTTTCGCCGACGGTGGTCATGAAGTTTGTGTCGCCGATCCAGCGCGGCATCAGGTGCATGTGAAAGTGGTCTGCGACTCCGGCTCCGGCTGCTCGTCCCAGGTTCATTCCCAGATTGAAACCATCCGGGCGATAGACTTCGCCGAGCACGCTCTGCGCGCGCTTGGTCAAATCCATCAACTCGTCTGTCGTCTCTTTGGGCGCGGCGGCAATCTCCTTGAGATGCGCGTAGGGCACGATCATCAAATGGCCGCTGATGTATGGATAGATGTTGAGGACGATGAAATTGTGCGTCGCGCGCGTGAGGATATATTTGCTCTCGTCAGAGCCTTCTGCTTCCAGCATCGAGCAGAAGACGCAAGCAT
>Ga0182001_10000228_pt1 | contig 12674 bp, 8 predicted proteins | sample BulsoiFelSFmetaG_FD_120485 | JGI IMG/M metagenome (GOLD analysis project Ga0182001, IMG submission 120485) | Bulk soil microbial communities from Mexico - San Felipe (SF) metaG | ecosystem: Environmental > Terrestrial > Soil > Agricultural land | place: Mexico: San Luis Potosi | collected... | reverse complement strand
CTGTCTGTGCGCAGCGTCTGGGTTTGCGAACTGCGATTCTCAACGCATTAGGGGAAGACCTGGTTGGAGATTTCGTCCTCAACTTTCTAGACAAGGAAGGCGTTAATACTGCCTTCAGTAAGCGCAAGCCTGGGCGGCGCACGAGCGCGTTTCTTCTGGGCATCCAGCCGCCAGACCGCTTTCCTTTAGTCCCTTACAGAGATAACTGCGCAGACCTTGAGTTGACGATTGACGATGTGCTCACAGCGCCCGTCAAGGAGAGTCGCGTACTTCTGATTACGGGTACGGGCTTGAGCCGACCACCCAGCCGCGACGCGACTCTTTTCGCTGCCGAACAAGCGCGTGCGTCTGATACCAGGGTCGTTCTCGATTTAGACTTTCGCGCAGAGCTCTGGCCGGACGTGCGTGCCTTCGGGGTAATGATTCACGCCGCACTGTCTTTGGTGGATGTGGTGCTCGGAACTCATGACGAAGTCAGAACCGCCGGGCTCGAACATTGGATGGACAAAACGAACACTCGGGCACAACCGGCTGGTGAAGAGATGAGCGGCGATGACGTGAAGGCGGTCAGCGTTGCCAAAGTTTCAGGGCCGCAGGCTCTCGTCATAAAGCGTGGCGCACAGAGCACTCTGGTTTATCTGTCCAACGGCGAAACAATCGAGGCGGCGACTTTCCCCGTGGAGGTTTTGAACGTCCTCGGCGCGGGCGATGCCTTCGCGGGCGGATTCCTTTACGGTTATCTCAAAGGCTGGGATTGGCACAAGTGCGCGCGGATGGGTAATGCTTGCGGCGCGATTGTCGTCACCCGTCACGGCTGCGCCAACTTCATGCCTTACGAGCAAGAGGCTTTAACCTTTATAGAGGAAAGAGGAGGGTTTAAGGTTTGACTTTTAATGCGAAGGATTTTCTTCCGGCAGAAATTCTGGCGCAGTTGACGGACATCCGCGTCACTGACCCTGAGCACTCTTTGAAAGTCGCGCGAGCGCGCCATCGCCGCGAGCATTTGACGAAGGACGGCAAGCTCAACATCCTGGCGGCGGATCACCCTGCGCGGCGCGTCACACGCGTCGGCGATAATCCGCTCAGGATGGCAGACCGCCGCGAATACATGTCGCGCATCCTTCGCGTCATGATGTCAGATGGGGTCGATGGCCTTTTGGCAACGATGGACATCATAGAGGATTTACTGCTCCTGCATGACCTCATGCGCGCTCGCGGCGGCCCGGCTTTTCTAGACGACAAGCTGCTCATCGTCAGTTTTAATCGCGGCGGGCTGCTCGGCAGCAGTTGGGAAATTGATGACCCTAACTCCGGCCCGACCGCCTCCTCTTGCAAGGAGTGGGGATTGGACGGAGCCAAGATTCTCCTGCGCCTTTGCGATGCTGAGCCCGACTCGCTCAAGACCCTGCTCGCCACCGTTCAGACCATTACTGAGTTGAATGCCGTCGGCCTCCCTATGTTTCTGGAGTCTCTGCCCGTCACAAAGACAGAGGGCGGCTACAAGATAATCAAGAGCGCCGAAGAGTTGGCGAGAACTGCCGGGGCTGCCGCCGCGATGGGTGACAGCAGTCGTTATCTCTGGCTGAAACTTCCTTACTGCGAAAATTATGAAATGGTGGCGCAGGCGACAACGCTCCCGATTCTTCTGTTGGGCGGCGAGCCTGTCGGCGACGCTACTCCATTTCTGCGCGAGTTGGCGTCCGGCCTTGCCGCCGGCCCGAACGTGCGCGGCGCGCTGGTCGGTCGCAACATACTTTATCCGGGCGCTGACGACCCGCTCGCCGCCATAGAGGCCGTGGCCGCAATTATCCACAAAGGATTTACTTTCGAGCAGGCTTTGGATGAACAGTCCAGGCATCGCGGGCGCGACCTGAACTGGCTGTCCAGACTGTTATAGCCGCTGCCAGCGGCGACAACCTAAGAAGGCGAACCAATCAATCCACGAAAGAACACGAAACGACACGAAGATATAATTTCGTGTCGTTTCGTGTTCTTTCATGGATTGTTTTGCAATTGGGTGTCACTCAAGTCAGTACCGCCTAAGGTCTCGGGCGGGTCTCAAGCATCGCCATCACCCGCCCGCTACCGCAGGCGGTACTGACATGGACGCTTGCGTAAGCGGTCAGATGCAATTGCTAACCGCTATAGCTCACGTTAGCCGAAACTTTTCTTCAACTCTTCAACATCGTCCCGCGTTAGATGGCGTACCTTCTCGCCGCGCAGGATGAAGTAAAGGCGAGCGGTTTGTTCCAACTCTTCTATCCGGTCTACCGCTTCGCTTAAGTGAGAGCCAGCGCAAATGACCCCGTGATTTCTGAGCAGCATGGAGTGATGAGAGGGGGCGGCGCGCTCGACCGCTTCGGCCAGTCCTTCAGAGCCAGGGCGAAAATAGGGCAACACCCCGAGCGGCGCGACGCGCATAAAATAGTATGGAGTCAGCGGCGGCAATGGGTTCTCCGTATCCAGAGAATCGAGGCAGGAAAGCGCGACCGCATAGATTGAATGTAAATGAACGATTGCCTGCGCGTCTTCTCTTTGGCGATAGAGCGCCAGATGAAAGGGAGACTCCTTGGAGGGACGGTTCTCGTTCAGATTCTTTCCCTGAAGATCAATGCAGGACAATCTGGCCGGAGACAATCCTTTTAAAGATTGTCCGGTTGGAGTAATCCAAATTTGATCGTTCACACGCACAGAGATATTGCCTGTCGAGCCAAAGGCGTATCCTCTGCTGTAGAAGCTGTCGGCCACCTCGCACAGGTGTTCGAGAATTGAGTTGCTCATCTGGTTGCAGATAATAAATCTTCAGGCGCGAACGAGTAAACAAATTGCCTTGATTGAGTGGCTGGCTAACAAAGCGTCTCAAACCAAGTGCCGGTTTGGTTGCGCGATGGCGCGCAGTGCTTTGCCGTAAAAATCCCTGCTCCCGAAGTTGCCCGACTTGAGCACCACGGGCAGGCGAAATCTTCCCAGAGAAAAACATAAGGGGACGCCCGGCTCTATGTTTCGCCCGACCCGCAGTGCGCCTAATTCAAGACGGCGACAGAGAGCGCCGGAAGTTTCTCCGCCAGCGATTACCAAACCACAGACGTTCTGATTCTGTAGGATTTCACGAATCAGGTCAGCCACAGCATAAGCGATTCTTTGACCCAGGTCTGGAATTGAAAGACCTTGACGCGCTCCCCACTCCTGCATCTGTCTCACTTCGGCGGGCGTCTCTGTGGTCTTCAACAGGCAATGCCGTCCGGCGGCCAGTTGGTTGCGCACCTGCGCCACGATTGCCGCGACGTTAAATTCATCGTCCAGCAATTCCCTTGGGTTGAGGTGCTGGACAGACACGCCCTCCTGCAAAGCCAGCCACTCGTTCTGACTTTGTGTGGCAACCGAACAACTGCCCGCGACCAGCAGGCAGCCATCATCGCCCGGCGCGGCGTCAGGAGCGTCCATTCCTTCCATCTGATCTGATATCCAGCCACGCTCACGAAAGATGGCAGGCAGCTCTATGCCGAAGGCGGAGCTTCCTGTAAGCAGGCGAAGATCAGACGCCGCCCGGACTATTGTCCGCAGGTGTGTATTGTTCAGACAGTCCACGACTGCGATTGACACACCCTGTTCTTGAAGTCTTTGAAAGCAGCGCGTGAGTTGGTCAGCGCCGCCCTCGACATCCGCGTAAGCAGCTAAACCGACTGGACGTTTCGTCTGACGGCTGAGCAGGTCAACCAGATTAGGATTCGTCATCGGCGTCAGCGGATGATCGCGCATGGACGAATCACTAAGGAGCTGCCCGTTGACGAAATGATAGCCTTGATAGGTGGTTCTTCCGTTGACGGGTAAGGCAGGCAGGGCGATGGTGAATTCTTCATTCAATTCGTCCAGGGCCGCGTCAATTGATGGGCCGATGTTGCCCTCCGGGGTGGAATCAAATGTACTGCAATACTTGATTTGAAAGACTCTCGGGTTTCGCTCCTTCAAAGTTCGTATTGCCTGCCGCGTGCGCTCCTGCGCCACAAGCGGCGGCAGGTTGCGCGTGCCCTCGGCCATCACGACCGCTTGATAGCCGTCACTCCAATGCAAAAACTGCTCGACGGTTGGCAGATCAATGACCAGCAGCGTCCGCATACCCTGTTCGGCCAGCATCCCTGCCAGATCACTTGCGCCTGTATCGTCATCCGCAATGGCGGCGAACACCAGTCTACTCATTGTTCTTCAGAGAAGTCTGCCGGGAGAGTCTGGAAGAGCTTTTAGCCCGGTGCGTCAGCATACAGGATTAGTTGTCGGAAGCTGGGCCGAGTTTTTCCCGTAGGGCTTCGAGACTGGTGTGCAAGCTAGAGAGCACAGGCAACTTTACACGACCATTAAGCAGAGGCAGGATACGCGCCATCGAAACCTGTGCCAGAACGATAGCGGCGACATCCTGATTCTCAAGACGCTCGATAGCCTCAAGCAAGAGATTGTCATGTGTCGAGACATCGTTTGCGAGTAAGGCCGTGTAAGCATCGGGCGAGACTTCCTGGATAATCTCGATTGTCGTTCCGGCTTCCGCCGCCGCTTCGGAGAGCAGCCGACAGGTCGGCACAAGCGTCGGAGGAAAAGTGGCCGCGACTCCGATTCTCTGACCCGCTCTGACCGCTTGCCGAGCCATCGGATAATCTATCTTCAAAATCGGCATCTCAAAGTCATCCGCCAATTGCTCAACCATCTCCTTGGAAACGGATGAGCACGTAACCATGGCCAGCTCCGCGCCGTAAGTTACAGTCGCGGCTTTAATCATTTCGGACAAACGCCCTTGCGCGGTCAAGGTCTCTTTGGCCGCCAGCAGGCGCAGGAGACCGTCATCCAGGAGGTTTGTGATTTCCATTTCGGGTGCGGCTTCCGTGTAAAACTGCATCAGCGGAGCGATGGCAGCCGGGGAAGTATGAATGAACGCCACTCTTCTCTTTTGGTTACTCATGATGCTCCGGTTAACTAAGGCAGGGGCAAATGCGCGCTTCAGTTTAAGCAGCAATCCTTTCAACCGAACTGTCTAAATTGACAGCCCACATGACCCGCGGAGGTCGCTGGCCGCGCCGCATTATACTCACACATGCCTGGGACGCAAGCCACCAAAATTGAGCTTGTCATCTGTCGTAATGAACTGCTAATGTTCGTTGCTCATCAGGAAGCACTTCGTCTTTTTTGCTCTCTAAACTTGATCGCCGCACACAAAAGCGATTCCGAAGCGGTCGCCCAAAAACCGTTGACCAAATCGGTTTCGTCTCTGCGAGACTGCTTTTTTTGACTTCGACGACGCTTTGTGATTTTCTAGAAACTCTTCTTAACTTCTCTGAAAGGTCTGGCCCAGCAAATGAGACAAATCGTTCACAGATTATTCGCAACTCTCTTGCTCGGAGCGTTGTTGATGACAGGCGGCTGTCAGAGCGGGGGCAATAGTGGTTCCGGCGGGAAGCGCATCGGCGTAACCTTACTGACACGCGAGCATGAATTCTACAAGCAACTGGAGGCCGGGCTAAAAGAGGCGGCGGACAAGCAGGGCTACCAGCTCATCGTTACCTCCGGGGACTTCGACCTCGCCAAGCAGCAATCACAAATTGAAAATTTCGTCGTCCAAAAAGTGGACGCGATCATTCTCTGCCCGGCGGACTCGAAAGGGATTGCTCCGGCGATCAAGATGGCTAACGAGGCAAATATTCCGGTCTTTACCGCAGACATCTCAGCTCAGGGCGGACAGGTTGTGTCGCACGTCGCTTCGGATAATCTGGCGGGTGGGCGTCTTGCCGCAGACTTCATTGCGCGCGCGCTTAACGGGCAAGGGACGGTTGGCATCATCGGTCAGCAAGAGGTGCAGACAGGTCTAGACCGCGAGCTCGGCTTCAAGGAAGAGATGAAGAAATACCCCGGCATTAAGATCGCGATAGTCTTGAACGGAGCAGGCGTGCGCGACCGCGCGCTGAAAGCCGCGGAGGATATGCTGCAAGGCCATTCGGATTTGAAAGCCATCTTCGGCATCAATGACGATTCGGCGCTGGGCGCGCTGGCCGCCGCCGAAACGCGCGGGCGCAACGACATCATCATCGTCGGCTATGACGCGACGCCGGAGGCGGTCAAGGCCATTCAGCGTGGCAGCGCGCTCAAGGCAGACGTTGCCCAGCAGCCGCATGACCTGGGGGCTAAGACCATTGAGGCCATCAGCACGTACTTCAGTGGCGGGCAGCCCACGAAAAGCATCGCCGTTCCGGTGAAGATCGTGGACGCCAATACATTGAAGGAATCGGGCGGCGTGCCGTAGTAGTGAGTCTTAGTGAGCTTTCCTCCACAAGGATAACGGACGGGCGGGAAGAGACCTGAGTCACGGTTCCGCAATTCGGAGCGTATGAGCGAGACCATCAGAGAGCAGGAACTGATACCCGGCGGGCGGCGCTTACAGTGGCAGCGCATCGCGGAATACGTCATCGTCATCGCGATTGTTCTGGAGTCGATTGTCTTCGCCGTCATCGCGCCGCAGTTTTTCTCCGTTCCCAATCTGATAAACGTCGCGCTGAGCATCGCCATCACAGGCATTCTCGCCGTCGGAATGACGGCAGTGATTTTGACGGGCGGGATTGATTTGTCTGTCGGGTCTGCGGCAGCGCTGGCCGGGGTCGTCGCTGCCATAATCGCGAGCAGTGGCGGAGGGCTGGGTACTGTCGTGTTGGGTGGCCTGGCTGCGCTGGGCATCGGTCTGGCCGTCGGTTTATTTAACGGCATCATGGTCGCGCAGTTTCGCGTCCCGCCCTTTGTCACGACGCTGGCGATGCTAACCATCTGTCGCGGGTTAGCGTTTATCATCACGGGCGGACGCGCCATCGGTGATCTTCCATCCAGTTTTGAATTCTTAGGCAAAAGGCGTCTGGCCGGAGTGCCCGTTCCGGTCATCCTGATGCTGGCAATCTTTGTCATTGGCTGGTTTGTCTTAAAGCGCATGGCGTTTGGCCGCTATGTCTACGCGGTGGGTGGCAACCGCGAGGCGGCGTACCTTGCCGGAGTCAACACCAAAGGCGTGACGCTGCTCGTCTACGTCCTTAACGGATTGCTCGTTGGGCTGGCCGGGCTGGTGCTGGCCTCGCGCCTCGGCGCTGGCGTGCCCAACGCTGGCTTGCAGTACGAACTGGATGTCATCGCGGCGGTGGTCGTGGGCGGAACATCCTTAAACGGCGGTCGCGGCAGCGTCATCGGCACGTTCTGGGGCGCGGTTTTTATAGGCATCCTGAATAACGGACTCAATCTAGCGGGAATTGATCCGTACATGCAAAAGATCGCGCTGGGAGTGGTTATCCTGCTGGCGGTGCTCGCAGACCAGCTCAATAAATCTCAGGGCGCGCTTAAAACTTAAGACGCTTGGGGCAAAGCCATCTAGGGCTACTTATCGGCGCTCATCTCAACTTTGTCTTTTCCTTCTAATGCCGCATAGGAACTTCCCCCATGTGCGAATCCGCTAACCCTCGGCTCAGGACTTTGACTGCCCTTTGTCTTCTGCTGGCAGTCGCCGTCAGTAGCCTGGCGCAAACCTCCCCGGCTTTACGCCCGCCCGCCGTCCCGCTCGTCACGCACGACCCGTACTTCAGCGTCTGGTCTATGGGCAATAATCTTGCGGATGATCGAACGAAGCATTGGACGGGCGCTTCTCATGGCATGGTCGGAATGCTCAGAATCGACGGCAAACCCTACCGCTTCATGGGGCAGTCCTATAGCCCTTTGCCGCCGCCGATGAAGCAGGTCGGCGTAGAAGTGCTGCCGACGAGAACCATCTATCAATTCGAGGCCGATGGGGTGAGGCTCTCGCTGACATTTATGAGCCCGCTCCTGCCGCATGACCTGGACTTGATGTCGCGCCCCGTCACGTATCTGACCTGGGAGGCGCGGGCCATAGATGATAGGACGCACAAGGTCGAGCTTTACTTCGATTGCACAGCCGAGTGGGCGGTCAACACGACGTTCCAGAAAGTTATCTGGTCGAGACCTAAAATCGGGGACCTGCGTGTTCTTGCTTTCGGGTCGCAACAGCAACCCGTGCTGGAACAATCTGGCGACGATCTGCGCATAGATTGGGGCTATCTTTATCTCGTCGTCCCGCCGACGAGCGGTGAGGCGAATGTGATTGCGTGGAATCAGGTCGCGCGAAATAATTTCGTTGCGGCGCGTGATCTGCCTGATTCGGATGACACGCGTCTGCCGCGCCCGGCCAAAGACCAGTTGCCGACTCTGGTGACAACCATGAAACTCGGCACGGTCGGGGCGTCGCCCGTCGCGCGCCACGTCATGCTCGCCTACGATGACCAGTTCTCCGTCGAGTATTTCAGGAGAAGACTGCGACCCTACTGGCGGCGCAGCGAAGTTGAAGTAGATTCTTTGTTAAAAGCCGCAGCGCGCGAATACGACTCTTTGAAGAAGCGCTCAGAAGCTTTTGACGCCGAGTTGATGGCGGACTTAAAACGAGTCGGCGGCGAAGAGTATGCGAAGATTGCTGCCCTCGCTTACAGGCAGACCATCGCCGCGCATAAGCTGGCGGCGGACTGGGACGGCACTCCAATCTTTCTCTCCAAAGAAAATTTCAGCAACGGCTCAATCGGGACGGTAGACGTGACGTATCCTTCGTCTCCTTTCTTCCTGCTTTTCAATCCCCGGCTGCTCAAAGCGCAAATCAAACCCATCCTCGATTACGCCAGATCACCTCGCTGGCGCTTCCCCTTCGCGCCGCATGACCTCGGCACATATCCGCTCGCCAATGGACAGACCTACGGCGGCGGCGAGAGCTCCGAGGAAAACCAGATGCCTGTGGAAGAAAGCGGGAACATGCTGCTGATGGTCGCGGCGCTGGCCAAAGTAGAGGGCAATGCCAGCTTCGCCGAAGCATACTGGCCGCTGCTCTCCAGGTGGGCCGCGTACCTTCGTGAGAAAGGCATGAACCCGGAGAATCAACTGAGCACGGATGATTTCGCAGGCCATCTGGCGCACAACACTAACCTCTCGCTGAAAGCGATTCTGGCGCTCGGCGCTTACAGTTTGCTGTGCGACATGACGGGCAAAAAATCTGAGGGAGACAACTACAGGCAACTGGCTAAAAGCATGGTGGTCAAGTGGGTCAAGATGGCTGACGATGGCGACCACTATCGGCTAGCTTTTGATAAGGCGGGCACCTGGAGCCAGAAGTACAATCTCGTTTGGGACAAGCTGCTCGGATTGAATCTCTTCCCGGCGCAGGTCGCCCGTCGTGAAATCGCTTTCTACAAGACGAAGCAGAATCCATACGGGCTGCCGCTCGATAACCGCGAGACATACACGAAGTTGGATTGGATTGTGTGGACGGCGACGCTTGCCGAATCCGAGGAAGAGTTCAAAGCGTTCATCACCCCTGTTTACAGGTTCGTCAACGAAACGCCCGACAGGGTTCCGCTCACAGACTGGTACGGGACGCTCGACGCGAAGCAGCGCGGATTCCAGGCGCGCTCGGTAGTCGGCGGCGTTTACATTAAGATGCTGACTGACCCGTTGATGTGGAAAAAATGGAGTGGCCGCGCCGACCATTGAGCCGGACAACTTGCTCGAAAAGGTTTCGCTTGAGAGCGAAGATTGCTCAAACACTCATTCGGCATGAGGGCAGAAGTTGATATGAAAACAGGATACATCGCGGAACATTTCACGGCGCACCAAAGAGTCGTCGAGCGAAGCCTCGAACAGTTGCAGGAGCAGGCGGAGGAGGTCGCACGTCTCCTGGTCAAGTCGCTTCGTGAAGGCCATAAGATAATTGCTTTCGGCAATGGCGGTAGTGCGACGCAGGCTAGCCATCTGGTGGGTGAATTGCTGGGACGCTTCGCTGTCACCAGGCAGCCGTTTCCGGCCATCGCGCTCGCAGGCGATATGGGAACTGTGACCTGCATCGCCAACGACTTCGGTTACGACGCGCTTTTTGAACGACAGGCGCAAGCGCTGGCTTACCCTGGCGACGTGGCCATCGGCTACACGACCAGCGGGCGTTCCGAAAACGTCAAGCGAGGTCTTCGGATGGCCAAAGAGCGCGGGGCTGGGACAGTGGCCGTGACGGGCGCTGCCGGATTGGTCGGCGGCGTGGCGGATTACGTGCTGGCTGTCCCGAGCGATGTGACCGCTCATGTTCAAGAGGTGCATCTGATGCTGCTGCACGTCTGGTGTATTTATATAGATGAAATGCTGGGAGAGGTTCAATCGCAGTCAGAGCAAGGAAAGGACTAGGGCATGCCAGACAAGGCGATGTCAGAAAAACCGGACGGGTTTTCGAGAAGGCGATTTCTCATGGGCGGCGCGGCGACGCTCGGTGCAGTCGCCGCCGCCCGACTGTCCGTCTCCGGCAATCAAAGGCCAGGACTCAATAGATTCATTGCCGAAGCAGCGCAGAGTAATCCTAAAGCACGCGTGCTGCACATCATCGGCTATTCGCATATTGATGCCGCCTGGTTGTGGCCCTGGCGTGATGGCTCGAATATCGCGCTGACGACCTTTCGTAGTGCGCTTGATCGGATGAAAGAGACTCCAGACTTTCGTTACAGCCATTCATCAGCCATCCACTACAGTTGGGTCGAGCGCTCTGATCCGAAGATGTTCGCGGAGGTCAGGGAGCGCGTGCGCGAAGGCCGTTGGGAGATCGTGGGCGGCTGGCCCGTAGAGCCGGATTGCAATATCCCGTCTACAGAGAGTTTCGTTCGTCACAGTCTGTACGGCAAAAACTATTTCCAGCGCGCCTTCGGACTTGAGGTCAATATCGGCCTCAATCCTGACTCGTTTGGTCATGCGGCGGGCCTGCCCTCAATTCTCAAACGCGCAGGCTATCGCTACTACGTCTTCATGCGTCCGCAGGAACACGAGATGAATCTGCCTCTTTTGTTCTGGTGGGAAGCGCCCGACGGTTCACGCGTTCTGGCGCTGAGAATACGCCGCGGCTACAGCATGAACGCGGAAAGAATACCGGATGCGGCGCAGAATAACTTCGCCCCAGGCTTCAACCACGCCGCATACTTTTTTGGCGTCGGCAATCATGGCGGCGGCGTTACCAAAGCGCAGATTAAGAAGATTCAAGAGCAGCAGCAGGACGCAACGCTCCCGGAACTTCGCTGGAGCACCGTGGCAGAGTTTTTCGCGTCAATCGAAAAGTCACCTGCGATGGCGAATCTGCCTGTTGTCAGAACCGAACTCCAGTATCACTCGCGCGGAGTTTATGCCGCTCACGGCGAAATAAAGCAGCTCAACCGCCGGGCCGAGCGCCGTTTGGGACAGGCCGAGATGATCTCGCTGGCCGCGCATCTGAATCACGACCATCAATACCCCGGTCAGGATTACGCCGCTGCCTGGTGGAAGATTCTATTTAATCAATTCCACGACCTGATGGCAGGCACGGCGCTCTACACAGCCTACCAGGATTCTAGGGACAGCATGGGCTGGGCCTTAGAGACGGCGCAGACTTCCAGAGTTGAAGCGCTCGAATCTATGGCAAGACGCGTGGACACGCGAGACGTTCAGGAGGGGGCTGTCTTTCTCTTCAATCCATTGCCCTGGCCGAGAAAGGCGCTGGTTGAATTCCACACGGAACGGAATCCTCACTCTAACCCCTGGGTTCCGGTTCCGGCGGGCACAATTCCCATCACGCATCTGGAGACAAAGGAGAAACAGAAAGTACCGATTCAGTGGCGGCCTTCCGACAGCATGACACAGGTCTATCCAAGAATTTCCGCTTGGGTGGATTTGCCTGCCTGCGGCTACAAGGTGTTAGAGCTTGTGCACGGCACTCCACCTAACACAGAGCCCTATCGTGATTCCTTCGCGGTGAACGACCGCGGCTTCGGCATCTCTTCGCTCAAATCTTCGGACGGCAAGGAACTGCTCTCTGGCCCCATCGGGCTCATCGTTATCAGCGACCCGAGCGACACCTGGGGGCACGGCATTACAAAATTTCGGCAGGAGATTGCCCGCCCTCAGTTCGTCTCATCGCAGCAGATAGAGGACGGGCCAGTGACACGCGTCACGCGCCAGCGTGCCAGGTGGAACAACTCGGAGATTGTGCTCGACATCGCCCAGTTCAAAGCCATAGACGCCATCGAGCTCAGGTTCTTCATCGACTGGCATGAACGTGAGCAAATCTTGAAGCTTGAAATCCCGACGGCCCTCGCCGCGCCACGCGCTTTTGTCAAGGTGGCTGGAGCAAGCATCGAGCGTGAGGTGACCGGGAACGAAGAGCCTTATCAGGACTGGGCGGCCGTGCAGGGTAAAATCAATGGAGAAGATTACACTGTCGGATTGATTAACAACTCGACCTATTCTTACGACTGTTTGCAAGGCTTGCTGCGCACGATTCTCATCAGGTCGGCCCCCTTCGCCCGCCATGACCCTTTCCAGGTTCCACACAATGACAACAATGCCTGGCAGGATCAGGGAAGACAGGAGCGTCGCTTCTGGCTTGTGCGCGGCAAGGGCTCGTTCAACGCTTTGGAGTTGGATCGCCTCGCCGACGAGATGCAAACGCCTGCGGAGTACGTCATAGACTCTGCGCATGAAGGGACGGAAGCACGCGAGCGTTCCTTCTTTCACCTCACGCCAGGCTCTGTGACTTTGACCGCCCTCAAGCGCGCTGAACAGGGCGACGGGATTATCGTCCGGCTGCAAGAGCATGCGGG
>Ga0182001_10000227_pt1 | contig 12676 bp, 9 predicted proteins | sample BulsoiFelSFmetaG_FD_120485 | JGI IMG/M metagenome (GOLD analysis project Ga0182001, IMG submission 120485) | Bulk soil microbial communities from Mexico - San Felipe (SF) metaG | ecosystem: Environmental > Terrestrial > Soil > Agricultural land | place: Mexico: San Luis Potosi | collected... | reverse complement strand
CTCTACCTGTAGACGGCCCGACTTCCTCTGCACGCGCAGCCGACGGATGAGGTCGGGCAAGGGCTGTTCGTCGAGGTGGCCGGCCAGAACCACGAACTGTGTGCGCTCTATGTTTTCCAATTATGAATCCCTGAGTCGCCGACGGATTGTGTCGCGGGGCCTTCGGGCGCGCCTCCGCGCCGCCTCTCGCTCCGCAAAGTTGCCCGAGAAGATATGTGCTCGACTTCAGACTGTCAAGGAGGTTTTCAGGCGTCGGGCAGTGTGAAGAAGAAGGTCGTGCCGGCGCCCGGCTCGCTCTCGGCCCAGACGCGCCCGCCGTGCGCCTCGACCACCTGTTTGACGATGGCGAGGCCGAGCCCCGTGCCGCCCTGCCGTCCGTCCGTCTCGCCCTTCTCGAAGACCCTGGCGAGCCGCGCGGGCTCGATGCCGACGCCCGTGTCCGCGACGCTGCACTCGACCGTGCCGTCTTCGAGCAGGCGCGCCGCGGCCGTCACTCGCCCGCCCTGCGTGTACTTGATGGCGTTCGAGATGAGGTTCTGGAAGACCTGCGCGAGCGCGGGCGCGTCGGCGTTAACGGCGAGGTCTTCGGGCACCTGGTTGACGAGCTTCGTGCCGGCGGGCGAGGCCAGTGGGCGCAGGTCGTAGACGAGCCCCTGCACGAGCGGCCAGAGGTCGAACTCTCGCCGGCGGAGCACAAGCTCCGTGTCGGCGCCGATGCGGGCCTCCTCGCGGACCACCGCCTTGACGAGCGCGCCGAGGCGGCCGACGTTGCGCCGCAGCGTCACCAGAAGCATCCCGTTCCGGCCCGACTTCGACTCTTCCGGCAGGTCGCGCTCCAGCAGCTTCGCCGCCATGTCGACGGCCGAGAGCGGCGTCTTCAGGTCGTGCGCGACGAACGCCAGATGTTCCTCGCGCCGCCGCCTCGTCTCCTCGCTCTGGCGCGCGACGTAGGTCTCGACGGCGCGACCGATGGCGTCGTCGATGACGCGACCGACGACGCGCACCGTCTCGCCGCAAAAGGCGACGCCGTGCCGCTCGGCGAGTCCCTGTATGCACAGGCGGAGCAGTCCGTATTCGGCGACGACTTCGCCCACGTCGAAGCCCACCTCGAAACGCTGGTTGCCGTGGATGACCGGATTGTCCGTGACGGGCGGCGGCAGCTTTTCAGGGTCGCAGGCCGCTTCGAGCTGGCAAGTGAGTTCTTCGATGAGGTCGGGGACGTGGTCGTTGAGCGTCGGCGCGTCGAGGCCGGCCGCACCCGGCAGGCCTCGCACCTGCTCGCGCCAACCGGCGAGCAGCGCGTCGCGCTCGGCGCGCAGCAGCGCGGCCAAACGCCTCGTATCAGTCGTCATGTCAGCCATCGTCACGAAGCCTTCGCCCCCGCCGGCACATTAGACCGCGGAGGTCGTGGATTTCTGGCGGAGTTCTGGCGAAACGGTGTATTCCCGTTCAGTATAACTTCATGCGGGGCGAAAACGGGTCGCGGCGCGTGACAAAAAATCAATTTGACACCGGCCGGAAAGAGTGTATCCTGCCACTCGCTTCCCCGCAGAAATTCCCCCTCACTCGCAAAGTAATTTAGTCGGCGTTTCGACGTGCGTCCACCCGCGCCCGAGCGCCTTCGCCGGCCTCTCTCGTTGCTCCGCTCTCATCGCCCCTTCCCGAGTTTCGGACCGTGCCCGGCGCCTGCGTCCGTTGTCTCCGCCCGCGCGCCCCGCACCCCCACAACTCTCGGAGGGGTTCACTGTGGCGAGTCGCGGCCGGGCGGCCCCGTCTTTGAAGCCCGCCGCGATTCAAGTCCGTCGGTGGGGCTGCCCTCAAACGCGAGGGCGTCTCCATCCTGAACGACCGCGCCGCTCACCGCGCGGTCCCACACCGTTCGGAAGGAGTCCCATGAAAAGCAGAAGAATCCAGCTCGTGAAGCTGTGCGCCGTCTCACTGGCGCTCGCACTGTTCGCAGGCAACACGTTCCTCGGCCTCGTCCCGAGGGACACGGAGGCCGCCGCTTTCGTGGCGGCGCAGGAGACGACCGACGCGGCCGAGCCCGTCGTCGAGACGATGGAGGCGACGCCGCTTGAGAAGGAGACGGCCGAGGGCAACGCCGTCGTCTTCGTGCGCTTCTCCGCCGAGAGCAAGGTCGGCCCCGAGGTCAAGACCGTCATCGACGACCGCGACGTGATACTTCGCGACGACGGCGCGGGCGGCGACGAGGTGGCCGGCGACGGCACCCACTCGGCCATCATCTTTTTAGACTTCAACGCACTGGCCGACAACCAGGACCGCATCGACATGCTCAACGCCGGCCCCGAGCCGACGCCCGAGCCCGAGCCGACGGCCCAGCCCGCGCCCGGCCCCGTCACGACCATCGACTCTTCGGCCGCCGCGCCCTCGGCCATGACGACCGGGGAGACGAGTGAGCAGGCGACGGCCACGGCGACCGCCGAGGAGAGCGAGAACCTCGCCTCTTCGGACTCGATTCTAATGCCCGACTTCGAGGACGGCCGCGACCGCGAGGGCACGACCGCCGCGGCCAAGGTCGACTTCCGCAACGTGAAGCCGGGCCAGCGCGTGCCCCTGCGACCCATCGGCACGCACCGCGCCATCGACCCCGCCCGCTCGCTCGTCATCACCAGCGTCAGGGTCGTCGAAGACCCGACGCGCACCTTCAACCCCTGCACGAACGTCGGCGCGCCGAACGGCCCGTGGACGTTCAACTACCTGATGACGCAGATGGCGAACCAGCCGCGGACGGGCATCGCGCCGTCGGCCTTCGTGCGCCAGTGGCTCAACAAATGGATGGCGAACCAGACGACGCCCAACGGCTGGACGGCGCCCGCGCGCCAGCTCATCAAGCAGCTCGTCATCGACCCCTGGGAGGCGGCCTCGGGCGGCCCTGGCATGCCGCTCGATTTGCGCAAGGCGCCGTTCCGCCTGCTCGCCATCGTCAACCGTGCCGACCTGCGCTCCAACTCCGCTTACGGCGGCGGCAACGCTGGCGAGGGCCGCTTCGTCTTCGGCGTCCTCGACATGCGCCGGACCGGGCGCATCGACCCCTACACGGGGCAGCCGCAGACGGCCTGCTCGCCGACGCAGTTCACAGTCATCTTCGAGTACGGCATCGACCGGACGGGGTGCGGCATCCGCGACTGGGGCCGGCAGTGGGCCAAACTCAGCTCGCTCCCGCTCGGCTCGGCGGCCTACAACGCGGCGCTCCAAGCCATCACCGACCAATTCACGAAGGCCAACGCTGCGCCGCGCAAGCCCAACGGCAGCGCGCTCAACCAGCTCCGCACCAACGAGATAGCCATCGCCAACCCGCCGCCCGACAACACATGGCAGATGCGCGAGTTCCGTCTGCCGCCGCCGAACGGCCACCTCGCGGAAGTCAACGTCAAGCTCACGCCCGACGAGACTCTGAGGAACACGGACCTGACGGCGAATTACGTCAACGCCGACACGCCGAACATCCTGCTCCAGCGCCACGACGTGCCGCTCTTCTGGCTCGGCCAGAAGTTCCTCGGCAACCACTCGAACGTGCCCTTCGGCGCCTTCTGGAACGACGGCCCCACGGTGCCCATCGTCAACCGGCAGGCCCGCCACCTCTTCTCACTGAACACCTGTAGCGCCTGCCACTCGGGCGAGACCAACACCGTCTTCACGCACATCAAGCCCGCGCCGTTCGGCACGCCCGCGGGGCTGTCCGGCTTCATGACCGGCATCAACGTCGTGGACCCGGCCGACGGCTGGCCCAAGAGAAACTTCAACGAGTTCAAGCGCCGCGCGCTCGACCTCGACAAGCTCGTCAACTCGCCCTGCTTCTTCGACATCCGCCGCCACTTCATCCCGGCGGTCCACTGACGGAACCGGCCGCGGCCGGCACCACTAAGCGAGGCGGGCGACGTTTCCGGCGTCGCCCGCCTCTTCTTTCGCCGTCGAGTCTCGCAGGAACATTGGCCGCGGCGGGTTCGTAAGGCAACTGGCTTCGACGACGGCTCAGAATTCATCCGGCCTCGACGACGCCAAAGAAGGCACGAACCCCATGAGACTAACCCTCGCGCTCGCCGCCCTCCTTGTCGCCTCCGCCTGCGGGTCGAACGGCCAGCCGGAGCAAAACCAAAACCCGCCCCTGCGTGCCCTACTGCACCGCACGCTCGAAGGCCACGCCGAGCACGTCTGGTCAGTCGCCTTCAGCCCGGACGGACAGTACCTCGCGAGCGGGAGCGTCGATAAAACCGTCCGCCTCTGGCGGCTGCCCGAAGGCGAGCCCGCACAGACCATCACACAGCCGGAGGGCCTGACCTTCATCGCCTTCAGCCCCGACGGCCGCCGTCTCGCCACCGCCAGCTACGACCGCATGGTGAGGGTCTGGCGCCTGCCCGAAGGCGTCCTCGAACACACGCTCGCGGGCCACGAGGGCACGGTCTGGTCGGTCGCCTTCAGCCCCGACGGGCAGCGGCTCGCGAGCGGCGGAGAAGACAAGACCGTCCGCCTCTGGCGCCTGAGCGACGGCGCGCAACTGGCGACGCTCGCGGGCCACACCTTAAACGTCTGGTCGGTCGCCTTCAGCCGCGACGGGCGCTGGCTCGCCAGCGGCAGTTTTGACAAGACGGCGAGGCTCTGGCGGGCCGACACGGGAGAGTTTATCCGCGCGCTTGAAGGGCACACCGAGGCCATCGTGGAACTAGCCTTCAGCCCCGACTCGCGGCTGCTCGCGACCGGCGGCGACGACTCGGCGGTCCGCCTCTGGCGCGTCGAAGACGGCGCTCAGGTGCAGACCCTCACGGGCGACTCGGAGCACGTCTACTCCGTCGCCTTCAGCGCGGACGGGCGCTGGCTCGCCAGCGGGAGCCGCGAGCGCGGCACGCTCGGGACTCTCTGGAAGCAGCTCGCCGGCGCGGGCGACAGGGGCCAGAGCGTCCGCCTCTGGCAAGTCGCGGACGGAGTCTTACAGCAGGCCCTGACCGACCACGCGGGCGACGTACACTCCGTCGCCTTCAGCCCCGACGGGCGCTGGCTCGCCGGCGCGGGCGAGGCAAAGACCGTGACGCTTTGGCGCCTCGAAGCCCCCGCCGTTTCTAACCCCGAATGAGTCAGCGGCCCACGCCCAGCGAGTCGGCGACGCGGTTGATGTAGTTGAACCAGGAGGCGATGAGCGTGATTTGTAGAATCCCCCGGTCGTCGAAGCCGACGGCGCGCAGCCGCGCGTGGTCTTCGGGCGTGATGCGCGTGGCGTCGCGCGTCAACTGCGCGGCGTAGTCGAGCATGGCCCTGTCCTGCTCAGAGATGGGCGCCTCGCGGTAGTCCTCCTGAAGCGCCCTCACCAGCCCCTCGTCCAGCGTGACCCGACGCAGAAACTCTGCGTGAGACTCGATTCAATAGTGGCAGCGGTTCGCGACGGAGACGACCGTCGTTATCATCTCGTGCTGCGCGCGCGTCAGCGGCAGGTCGGGCGACATCAGCACGCCGAAGGTCGCGAAGGCGTGGTAGAGCGCGTCGGGGATGAGGCTGTGCGAGGCGACGATGCCCGAACTCTCTCCGTCGGGCGTCGGGTGGACCGGCACGGCGTACTCGGCCGGGTAGAGGCCGCGCTGCGCCTCCATCGCCCGCCGCAGTTTCTCGTCGGCCTCGTCAAAGGGAACGGTCTTGATCCATGTCATGCTTGCGTTTCTCCTCCTTCGGTCTTCTCTGTCGTCGCCTCGCGCCGGCGCACGAAGACGTAGTAGACGGGCAGGCCCGCCGCCACGACCGCCACGCCCAGGAGCGCCCGCAGAGGGCTCGCGCCCCCGAGCAGGACGAGCAGCAGCGTGATTAAAAGCAGAAAGACGGCCGGCGTCACGGGGTAGCCCGGCGCGGCGTAACCCCCCCGGCCGGCGGGCGCGCGAGGCAGCACGTAGACGGCCGCCACCGTCAGCGCGATGAAGATGAGGACGACGAAGATGAAGTACGAGACTATCTCGTCGAAGTTGCCGGCCAGGACCAGCAGCGACGCCAGCGCCGCCTGAATCGCGACGGCCCGCGCCGGCGTCCCGTAGCGCGTGTGGACCGCCGCCGCCCACGGCAGGAACAGACGGTCGCGCGCCATCGCGAAATAGACGCGCGGCGCTGACATGATGAGCCCCGCGAGGCTGCCGAGCACGGCCACCACCACGACTCCCGAGAAGACGACGCCGCCGGTCCGCCCGAACAGGGCCTCGCCCGCCTGCGCCGCGAAGGTCTCGCCCGAAGTCACACTAACGGGCGCGACGAGGTAGACGAAGACGGCGCTCGTCGAAATGTAAACGAGCGTCACGACTATCACGCCGCCGACGAGCGCGCGCGGCAGCGTCCGCGCCGGCTCGCGCAACTCGCCCGCCAGCTTGCTCAAATCCCACCACCCGCCGAACGAGAAGAAGGCCGCCACCAGCCCGCCCGCCAGCGCCCCGAACAGAGGCGCCGAGCCATCCCTGCGCGCGAAGAACGGCGCGAAGTGCGACCAGTCGCCGAGCTGCATCCCGAAGCCCCAGAGGGGGATGAGCAGAAGCAGCCCGAGCTTCAGGACCGTCAGCCAGCGGACGAGATTCGCGCCGAGCCTGACGCCGCGGACGTTGACCGCGGCGACCGCCAGTATCGCGCCCACCGCGACGGGCTTGACGGCCGCGCCCCCGAGCCCGAGCGCGTAGCCCGCGTAAGTCGCCAAACCCACGGCGAGCGCCGCCGTGATGCCCGGGTCCATCACCAGCAGCGCCATCCAGCCGTAGAGGAACGCCAGCGGCCGCCCGTAAGCTTCGCGCAGGTAGACGTAGCCGCCGCCGGCCTCAGGGTACCGCGCCGCCAACTCGCCGTAGCAGAGCGCGCCGCACAGCGTCGCCGCGCCCGTCGCGAGCCACACGGCGAGCACGAGCGCGGGCGAGCCGAGCGACTTCACCATCCCGGCCGGCGTCAGGAAGATGCCGACGGCAATCGTCTCGCCGACGACGAGCGCCGTCGCCGTCCGCCAGCCTATCTGCCGCTGTAACTCGCCGCGTTCGGACAAGGTTTGTGCGTCCCGCCCTAGAAGGTCACGCGCGCCGCGAACTGGAAGGCGCGCGGGCCGCCCGAGCCGAAGACGCCGCCCGCGGTCGTCACGGGCCGCCCGAACGCCGTCGAGCGGAGGAAGCCGGGGCTCGAAGGGTTGTTGCCGTCGTCGCGCACGAGCGCGTTTGAGAAGCCCGAATAGTTGGCGTTCGAGACGCCGAGCACGTTCGTCACGTTGAAGAGGTTGAAGACTTCGGCGATGGGCTCGACCGTCACGCGGTCGCGGAGTTTGAAGGGCCGCGTCAGCCGCAGGTCGAAGGAGTTGAAATCGTCGGTGAAGCGGGCGTCTTCGGCGACGCGCGGCAGGGGCCGGCCGCCGACGCCGCCGGCCGCGTTGAGCCGGTCGATGTAGGCGTTAAGCTCGGCGCCGGTGCGGAAGAGTCGGCCGCCCGCGTTGCGCTGAAGGCCGGGGAGGCGCGCGCCGCCTTCCGGCAGAAGGATGTCCATCGGCACGCCCGAGGCGGCCGTCCAGATGGGCGCGAGGCGCAGGCCCAGCGGCGCGTCGAAGACGCCCGCGAAGGTGAAGCGGTGTCGCTGGTCGTTCGGCGCGGGGCCGTATTCTAGTTGCAGGTTGTTCGGGTCGACGGGGCCGTTCGAGAAGGGAATCTGGTCGTCGTTCGCGTAGTTGAAAGCCTTCGACAGCGTGTAAGAGGCGCGGAACTGGAAGCGCCCCGCGTACCGCCGCTCGAAGCTTAAGAGCAGCCCGTCGTACTTCGTCTTGACGCTCGACTCAAGATTCTTGACGAGGTCGGGGCCGCCCACCACAGGGTTGAAGACCTGCCCGACGGTGCGGCCGATGATGAAGTGCGTGCCGAAGTTGTGCAGGTAATCGGCGCGCAGGACGTAGTGGCGCCCGAACTGCTGCGCGACGCCGACGCCCGCCTGCTGCACCATCGGGTTTTGCAGCCCGTTGTCGATGATGTTGATGCCGCCCGCGCCCGCGCCGGGCAGCACGAAGCCCGCGAAGGGGTCGGCGAGCGTCGGGGCCGGCGGCGGGAAGCGCCCGCAAGCCGGGTCGAACAGGCACGGGTCCGGCGGCGGCGGGAAGAAGAGGAGGTTGCCGGCGCGCACTTCGATGGGCAGCGCGCGGCCGTCCAGGCCCTGTTCGAGCGAGATGAGTTCGAGCGTCACGCGGTCGTAGTAGATGCCGTAGCCGCCGCGGATGCTCGTCTCGCCGTGGTTCGGCGACCAGTTGAAGCCCACGCGCGGCGCGAAGTTGTTCTTGTCACGTCGGCGCTCGCCGTGAAGGAAAGGGCGGACGAGCGGGTTGATGTCGGCGTAGCCGTTCAGGTTCTTGACGTTCGTGTCCAGCTCGTAACGCAGGCCGAGGTTGAGCGTCAACGAGGACGAGACGCGCCAGTCGTCTTGCAGGTAGGCGGCGACGTAGGAATTGTTCGCCTCGGGGATGACGAGCGGGCGGCCGGGGAAGGCGCTGCGGAGCGTGACGGCGAAGAGGAGGTCGTTGTCGTCGAGGCGGCCGTCGCCGTTGCGGTCGAAGTCCGGAAAGTCCTGAACCAGCTCGACGCGCCCCTCGCGGAAGACGCCGAGGCGGAAGCCCGAGAGCACGCGCTGGAACTCGCCGCCCGCCGACAGTGTGTGGTTGCCGCGGACGGTCGTGTAGTTATCCGTGAACTGGTAGCGGCGCTGGTCCGTCTCCTGCGGCACGCGGAACGAGGCGCCGTCCTGTATGCTCGGGAAGGTGAGCTGCGGCGCGCGCGCGACGGGCTCGGTCACGTTCGAGAAGGTGCTGTAGCTGAAGGCGAACTCGTTGACGGCGACGGGCGAGAGGACGGCGCCGTACTTCGCCTGTAAAGAGTGCGAGCGGTTGCGGCCCGCCTGCCTCTGCGACGCCGAGCCGATGGCGCGGACGAGGGTGCTCGCCGCCACGGCCTCTTCGCGCTGCACCGAGTAGCGGAAGATGAGGGTGTCGTCGGCCGTCACGTTCCAGTCGAGGCGCGTCGTCGAAAGCAGGTCGTCTAAGGGCGCGTCGGCGAAGCCGCGGGCGATGGTGCGGCGCGCGGTGTCGCGCGTCCCGACCAGCACCGCCCCGTCCTGATTGCGGTATTCGAGCGAGCCGAAGAAGAAGGCCGCGTCGCGCCTGAGCGGGCCGCCGAAAGTGAAGGAGTACTGCTGGCGGTCGAACGGCGGGTCTTCGCCGACGGCGCGGTCCAAAGTCGCGGGCAGCCCCTGGAAGAGGCTCCCGCGGAAGTAGGCCGAGGCCGAGCCGTGAAACTCGTTCGTGCCGCTCTTGGTGACGACGTTGACGACCGACGAGCCGGAGCGGCCGAGCCGCGCGTCAAAGCGGTTCGTGGCAATCTGAAACTCGCGCACGGCGTCCTGCGAGATGTTCTGCACGGCGCCGCCCACCACGTCGTCGTTGGCGTCGGCGCCGTCGACCGTGACGCTGCCGCCGCGCCCGAACTGCCCGGCCGAAGAGACGACGACCGTGTTGGTCTTCGTCGGGTCGAAGTTAGGCGCGGGCGCGTTGCCGGGCGTCAGGAAGGCGAGTTCGAGGAAGTTGCGGCCGTTCAGAGGCAGGTTCTCTATCTCGCGCTGCTCGATGACGCGGTCCACCTTCGACGAGTTGTTGTCGATGAGCGGGACGTAGCCGACGAGTTCCGTGTGTTCCACGACCGCCCCGACTTCCAGACGCACGTCCAGCGTCGCGCTCTGGCCGACCTGTAGCGGCACGCCCTGCGGCGTCGCCCACGCGGCGAACCCGTTCGCCGAGACCCTCACCTCGTACTCGCCGGGCGCGAGCCCCGAGAAGGCGTACGCGCCCTCGTCGTTCGTCCGCGTCCTGCGCGCGACGCGCGTGGCCGCGTTCGTGGCCTGGACTTCGGCGCCGGGAATGGCCGCACCGTTCGGGTCCACGACGACGCCGCGCAAGGTCGCCGCGGCCGTCTGCCCCGCCGCGGCCGGCCACGACGCGAAAAAGAGAGACGCCGCGCAGACCGCGCACGCGGCGGCCGACCGCCAAATCATTTTCCACATGAGAGTTTGCCTGTTGACCGACGCGGGACGTTGGAAAGCGAAGGCGTATTACTACACAATCCGCCTAAATTTTCATGGGAGATTAGTTGGTGGCGCCCTTCAAACTTTAGTTTGACGCGCGGCCGCGTTAGGCAGGGCTCTCCGGCCGTTGTTAGACTCATTTGATAAATAAAGCCGGTCGACGAGCAAGGGAGGCTTATGAAGCTTTTTCGGAAAATCATTTTCTGGTGTCATCTTACGGCGGGCGTGTCGGCGGGCGTCGTCATCCTCTTGATGTCCGTGACGGGCGTGCTGCTGACCTACGAGCGGCAGATTATTCGCTGGGCCGACACGCGCGACTACAGCGTCGCGCGGCCCGCGGACGGCGCGCGCCGCCTGCCGGCCGAGACGCTGCTCGCAAAGGTGCGCGAGTCGCGGCCCGACGCGGCCGCCTCGACACTGACCCTTTACGCCAACCCGGACGAGCCCGCGTCGGTCGGACTCCCCGGCGGGCGCACGCTTTTCGTTGACCCTTACACGGGCCGCGTGTTCGGCGAAGGCTCGACGGGCGTTCGCGCCTTCTTCCGCGGCGTGACCGACTGGCACCGCTGGCTCGGCGCGGGCGGCGAGAGTCGCGCGGCCGGGCGGGCCGTGACGGGCGCGGCTAACCTGCTCTTCCTCTTCATCGTCGTGAGCGGCTTTTATCTCTGGTGGCCGCGCGAGCTGACGCGCAAGCATTTCAGGCAGGTCGCGTGGTTCAGGCGCGGCATCTCGGGCAGGGCGCGCGATTTCAACTGGCACAACACGGTCGGATTCTGGATGCTCGTGCCGCTCTTCGTCGTCGTCCTCTCGGCGGTCGTCATCTCTTACACCTGGGCGAGCAACCTCGTCTACCGCGTGGCGGGTGAGGCGCCCCCCGCGCAGCCGCAGCGCGGCGGCCCGCAGGGCGCGGGCACGCAGCGCCCCGACGCGGCGCCCGCGCTCGAAGGCCTGGAGCGGCTCTGGGAGAGAGCCGAGCGGCAGGAGGCCGACTGGCGGAGTATCAGCATGCGCGTGCCCGACTCCGCCGCCGCGCCCGTCGTCTTCAACATCGACCGGGGCGACGGCGGGCAGCCGCAGAAGCGCGGACAACTCACGCTCGACAGGGCGACGGCCGAGGTGGTCCGCTGGGAGCCTTACGCCAGCTACAGCGCGGGCCGTCGCATGCGCTCGTGGCTGCGTTTCGCGCACACGGGCGAGGTCTACGGCCTCGCGGGGCAGACCCTCGCGGGGCTGGCTTCGGCGGGCGGCGCGCTGCTCGTCTACACAGGGCTGGCGCTCGCCTTCCGGCGCCTGCGCGGCTGGCGCGCGAAACGCTCCGCGCGCGTGAGCGAGGTGCATGATGTCTGACATCGGTCTCACGCACATCGCGCTGCCCGTGTCGGACGTGGACGAGAGCGTGCGTTTCTACGAGAAGTACGCGCGCATGTCGGTCGTCCACCGGCGCGGGGGTTCTGATGGGGAGGGCGAAGTCGTCTGGGTCAGCGACCGGACGCGCCCCTTCGTCGTCGTGCTCATCGGCGTCGGGAAGGTCGAGCACCCTCTGCGGCCGTGGGCGCACCTGGGCGTCGGCTGCGAGAGCCGAGGGGAGGTTGACCGCCTCTGCGCCGAGGCGAGTGCGGAGGGGAGGCTTTTGCAGGGGCCGACGGATTCGGGCTACCCCGTCGGCTACTGGGCGCTCTTGAGCGACCCGGACGGGCACACGCTTGAGCTGTCCTACGGGCAGGAAGTCGGGCTCGCGGTGGAGCGTTCCGCCGCGAGCCCGACGCCCGTTTAGATTGTGAAAGTGCCCCGGCTCACTCGCTCCGCAGAGCGATCATCGGGTCGACTTTGGCCGCGCGCCGCGCCGGCAGGTAAGAGGCCAGAAGGCCGACGAAGACGAGCACGGCCGGCACGACGAAAAAGGTCAAAAAGTCCGTCGCCGTGACGCCGTACAGCAGGCTCGCCATCAGCCGCGTCAGCAGGTAGGCGGCCACGAGGCCCGCCCCCACGCCTATCAACGTCAGCACAAGGCCCTGCCCCATCACCAGCCGCAGCACGTCGCGCCCCTGCGCGCCGAGCGCCATGCGGATGCCAAGCTCGCGCCTGCGCAGCGCGACCGTGTAGTTCATCACGCCGTAGACGCCGACGGCCGCCAGCACCAGCGCGAGCGCCGCGAACGTGATGAGCAGCGTCATGTGGAACTGGCGCCCCGACAGCGACTCCGTCAACACCTGCTCCATCGTCCTGACGTTCGTCACCGCCTGCTCGCGGTCGACGGAGTAGATGGCCTTCGACATCGCGGGGACGAAGTTCTGCGCGTCCGTTGCCGTGCGCGCCACGAACGTCATCCACGGTCGCGGCGTCTGCCTGTAAGGCAGGTACATCGTCGCCGCGGGCGCCGTCTCCTGCACGTTCGACTTCACGTCGCCGACCACGCCGACCACCTCGCGCGGCCCCTTGTCGAGATGGAAAGAGGCCGTCAGCCGCTTGCCGATGGGGTCTTCGCCGGGCCAGAGCTGCCGCGCCATCGCCTCGCTGATGATGACGACCTGCACGCCGTTTTCGCGGTCCTGCTCGCCGAAGAAGCGGCCCGCGCGCAGCGGGACGCCCATCGCCTTGAAGTAGTCGG
>Ga0182001_10000226_pt1 | contig 12695 bp, 10 predicted proteins | sample BulsoiFelSFmetaG_FD_120485 | JGI IMG/M metagenome (GOLD analysis project Ga0182001, IMG submission 120485) | Bulk soil microbial communities from Mexico - San Felipe (SF) metaG | ecosystem: Environmental > Terrestrial > Soil > Agricultural land | place: Mexico: San Luis Potosi | collected... | reverse complement strand
CCGCAGCCGAGGAAGGGCGCGCCGGCCGAGAGCATCACGCCCGAGGAGGTAATGATGCTGTCGCTGACGGTGATGCCGGCGCTCATCAGCCGCGAGTCGGAGAGCAGCACGCCGCTGCCCTCGACCGTGGCGTCCGAGAGCAGCACGCCGAGCCCGTAGACCGACTGGTACTTCGTAATCAGGTTGACGCCGGTCGCGAACGACTGGTCCATGATGACGCCGCCGCCCCAGTTGAAGGTCCAGCCGGCGACGGAAGACTGCGGGGCCGGGGGCGCGGCGCTGGTCAGCAGCGGCGTGCCCAAGGGGGTCGGGGTCGGGAGGTCCTGCCGGACGAGACGCGCGAGGCGCATCGCGCCTTCGAGGTTGAGCTGCCCGGCGCCCTGCTCGAACTGGTTGTAGCCGGCGAGCGGCTGCGCCGTGTACATGAGAATCATCTTCACCATGTTCGGCGTCAGGCGCGGGTTCGCTTGCAGCAGGAGGGCCGCGGCGCCGGCCACCGCGGGCGTCGCCATCGAGGAGCCGGACAGGTACATCTGCTCGCGCGAGATGTTGCCGCTGACGTTGGCGTCGAGCAGCGGGTTCTGCGACACGAGGGCGTTGCCCGGCGCCTGCGGGTCGATGAGCTTGTTGCCGGGGGCGACGAGGTCAGGCTTGACGAGGTTGTCGTAGTGGCGCTGGCCGTAAGCGTCCACGTAGTGGCCGCGGGTCGGCCCGCGCGAGCTGTAGGTGGCGACGCCGTCGTCGTTGCGCCAGTCGGTGCCGAAGGTGTTCGACGCGCCGACCGTGATGACCGAAGGCTCGATGCCCGGCGAGTGGATGAGCCCGTAGAGCTTGCGGCCCGCCGAGTCTTTGCCCTGGTTGCCGGCCGCGGCGACCACCACTATCCCTGCGTCCGCGAGCTTGCGCGCGGCCTTGCACAGCGGGTCGTTGCGGTACGAGTCGACGGCCTCGGTGCCGAGGCTCATGTTGACGACCTTGATGTTGTGTGCGGCGCGGTTAGCCAGCACCCAGTCGATGGCCGAGAGCAGGTCGGAGAGCCTGCCCGTCCCCTGCGAGTTCAGGACGCGCAGGTTGATGAGGTCGGCCCGCGAGGCGACGCCGCGGTAGGAGCCGTTCGAGACGGCCTCGCCGCCGGCCGCGACGCCCGCGACGTGCGTGCCGTGCCCGTAGGGGTCGCCGGCCGTGTTGCCCTCGCCCGTGAAATCGACGCTCGCCCTGACGCGCGAGCCGCCCGTCACGGGGTCGGCGAAGGAGATGTGGGCCGAGTAGATTCCGGAGTCGAGGACGGCGATGCCGACGCCGCGGCCGTCGTAAGCGGTCGTGCCGCCCATCGCGCGGGCCGCGTCGGCGCCGGTCGTCGCCGAGAGGTGGCCGGTCTTTTTGGCCTGCCGGTTGAGCGAGACGTAGCGCACGTCGGCGCGCGCCGCCAGCTCGTCGAGCCGGCTGACGGAGGTCGCGCCGTAGACCATCGTCATGTGCGTGTACTTGACGGGCGAGAGGCCGCCGGCGCTCGACAGCTCGGTCATCAGCGACTTGGTCGGGGCGGCCGGCGTCTCGACGATGACCTGCACGGTCGAGTTGGAGGCCGGGTTCTGGTTGAAGAGCCGGTCGAGGTCGGCCGACAACTTCGGGTTGTCGCCCGCCGCCTGGGCCGCGGCCGGGGCCGCCGCGAGGGCCGCGAAGACGGCCACCAGCGCGCATGAGGCGAGCGTGGCTTTTAACCGTTTGGGGCTAAGCTTCTTCATCGTCTTCGTCCTTTACTTCATGTAGGGCGTGCCGGCGTCGCCGTTGACGAGCACGCTCAGCGACTGCGTGGTCGCGTCGCTCAGGAGGATGCCGTCCGACAGGAGGATGCCGTCCGACAGGAGGATGCCGTCAGAAAGAAGGATGCCGTCGCTCAGGAGGATGCCGTCGGAGAGGAGGATGCCCGACGGGATGTACTTCGTCTCGTCGCCCCACGGCGTGCCGTCCGAGAGCAGGATGCCGTCGGCGAGCAGGAGGCCGCTCGACATCAGCGAGGTGTTGACGGCCTGCGAGTCGTAAGTCTCCGCCACGCCGTCGCCGAGCAGGTGGCCGCGGGCGTAGACGGCCTGGTACTTCGTCATCAGGGCCGCGCCGGTGACGAAGCCGTGCTTGACCGTCATGCCCTGCGCCCAGAAGAAGGGCGAGCCGGCGATGGTCGATTGCGTCTGCGGGGCGGCGGTCGACAGCAGCGGGTCGCCGACCTTCGTGCGGGTGCCGATGTCGCCGCGCACGCGCTGCGCGAGGCGGACGGCGCCCTCGACGTTCAACTGGCCCGCGCCCTGCTCCAGCATGTTGAAGCCGGCGAGCGGCTGCGCCGTGTACATGAGAATCATCTTCACCATGTTCGGCGTCAGGTTCGGGTTGACCTGAAGCATGAGCGCCGCCGCGCCGGCCACGACCGGCGCCGAGACGGAGGTGCCGCTCATGTACATCAGCCGGCGGGTGTTGGAGTTGAGGCCGCCGTCGTTGGGGTCGACGTGCAGCTCGGAGAATTTCGAGACGAGGAAGTTGCCGAGCGCCTCGGCGTAGATGAGCTTGTTGCCGGGGGCGACGAGGTCCGGCTTGACGAGGTTGTCGTAGTGGCGCGTGCCGTCGGCGTCCGTCCGGAAGCCGCGCGTCGGCCCGCGCGAGCTGAAGGAGGTGACCGAGTCGTCGCCGCGGTCGTCGGTGCCGAAGGTGTTCGACGCGCCGACCGTGATGGCCGAGGGCTCGATGCCCGGCGAGTGGATCAGGCCGTAGCTCTTCGCGCTGTTCGCGCCGTACTTGTTGCTCGCCGTCCGGCCGTCGTTGCCGGCCGCGGCGACGACCACGAAGCCCGCGTCGACCATCCGGCGGACGGCCTTGCAGAGCGGGTCGATGGTGTAAGAATCGACGGCCGGGGCGCCGAGGCTCAGGTTGACGACCTTGACGTTGTACTTGTTGCCGCTCGTCACCACCCAGTCGAGGGCGGCCAGCACCCAGGAGACGCGCCCCTGGCCTTCCTTGTTCAGGACGCGCAGGTTAACGAGCTTGGCGTTCGGGGCGATGCCCGTGTAGGAGCCGCTCGGGCCCGAGAGTTTGTCGTTGCCGGCGGCAGTCGAGGCGACGTGCGAGCCGTGGCCGTAGAAGTCGTGGGTCGTGCCTTCGCCCGTGAAATCCTTGACGAAGACGGTGCGCGAGCCGCCGCCAGAGTCCCGCAGGGCGACGTGGTCGGCGTAGATGCCGGAGTCGAGCACGGCGATGCCGACGCCCGTGCCGTCAACGCTCGCGGAGCCGTTGCCCTTCAGGGCGGGGAGCGTGCGGACCGCTTCGGCGCCGGTCGTGACGGTCATGTGGCCGGTCGAGGCCGTCTCGCGGTCGCGCGTGACCGACTCGACCTCTTCAAACGAGGCCAGCTCTTCGACGACCTCCGCGGGCAGCTCGACGGCCATCGCGTCGAGCTTGGCGAAGTGGCCGCGGACGCGGACGCCGTTGCGCTGCAGGAGGGCGTTGAGCCGGCCGGTCGGGGGCGCCGAGAGTTGGAGAATAGTGCTGACGGGCGCGCCCGGCGCGGCGCTCATGTGCGAGCGCAGCTCGGGCGAAACCTTGTCGGCCCGGCCGTGCGCGGCCGCGCGCGCCGCGGCCTCGCCGGCCGGCAGGGCCGGCAGCAGCGCGGCGAACAGCGCGGCGACCAAGACAGTCTTAACGAGGGGGTAACGTTTCCGGGGGTTCATGACTCTCCTTCGAGCGTTGTTTAGTTTCGGGTTCGTCCGGGTCGGCCGAAGCGGTAGGTGGAATCGTTGGCCGGCCCTTGACGACAAATCGCTGAGGAGGTTTGAAAGGCGTTTCCTTCAGCGTCTCTTCGGGAACTCCCACTGCCGTATCCGCTCCAGACAGCGCGGACCTTAGGCTGGTAAGTGCTTGCCATCTCTCGCTTTCGCGGGGAGTAGGCTCTTGTCGGTGACGTTTACTTAAAAGAACGCGTGCCGCAGTAAGGCCGGCGCTAACACCGTTGGCAGCTTGCGTGCCAGCCTTTTTCGGCCGAGAAACGGGCAAAATCGCTTGACGCAGGCCGGCGAGCCGTCAAATTGGCCGTATTCGGTCGTTCAACCTGACCGGAAGGCTTAAACTGACCGGCTATGATGCGAATGCAAACATGTTGAAAGTCGGTTGAAGGGTATCGGTACGCCGCGCGGGGCGCCGGCGCCTGTGGAAAACTCGGGCTGGCAGGGTAGGCGAGAAGCTAAATTAAGAAATGACGGAAGTTAGCTTTGGCGGCGGGATGGGAATGAAGCGTTGGCACGGCCGTTGCCCCTTAGTCTGGCGTGCCCGGATTAAGGTGGGATAAAACGTGGAGCTAAAACAAAAGGAGGCGTGAGGATGCTCTGGACGATTCTGGTGATCTTGCTGGTTCTTTGGCTGCTCGGTCTGATCGGCGGCGTGGGCGGTGGTCTGATTCACTTGCTGCTCGTCATCGCGGCCGTGGTCCTCGTCATCAACCTGCTAACGGGTCGTCGGCCGGTGGTCTAAGGCCGACCCTTTAAACAACTTTCGTGGGCGTGTGCGAGAAGTGTCGGACGTTTCGGCGTCCGGCTGTCAGAGGGCCGCAGGAGCCCGACCAGAGTACGCCCACGGCGACGGCGCCACTTCGGCCGAAGTGGCGCCGTCGTATTTTGTTCTCTATCCGTTAGTCAGGTGAATCGGCGCGCTCTTCCTGAGCGGGTCGCGCAGCATCAGCCACGCCGAGGGCAGCGCGACGAGCGCAATCCCTGCGGCCGTCAGAGAGTCGAAAGGGCGCCGCCAGACGGCGAGGTCGTAGGCGAGCGCGAAGACGATTTGCATCAGCCCGACGACCGAAACCTTCGCGGGGTGCCCGAGCGCGAAAGCCTTCGTCATCCCCAACTGCCCGAGCGTGCCCATCGTCCCGACCCCCGCCAGCAGCAAAAGCGTCTGCGTATCACTAAGAGTTCCATAATTTACGGCGCCGCCCGAGTAGAGCAGGAAGAGGAGCGTGGCCGCCGTCGAGACGACGGAGAAGTGCGTGACGACGGCGCGCGCGTCCACGCCGCCAAGCCTATTCAGGCCCAGCATCGCGACGGCCGTGCAGAGCGCGTTCGCCAGCGCCGCCAACCCCGCCAGCCTGTCGCCCGGCAAGTCCGGCCTCTGTATCAGGACGACGCCCAGCAGACCGGCCGCGACCGCGCCCCACACGGCACGCGCCGGCCGCTGTCCGAGCACCGGCCACGCCAGCAGCGTCACCCAGAAGGGAACGGTGTTCGAGAGCGTCAAGGCGGTCGAAATCGGCTGGTGCGTCAGCGAGTAGAAGGCGCACAGCACGCCGAGGCTGCCGACGACGCTCCGCACCCAGAGCACGCCCGGCCGCAGGAAGACGAGCCGCACGCCGAGCGAGGCGGCCAGAGACGCCGAGAGGACGGCGGCAACCAAAGTCCGCGCCACGGCCACCAACTGCCAGTCGGTGCGCGCGCCGGCCGCGTGGCTGAGCGCGCCCATCGTCGCGAAGGCCAGAGAGCCCGAGAGCATGTAGAGGTAGGCGTCCGCTGCGCGCTCTTCGACCGCGCGGACGGGCCTGTCGGCTGTGTCGCTCATCGTTTCGTCCCGAAAGCCTAGCACGGCGGGACGGCGCGGGTCAGCCCGAAGCGACTCGGGGAGAAACGGCTCGCCGCCCGCGCCGCTTTACTGTATCCTACGCCCCGCCTTTAAAAGCCCGGCCCGGCCGGACTCGCCGACGCACAAACTCCTGAGCCGACGCACAAACTCCCGAGAGGTGAACCCTTGAAGACCTTTAAGTCCCGCCTCGCGGCCGCGACGCTGGCCGTGCTCTGCCTCGCCGTAACAACGTCCGCAGACATCCGTCTCCCCGACCAGCCCAACGGCGGCGGCAACCGCCGCGTGCAGAGGCCCGCCTCCTCGCGCACTTTCAACATGAGCATCCGTTCGAGCGACACGCAGGCGGAGGCGCGGCTCGTGATACCGGCCGAGGCCGTCAGGCAACTGCGCGCGGAGTTGGAAGGCGAGGCGCCCTCGTTCGCCGCGTCGCTCGGGCTCGGGGGCCTGCCGCCCGCGCACACGGCCGCGGCCGGCCTGCTGCTCTCTCTGGCGCTCGTGACGGGCGGCCTCTGGCTTGCGCGCGCGGGCCGTAGCGCACGCGCGCGGAGGGTGGCGGCCGTCGTCGGCGTGTGCGCCCTCTGCGCGCTCTCGGCGGGCGCGGCGGCAACCCTGACGCTGGCGAACATCGCGCCGCCCTCGCTCCCGCTCGACGCCGGCACGCTCCCGCGAGCGGTGGGCGTTGAGCCGCTGTCGGGCACCGTCAGGGTCGTGCTCTCGAAGGAGGGCTCGGGCGGCGACATCATGCTGGTCGTCCCGAAGGCGAAGACGGAAGCGAGGTGAGATGCAAAGGCTCTTAGACGTTGGGCGCTTCGAGACCGCGGGCAGTCGGGCGCGCGGGCGCGCGAGCACGGACGGTCAAGTCGGTGTGCGGGCGGGCGCGCGAGGCTTCGCGTGGCCGTTCGCGCTGGCGGCGCTCGCACTGATGTGCTCGTCGGCCTTGCTGGTCGGGCTGATGCCTTTGCAGCTCTCGGTCCTGACCGTCTTCCTCTTCGCGGGGCCTCACAACTGGGTCGAGTTCCGCTACTTCGTCTCGCGGATGCCCGTGCGCTGGGGGCGCTCGCGGGCGTTCTTCCGCGTCGCGCTGTTGGGGGCTCCGCTGTTGACGGTCGCGTATGCCGTCTGGCCGCATGCGGCGCGCGCGGGCGGGTGGGGCGCGGCCGGGTGGCTGACAGCGTCGGCCCTCTGGAACACTCTCTTCGTCGGCTGGGTGGTCGCGCTCGTGCTGCTGCGCGCGAGGGAGACACGGGGGCGCGACTGGTCATGGGCTTTGCCGGCCGGGCTCGGGCTCGCGGCGTTGGCGTGGCTCTACCCGCGATGGTGGGGCCTCGCGCTCGTCTACCTGCACCCGCTGCTGGCGCTCTGGTTCCTCGACCGGCAGTTGCGCAAGAGCCGCCCCGCGTGGCTCGGGACTTACCGCGCCTGTTTGTGCCTGCTGCCTCTGCTCGTCGCGGCCGTCTGGTGGCTGGCGGCGGGCGGGCCGGAGGTCGGCTCGGGGGGCGCGCTCGCGGCACGCGTCGCGGAGCACGCGGGGGCGGAAGTCTTGCGGGGCGTGCCGGACCGTCTGCTCGTCGCGACGCACGTCTACCTTGAGACGATTCATTACGGCGTGTGGCTTCTGGCGATACCTCTCGTCGGGTTGAAGACGGCGCCCTGGCGTCTCGGGAGGATACCGCTCGTGAGCCACCCGCGGGGCTGGCCGCGCGCGACGGCGCTGGTGCTCGCGTGCGGGGCGCTTCTGGTGCTCGCGCTGTGGGCCTGCTTCTCGGTCGATTACCTGACGACGCGCGACGTGTACTTCACGGCGGCGATGCTGCACGTCCTCGCCGAAGTGCCTTTCCTCCTGCGCCTTCTCTGAACGCGGACTCGACGGGGCTGAACGGGGCTGAACAGGGATGGACACCGAAAGGCTCTGGCTCTTCCTCCCGCTCGGCTACCTTCTGACGGTCGCCGTCGAGACGCCGGTGCTGCTCCTCGGCCTCTCGCCGCGCCACACGCCCGCGCGCCGCCTCGCCGCCGGCCTCTGGCTGACTGCCTGCACCTACCCGGTCGTCGTCCTCGTCCTGCCCGTCCTGCTCGAAGGCGCCCCGCGCGCCGCCTACCTCCTCGCGGCCGAAACGTTCGCGCCCGCCGCCGAGTGCCTGCTCTTCCTCGCCGCCTTCCACTCACGCGACCGCACGACGCGCTCCCCCACCCGCAGGGACTTCGCCGCCATCATCGCCGCCAACCTCGCCTCCTTCGCCTTCGGCGAACTCCTCTTCACCCTCCGATGACCTCCGCCGCCCCCAAAACAAAACAGCCGCCCGAAAGCGGCTGTCTTCACTAATGGAGCAGAGGGGGATCGAACCCCTGACCTCCGCATTGCGAACGCGGCGCTCTGCCAAACTGAGCTACTGCCCCATGCGCGAGGTGAGATGTTAGGGAGTCGGGCGGGGTTGTGTCAAGCGGCGGGGGCTTTAGGGGGAGAGGCGGCGGGCGGCGGCGTCGATGGCTTGGGGGAGGCGTTCGGCGCGGGGGCCGCCGCCTTGTGCGAGGTCTGGGCGGCCGCCGCCGCGGCCTTCGAGGGCGAGGCAGGCTTCGCGCATGAGGGCGTTCATGTCGCCGGGGGCGTCTGCCGAGCGCGCGAAGACGAGGCGGGCGCCCGCTTCGTCGCGCGAGCCGAGGAGGGCCACGACGCCGGGGCCGGCGGCGAGCGCCGCGGCGAGGCGGCGGAGCGATTCGGCGTCGCGGCCGTCGAAGACGCGGGCGACGATTCTCGTCGTGCCGTGCGCGGCGGCTCTCGCCGCGTCGGGCTCTATGATTCTCGTCGTGCCGTGCGCGGCGACGCTCGCAGTGCCGTGCGAGTCGCTTTCGTCTGCTTCGAGGAGGTCGCGGGCTTCGGCGCGGGCCGCGAGTTCTTCGAGCGAGCGGGCGCGGCGGAGCAGTTGTTTGTGCTCTTCCTGGAGGCGCGCGATTGATTCGGGCGCCTCGTCGCGGGCGACGCTGAAGAGGGCGGCGGCGGCGCGCGCGGTGCGGTTGGCGCGGCGGTAGTCTGCGAGCGCACGCACGCCCGCGACGAAGGTGACGCGGACGAGCCCTTTGGCGCGCTCCCAGTGGCGCGCGGCGAGCAGGCCGACCTCGCCGGTGCGTCGGGCGTGGGTGCCACCGCAGGGGCTGAAGTCGAAGCCCTCGATCTCGATGACGCGCAGCTCGCCCTCGCGCGACGAGTCCTTGCGCAGCGGGAGGCGCGCGGCGTCTTCGGCCGTCAGGCGGTGGACGCGGACGGGGCGGTCCTGCCAGATAATCTCGTCGGCGCGCTCGACGGCCCGCTCGACGCGCTCGTCCGAAGGGTCCGAAAGCTCTACGTCGACCTCCGAGGCGTCGGCCATCATGCGGAAGCCGCGGGTCTGCGCGCCGAACAGCTCGACGAAAGCCTGCGAGAGGATGTGCTGCCCCGTGTGCTGCTGCATGTGGTCGAGGCGGCGCGGCCAATCGACGCGCCCGCGCACCGCAGACCCTTCGGCGGGCGCCTCGCCCTCTAAGACGTGGAGCACGCCCTCTTCTTCACGGTCGATGCACTCGACGACGCGCGCGGCGCCGAGCGCGCCTGTGTCGGAAGGCTGGCCGCCGCCCGTCGGGTAGAAGGCCGTGCGGTCGAGCGTGACGGCCGGGCGCCCGTCCTCGGCGCGCGTCAAGGCCACGACGCGCGCGTCGAACTCGGTCAGGTGCGAGTCGTCGTAGTAAAGCCGCTCAGTCATAAGAAGGCAGTAGGCAGTAGACAGTAGACAGTTGCCAGTAGGCAGTAGCCGGTAGAAAAACAGTCTCCACTTTAACGGTCGGCGCGCGGCGTCGGCGCGCGTAACGCGTGAGCGCCTGGAGGCTCCTGACTAACGACTACTGTCTACTGCTTTTGTCATTTGCGCGTCAAGCGGCGCTTTTGACAGCGGGCGCGGGGTGTGCGGATAATCGCGCACCCTTGCAGGTTTGGAGTCGTTAAGGATGAAGAGTCGCGACACGTCCGCACGCAGGCGCGTGCCGGTTCTGCTGTTTCTGCTCGCGCTGGCTTCGTGCGCCGCCCCGTGCGGGGCGCAGGAGGCGGCGCGGGCGACCCCGTACCGCGTCGGCTACGTGCTGTCGATGCCGCGGCCCGAGTCGCACCTGTTCGAGGTGCGCGTGGACGTTGAAGGCTTGCGCGGCGCCGGGCACGTCGATTTCCAGATGCCGCGTTGGTCACCCGGCCGCTACGCCGTCTACGACTTCGCCAAGAACGTGCAGGAGGCGAAGTTCGCCCCCCCTTGCGGCCCCCCGGTGGACTGCGGGCTGGGGCGGGTGCTGTACGGCGCCGACCGGCTGGATACGCAGACGTGGCGCGTGAAGACGGAGAAGCATTGGCGCAGCGTCACATTCTTCTACAAGGTCTACGCCGACGACCTCTCGGGCACCTTCTCGCAGCTCGACGAGAGGCACGCCAGCTTCAACGGCGGGTCGGTCTTCGCCTACGTCGCCGGCCACAAGCAGGACGCGGTGACGCTGCGCGTCGAGGCGCCGCCGGGCTGGAAGGTCTTCAACGGCTACACGACGCGCGAGGGGCAGACCGAGTTCAGCTTCCCGAACTACGACACGATGATTGACGCTCCGACCGAGGTCGGGCGCGGCTTCACGGTCGAGACGTTCGAGGTCGCGGGCAGGCCGCACCGCGTCCTCGTCCACTCGTTCGGCGAGGAGGGCGGGAGGCGTGCCGAGCTGGTCCGGCAGATAGAAAAGGTCGTGCGCGCGCAGGTCGCACTGATGGGCGAGCCCGACTACGAGCAGTACACCTTCCTCTTCCACTTCGACCCGACGGCGCGGCGCGGCGACGGGATGGAGCACCTGAACTCGACGCAGATAGTCGAGACCGGCCCGCTCTCCGAAAACAGCGTCTTCAACGACGCGCTCGGCACGGCCTCGCACGAGTTCTTCCACGTCTGGAACGTCAAGCGGCTGCGCCCCCAGGGGCTCGGCCCGTGGGACTTCACGCGGCCGGTCGAGACGCGCGGCCTCTGGATAGCGGAAGGGTTTACGAACTACTACGGCAAGCTCGCGCTGCGGCGCGCGGGGCTGTGGGACGACGCGCGCCTGCTCGCGAGCTACGGGATGACGGTCACGGGCGTCGAGAACGCGCCGGGCAGCAGGCTGATGAGCGCCGTCGAGTCCTCTTTGCTCGCGCCCTTCCTCGACCGCTCGACGCACGAGCAGCGCACCAACCTGCCGAACGTCTCCGTCAGCTACTACCCGAAGGGCGAGACGCTGGCGCTCGCGCTCGACCTGCTCATCCGCGGGCGCACGCGCGGGCGCGCCTCGCTCGACGACGTGATGCGCCGCGCCTACGACGAGTTTTACCTGAAGAGCCCGAACGACTCTTACTACCTGAAGGGGCGCGCCTACGCGGTCGAGGAGTTCGAGCGGCTGGCCTCGCAGACGGCGGGCATCGACCTCTCGGACTTCTTCGCGCGCCACGCGCACGGCGTCGAGCAGCCGCCCTACGAAGAGGCGCTCGCGGGCGTCGGCCTGCGGCTCTTGCGCCCGAGCGGCGCCGGCGCCTTTCGCATCGAGAAGGACGACAGGGCCACGCCCGAAGCGCGCGCCCTGCGCGACGCGTGGCTGACGGGGAAGAAGTAGCCGCCCGTCCGCCTTCCTTCGGAACCTTCGACCCGACCGGGTGTCTAAGCTCGCACGGCTGGCACCGGAGAAGGAAGGTTTCAAAGGATGCGCGGAACAATCAGGAAGCTCTTCGTGGCGTGCGTGGTCCTGGTGCTGCTCTCGCTCGGCAGTTGGTACGCCGCCTCGCGGCAGGAGCCGGGACCGCAAGTCAAGGAAGCCAACGCGTTGGCGGAACAGTTCGCGGGCGAGCCGGGCGACGGCTGGAGGCTGGCCGGGGTCGGCCTGCTGCTCGTCGCGGTCGCGGTCGCCGGCGCGGGCGGCATGCTCTGGTGGCGCGAGCGGGAGGCGGAGGGCGCGGGGCATTGAAGTAAGGGCCGCCGCGCCTCGCGGGGTCAGGGAAAAACCCGCCTCAGTCGTGCGGCAGGCCGGCCCAGAGGATTTTCACCGCCCCGCCTTCGCTCAGCAGCAGCAGGTCGTAGCCGAGGGGCGAGAGGGCGTGCAAAAGGCGCGTGCCCTTCGGGTAGCCGGCGCGCGAGGCGTCCGCCAGCAGACCGACCTCGGCCCGCTCGGACGCCTCCCTCATCGGCTCAAGGTTCTTCGAGAGGCGCGAGGCCCCGGCCGCCAGCATCTCTTCGAGCCGCGGGCGCACGAGCCGCGCGGCCTGTTCGAGCGTCGCCGTCGCCTCGCGCAAGTCCCCCGGCGTTTTTATCACGACGCCGTCGCCCTTGCGCAGAAGGAAGTTGGAGAGCAGGCGGCTGCGTTCGAGCAGCCGGACGGCCTCGGGCGGGAAGACGGCGAGGATGCCCCTGTCGCCCCTCTTGTCGGGGCCGGCCAGGTCGGCCAAGCTCCGGCGCGCGAGTACCGAGAGGTATGTGTAGTGCAGGATGTTGGCGGCGGCGACGTAGAGGCGCGGCCAGTGTTCGTCGTCGCGGCGGGCGGCGAGCGCGGCATCGAATTCGAGCGAAGGCACGCCGCGCAGCATGAAGGTCTTCGCCCCCTCGCGCTTCAACGACGACGCCTCGGACGCGAGGTGGCGCGCCATGAAGTCGGCCGCGAACATCTCACGCACGACGGGGCCGAAGTCGCGCGTCGCCGTCAGCCGCTCGGCGAAGGCCGCGGCCGCCTCGCGCGCGAGCCTCTGCTCCTCACGCGTCGGACCCTCCTCGACATTCTGCGCCCTCGCCGCGGCGAGCGCCGTCGACGCCAGCACGAACGTCAGCGCGACGCGAGACAGCATTCCTCTCATACGACCTCCGGAAGCTAAGCGTTAAGGGACGACGACCTCGACGCCCTCGGGCACGACCTCGAACGTCATCGGCAGGCTTCCTATCAGCTCGCCATCGGCCTGCACGTCGGCCTCGCCCTCGGCGCGGATGCGCGAGGCCGTGCGGTAGCAGACGCCGCGCGTGCCGACGGGCGCGCCGCCGCGCACGGCCCTCGTCAAAAGATACAGGTAGCGAAGGCGGCTG
>Ga0182001_10000224_pt1 | contig 12707 bp, 11 predicted proteins | sample BulsoiFelSFmetaG_FD_120485 | JGI IMG/M metagenome (GOLD analysis project Ga0182001, IMG submission 120485) | Bulk soil microbial communities from Mexico - San Felipe (SF) metaG | ecosystem: Environmental > Terrestrial > Soil > Agricultural land | place: Mexico: San Luis Potosi | collected... | reverse complement strand
TGCCGAATGGACGATAGATGAGATCGTGGTTAAGTTCATGCAGTTCGGCGGAGCGTCTCAGTTCGGTCGGCCCCATCGCGCCCCCGGCTCACCGACGGAGAAAGCTCATTACTGGGGGCCGAATAACAACGGCGTCATTCAGCAGTTCATCGAAGGGCAGAGCGGAGAAGGCGCGTTCACCATGATACGCGGGAGCACGCAGGTCTGGCTGCTGAGGTATGGATTCTACCAGTACTACATGAATGGAAACGGGCCGTACGCTTTCGGCTGGCCTCTCTCGGATGAGTACGTTGACGTTGATGGGGCTACCTACCAGCGATTCGAAAAAGGCAGGCTGCGCTGGAAGAACGGGGAGGGCACAACTTGGCTGCCGAACCCAAGTTGGACTGGCGCAGCCTGGAGCAGCCTGGGGCGTCCCTCAAATGCCACCTTAACCTCACACCCCGGCGTTGGGATGAACTCCGATGGACGATTGGAGGTCTTCGCGCGTGGCAATGACAGCCGGCTCTATCACTGTTGGCAGACCGCGCCCGAAGGGCCGTGGAGCGGCTGGGACCAACTCGAAGGCAGCATCACGGGCCAGCCGACCATTCGAGCCTTCGCCGACGGGAAACTGGGAAGCTTCTTTATGGGGCCTAATAACGATCTCTATTACGTGCGGCAAAACGCGGGTCAGCCGGGCTGGAGCAGCGTCTTCAATCTGGGCAAGAAAATACAGGGGATGCCCGCGCTACAGGTCAATCTTGATGGGCGGCTGGAGATTTTCGTTCAGGACGTGAATAACCAACTGTGGCATAGCTGGCAAGTTGCCCCAGACTCCGCCAGTTGGGGGCCGTGGAAGCTCATCAACTTCAGTGTGCCGGGCCTGCAAGTAGCAAGTACACCTGCGGCGGCTCGAAATCAGGATGGGCGCTTAGAAGTCTTTGTGCGCGGAACAGATGGACAGCTCTGGCATGCATGGCAGCCCAAACCCAACAGCGTGGCGGATACTGATACCGGCCAGATAGTCTTAGTGCCGGTCGGTAGCGCTGCCATAATGGGTAACCCGGCGACGGCCAATGTAGGCGGGAATATAGAAGTCTTCTGGGTCGGACAGAACAACGCGCTCTGGCACACCTTCCAGACTGCGCCGAACAGCGGCTGGAACGATTCTGCTGTTTCCCTCGGCGGCAGCGTGCAGAACCGGCCCGGCCTCGGTCGCGCGCTTGACGGGCGACTAGAGGTGTTCGTGCGCGGACTCGATAATCGTTTGTACCAGAGCACACAGCGGGTACTGGCAACCGGTAGCTGGAGCCCCCTGACCTCCCTCGGCGGTAGTTGTATGAGCGGACCTGTCGCCGCGACCAATCAGAATGGGCGCATGGAGGCATTTGTTATAGATAATAATGGCGGAGTTTCGCGCATCACTCAAACTTAAGCCTCAAGTCTGTGCTTCAAACGCAGAGCATAAGCTCTTCTACCGTTAGTAGTCGATATGGTTCCGTTGCAAATATTAGTTGGAGACGCAAAAGGCTTCGAGGTGCCCATCGCGTCACTTCTATCCAACCTCTTCACCTGACCCTTACGCATCATGTTCATTGCCTCAACCCCTTGTATTGTCCGCTCGGCTGTGTCGAACGAGCGATAACCAAAACATGCTCGCACTCGTTTCTTAATGAACCTGTGATCCTGTTCGATGATATTATTAAGGTACTTTACTCGCCGGAGCTTACAGTCATGTGGCAGCACTTTCTCCCTTTGTGAAGTAGTAAATGCTTCAGGGTAAGCGGCATTTTTACCTACAGAAATCGTGAATGGCAACCGCCTATGGTCTGCCCTCATCATCTTCTTAAAGAAGCGTTTTGCTGCGGAAACATTGCGTTTAGCGGATAGCATGAACTCTATTGTATTACCCATAGAATCGACCGCACGATAAAGATACTTGCACTGCTTTCCTACCTTAATATAAGTCTCATCTACGCTGTAAGAAGCTCCTGCTAGTTTCAAATGAGGACGGATTCTCTTGTTAATCTCTGGAGCATATCTCTGAACCCAACGATAGATAGTCGTATGGTCTACAAGCAATCCACGGTCTTTCATCATCTCTTCAAGATCGCGATAACTTAGTTGATAACGCAGGTACCAGCGGACACAAAGTAGAATGATTTCCGGCTCATAGTGACGCCACTTAAACGGAGATGAATTATGCTTCACTTAGGAGATCTCGGAAAGGAGTAAGATAAGAGAGAAATGGGATTATAGCGGCGTCATCAGGCGAGCCACTTCACTCTTCCGGTTGGAAGATATAAAGGTCATCAGGGGACTGATTATCGAGGCCAAGAACCAGCTAGACGCGATTCAACAGAAGTGAGCATTTAGCTGAAACACAGGGTCTTGCTGCAAAAGCAAACACCCTTTTTGCGCTATCACTTGCCATTGTTCTTCATGAACTCCCGGTAGTAGTCAAAGGATCGGACTGCCAGTAAGCATTGCTTATTCGATTTGGCGTTCGCTACTCCAGGAGGATAAAGGTATCGCATGCCGTCTTTGTGAGCAGCGCAGTAACCGACCTCGAACTTCGTCGTCTCTGTGATATTTGTCGGTGCGAGCGCTGAACCCGCCTGCCCTTCCACGGATTTGATTTTAATATTGTCCTGACGCACGGCTGGCCGCCCACAGACGCAGCATCGACCCGGCCAAATAACGCTCCATTGCGACGGGTGCTTGAGCTTCGACAGATTCGTGTTAAAGGCCGGGTATTCAGAGACAAATCCGGGTTCCAACGGGACAAACTCACCATTCTCAAATCGCACGCCCTGATTGCAGTTCTGGCACGCGCCGTATGGCTTGAATAAGTTGAGAGGGGCCTTGCAGTTTGGACATGTGCCGGAGACAGCGTTCTTTGAGACTACTACTACCAATATGATTACCAGCAATAAGAAGCCGACGCCGATGGCGATGAGGATTCCCATAATGACCTCGCAAAATGATGGGGGCTAGCGAGGGAAGCCTAAGTTAGCAGGAGAGCGAGGAAGTGAGACCGGGCGCACTCTATTCCCGTTGAAAGTGAATGTCAATGGCGAGTGTTCACGCTTGAAGATCGTATATCTGAACGGAAAGATATTTGCGACCGTTCGTTAATAACGCGTCCTCTATTGCGTTCTAGAGTTAGACACGTGATATGCCACCCAAGTCCCCTTCCCTGGAGATCAAGATGAGAGAGGCAAAGCGCACTGGGCGAATCATCGGCATCCTGTTGTTGTTACAGTTAGCCGCCGGACTTATGTTGCCCTTCATATTGCTGCGGCCACTGGTACAGGGTTCTCCTGGCTTTCTGACAGCGGCGGCGGAGAATTCTCTTCAGATACGCTTGGCTGTACTGATCTCCTTCGTCGGCGGCGCGCTCACCATCAGTCTCGCCGTCATGGCGCTGCCGGTATTTCGTCGTTACAGCAACGCGACGGCGCTCTGGTTTCTGGCCATCTGTGTCATTAGTTGCACGCTGGACGTAGTACATAACGCCACCGTGCTGTCCATGCTGTCTTTGAGTCAGGAGTATGTGAACGGAGGCTCAGCAGACACAGGGCTGTACCAGGCGTTGGGCACAATGGCCACTTCGACGCGGCGGTGGGCGCATTGGACGCAGTTGGTGGCGATAGGTGGCTGGATATTTGTCTTCTACAGTTCGCTCTTGCGCTTTATTCTGATTCCGCGCGCTCTGGCTGCCCTCGGACTCGTTGGGATTGCTCTCCAGTTCACAGGGGTGACGCTGATGATGTTCCTGGGCTATAGAGTCATAGGGGAGATGGCTATGCCGATGCTTCCGATTCAAATAACTGTTGCGGTCTGGCTGATGGTCAAAGGTTTTGAAGAACGACTTCCAGGCCAGTCGCTGAGCTAAACTTCAAACAACGTCCGCATAGCATTACCTTCTTACATCTATTAACGCGTAAGCTAACATCGAAGCGAATCAGCTCCCGCCAGGTTAGAACCAGAATTTTTCTTGCAGCGTAGCTCTCATGCTAAGCTTTGCCTCTTCGGTCGAGTGGCCGCTCAGGGGGCGGCAGCTTATCTACGGCGTCGGGCCGCAGAGCGCGGGGAGAAATAATATGCAGGAGAGGCGGATCATAACGAAGGTATTCAATAAGGCTGAGGCTCCAATGGGCCGCTCTCCGGCCATCATCTTGGTTGACCCCAAATACGCCCACAACGTCGGCATGGTTGTGCGTTTGGCCTCCTGTTATGGTCTCAGCCAGGTCTGGTTCACGGGCGAAAGGGTCTCACTGGATATTTCATTTAGGAAACGTCTTCCACGCGAAGAGCGTATGAAGGGGTATGCAGATGTTGAGATAATCAATTACGACTACCCTTTTGAGCAGTTCACGGATGTTGTGCCGGTTGCAGTAGAAGTACGGAAGACTTCCGAGCCGCTGCATAGTTTCGAGCATCCAGAGAATGCTGTGTATGTGTTCGGCCCGGAAGACGGCAGCGTGTCAAAGCCCCATATCGGTCACTGCCACCGCTTTGTCGTGATTCCGACAAAACACTGCCTTAACCTGGCGACGGCAGTCGCGACGGTGCTTTGGGATCGGCAGTATAAAGGCTGGCTGGGCGGCGAACAGGAAAACCTGACCACGCCCGGCGAGTTTGAAGGCCGCGGTCTGGTTGAATTCCCAGATGATGTTGTCTGGTGAATGATGCGGCCTCACAAAGGTCTTTCGATTAGCGGAGGTGAAGAGATTATGACCCAGCACATTGGTATCGTGGCCGGTAGTGCAGAGGGCGCTGCCCTGTGTTACCGCACGATTTGTTTAGAGGCGCTGGCCGTCATGGATGAGCATAATCATCCTGAGATAACTATGAACTCGATGCCAATGGCCGAACACATGCGCCACATTCGTGCAAACGACTGGCAGACGGTGGCCAAGCTTATGGCAGCTTCTGCGCATAAGCTGGCGCGGGCGGGAGCAGACTTCGCCATCTGCCCCGATAACACCTACCACCAGGCGTTCAAGTACTTAATCCCGCAGTCTCCCATCCCTTGGCTGCACATCGCCGGAGCGGTTGCCGAAGAAGCACACCGCCTGGGCTACGCGCGGCTTGGCATTTTAGGGACGAAGTATCTGACGGAAAGCAGTGTCTACCCCGAGGCGTTAGAGGAATTCAGGATCGAGAGCGAAATACCTGACGAGGCGGATAGAGAAAAGATCAACGAGATAATCTTCAAGGAGTTAGTCAACGGCATCTTCCCGGAAACCTCCCGTTTATACTTCAACGAAGTTGCGGACAAGTTAAAGGCGCGTGGATGTGACGCGGTCGTTCTCGGTTGCACCGAGATACCTTTAATCGTGCGCCCGGACGACACTCCCCTGCCCACGTTAGATTCGACGCGCTTGCTCGCCAGAGCAGCCCTCAGGAGGGCTCTTGAAAAATAAGCAAGCTCGCATCTCCCAAACGCATGCGCGTGACCATACTCCAGCTAACTCTCGTACATCTTGTGCTGGACGGCTGATGATGCCGGACATTATGCTTCTCATGGCAGAAGAGCAATCGACGGCGTCCGGTTGTAGTCTCGGGGCGCGAAATAGCTAAGAAGAGGTCTGATGATGGGCAAATTAAACCGCCGCGAATTTATCGGTACGGCTATCGATGCGACCGGCGTTTGTGCCGCCGGAGGCGCGCTTGTCAAAAGCGGACTCAAGGCTGAGGGCACACCCGAAGTCACTTCTGCTTTAGTGATAGACCGTTCAATAAAGAGTCCGACAGATAAGGTGCGACTTGGCAGGAGCGGACTGAATGTTTCAATGGTCGGAATCGGCACGGGCACTATCGGCTATGCGCGCCGCTCTAACCAGACGCGTTTAGGCCAGGAAGAGTTTACCCGGCTGATGCGACACTCTTTCGACCATGGCATCAACTTTTTCGACCTGGCAGATTCCTATGGCTCGAACGCCTACTTCAGCAAAGCGATGAAGGGTATTGCGCGCGACCGCTACATCATTCAAACCAAAACAGACAGTAGCGACGCGCAAAGCGCTCGCGAAGACATTGATCGCTTTCTCAGGGAGTTGGAAACAGACTACATCGACTCGTTAATCATTCACTGCGTCACCGCATCAGACTGGACAACGCAATATCGCGGTGTGATGGACGTGATTGAGGAGGCGCAGCGGCGGGGCAAGGTGCGCGCTCGCGGAGTCACGTGTCACAGTTTCGCGGCGCTCCAAGCAGCCGAAGCGAGCGACTGGGTTCAGATCAACCAGGTGCGTTGGAATCAGCGCGGGTCACACATGGACGCCGACGTTGAGACGGCTCGCGCTCTCTTCAAAAAGATGAGGAGCAAAGGGCAAGGCATGATCGGGATGAAGGTGGTCGGTCAGGGCGACATCGTCAACGGCGAGCGTGCCATCTCGCCCGAAGAATGTTTCCGTTTCCAGGTGGAATCGGGAGTGGTAGACGCTTTCGTGGTTGGCGTGGAGAAGGTCGAGCACATTAACCAGTTGATTCGAGGAACGCAACTGGCGCTCAATGAAGTAGGCTATCGCCGCACCGTTTAAGAGAAACGTTTCGTGGCCCGGTATCAGATAGATAGACAACAGCCGGTTGTTCTCGCCCTAAAAACTCCTGCGGAAAAGGTAAGAGGCTTTGATAAAAAAGCTGCGCCCATTTCCCTGAAAACCAGGCTCGAACTGTCCCGAAAACGGGTTGTAGCCGTTGTAACTGACATCGTCGTTGTAACCGATGTAAAGAGCCGTTCCCGGATTAGGCGTCCAGCCGACGACTAGCTGTGGCCGTAGGTGTTTGCTCAAGGTCGAGTAATCAAGGCGCAGCCGGGCGAAAGTATTGCGCGAGAATTGATAGGTCGAACGAGAGCTGAAGATGTCGTCGTCATAGGCGACGAGCCCAGTGTCATGACGGGCGAGCCGCCTTTTGTTGTAGTTCAACTGCGTCTGGAACGCGGTCGTCGGCTGGTAGCGGAAACTCGAATCAATGAATAATTGGTCGCCTGGGCCGGGGTCGAAACCGCCATTCGGATCGAGCAGCGCCGCCCGGCTAACGCGCGGGAAATCCGGCCCGTTTCCCAAATCAAATTCCATCAGCCCCCAGGTGTAATCAACAAAGAAGAAAGCAAAGAACTGCTTGTTCGGCGTAGTTTCGATGAAACCCTGGACGGCCTTGAAAGGAGACGAACGCTCCGGGTCTGACCCGAAAAAAGCGCCCCGCCGTGTGGCCGTCCGGTTCGCGCCGTACTCATGTTCAAAGACGCGCTCGTAACCCAACTGAAAGCCCAGTTGGACAAATGTCTGACGATGCAAAGCCAGCATTCCGTTGGTATCTGTGATTTCGTACTGAGAACGCCCACGCCAATCGTAGGTGATGTTGGTCGAATTCTGAATGCGTTTATAGATGATAGATTTTTTCCGGTCGCGGTCGGTTTCATACCTGATGTACGAGCCCAGGTAGTTCGTGTCATAGCGTTGCGTAAAGCCCACATCGGCGCGGTAATCACGCGTTCTGCCGATGGCCAGAAAATTCATGTACAGATTTCTGTCGGAGCGTTCGAGATAAGCCCTGTAGCCGAAACCATTGCCTGTTCGATACAGAGTCTGGTCAAGATCGGGATCGTAAAAATTGCGGCGTGAGGTTGTTCCGAGGACTTGAAATTCGGTCACCGTTTTCGGGCTCAGGCGAAACCTTCCGTCAAAACCCGCGGTGTTATTATGACGCTCGATAAAGTTATAAGTCGTGGCGAAGAATCCCAGATTATGCTCGCGGCCCACATCGCGTTTAAGTCGCAGGATACCGATGCTGGCGTTCTTATCTATAAACCGCTCGATGTCGCAGGTCACGGTTGGGTCTGTCAGTCGTTCTCGCTGGCACTCAAATAAACCCTGCCGCTCATCTTTAGTGTAATTCCCAGGAGCGTTGTCGGAAGCATAGAGCAGGCCAAAAGTGTTGCGCCCGCGCCTGCCCGTTAATTTCACAGCCACGTCAGGGTCAACAATCGCTCGCGTATTCACCACGTCCAGGCCGCTTCGGAAAATATCAATTCTTTCCAGAAAGAACGGGCGTTTTTCGGCAAAGAAGATCGGAAAGCGCTGGTTGGCAGTCGTCACAGGCGCATCGGCTTCCACCTGCGCGAAGTCCGGGTTGTATGCGAAATCGAGCGTAATCGTCGGCGTCAGACTAAACTTGGCGGTCGTGCCGAACTCTCCCTTAATCCCATCGTTGACGAAGCGGCCTGCCGGGTCGCCGTCGAAAGTAAAGCGCGTGCGGCGACCCGATTCGCTCAAAGTGATGCTCGGATTGATTTCAAGCTGGCGCGTCGTTTCAATGCCTTCTAACCCCGTAATGTGTCCGGCCTGATTGAGCCAGCCCGAGATGCTGCGGTTGGTCGGCATCCAGGAGTTGTACTCGTTGTTCTTATACTTGACGCGGCGGTTGATGTGCAGCCCCCACAATTTATCTTTGCCCGCCTCATAACGCAGGGACTTGAACGGAATCGCCACTTCGATGGTGAAGCCATCTTCTGTCAACACGCCTTTCGATTCCATCACGATGTCGAGACTGTAGTCCTCGCCGCGACCTTCCGTGAAAGTCCCGTCGGCCTGAATTCCCAGGGGACTGAAAAACAGAAGATAGGCCTGGCGTTGATCGTTGAAGGTATCTAAATGAACCAGAACATAATCGTCGTTGAAAATGTTGTCGCGCCGCGCCACGGTTGCGCGCACAGTATCTCTATCCTGCTTGATGCGAAAAGCCATGTAGAGATTCTTCGCATCATAGCCCATCATAAACTCTGTCGGATGTGTGGGGGCGACATTATCACCTGGATTGGTTTGCACAAAATCGCCGAACAGAGCGGCTGATTGCCAGACAGCATCGTTCAATTGCCCGTCAATCACCGGCGCAGTCTCAAACCGCGGAATTCTGACGACCGAATCCTTGCGCACATAGGGCGAAGCCGACTTCTCTACGGTTGGCTTAGCGCCCGCCGTCAACTGCTCTGTTGAAGGAGAAGGCTGCGGACTCGCCAACAGCGTATCAGTAATGACGCCCGTTGTGACCGAAGTCGGGGCGGAGGTTTGCGCCGAAGTGCTCAGCGCACAGAAAAGAAGAAGCAGAAAAAACGAGGTGATGTTTTTCATAAAACGAAAATATTAAGTCGTCGTTTCCGACTCGTTTTAGTTCAATGAGATATTCAGGCCCAACAGTCTGATGATTAGACCATCGACGGATTTCACTTATAGAACCCCGCAGAAGCGAAGTCCGTGGCAATTTTTTTGAAGCAGCCCGAAGAAAAGCCGAACGCTTATTCCAAACGCTTCGGCCTTCTCTGGCTGCGGATTCTTTAATAATGTCTTCGGAGCGAAGCTTGATGATGTGATCTGAAGTCAGGTGGGCGAAGTCCAAGATGGAGAGTCAGCCTGCGCTTTGCTCTAATTGGGCGGTGTGGTTTCCAACCATAGCTCTTCGGCAGTAATAGATAAGTGTCTGGGGAGACCTCATCTATCACCGCCGAAGAGCACTTTGCCCGGCTGTTCGAGTCCTGAATTGAGTAAGGAAGCGCCATTATTTCAGGCACTCGACAGCCGGATTTTCATCTACGCAAGCGCCTTCCAGACTACTCTTTCTTAATAACGGTTTCACGCTCATGAACGACCGCCGTCCGATCACGCCCGCGCCTGCGTGAGGCTAAGACGAGGATCAGTATCAGCGCGAGGAGAAGGACTCCGCCCAGGATGAGCCAGAATGGGTCTACCCACGTTCTGGTGGTTTGCGAAGGCGGTTGACTGGTCGTCGTGGTCGTAGTCCTCGTAGTCTGCGTGCTGGAAGCGCCGCCTTCCTGAGTCGAAGTACTATTCTGCGCCAGCATCGGTGTAGCCCACAACATCACCATGCCCAAGCCAAAGATCAGCGCACACATCCTCAGCGCTGCGGAAACGTTAAGGGTTTTCATAGCCAACATTCTCCTTCTTCGCGTGTCAGTCCTGTCGAGTTATAGATTAGTCACGCTGCCTGAGGGCAGGGACAGCTTCGTTGGGGGAAATATCATACGGATGGGCTGGTTGTACGCTACTTAGAGTGGTAAGTCAATTAGCAATAATTCATGTTTGCAAAGACGGTGCGACGTGTCGCCTGGCAAGAGCGGATAACAGGGTTGTGGCAAGTCCATCAGGCGGCAAGGAGTGCTGCGCCAGCTCCGGGAGGAATTCCATCCCCGTAGTGAAGAACTCCGGGAGGATAATCCACTCAGCACCTTCAAGAGCGGCCATTTCGGCAAGCTGCTCGCAAGCCGCAAGGTTCGCATCAATGTCACCGAGCACAGATTCCAGTTGAATAGCTGCTACACGCATATAACGCCGGATATCTACGAACACAACGAAACTAAATCGCCAGAACTGTTCATGCCCTTTCAAGGACGCCTGCCAGATGGGCAGCCATTGACTCACTACCTCGTTAGGCGTATCGTCCTTGCAGCATTGAAAAGTTTTCAGGCTAGCGCTACGAGCCTGCGCCTACAACGCATTTCTCATAACTGCTTTCCTTTAAACCCTTACTCACGTGAATCATTCTGCGTTTGAGGATATATTATGCTCAAAGTCTTTGCCTACCCTTTGCGCTTTGTTGTTGCAGTCATTGCCTTCGTTCTCGTCCGACCTGACAAGTTCAATAAGGAGATGATTCCGCGTGCTCGGGCGGGTAATCTCCGGCGGTTGTTAGTCAGCAGGTCGTCCCTCAACTCTTAGATTCTCAATACCTGCGCTTGTCGCAATAACGCTTTATAGAAAGCCAGGAACGTCCTCATATGTCTCATCTAAAAGAAATCAATCTCACGGGAAATCGTATTCTGGCCATGCTTCCACCAGCAGAGCTAGCTTATTTACAACCTCATCTGGAGCCGGTTCGCCTTGCTCAGGGGAAAACCCTGTATGCAGCCGGAGAGGTCATCAAATACAACTACTTTTTAGTTGACGGTTTGGTTTCTTTGCTGTCCGTAACAGAAGATGGTGCGGCCGTTGAGGTCGGCATGATTGGAGACGAAGGCATGGCTGGTGTTGCCTCGATTCTCCGGGCAAACATTTCTCCATATCAGGTTGTAGTGCAAATCACGGCTCATGCGCTGCGCATCAATCAACGCATCGTGAGAGCGGAATTTGATAGGGGGAGGCGGCTTCAAGAACTGCTCCTCCGCTATGTGCATACGCTTCTTGCACAAGTCTCTCAATCAGCAGCTTGCAATAGCTTTCACACGGTAGAAGCGAGGTTGTGTCGCTGGCTGCTCATCGGCCATGACCGCGCGCATACGGACGAGCTTCGTTTAACCCAGGAATTTCTTTCACATATGATTGGAGCGCCGCGCACCAGTGTGACCGCCGTGGCGGGTGCTCTGCAAAGCAAAGGGTTAATCAATTACCGGCGGGGCAAAATATGGATTCTGGACAGACCAAGGCTTGAGGCTACTTCATGCGAATGCTACAGAATGGTTAAAAGAGAGACGAGCCGGGCGTACGCAGCCTAGATGGGCAGGAAAATTTTTCGCTTATGTCGAGTTCTCGACAGACTAAAGACTCACCACTGATTTAACTTGCCAACGTTCACACAGGGGCTCTACGGGTCTTACTTTTCACGAGTGTGTCCTGACTGCATACAAGACCCTCCAAGAGCAAAAGCTAAACAATAGAATCGTTCCCGCTTGAGGAAATTTTTATGAGACCTCTACGCACTATCTCGCTGTCGAATCAAAAGGCACTTTACCTGCCTGATGGTTGCGCAATGGATAATTTTGTCAGGTGGGTTCTGATCGCCAGTCGGCGTCTGAATAAAAGCTCTGCCATTACTTGCAGGTAATGGCAGAGCTTTTTAGCAATACTAACTCCGCTGCATGTCCGCGACGAAGATGTACGGCCTGGCATCCTCATCTTAACGCGGTCAGCCGTGGTAACTCAAGCTTTTTCTGAGTAGGCGCACGACCTTGCGTGCCACCCCTATTCAATCGCTCACGTTCACCTACACCTGCTGTTGCTCGCCGAAACGCGCAGTTTTCAGCATTGACACGGCTCAGTTCCGCTTAGCGGCAAATGCCCAGACCTGCATTCCTGCTGACGGATTTGTGCGTTACTTTCTGAGGAGATAAATAACCCATGAACAGATCACTAAAAATGTTCGCCTTGACCTTAGCCTTCTGCGCTTTGGTCAGCGGTTTTGTTTGGCTTACATTAAGCTCACCCACACAAGCACGACCAAAGGCACTGGCAGTCGCCAACACCCCGCCCCAGCGGCCTTTCAATCTCGTCAACTCCAAAGCTAAAGCTGCGAAAAACGGTGATGAGCAATCAGCACGGGATTTGGCAGATGAGAGTTTCAAAGAGTTCGCCCCATCGGAGCTACCTGTCTTCACCCAGGAGGCGATGAAGGAGCGTTTGGTTCGCGCCGAAGTTAATTACCGGAAAGCAAAAGCAAAAGGCGTCTCAGAAGTAGAGGTCGCCAAAATGGTCAACAGCATTGCCGATGAGTTCGGAGCCCCGGATTACGCTCGCACCAGCGCGCACCAGGTCAGAGTGCTGCGAGTGAGTATGATGCCTTACTTGCCCGATCTCATCGATCAAGCAGACCCGAGCGCGAAAAAAGCCTCGAAGAAAAAGCTTGGCTCATCCATTAACCGCATGTCACCGATTGAGGCAGCGTCGATAGCGATGCTGATGCTGCAACAGAAGATGTTCAAT
>Ga0182001_10000223_pt1 | contig 12708 bp, 7 predicted proteins | sample BulsoiFelSFmetaG_FD_120485 | JGI IMG/M metagenome (GOLD analysis project Ga0182001, IMG submission 120485) | Bulk soil microbial communities from Mexico - San Felipe (SF) metaG | ecosystem: Environmental > Terrestrial > Soil > Agricultural land | place: Mexico: San Luis Potosi | collected... | reverse complement strand
TGAAGTCGTATTCGAGCTGGCCCTGGTTGCCGTAGTAGACGAGGTCGATGCCCGGATAGACGCCGCGGTAGTGGACCTTGGAGAAGAGGGGAACGTCGCGTTGCCAGCCGGCGGGGTCGGCGCCTTTGAAGTAGTTGAGACGCCCGGGCAGCTCGTCCGAGCCTTCAACGTCGGGCGCCTCGTTCGCGCCGCGCAGCCTCATCCTGAGGACGGCGTGGCCTTCCTGCCCCTTCGCGGCGGCTTGCGAGCCCCCGGCGGCCGTGCGCCGCAGCGCGAAGACGGCCTCGGTCGGCGTCAGGAAGAGGCTGTAGCCGGCGCCGCGGGCGACGAACCTGACTTCGCCCGCGACCTGTCCGCGGTTGGCCTCGAAGGTGAGGGGAAGCTTGCCGTAAGCCTCGGCGTGCGGGCCCTGCGTGCTGGCGTCAGAAGGCGACGAAGGCGACGCGCCTTTGCCGGCGGACAGCGCCGAGAAGCTCAGGGCGCAGGCCGCGCAGAGGAGTAAGGCCAGCAGTGTTACGTTCAGAGTGAACGGGCGGCGAGCGCGCGCGACGCGCGGCGCGTGGGGGGGCAAGGTGGGGGGCATCGCGTTTCCTTACTTGCGGCGGTAAAGGTTGAAGGGGCCGTCGCGTGCGGACGTTAACTTGTCGGATGTAGTTTGAGGCTTGAAGGGTCGGTCCGAGATTACGGGGCGGCTGGTCCCGACCGTTGCCTGTACTGACGACGCTCTGGCCGGGATGTTACCACAAGGTTCGCCGCGCGCGGTCAGCCTTATTCAAACTACCTTATCGGACGGAAAAGGGGGCCTCCACACGGCGCCGGATGAGGAGTAGAATGTCGGCCGGGGCTTGTTCATTTACGAGCACGAAGACGGGGCCCTGGTCGAAGACCTGTACCGTGTGCCTTGCGATGGTCGAAGACCTGTTGGCATGAATCCCGTCCGAAGACTCGAACGGCCCCGCCCCGCGAGAGATGCTTGAGTTCATCTTCGAGTTCATCTTCCAAGTCGTCTTCGAGTTCCTCCTGCAACTCTTCGGGGAGCTGCTCGTTGAGCTGGGCCTCCGCAGCGTGGCGGAGCCGTTCGCGAATAGGAAAGAGCGGAACCCGTTGCTGGCCGGCGCGGGCTACGCGGTGCTGGGCCTGTTGGCGGGCGGCGTCAGCCTGATCTTCTTCCCTCGCGCGTTAGTGCGGAGCGCGAGTCTGCACGGCATCAGCCTGCTCGTCACGCCGCTGCTGGCGGGCGGCGCGATGTCGCTCGTAGGTGCGTGGCGCCGTCGCCGCGGCGAGAGGCTTTTGCGGCTCGACAGTTTCGGTTACGGCTCGGTCTTCGCGTTCGGCATGGCCCTCGTCAGGCTGCTGTTCACGAGCTGAAGGCCCCGGGAAAGGTTTTCTCATGCGTGTGAAAAGGTGCATTCCGCCCGCGCTCTTAACACTGCTGCTGCCGCTCGCCTGCGCGGCGCCGGCGCAGACGAAGAAGGCCCCGCCGCCGCGGGAAAGCTCGTTCTCGGTCGGCGGCTTCCTGATGAAGGGCGGCGTGGTCAACGCGTTAGAGGGGCAGGCCACATGCGTCTGCCGAGGGCAGGAGGCGCGTGCGCTCCGCCCTCGGCACAAGCTGGAGAACGGCGACACGGTAAGGACCGGGCCGGGCGCGCGCGCCGAGATTCTGCTCGTGCCCGGCTTCTACCTCCGGCTCGCGGGCGACACCGAGGCCACGCTGCTCGGCCTGGCGCCCGACAACCTGAAGGTGAGGGTGTCGAAGGGCTCGGCCATCGTCGAAGTCTCCATCAACAGCTCGAAGAGTCACATGGGCTACTACCCTGAGGAGGCCCTGCGGGGCATCTACGACCTTGTGACCGTCTTGACGCCCTCAGACGAGTTCGCGCTCACGACTGGCGGCGCCTACAGGATAGATGTCGCGGAGGGCGGCGCGTCGGGGCTGAAGGTCTTGAAGGGCGCGGCCGTCGTCGCCGGCAAGAAGGTCGAAGACGGGATGACGGCGAGGGTCGGCGGGGCGTCGGTCGAGCTGTCGAAGCCGCGCGGCGGCGCCGAAGACGATTTCGACGCGTGGAGCCGCGCGCGCGCCGCGCGACTCGTCAGCGCCAACAAGTCCGCGGGCCGCACCGAGTGGTACAGGCATCTTCGCAACACCCCGCGGAGCTTCGTCTCAATCGACAACCCGGAGCGGCAGGGGCAGGCGAAAGAACACTTCACCGTCTCGGCGCTCGGCGGGCTGGTGAGCTTCGCCGAGGAAGGCGCGGCATACAGGCGCGGCGAGGCCGCCTGGAAGCCGCTCAAGGAGGGCGAGGCGCTATCGTACGGCGACCACATCCGCACGGGCGAGACGGGCCGCGCCGAGATACTCCTGTACGCCGACTGCTACCTGCACCTGTCGGCCGGCTCGGAGGCCGTCTATCTTGAGCGCGAGGACGGCGGCGTCGCCGTGAGACTCCTGAAGGGCTCGGCCGTCCTCGGCTCGAAGCTCGCCGACGGCAGCGAGCGACTGGTGACGCTCGTCACGAGCGGCGCGCAGTACAACATCCTGAAGCGGGGCGTCTACCGCCTGAACGCCTCGGACGACGCCTCTGAGCTGCTCGTCTACGCGGGCGCGGCGAGGTTCGAGGGCGGCGAGATAAAGAGCGGACGGAAGGGCTTCGAGCGAGGCTCGCACCGCGCCGTCTCGCCCATCGACAAGGGCGCGCGCGACGGCTTCGACGTGTGGAGCGAGAGGCGCGGGGCTCTCATCGTCGCCGACAAACAGGACGCCCGTTGGATGCTGCTCGGCTTCAAGCTCCGGCGCCCGCAGAACGTCGGCCTCTGGTACTTTGAGGAAACGTCGGGCGAGTACACTTTCATCCCCGGCCTCTGGAGCTTCCGCTCGCCCTACGGCGGCGACTACGCGGTCAAGTTCGGCGTCGTGCGCAGGCTCCAATGGCCCGGCTCGGTCATGCCGCTCCAGTGAGGGCCGAACGCCTGAAGACGCCCTTCTCGTAGAGCCTCAAAAACTCTCTGCGGGCCGGGCCGGACATCCGCCTCGTCGGGAGCTTCACGCCGTTCGAGCGAAGCGTGACGCGCATGTTGACGAAATTCTCAAGCGCCTCGTTTTTGTCGTAGGGCACGTTCACGCCCATGTGTGTATAGCCCTGCTGGAACAGGAACTTTCTGAACTTAAAAACAAACAGCTTCCCGTCCACCCACACGACCCACCTCGGCCCCAACCCCGGAAGGCCCGCCGCGAGCGGGGCCTGAAACATCAGGTACTCGCCGCCCTTGTGACTCAAGTGCTCTTCGGCGTAGGCGTCGCGCCGCCGCGGGGGCTTATCTGAAAGGCGTTCGTGAATTTTCCTCAGCATCTCGTCGTGGATTTCGCCCGACGCGTCGCGCCCCACAAACACCTCGAACTCGGCCCGCTCGGTGGCCGGGCACGACTGCCCTTCGGAACAGCGGACGGAGTCATAGGCCGGGACCGTCACCCTCGATTCGACGACGAACTTCGACGCCTCGAACCGCTTGCCGTAGACGGCGACGGGCTCGGCGCCCGCGAACTCGACCCGGTCGGCGTCGTGCATCAGCAGGTTATTCAGGACCGCGTACTCGCCGCCGCGCAGTGAGTAGTCCGGCCCCTTCTTCGGCGCGTCCTTCAACTGCGCGCCGCCCGCCCGGGCGAAGCTCGCGGGCGCGGTCTTAAACTCGTTCGCCCGGCGCGTGACGCCGTCGGGCGTCCCACCCGCCCCGCCGCGCGAGAACGCGCCCGCGGCGTCGAGCCTCAAAAACTCTTCGCGGAAGGCGCCCTTCATCCGCTTCGCGGGCCTGCCGTGGGCGCGCGGGCGCAGGTGAAGACTCTTCTTGACGAAGTTCTCAATCGCCTCTTCCTTGCTGATGGGCGACTCGCCGATGTCGTTTCTCTTGTCACGCGGGAAGAACCGCCTGAGGTTGAACTTGACGAACTTGCCGTCTACCCAGAAGAGGCTCTTCGCGCGCCAGGAGGTGTGCTCGTGCGGGCGCGACTCGCGGAACATGAAGTACTCGCCGTCCCCGTAGTTCAGGTGCTCTTCGGCCTTCGCGTCCTTGCCCCGCCCCGGCCTGTTCGCCGCCCAGTAGGCGCGGACGCGCCGCAGCATCTCGTCGTGAATCTCGCCCGACGCGTCGCGCCCGACGAGGATTTCCAACTCGGCGCTGACGGCCGCCCCGCACGACTGCAAAGGCGCGTGGTCGGGGCCACAGTCTGAAGGCCCCGACAAAGTGACGTAGACCCAGACGTGCGGGATGCGGAACCTGGACGCCTCGTACCACCTGCCGTAGACCTCGACCTGCGCCCTGCCGACGTACTCTATCTCCTCTGCGCCGCGCATCAGCAGGTTGTTCAGGACGGCGAACTCCCCGCCCCGCTGTGAGTGGTCGAGGTACCCGTCCTTGTCTTTATCCTTCGGCCCTCGCGCCGAAGCCCCGACGGCCGCGCACAGCAACAGAATGGAGCAGACGTGCCAACGGATTTTCATCTCTAACCCCCGACGTTTTAAGCCCGACGCCCGTCACCTCTTACCCGCGCCGCCGCCTTCGGGCAGGCTGTGGGTCACCTTTCCGGCATCGTCCAGAAACTCAATCCTCGCGGCCCCGTCAGCCGCCACGGAGATTCTTAAACGCGCCCGGCCCTTCGCGTCGTTGAATCGCATGACGGCCGATTTGTCTCGCCCGCGCCCCAACGACAGGCGGTTGACGAGGAACTCCCCGCGCTCGCGCATCTCCCTCGTCGCGTTGTTCCGCGCCGCCTCGTCCGGCAGCCGCCTGACGGCCTCAAGCTTGGCGACCAGCTCGGCCGTCGGGGTGTTCACGTCGTTGAAAGTCAGGCCGGCGAAGTAGTCGCCGCCCGCGCTTTCGAGGTGCTGGAGCGCGACGGTCTGGTCGCCGCGGAACTTGTCGAACGTGAGAGAGACGCTGTGCCCCTCGCCGGTGTTGCCTCTGAAGATGAGGCCGCCGACCTCGTCGCCCTTCTCGTTGAAGAAAATCAGCCCGGGCGGCCTGCCGCCTTCACTCGGGAAGGTCTTGCCGTCGACGACGACGGGCGTCTGCCGCTCCCTGTTCGAGATGACCAGCTTGACCCGGCCGTCCCTTTCGACGACGTTGATGCGCTCGACATCAATCTCCTCGAACTTCTGCCTCCGGCTCTGCGTCGCGAAGGCCGTCAGGACGAACACGGCGCAGGCGAGCGTGACGACGGCCGAGTAAGCCTTCAGGAAGCGGACATCTTTTTCCAGTTTGGTTTCCATCGCGGCCACGCGCCCCTTCAGTTGCCGAAACGCCGCCGGTACTCGTCCGACGAGAGGAAGGCTTTCACCGTCTCGGCGCTGACGAAGTTGCCGCCGTGCTCCAGGAGTTTATCAAGCCAGTGCTCGTAACCGAGCGTGTCCGGGTCGCGTCGCAGGTAGCCGAGGTACTGCAGGAGCACGAAGCCCGCGTCCTTCTCGGAGGCGCGGACCGAGGCCGAGTCTGCCACGCTCCGGAGCGCCGCCACGCGCCCGACCGGGCCGCCGAGCCCGTAAGCGGTGCGGGCCGCCTGCCGCTCCTCCTCGGTCGGCGAGACGCCGGCCGACGCGAAGAGCGCGGCGACGTACTGCTCGGCGCCGAGCGTCTCGGGGAAGTTTTTGACGAAGGCGGGGTCCGCCACCACGCCCTCCGCGTAAGCCTGCTTGTTCGCCTCCAGCCGCGCCGAGGCGCCCGCCTCGCCGACCACGACGCCCTCGCCGACGCGACGCGCGGCGCGTATAAACTCGCCGTACTTCATGCGGCCGAACGGGTCGTCGGACTTCCGCCCGAAGGCGACGCGCTGCACGCGGACGGCGTAGAAGGTCGTCTCCTGAAACTCTATCGACAGGAAGAAGGCCGCCGAGACGTTGATGCGCCGCACCTCCCGACATTGCGCGTCCGGGCCGCACGACTCGATGACACCGGTCCAGAAACGGAAGCCGTCATCGTCAGGCTCGCGCCCGAGGAAGTCCAGGTAGTGCTGGCGGACGAAGAACTCCGAAGAGTCGAGCGGGTTGGGAGCGGCGCCGCCGCCGTCGTTGTCGGCGATAGTGAGCGCGGCCGTGAGCGGCGCGCCCAGCGCGGAGCCGGCCGAGGGGTTGACGAGCACGACGCCCAGAGTCTCCTCCGGCTCCTGTATCGCGTCGTCCGAGACCAGCACGTCGAAGGTCTTCGTCGCCTCGCCCGCCGCAAACCGGACGGTGCCGAGCGTCGAGGTGTAGTCGGAGCGGCCCGAGGCCGTGCCGTCGAGCGTGAAGTATTCGACCGCGGCCGGCGCCGAGGTGTCGCCCTTGCGCGTCACGCTGACGCGGGCGGCGCGGCCCGCCTCGCCGACCGTGAAAGTCGGCTCGCCGAACTGTATGGTGCTGGCTGCTCCGGCCGCTATCTTGACGACGAAGTGGCCCGCGCCGTCGTAGTAGTTGAGCCCGGCGGAAGGCCTCTCCGCGGAGCCCTGCGCCCCGGTCGGCCGGGGGGTGTGGATGATGCCGGGGATGCCGAACGGCGACTGGCCGCAGAGGACGTAGGCGCTGCCCTGCGCGTCGAGGGCGACGGAGTTCCCCGTCTCGTGGCGGCCGAAGCCGTAGTAGGCCGAGAAGACGAGCGAGGCCGCCCCGGCCGACGCGGTGTCGACCTTCGAGACGAAGGCGTCGGTCGGCCCGCCGGTCTCGGCCGTCGAGCGGTTCTGGCTGTCGGGGAAGCCGCCGTTGTGCCTCGGCTGGAGCGCGTCGCGCAGGGGGAAGTCCTGCGAGGTCGTGTTGCCCGTGACGTAGGCGGCGCCGGCCGCGCCGACGCCGACGCCGCGCCCGACTTCGTTGCCGCCGCCACCGAGGTAGGTGGCGTAGTTGACGGTCGTGCCCGTCGCGTCGAGCCGCGCGAGGAAGGCGTCAAGCTCGCCGCCGCCGAAAGCGGTCTGGAAGCCGCCCGGCGTGGGGAACGCGGCCGAAGACGCGGCGGGCGTGGCGCCCGTGACGTAGGCCCTGCCCGCGGCATCGACCGCGATGTCTTTGACGTACCAGAGTGCGCGCGCCGAGTGGTCGGGCGCGTCGCCGCTCACGTCGAAGTTGTAGGCGAGGGCGGTGCCGGCAGGGTTGAGCTTGATGACCGACTGCTTCCTTGTAAACATCTCGTTGCCGGCCGCGTAGGCGTTGCCTTCGGAATCGACGGCGAGGGCGCGGCCAACGTCCGCATAAGTCGAGTAGACGAGCGAGGCGGCGCCCTTCGCGTTCGTGTTGATTTTAGTGACGAAGCTGTCATTAGTGCCCATGCGCGTCGCGCGGGCCGCGCCCTGCGTGACGGGGAAGTTCGCGGAAAGAGTCTCGCCGCTCACGTAGGCGTTGCCGTGCGCGTCCGTGGCGACCGAGTAGCCGGAGTCGCCGTCGTTGCCGCCGATGAAAGAGGAGTACAGCAGGTCGCTGCCCGTCGCGTTCAGCTTGAGGATGAAGGCGTCGACCAGCTCCTGCCCGGTCGCGGTCTCGCCGGGCTGCGTCTGGAAGCCGTCGCGGAGCGGAAAGTCCTTGCCGGCCATGCCCGTCAGGTAGGCGTTGCCGGCCGCGTCCACGGCGATGCTGCGCGCGAAGCCGCCGCCGATGAAGGTGCTGTAGACGAAAGACGAGCCATCGGGCGCGAGCTTGGCGACGAAGGTTTCGCCGTCCAACTCCGGGTCTGCGGGCCGGAGCGCGCCGGGCGTGGTCGGGAATTCGTGTGAGGAGTTCGTGTAGCCGACGACGTAGGCGCTGCCCTGCGAGTCGACGGCGATGTCGTTCTCGTACGTTTCGTCGAACTCGCCGCCGAAGAAGCTCGCGTATGAGAGCACGGGGTCGATGACGAGCGGCCTCGAACGGTCGTAGCGGCCGACGCTGAAGCGGACCGTGCCGTCGCCGCGCAGCACGTACCCGCCCCGCACCTCCCTGCGCACGCCTCCGATGTCCTGATAAAGAAACGGCTTCCTCAGCGTCAGCGCGCCGCCGCGCGTCCGCAGCACGAGGTCGCCCGCCGCTTCGAGCGAGACGCGGCCGCCCGCGAGCGTGAAGCGGATGCGCCGCGGGTCGGCGCCGGGCGCGACGACGAAGTCGTATTCGAGCTGACTCCCGTTGCCGTAGTAGACGAGGTCTATCCCGCGGTAGATTCCGCTGTAGCGCACGCGGCCGTAAGTCTCCAAGCCCCTCAGCCAGCCGCGCGGGTCGCGCCCGCGGATGTAACTCACCTTGCCGCCAAGCTCAACTTCGCCGACGACCCGGGCCGAGACGTTAACGCCTGCGAGCTTCATCCTGACAGACGCGCCGCCGCCTTTCCCGCCCACCAGCCGCGAACGCAGAGACAGCTCGGCGCCGTCCCGCGTCAGAAACAGCGTGTAGCCTTTATTCCTTGAGATGAAGCGGACGCGCCCGTCCGCGACCTGCCCCCTGTTCGGCTCGAAGACCGGCGAGACGGCGCCGAAGCCCGCCGCCGTGCGACCCTTCGCGGCGTCGGCGGCGACCGCCTTCGGGCCGGCAGGCCGGGCCGGGGTAGGAAACGTCGCGTACCCCTGTGCGCAGGTGACGAACGCGAGAAAGAGTGAGGCCGAACGCACGAGGACTTGCCTGTAACTCATCGATAACTCCTTGCTCAATGGCGGTTCTTCAGGATGCTCCGCCGCCGCGGGACTTTCGGCAGGCGGGCGCTCAGCAGCCCCGGATGCTTGTTCCTGAGCAGCGCGTTGAGCGAGCCGTGGTCGTCGAACCCGAGCAACTTCGCCGCCCTCGAAACCCTCCCGCCGGACTCCTTCAGCGCCAGCGCGATGTAACGCGCTTCAAGCCGCCGGACCTCCTCTTTGAGAGAGAAGCCTTCGGGAAGCGACGACGACTCCGCTTCCGGCCGTGAGCTTTCGAGGGGCTCCGCTTCCCTCCCCGCGCGCCCGAAGGCCCCGAGCACCGAGCGTGCAGCGAGGCGCAGGCGCCCAAGCACTTCGGCCCTCTCAGCGCGGCCGAGCAGCGCGTCGGCGCGCTCGTACCAGCCGAGCGTTTCGAGCGGCGGCGTCCGCGCGCCAAGCTCCTGAATCGCCTGCATGTAAGCGGAGGCGGCGCCTTCGGCGCTGCCCGCCTGCGCCAGCGCCTCTGCGGCGCGCTCGAAGCAGACCCGCGCGGGGGCGTCGCGGCTGAGCCGCGCCAGCGCGGTCGCGTGCGTCAAGAGGGCTTCGCCGAGGAGGGCCAGCTCGCCGCCCTTCTCCAAGGCGCGGACGGCCGTGCGAGCCGACTGCTCGGCCTCCGCCGGGCGGCCTTCCGCGAGGTGCAGCCGCGCCCTCGTCTCGTCCACCTGCGCCACGCGCGTGCGGTCCTTGAGCCTCGTGAAGAGCCTGCGCGCCTGCGTGAGGTGGCCGCGCGCGTCTTCGTATCTGCCCGCGCCGGTGTAGAGGACGCCGAGGTTGTTCTCGACCGCGGCCTCGTTGCGCGTGTGGCGCGCGCGGCGGAAGTGGTAGGCGGCCGCCGTGTACTCGATGAGCGCGCGGTCCATGTGCGCCTCGCCGCCGCCTTCCTGATAGAGGCAGTTCAGGGCGTTCGCGCGCTCGTTGTGAAACTTGCCCCTCAGCGTGTCGCTCGACTCAAGCTCGAAGAGCGGGGCCGCCTCCGCCAGTGACTCAAGCGCCTCGCGGTAACGCGAGTCTGAAGAATCGACGACGGCGAGGCGGAGCAGAGCCATCGCCCTCTGCCTCGAAGGACGCCCGCCGACCGACTCCAGCACGCCTCGCAGGATGACCCGCGCCTCGTCGAAGGCGCCTTCCCTCCAATAACAGCACGCCAGCTCGACGCGCGCCTCGGCCGCCTTCTGCGCGTCCGACAGGCCCTCGAACAAAGCCGCGCTTTCGCTCAAAAGGTCCTTGGCGGACTCCTGCGCTCCCTCGACTCCCTCGGCGCTGCCGAGCCAACCCGTCAGCGCGCCCGCGCGCAGCAGGACCTCGGCCGCGGTCTTTGGGCCAAGCCCTTCCAAAGACGGCCTCCGCCCGAGTCCTCGCCAAAGCTCCCCCAGAGCCTCCGCGGCCGACTCGAACTCGCCCGCCTCCTCAAACTCCCTCGCAAGTTCGCAGCGACGCCGCGCCCTCGTCTCGGGGTCGAGGCCCGCGTCCGCGAGCTGCCTGAATTTTCCAACGCTCATGTTCGCCAAATGAGTTACCCGCGCTGAAGGCTCAAAACGCCGGGATGATACGAAGAACACAAATCCCCTGTCAAGCTTTATTATTGATACGATTACTTATAATGGCTTCTGGAATATTTTTCCGAAAATTTCCAATAGAATCAAGCCGGGTTGAAATGCTTCCTGCCGCGCGCGTTCGCGTGACATAATGTCGCCGATGCACGTCACGAGACGCCCCGCCGACGCTCAGGACACGGAGTTCGCCCGCGGAGTCCCCGTGCGCCCCGGGACGTTCCAATGAGCCGTTCGAGACAGACGCGGGAGACGATTCGGTCAGACTTCAACCGCATCGCGCTGCTCTCCGATGAAGACTGGAATCACAACGCGTATTATCACGAATACCTTCTGGGCCACGTCCCCGAACGGTGCCGCCGCGCTCTTGAGATCGGCTGCGGCGCGGGCCAGTTCTCCCGAAAACTCGCGGCGCGCGCCGAAAGGGTTCTCGCGCTCGACCTGTCGCCGCAGATGGTCCGCCTCGCGCGAGAGCGCTCAAGACTTCATCCGAACGTCGAGTTCGTCAACGCCGACGCGGAGACTTTTCCGCTCCCCGAAAATCAGTTCGACTGCGTGGCGACGCTGACGACGCTCCATCATCTTTCGGCCGAAAGCATGCTCGGGAAAATAAGAAAGGCTCTGAAGCCGGGCGGCGTCTTCGTCTGCCTCGACCTCTACCGGCGCTCCAGCCCGGGCGAACTGCTTCTCGACGGCGTCGCCTACCCGACCGGCCTGTTTCTCAGGTTGATAAAAACGGGAAGGCTGAGGCCGCCGAAGGAGGTGCGCGAGGCTTACGAAGAGCACGGGAGGACGGACACGTACCTCACCGTGCCGGAGGTCGAGCGGGTTTGCGCAAAGACCCTGCCGGGCGCGAAGGTGAGCAGGCACCTCTTCTGGCGTTATTCTATCGTCTGGAAAAAATGACCGGGCGGCCCGTCTTGTCGGGGACGCCGCCGTTGTTTTAATCCTTCCGCTCTGATAGTTAATGCTTTCGCTCTGATAGTTTTCGCCGGCCTCAAGCGCCTTAAAGGTTGTAAGCAAACTCTGAAACGTCGAGGGTGTTGATGCCGAAAGGGGTTGATTCAGACGCGGGCGGCGCAGCGCAGATGTTGGGCCCGGGCCGGCTGCTGAGAATTCTGTCGGGCCACTTGAGGCCGTACGCGCCGCGCGCGGCCCTGCTGGTCCTGACGCTTTTGGTCGAAGGCGCCTTCAACATCCTGCTGGCGCTGAGCCTCAAGTTCATCATCGACTTCGCCATCACGCCGCGCGACGCGCGCGTCCTCACGCTCATCATCGTCGCCCTCCTGGCCGGGGCGCTCCTGACGGCCGTGTCGCAGGTGGCGCGCGACTACCTCTACGCGTGGCTCGGCTCGCACGTCATCGGCCGCATCCGCGCCGAGATGTTCAGTCACTTGCAGCGGCTCTCGCCGGGCTTCTACGCGCGCTCGCGGGTGGGCGACCTGTCGGCCCGCTTCTCCTCGGACCTGAACGCCATCGAGAACGCCGTCGTGCTCGGCATCCCGGGCGCGCTGCTCTGCGTCATCAACATCCTGTTCAGCGCGTGCGTCTTGTTCGCGCTCGACTGGCGGCTGGCGCTGGTCGCGGCGGCGGGGCTGCCGCTGTGCGTCGTCGGCCCCAGGTTGCTGGCGCCGCGTGCGCTGCGGGCCGGCTACGATCTGCGTGTCGAGCAGGCCGCTTTGTCGAACGTCATACACGAGACATTGGGCGCGCAGCAGGTCGTGAGGGCCTTCGGCCTCGGGCGCTCGATACTCGCCAACTTCGGGGCGCAGTCGGCGCGCGTGACGGGCCTCGCCGTCCGCTTCAACTTCCTGAGTTACGTCAGCGAGCGGAGCCCCAACATCGGCATGCTGCTCTTCAACGTGCTGCTCACGGCGGGCGGCTCTTACCTCGCCTTCCAGGGCTCGCTCTCGGTCGGGTCGCTCGTCTCCTTCAACGCGCTCTTCTACATGGTGAGTACGGCCGTGATGGGTCTGACGGCCGTGACGCCTTCGCTCTTGCAGGCGACTGGCGGGATGCAGCGCGTGCAGGAGCTTTTGAGCGAGCGGCCGACGGTGCTCGAACGGGAGGGCGCGCGCCCGCTGCCCCCGCTCCGCTCGGGCATCCGCTTCGAGGGGGTGACGTTCGGTTACGGGCCCTCGCGCCCGAACCTACGGGGCGTGAGCATGGAGGTGCGGGCCGTGTCGCGCGTCGCCTTCGTCGGCCACAGCGGCAGCGGGAAGAGCACGGCGCTGAGCCTCGCCATGCGCTTCTATGACCCGCAGGAGGGGCGCGTCACGTTCGACGGCGTCGACCTGCGCGAGGCCCGGCTGGATTCGCTCTACGAACAGACGGGGGTGGTCTTCCAGGAGAGCTTTCTTTTCAACACGAGCGTGCGCGAGAACATAAGGTTGGGCAAGCCCGGCGCGACCGACGAGGAGGTTGAAGAGGCGGCGCGCGCGGCGGAGATTCACGACCTCCTCGTGCGGATGCCCGACGGCTACGACACGCAGGTCGGCGAGCGCGGCGGGC
>Ga0182001_10000222_pt1 | contig 12749 bp, 22 predicted proteins | sample BulsoiFelSFmetaG_FD_120485 | JGI IMG/M metagenome (GOLD analysis project Ga0182001, IMG submission 120485) | Bulk soil microbial communities from Mexico - San Felipe (SF) metaG | ecosystem: Environmental > Terrestrial > Soil > Agricultural land | place: Mexico: San Luis Potosi | collected... | reverse complement strand
CGATCGCGAACGTCATCCCCTCGACGAGCTGCGGCCCGCGGTACAGCAACGCGGCGGGGACATGGAGCTGGCCGGGATCGAGGCGGGCGTCGCGTCGGTACGGCTGTCGATCAGCGGCTGTTCCTCGGCCGGCGTGGAAGATGCGGTCCGCGAAGCCGTGTTGGCCGCCGCGCCGGAGCTGTCAGACGTCCAGCGGGTGCCGGCGGCCGGCGGGCGTGGCTCGGCGTTCGTCCCGCTCGAGGCTCTACTGCGCGCTTCCAGTGGGACATCACCGTGACTACCGGTGCGCTGCAACGGGTCATCCGCCGGTCCTCCACCCGCGCTGGCGTCGCCGGGGAGCGCTGCGATATGTGTAGCGCCGCTGTGCAGGAACAGCACCGGCATGTACTTGACGAGCAGCGCGGTGAGCTGCTGTGCGCCTGCCAGGCCTGCGCCTTGCTGTTCCAGCACGACGCGGCGGGTCGTGGGCACTACCGGCTCGTCCCGAACCAGCGGGTGCGGTTGCCAGAGCTTGCTCCGCAGGAGCTCGGGGTTCCGGTGGGCCTGGCGTTTTTCGTCACCCGGGTCGACGGATCGGTCAGCGCGCACTATCCCAGCCCGATAGGAGCCACCCAGTGGAAGGTTGAGCGTGAGGTTTGGGAGGGGATGCAGAAGCGCTGCCCTCAGTTGCGGGACTTGACGCCGGGGGTCCAGGGGCTGCTCGTGAACACCGCCCGGGGTGCCCGTGAGCACTGGATCGTGCCTATCGATGACTGCTACCGGCTGGTGGCCCTGGTCCGGCGGGAGTGGAGGGGGCTCTCCGGCGGCAGCCAGGTGTGGCCGGCGATCGAGCGATTCTTCGCCGACCTCGATCGCCGTCCCGGCAGCCCGCTGCGGGCAGCTCACGTCTGAGGAATGGAGGAACAGATGGCCGAGATCCGAGTCGGCAAGCCCGACGTCAAGATAGACGCCCCGTCACACACCAAGGGCGTCGACCAGGGCAACGCCAAGGGCTCCTACGACAAGCAGGTGGGGCACCACAAGGACGGCACCGCCGACGCGCGGCGATCCACCGGCGTGAGCCCCAAAAAGCACAACCCGATCCTGCCGATCATGCCGAACCTGCCGCCGGGCTGATCCGACGATCGGCCACCGGAAGAACTGCAGACCCGAGCTGAAAGGAGAACGGTTGTGAACTGGAATAAACTTATGTTGTTCATCGCGGGAGCAGGTCTTGCCGCGTTGTTTTGGAAGGAGTTCCCCGCGATGGTCCGCTACATCAAAATGGAGCGGATGTAACAATACGGCGCCAAATCTTGTGGTATGAGCCTCGAACACCTGGCGCGTGCGGTCCGTAAGGCGATCGTGCTCGCGGTCGTGGGAATGCCCGTTCTCGCTGCGTGCTCGGGCGCAGGTGGCGGGCCTGGGCCCACGGCCTCCATCGTCGTCCTGCGGATCAACGCGCCCGTGCACAAGCCGACCTGGTCCGACCACACGGGAGCGCTTTTCGCCCTCACCGACGACCACCGGATCGCGAAAATCGACCCGTCTGGACAGCCCAGCGCACCACCCACAGCGCGGACCATCCTGTCAGCGCCCTTCCCTGACGTCGCAGAGAACCTCGTTACCGGGAGCACCGAAGCAGTGGTGTACCTCCCCCAGCCCAAGCTCGGTCGGATTGCCATCCTCAGCGAGGAGGATTTGCGCCAGGTAGGAACCGTGCAGGCCGGGCCGGCGCCATCCTTCCTCGCCCTGGACTCCGGTTCCGATCACCTGCTTGCCCTGTCCGAGGACCGCTCGACCGTGACCCCGATCGACCTGCATGACAACAGTGTCCTGCCGTTCCAGGAAGTGGATGCGGGGCCGGATGCGGAGCTCGACGGCGCCAAGCGAGGACGACTTATCGACTACCATACGGCTGGCCCCATGGGCATCACTCACCACAAGGGCAGTCCGGGCTCGGTAGAGGACAAGGGCGGAATCGGCATCAGTGCCGAGAAGACCGCCGGTGACCTGACCAAGTCCTCGCGCGTTTACGTCGCAGAAAGCGACACCGGCCGTCTGCTGGCTGTGGATTCGAAGCGCTCGGGGGATGGCTTGGAGGTGGTGGCGCAGGCCAACCTGGGCGAGCCGGTGCGCTACGTCGGTGTGGACGAGACGCGGATCTACGCGGTGACCGAACACACGCTGGTGGTGCTCAAAACAAACAGCTTCGAGGGCTACCACGAGCAGACGTTCCCGGTCGTCACCAGGATCGATTTCAGAAGCGCTCTGCAGGGCGAGGCCAAAAACGCACCACTGTCGGGCTTGGCCACCGGCCCCGACCGGGTGTATCTGACCCTCAAGGGACAGCCCTGCATGGTGAGCGTGGCCAAACCGAGTATCTGACTGGGAGGGGCGGGGTGACCGACGAGACGGTGACCAGCCGCGTGGTGGGCGCGGACGCTGACCTTGATTTGATGTTCGCCCAGATCAAGGCGCTGCGTAAGCTCGCGATGGACCCGGATGCGGCGCAGGGCAGCGCGCGGGTCTATGACTTCAGCATCCGGTGGGGGACGCTGCTGCACGGCCGGCTGGAGCGCCTGGCCTACTACCACAGCCGCGGTGAGCTCGCGCCCGACGAGCAGGGGCGCTACCAAGTGCTCCGCAGCGAGCTGCGGGAGGCGCTGCCGCTGGTTAAGCGGCTGGGGTTGGCGTCCCCGACCGTGCCGCTCGACGACGCCAACCCCCGATAACCAGCCCCGACGGCTTTGCCCTCAGGGGAGGAACTCAGGCGCGCGCAGCCGGATGCCGGTGTGTGGAGCGGGGCAGGCAGGGTTGGTGCAGGTCAGGGCGGCCATGTAGGCGTCCTGATGTTCGCTGATGAACAGAAACCCCAAATACAGCGCGTCTCCGACCAGGAAGTGCTCGCCACCACAGTGGCGGCAGGTCCCGCGCCTGCGCTGAATTTGCTGGAGGACCCGGTTTTTGTGCTCCACGGTGAGCACCGTGATCTCCGGGCGGAGGGTGTCGCTAGTGCCCATCAGACTTCGACGTCCTTGTCGTAATACACATTGTCCTCGCGCCAACCGCCCATGCCATCACCGATGCCCTTGTAGTCGGAGATGAACTCGATGCGCTCAATCCACTTGGCCATCTTGAAACCGACTTGATTCTCGATCCGCAACCGCAGCGGGGCGCCGTGCTTGATGGGCAGCGGGCGGCCGTTCATCTCATAGGCCAGCAGGCACTGCGGGTGGCGCGCCAGGCTCATGTCGATGACCTCATAGAACTGTCCCTCGCCTTCCGCGGCTGGCTCATCTCGTCCGGTGTCCTGCATTGTCAGGAAGCAGATGTGGCGGGCCTGCGGGAGCGGCTTAACCATCTCGACCACGTTCCGGAACGGCACGCCGCTCCACTCGCCGATGCTCGACCAGCCCTGAACGCAGTTATGCAGCACCCGCTGAGTCTGCTTCTCACCCAACGCGCGCAGGTCCGCCAGGGTGAAGGTCATGGGATTCTCCACCAGGCCACCGACCTCTAGCTTCCAGCTGACAAAGTTGTGCACGGCCATGACCTTGTAGTCGTCGCTGTCCGGCGGCTTGCCGTTGACCCGGTGCTCAGGGGACAGCTGCGATGGCGAGTAGTTCTGCCTGGAGGCCATGGGGCGCAGGAAGAACAGCCGACCCTGACTGATGACGAAGCCTAGCGCCCGCTGCACCATGCGTGGACTCTTCAAGCTCCACACCGTGGCCGCGACGTGCACCAGCACGATCGCGGCGATGATGACCAAAGACGCCGCCAGCGCCCAACCCAAATCGCGTACACCACCGAAAATCATCAGAGCGTTGAGCTGGGGCCAGCCCCACAGGCCGACCATCATCAAGTGCACGGCGATGAACCCGATGAAGGCGAGCAGACCAAAAAAGTGCAGGCTGCGCGCCCCTTGCCGGCCTCCCCACAGCCGCACGTACCACGGGAAGTGCGCCTCAACCGCCGGCGACTGCGCAGCGCCGGTCAGGATCTGAAACGGTGCCAAGATGAATATCACGAAGGCATAGGCCAGCTTCTGGACCGCGTCCAGGGGCTGACCTGGCAGCAGCGCCGGCAGCTTGAAACTCAGATAGGTAAGAACGTCGTTCCACGCATCAGAAAAAATCGACCATGAGTATGGGATATAGCGGTGCCACTGGCCAGTCGCGAATAGCAGGATATAGTACACAATCCCGGTGAGAATCCAGCCCATCACGGTGACAAAGTGCCAGTGCCGACCCATCCCGAGATGCTTGTGCCCGGGCAGGGACACGATGGAAGAGTAGGACTCCTCCTCATCCAGTGTGTCGTAGAGCTTGTCAGTAGGCATGGTCTTGCGGGTAAACCTGGCCCATTCGGTGCCAGGCCTGCTGTCATCGCGCCAGTAAAGCTTAGGGTGGGTGCCCAGGATCTCTATCCCACTACGGATGAGCAAGGTGACGAACAAAACATTCACCCAGTGCTCGATGCGCAACCAGACGGGATAATCCAGCTGAACCATGGCCGCCTCCTCCGCGCCTCGACACCTCGTCAGTCATGGTTTCTCAGTCATGCCACTGCCGCCGCTCGGGATAAGCGACATTCATCCCAGTGAGGACCGAAAAGTGCAGCATTAGGTACATCGCCGCGAGCGCCATCGAGAACGTGCCCAGCGCGTAGTCCCACCGCTGCACCAACTGCGGCAACCCCGGTAGACCTAGGATGCGACTGACGACATACATCGCGATGGACGCTGCCGATACCACGCTGCCTAACGCCCATCCGATCCTGACCAATCCAGGCCTTCGCCCGACCACCATGGCAGCCGAAGCCAGCAACGCAGCGATCACGAGCAGCACGACGCACGCCGTCAGGTAAACCGGAAAGTTAGACACGAGGAAACCACCGGTCAGCCAGTACAGCCGGATTGCCCCGACACCGAGCAGGAGCACGATTCCCGACGCTGTCGTCACCCGCGGGACGTTGAACGAGAAATACCGATAAAAGGAAATGAGCTTTCCCGACCCCGTCCACCGGAGCACCGCAGACATCGACCACCCCCCACCGTCGCACTCATCGGCGCTCCCCGAGCACAATGACTCGGCTTAAGAAGGATAGGGCCACCGCCACCGGCACGATCAGCCCCGGCAGAATCTTCACACCCAGTGCCATCGCCACCATCCTCAATAACCGGCTGCCCGAGGATGCTTCACCTCTACCTCAACCACACTGCCGCTAACAATCACCAGACCAACACCGCACCATCCACCGTCAGCTGCCACCAGCAGCTCGGTGCACCCGCCGCTCCACCACTCCCGGAGCGCTCGCCGTCGGACCAGTCAACTGAAGCTCAGCACCCCGCACAACAACCGAGTCTACCGCGCAACGTTTGCTCTGACGCAACCACCGCGGCCGGATCATGTCCGGGCCAGGCTCCGGGCGCGCGTGATCATCGCAACGCACTCTAATCTCATGAGCGAAAGTGGATCTGCTGCACGTACGTGCCTGCGGCCTCGGACTGCCGGATTCGGACAGCGGTGATCGAGAGCCACTATCCTGCGGGTATGAGTCTTGACGCGGTGGCGCGGCATCCGGTCGCCCTGGTGGGATTTCCCGCCTCCGGCGGACCTCCGCTCCGAGATGATCCACGGTCAAGCCACGAGTGGGTAATAGGCACCCGGGAATGCGGGCATCCCGTCACGTCGGCCCACGGCGTAGCAAGGCAGGGGCAGCTCACCGACGCGATGGGATACCCACGGTGGTGCCCCTGCCTGCGGCAGCCGAGACGATGCCTGTCCGCAATGCAGCACCGGTCTCGACGAGCCGATGCATACCCAACGCGGTTAGCAGGCAGGTTAATCTGAGCTGGCCATACTGCGTTGTAAAGATGTCAGCGTTTGGCGGAGCACTCGGGAGACGTGCATCTGTGACAGACCGACCTGCTCGGCAATCTGCGTTTGCGTAAGGCCACGGAAAAACCGCAGCGCTAAGATCGTCCGTTCCCGGGACGGCAGCTGGGTCAGCAGGGGGCGGAGCACCTCACGGTCGTCAATCACATCGAGCTCGGCGTCGAGGCCGCCGAGGAAATCGCCCCGCGCCGCGGTACTGCTGTCTTCGGAGCTGACGATTTCATCCAGCGATGAGCTCTGGTATGCCTCCCCGGCTTGCAGCCCTTCGATCACCTCTGCGGCCGATAAACCCAAGTGCTCAGCGATCTCGCTGGGACGGGGAGCGTGGCCTAACTGTTGCGACAGCTCCCGCTGCGTGGCCCTAATCGCCACGACCAAATCTTTCAACCGACGCGGTACCCGGGTTGACCAGCCATGATCGCGGAAGTACCGGCGTAGCTCGCCAGTGATGGTCGGTACCGCGAAGGAGAAAAAATGCGCACCGTGGTCGGGTTCAAACCGGTCCACGGCATTGATCAGACCCACCGTGGCGACCTGAACAAGGTCCTCTAGCGGCTCTCCCCGGCCGGTGAAGCGGCGAGCGATGTGCTCGGCCATCGGAAGATAGCCCTTGATCAGCTGCTCCCGTAGCTCTTGCCGTGCTGAATCCTCCGAAACAAGAGCGGCATGGCGGCGGTGCAGCGCAACCAGGTGTGCGTACTCACCGTGCTCGGCGTCGACTGACGACCTAGACGAAGCTACGGCCGTTGCGGGGTCACGCGGTCCTTCACCAGAGCGATGCATACCCGGCCATGCTCGCGAGGTTCAGCGGGCAGGACAAGAGCGTTAACCTCATCAGCGAGGCAATTCAACAGCTCCCAACCAACCGAACCGACCGGTAGCGGATCAGCGATGTCGTCAATGCCCACCTCGGCGGCCAGCTCAACCCGCGCAAGCCGAACCGTGAACCTGCACTTCAGCTTCGCCTTCGGGGCGGCTACCTGTACCAACAGGGCGCAAGCCTCATCGACTGCAATCCGCAGCTCGTCAACCGAGTCCAGATCGAAACCAGCGCGCGCGGCCAGATCAGCAGCGATCGTGCGAATGGTCGGGATCGCGAGGGGACTGGCCGTGGTCCGAAGGTCGGTGACGGCAGCTGAGGTGACATCGCCAGCTCCACCTGCCATCGTCACCTCCCTCCCGTATAGCGGTCAGGGCTATAGCCGGTTCGGCTGCCGGGCGCACCTCACGGTGATTCCCGTCATTGGTGGCTGCCAAACCAATGGCCAGCGAAAGACAAGAATCAGGCTGCCGGGGCCACCTAAAAGACGGCCTCCGTGATACGCGGCGATGGGCGGTGGCCACAAGATTCTCGATACTAACCGTCGCATCCCAATTCGACAGGCCGGTCCTTCGAAGCTGCGCCGCTCGAACCGGCGCCACCCTCAGGTTTAAGCTGGGGCCTTGACCACGACGGTTGGTGGTGTCGAAGTCGCGACGGCTGCGGATACGGTCGTGGGCAGTGGGCTGGGGCGCCTGCGGAATGACTAGAACACTCACGAGCTTGGGCCGCCCTGGGACGTAGTAGGGCTACTTGAAGACGTCCTTGATAGTTTCACCGGTTTTCTTGAGTTTGGCTTTGGCTTGATCCTTCTTGTCCTCAGCTTTGAGTTCGTTGTCGCCGGTTGGACCCGTGGTTTCTTTGCTCTTGCCCTGGAGTTCTTCGACTTGTTCTTTGCTTTGTCCGCAAGACTCATGGCGTTCTCGCTGGCCTGCACCCGCCAGGCGGCGGTGCCCGCTCCGGCTAAGAATAGTCGGGCCGGGACGGTGGCGCCCGTTGGCCGTTACGCCGAACATCGGCGGTGACAGGGTCGGAGTGGTTAAGACGGTCAAGTCTCTGTGCAGCACCTCGCAGTTTCGGTGGGTGATGATCATCGGTAGCGACGAGTTCCGTTTCAAGTGTGTCGAAGTTATTGCGCGGGGTTGACCAGCTCGGGCTGGCCTACGTTGCTGTCACCTCGGCATGCGCTCGGTGTCGGGATGGTGTCACTACTGTGGAGTGTCATGCGTGAATGGTTAGGTCGCGCGGTAGAGCAACTGAACCGCTGGAAATCTCACGCGGTAGCGCCGAGCACGGTGCTGCCTCCTGATGAACCTGCCCCTGAGCTGACGGGGCTGACAACAGTCGCGCGCGATGGACTGTTGTGAGTGGGCATGGCCGCCGTGTTGGCCGTTCGTGGGGGCCGGTTCCAGCGCGCGGCCCGGGACGGCATCGTAGCGGTAGCGGTGGCCAGGCCAGCTCCCATCTGATCGGGTGGTGGTTACCGAGACGGCGTCCCGCGGCTGACCATCTACCGGCGTATCAGGGCGTTGGTGCATAAGCCGACGTCGTCGTCGTTTCCTTCGTCTCACGCGGCCACGGCGGCAGCATTTACCACCGCGATAGCGTGGGAAAGCCTCACTGCCGGGTTGATGGTGGTCCCCTTGGCGGTGGCAGTGGCTCATTCCCAGCTCCGTACCAGGGCGCACTGGCCCAGCGACGTGGTAGCTGGCTCACTGTGGGGGATTACCGTCGGTATAGCCACCCGGCGCCTGCTCCGGCTACCGGCCGCCGCCGACAGCATCCATATCGCGCGGTTTCCGGCGGAATTACTGTAGTACTGCAACGCCATTCGGCGTGGCGTGACAGGGCTGAGGGACCACCGCGTCTATGAATGCGGTTGCGGCCCACTCCGGCGAACTGCAGCGCGAGGCGCTGCGGCCCGGCCGTGAGGAAGAAAGGCGCACCCAATGGACCGATCGCGAGGCTGGCCAGCTCGAAGATCAGGGCGATGAGGAAAAGGACGACGACGGCAGCATGGTGGTCTCCTTATCGGTCCGGCAGTGGACAGACAGGCACTTTCGGCTGCAAGTGATCTGTTTCTGTCCTACCGGCCTCTGACGCGGTGGTGCGGTGGGCGCACCGCTACATGTGCGATCGACAATCCGCCAGCTTGTCGATATTGACACCCATCCCGGCCACACGCACGCTGACCGCCGGCGACGTCGGAGCGGTGGGCCGCCACCATGAAAACGACATCCCCTAGGAGGCGACACGGTGAAGAAGGGCCTACCGCGATCGGTCAGCGAGGCTGATCAGCACACCCAGTGGCCCTAAACAACGCCATGGGCATGGTCTCACCTGTTCTACGGAGCAGGCGCGCAGCACTAACAGCACCGCCACCGCGACGCCGCAGCGGGCAGCGGCCGTTGCCTCGCCCCGGCTATCAGCAACTCGATGTGCTCCGCCACCGGCGGCGGGGAGTTTCTCCGGTGCCTGCTGAACCCACCACTCAGCTTGCAGGGCCACCTCGCCTGCCCTGTCTTGGAGTGCTTCGGTGCCCTCCAGTACCTACTGCATGGCCTCTTCGCCGCAGGTCAATCAGCGAGATGGTCCTTACGAATTCCGCACCGTGCGCTTAAGCACCGCCCACCACGAACGCTTGGGCCACTCAGTGGCTCGCTACCCGCAGCACGTCCGGAAACTACTCTCCATGCTCATGGGTGTGCTGTCCTACCCTTCCCACCGCCCTCTATGCCAGCATCGGTCCATTGTGCTCGGAGTACCCGGGCGCTGAGGTGGGTACCGCGAATTGCGGGGCCACCCGCTCCAAGCACGATCGCACCCGAGGCAAGGCGTCCAACGCGGCAATGCGATTGGACATCTCCTGTGGGTAGTCGACAGGCAAGCGTGATCTACCTCCCGGGATCGGTGCCAGTGATCTTCTTGATGCCCTTGGCGCCGGCCCGGTCCACTGCAGCCTTCACCACGGCGAAGATCGCGCCCTGGACCGCGGCGGCAATCAACACCTCCTTGGTGCTGTAGTCCGGTGAGGTGGCCTCCGGAGCCTCTTCCTCCCCGGAAACCACCGCCCACACCTTCTTGAAGACCGCGCCGGCCAGGATCCCGCCAAGCACGCTGACGACCAGACTCAACGACCTGTAGAGCATCTTCATGAATCCTTCTGGCGCCCGCGTCGACGGCGGCGGCGAATCACAAATCCCAGCACGGCTAGCACCCGCGCCCACCACCGAGCCCGACTTGTCCTGGAACGCCCGCGGACCTGCTGGGCCTTCTTATCCTTCTCTCGCCGGCGTTGGCGACGGCGCAGGATCAGCAACCCCAACACGGCCAGCGCCCCGCCCACTGCGGCACCCGGCTTGTCCTGGACCACCCGCTGAGTTTTCTGCGCCGCTGCACCGGTCAGCTGCGGGGCCCTCGCGATCGCTTGGGCACGCACCTCTCGGGCCTTCTGAGTGGCCTGTGCCTTGAGTTCCTGGGCTTTGTTACTCAGCCCACCCGCCTCGCTCATGCTGCGCGACATACCCGCAACGGGGAACTGTAAACCCACCAGGGGTGATCTCGTCGGCTCGGCAGCCTGGCCCACACTGACCTACTCGTCAAAGGACTCCACCACCAGATTGAGGTTATCAATCGATGCTTTTTGGGCGCTGGGCCGGTCAATGGGGATCACTCCTGACCACAGCTGACCGCAGGCAAGGCCTAGACCAGGGTGGCATTAGGGGTCCTCAAGCTCTCACACGGCCTGCAGGGTCCCTGTATGCGTTGAGACACGTCGAAGGTCCGTGGGTAGGTCTGTGAGCTGGTCTAGATTCGCAGAATGCCGCTGGAACAGATTCTAATCCTAGCCGACTTCCGTCGCCGTCAACCCGAGAGGAGCGTTCGCGAGCACGGAATTATCTAGATACCTCGAAACCGTTTTACGCAATTGATCTGCATGTTGGTAGATGGCTTCGACGTCATTGATGATGATGCGGGTCTCAACCTTGTTTTCATCGAAAATTCCGATGTATTTCTCTGAGCGGGTTGAACCATAGTCGAGCGATTGACTTACGGTTGTTGTCGTCGAGCAGGATGCCGAAGTAGGTCTTGGTGTCTCGGGCTACAATCCTCGCGATTGGCACCTCGCTGCAGACGATGGCTCGCACGATCCGATAGCCCTCCAGTTCCTCTTCGGTGGTGACGGTATCCTCGTTTCGGGCGCCAGGATTGGCCTCCCGCGTGAGCTCCGGTCGGTCAGGTGTCGGTTCGGTTTGCTCCGCAGGCTCAGCAGTGCCGTTGGAGACGCTGACGTAGGAGCCGGGCCCACCAAGGGCGTTCTTCAGTCGTTCATTAACCTGCTCGTTTAAGAATTGATACGCGGCTTTGTTCACCAGTGGAACAAACTGGTCGCGTACACGTTGAGTGAAGACCCTTCGTATACTCGGGTCGTCAAGAATCTGACCCATTCATCCTCGGGCTCTTTGAACTGGGACAGCGAGGATTCGCTTGAGTTGTCCGATGTACTTCAGCTCACCTGCAGCACTGATCACCGAGTCGAGATCGAAGGACTCCTTGGTCAGCTTGGCAAGCTCCGAAAGAAGTGTTTCGTCGATGTCTGAGAAATCCAGTACTAGGAAGGGTTTAGAGTCCATCCGATTGGGGGCGTCCAAATCAGTGTAAAACTCGTAGACTTCTCCGTTGGTCAGGATCGCGATTCTGGCATTGGTGACGATGAAGTACCGGAAGAGTTGAGAAGCGTGTTCGATGCGGAGTGGATCGAGGGTGTCCTGGACGCGAGTTTGCGGCCGGCCCGGTCAAGGGCACCCGCGTCTGTCGTCACGCGTCCCCCAACCGCACGGCGTGGTCGTCACCGCCTGAGACGATCATGTGCCGGAGACGATCAGGTCCCAGCCCCTGACTCGACCGCCACAGCAGTCACCGGGCCGGCGTCTCGCCGATGCAGCTTTGCTGCGGCGCGGCACTTGATTGATCTGACACGGTCTGACGGGCATCGTCAACTTAGGCAGGGCCTGGTGACTGGGATGATCGGCGGATCGTCTGCGTAGAGGGTCGAGGGGGCTGGGCTTGTGGGTACCGGTGCGCCGTCGTACAGAGGGTTCCGCTATCCGGTGGAGATCATCAGCCATGGGGCTCGGAAACTCGTGCAGCTTCCTGGTGTGTGTTGTTCCTACAGTGCCTGGGCGTGGATCATCGTCGGCAGAAGAGTACGTTCCTGTCGTTCTAAGCGGCCCTAACGCATCAGCATATGAACCGTGTGGTGCTGGTCGAAGGCCCGGAGATCACGATTGGCCTGGTCGGTACACGGCAAGTGGTGAAATGGCACGGGTGATGAACGCGGTTTCACACGCCTGCTGTCGACACCGGCAAAGGCCATCGGATGAGCCGTCAGTGTGTCGCGTATGGGAGTTCCAGCTGGACGACACCGCACCCATCATGTTGAGATGAGCGTCGGCGTACGGGGGTCTCGAATTTCGCTGGCGTTGTGCGATGAGGCATGCTCGCGTGCGTATCGCGTTCTACGGTGTGGGGGTGGAGCACGATCTTGGGTCGGTGAGGGCAGCCGGGCTTGTCGAGGAGGTGGCGAGTCTTCGGACGCTGACCGCGCGGTTGCAGGCAGAGAACGCACGCTTGTTGCGCCTGCTGGAGTTGACACCGGAGCAGGCGGCCCCGCCCGGCCCGGTGCAGACGGGTGTCTTCGAGGGCCGTCCCGGCCCGGTTGATCGGCGATCACCGCCGGAGGTGAAGGTCGATTTCTTCGGACAGTTGTTCGCTGCCCGCAGGGATGTCTACGCCCTCCGGTGAGAGAACGCGCGCACCGGCAAGGCTGGTTGGCTGCCTGCGGTGCGGAACGGGTGGCGTAAGGGCCTACGGCACGAGGAGCGGGATTACCTGCCGCTGACCAGGGACGTGATTCGCGCGCATCTGTCCGGTGAGACGCACATTGGGTTGTATCCGTTGTTGGACGGTGATCTGTGCAGCTGGCTGGCGGCCGACTTCGACGGGCAGGCGGCCATGCTGGACGCACTGGCGTATCTGAAGGCCGCCTG
>Ga0182001_10000221_pt1 | contig 12780 bp, 13 predicted proteins | sample BulsoiFelSFmetaG_FD_120485 | JGI IMG/M metagenome (GOLD analysis project Ga0182001, IMG submission 120485) | Bulk soil microbial communities from Mexico - San Felipe (SF) metaG | ecosystem: Environmental > Terrestrial > Soil > Agricultural land | place: Mexico: San Luis Potosi | collected... | reverse complement strand
CCGAGGAACGGGGGATTACCGACGATGAACTCGGCCGCCGGCCAATCGGGCTCCCGCGGGTTGGTGGGGTCAGAGAGGTCGAGCAACGCGTCCATGTTGCTGAAACTCATCATAGGTCGCAGTATAGGTTCGGCGGGCGTCCCGTACCCGTTCTGGTGAATCCACTGTAGGTAGCCGATCCAGAGCGTCGTCTGCGCTAGGTCGAAGGCGTAGGGGTTAAACTCGATGCCGTAGAACTGCGTCGGGTTGACGAGCGGGAGGAAGCTGCCGAGCCCGCGGTCCTGTGCATAGATCAACACCTCCTTCTCCAACCCCTTCAGTTTCTGCAACGTCACGTATAAAAAATTACCCGACCCGCACGCCGGGTCCAGCACCCTCACCTCTGACAGCCGCTCCAAAAATGCCCGGATCCGGGCCTGCGTCCGCCGGCGGGACTGCGGCGTCACTTTTGCCAGCAGCGCCTCGGCCTCGTCGCGCGTTTCACTCCACTCACGCCGCAACGGACGAAGCACGACCGGCTCGATTAGGGTTTCTATGTCTTCGCGTGACGTGTACTGCGCGCCGAGTTGCGCACGCTTGTCCGGATCCAGCCCCCGCTCGAAGAGCGTCCCGAATATGGAGGGGTCAACCGCGACCCAGTCGAGCCGCGCCGCTTCCCTGACGTGCTCGATTTCCTCCTCAGTCAGCGGCAACACCGGACTGTCGACGAAGAGGCCGCCGTTGAAGTGCCGAATCGGTTCAAAGAAGAACTCGCCACCCGTGCTCATCGCATCGAAGAGCATCCTCAGGTTGCGGGAGAAGCTCTCGGGCGTGCGGGACTTCTCGACGATCTGCGTGAAGAGGCCGCGCGGCAGAAGCCCCACGTCCTCTGCGAACAAGCAGAACACAAGCCGGTCGAGGAAGCGCGCGACCGCCGTGGGCTCGATCGCCCGTCTTCTCAGGGATTGCGCCACGCCAGCGAGCCGCTCGGCCACTTCCTTTGTCACACCCGCGACCGTCGCCTCCGGCTTGAGACGGTGGGGCTCGTGGAAAACCGAGCGCAGCACGTCGAGGTTCTCGGGCTCCGGCAGGCGGTCGAGCGGGATTTCGTGGGCGCGGTTGACTGCCGCCGTGAAGTTGGTGTGGACCCGGAAGCGATCCATGTCGCAGACCACCAGCAGCGGCGGGTTCTCCAGAGACTCGCGGTAGCGGAGGAGCTGCTCGAAGGCGGAGTCGAGGTTCTTACCCTTGCCCTTGTACTCCCACCCGAAGAAGCCGCGCTTCCAGACGTCGGCCCAGCCGCGCCGGCCGTCCTGCTTCACGGCGCCGCGCTCGAAGGTAAACCACTCCCCTGCCCGATCCACCTCGGCCGGCTTCGGGTGTTCGACCACCTCGCAGAGGTCGAGGAAATGCTGATGGGAGGCGGAGCGCTCGGTCAGCTCGACGTTGCGCCACTTGGCGACGAAATCTGAGGCCGTGAGTCTACTCATAGGATGAGGGCGCGAGTTGAGGGCGCGAGCCTGAGGCACAGCTCGGCCGTTTAAGGGTTGTGAGAATCTTGGCGCAAGATCCCGCTGTGAAGGAACCTGCGCACGGATTACCCCCAGAGGCTGTTCACGTACGACGGCAACAGTAGGGGTTAGTCTGAGCCGCGTGCATCATCTCATCCAAGCGAGGTGTTGAGGACGCGCATTACTTTCGGGATTTAAAGATTGTGTCGGGCCTGAGGTTCTAAAAGGTGCCCTTTAACTTCCGGGTGGGAGATTAAAAGGCGGGCGCATAATAATCCTGCCACACGGCGGTTGTCACGTTATTTTTGTGGCCGCGCCCCTCATCGGAGCGCCTCCTGAGGCAGGAATGTACGCCTAAGACTAATGGCTGCGGAGCCAGAAGGCCCCGCTAGTATCCTAAACGGCAGTGGACGCGGTCTCGGCCGACATCCAGCGACCTCGCTCCGCGAAGGTGAAGTCGTCTTAGCTACGCCCGAGGCGCGCCAGAGTCGCCGCCGGCCCAGCGATGCTCAAGCCGTCTCCCTCGAATGACTCCCAGTCTTCGGCGTCGTACGTGAAGACCGACGTGACGCCGGCCACGAGTGCCGCTGCGGCGTGACGGGCGTCATGCACCCGCCTCGCCCTGAGCTGATGTTTAGCGGATAACTCCAACATCCGGAGCGCAGCATCCCGGTCATCGGGAAGAATCCGGATCATCGACGGCGGCTCCACTAGCAGCCGCACCGCCTCCGCCGCCTGCTCCGGGTCGTGAGGCGGTTGCGCCTGGTGCCACGTCAGGGCGGCGTAGACTTCGCTCAGGATGCCCGTGGTCGTACACGCCAGCACATCCCCCCGGCGGGCGGCTTCCACTAGCGGCCGCGCTTCCGCGTGGCGCGTGTCACCGACGAGCAGAGCGCCGATGAAGAGGCCGGCGTCGAAGAGCACGTACTCGCCTTCAGTAGACGGCATCCTTCCACCCTTCGGGGACCTGTCCGTCTAATCGAGGCAGGGGCTTCAGCCGCGGGGCCGGCTCGATGTTAACCGACTCCCCTTCCTCCAGGATGACGGTAATCGGCTCTTGGCTGCGCGCTACCTCGTGCAGCAGCTCTTCCAAAGTACGCCCCTTCAGCTCCTCAAGCCTTCTAATTTTGTGAGCCTCCTGGACCATGTATTAATCCCCTCACCATTCTCTTCTACCGGGTGACCCACTGGGTTGTACACCCAGTCGCCTTTCACCTCAGGCCGTGTCCGACGACCCGAACGAATCTTTCACCCTGCCTACGCCGCCTCCGGCGGCTCAGTTTCCTCCCCTCTCCGCCCGCCGCGCGCCTGCTGCCGCTCTCGCATTCTCCTGATTAGTGTCTTCAACTCGTCGTCCTCAGTGTCCGGCCGGCGGGTCGGGGTGCTGATGACGCGCCATCCGTTAGTGGCGGCCCGCCCGGTTGAGTTATCCGCCGGGCTTTCGGGTTCATCCGTGATGCCGGACATTCGTCACCTCGCTCTCCATTCGCCTTCGACTCCCCTACTCTTCTGGGCCGACCTGATCACGCCCGCCTGCTAGTCCTCACCCTGTGTCCTGAGCAAGTGCCGGCGGGCGGATGCAAGCATCGCCTCGAGCGCCTCGCCACCCACCCCGGATTCAGCCACCTCGTCCAGCTGCGCTTCGATCTCAGGCACGAAGTAAGCGAACGAATGGATTTTCTTCGCCCTGGTGCGCACGGCCGTCGCCAGCATCGCGTACTCGATTACTCTCGGGTCGGCGGAATTAAAGCGCGCCCCTGCCCGATCGTCCGCCGGTTTCCAGTGCGAATTTTTGGTCAGGCGGCGATATAGATTAATGATAAATGGCTTCGTTAAATAGAGAGAACTATTATCATCATCATCAAGGGGCGTCCGCAAATTATTCTGGTGGGCGTCCGCAAAATTAATTAAGTGGACGCCCGCAAATTCTACGAACTCCTGAAATGTCCAGCCCTTCTTTTCGCAGAAGTCGTTGAATAGCTTAGAAATACCAGGGTCGAGGCGGATCGCGTGACGGATCAGATCTGCCCTGTGGCGGTCGCCCGTGCGGGCCTCCGAATTGATTTTTGGTGGGCGCCCACGTCGATTTTTGGTGGGCCTGCGGGCGTCCACCGAAATTCGATTTTTCTTCTGGTGGGCGTCCGCATCGGGTGGGTGGGCGCCCAGTTCACTGCTTGGTGGGCGTCCACCAATTGTAACAGTGGGCTCCTGTAAATTTTGCGGGTGGGCGTCCGCTAAATTCTGTGGTGGGCGTCTAATATTTTGCGAGGTGGGCGCTATATTTGAATCATGGTGGGCGTCCTCATCGTTTATTGGTGGGCGTCCACCATTGTCAGGCGTTACCTCAGACGGGGCTGACCCTTGCCGCTCCCGCTCCTCCCTTTCCTTCCGGAGTAGCGCGCCCAGCCCGTAGGTTTGAGGCTTAGGCATTAACCCTCCCCCCCGTTCTCTTTCTCCTCCTCGATCTTCAAATCCTGAAAAGCGCTCTCGACGTGTTCCGGCTCAACCTTGGGGCTTTTGCTCAGGCGCGCCCACTCATGAGAGAAGGCGCACAGACGCAAAGCCGCGCGCGGGACGCCGGCGGAGAAGAGAAAAAGCTTCTCGACGGCTGCCTGAGTGAAAGGGTTCTCCAGACGGTACAGCTGGCAGCGGTGCTGGATCATCTCGCCGATCTCGGAAGCCGTGAGCGGCGCGAGCAGGCAGGGGCCGATGAGCCTTGAATAAATGGCCTTCAGCGCCGGCGTGAGCAGGCGGTCGCGCAACTCCAACTGCCCCGCCAGAACGATCTGAATCAGCTTGGATTCGTTGGTCTCGAAATTCAGGAAATCCCTGACGAATTCCAGCTGGGTGTTGGAAAGTTTCTGCGCCTCGTCGATGAAAAGGACGACGTTGCGGTCCTCCGAAAACTGCTCCCCCAGCCACTCCTCGAAGGCTACCTTTTGCCTCGCCGCCGAGCGCTTCGGGGAAACCCCGACCGACGAGCAAATCGCCTGTAAAAAGGCGAAATCCGACTTATATCCGCCGGTCGGCAGGAGGATCGAGACCGCGTCCTCCTGGGCGTCATAACCCGAGTGCAGGTAGCGCACCAGGCTCGACTTTCCGAGCCCCACGTCCCCCAGTATCGCGGCCAGACCCTGGCGGTTATCCACCGTGTAACGGATCCGGAAGACTGCCGCCTCGAGGGCCGGCGTAAAATACAGGAACGTGGGGTTTGGCGATATAGAGAAGGGGGCAATCTTCGTCTTCGCAGCTCGCGGGATAGTGGCCTCGGCGCTCATAGATGGGCCTTATAACATGAGTTAGACGTTGAGTAAATGATAATTGTTAGTCTAAATCGGAAAAGTTAGGCTTAACTTTCCGAATGAACAGGCGAGTAAGGCTTAACGAAATAGACGAAGGGAAGGGAAAATAGCCCCGAACCACAGTCTGACGGCTCGGCAACTCAAATACGAACTATGCTTGCGCGTGAGCTTGGAACGGTGTGACATACACCTCGGCGACCTAAAAATCTGGCCCGGAGTAAGCGAAGTTGTCCCAGCGAAATCGGTTTCACGACGTTCCACAGGCGGCTAAATGCAGGCAGGAGAGAAATATTTTAGGGTCTCCGAATCTTTATCGTCATCATGGAAATTTCGTCAATAGAAAGGATAGAAGTCGGATGATGAGCGAGTGAGGGCACACAAACACCTCAGTCGTGGACCCATCGTCATTGCTGCATCTGCCCAGGCTTAATTCCTTCGGAGGATGAGGGCCGTCCCGCTCGAACGCTCGCTGGGGCCTGACGGGGCCTATCTGGCCCACGCCGTCAGGCCGCCGTCGACGATCATCGAATGGCCCGTCACGTAGGAGGCCGCCTCCGAGCAGAGCCAGACCGCCGCCTCGGCCGCCTCCTCCGGCCGCCCGATCCGCTTGAGTGGCACCATCTGGGAGATTTGCCCCTCGGCGGCGGCCGCCGCCTCCGAGTCCCCGCCCGAGCTGCGCTCGAAGACCCGCTCCAGCATCGGCGTGCGGAAGCCCCCCGCCACCAGGGCGTTGACGCGAATGCCGTGCGGACCGTACTCCTGCGCCGCCGACTTCGTCAGCGCGAGCACGCCCGCCTTGGTCGCCGCGTAGAGGGCGCCGTGGGCCACGCCGCCGAGCCCGTTGACGGAGGAGGTGTTGACGATTGAGCCCCCCGACGGCTGCTGGCCGAGCATCTGCCGCAGCTCGTGCTTCATGCACAGCCACACGGCCTTCAGGTTAACGGCGACGATTTCGTCGAACTCATCCCCGGTGAAGTCGGCCGTCGCCTTCGGTTCGCCCTCGGTGGCCGCGTTGTTGAAGGCGCAGTCGAGGCGGCCGTAAGTCTCGACCGCACGCGAGACGAGCCACTCCACATCCTCGGGGCGCGACATGTCGGCGCGGACGAAGACGACCCGTCCCCCGGCCGCCGTGACCTCGTGTGCGACCTCTTCGCCTCGCCCGGCGTCGCGCCCGGCTATCACCACCTTCGCGCCTTCCCGGGAGAAGGCGAGCGCGGCGGCCCGGCCGATGCCTGAGGTGCCGCCGGTGATTAAAGCGACTCTGTCATCAAGGAGTGCCATGCGTCAGATTTTATGACGTGGGATGGGGAAGGGTGTCAGCGGCTAAGACCCACGCCCCAGCCTCATTGAGTCACGCGGGCGTTAAAAAATCCCATCGAGGAAGCTGCCGACTGCGCCCGGCATCCTCCGCAGGACGTGACCCCCGGCCTTCCGCGTCATGAAGACTTTCCTCTCCGCGACACGCACGCCTGCGCCGACGCGGTCGCCGAGGTCTTGGGCGGTGCCGTGTTGTTGAGCCGCGGCCTCCGACCCCGGCGTGCGGAGACGTCGCCCGTAATCCTCCACGTAATCGCGCATCCAGTATTGAATCCGCCGCATCCCCCGGCGCTCGGCCTCGGCGAGTGCGTCTTTGGTCTTCCACCCTTCATAGGTTATGCGGTAGAGCGCGACGACCGTACCCGTGCGATCGACCCCGTCTCTACAGTGGACGAAGACGCGCCCGCTCTCCTGCGCGGCGATAATCGTGAAGACCCTGCGCACCCGCGCGTCGTCGGGGCGGCCCCAAATGGGCAGGGGCACGTTATAGTAATTCATCCCCAGCGCACGCGCCTCCGCCTCGTCCGAACGCGTGCCGGCGCTCGCGCCGCGCAGGTTGATGACGGTTTCAATGCCGAGTTCGGCCAGCCGCCGGATGCCGCCCGCGCGGGGTTGACCGCCGCGGAACAGTCTCTCGCTCACCTGATGAAATTTCGGCAGTCCGGCGTGGTCGGTCGCGTCCTGCGCGGACGCGAAGGTGGAAAGAAACAGCAGCGCGCCGATGGCCGCGGGTAGTCTGTTGAATGATGAGCGACGGAGTGTGCGCAAGTGAAACTCCTTCGATGTCGTTAGGGAGTAGAGGCCGAGTCAGGACAGAACAAGGCCGACACTGAGGGGCGAAAACATCCCCTAATCCGTCGCCGCATAGCCGCTCGTGTCGAAGACGATGAAGGTGAAGTCGCGGCCCGCCGACGAGACGCGCGTGACGCCTTCGGGCTTGAGCCGGCGGTCGAACGTGCCCGCCTCGCGGAGCACAGGGCGGGCCGCGTCGCCGTCCCACTCCCAGAGCTTGAAATCCATCCTCTCGGCATTCGGCCCCGCTCCGGTGATGACGCGGAACGCCTTCGCCCGCTCGTCGTACTCGATGCTCCTGACGCCCGCCCCTCCGAGCGGCAGCCTGATGGCCTTCGCGCCCTCCACTTCGAGATTGTCTGACGTGAAGGCCGCCTGCGGGTCGCGCAGGCGCAGCGGCACGACGAGCGCGTGCCCGTCCACGACCGGCGAGCGCAGGCCGAGCAGGAGCCGACGCCCGCGCGCATCCCACGCCAGCCCCTCGACGTTGATGCCGCCGTCCTTGTACTTCCTGTTCTTCATCCCGCGCAGCTCGGCCACGTTCTCCGCGAGGAAACTCTTGAGCCCTGAGATCGGCTCGACGCCCTCGGCCCGCTGCCCGTGCGCGTCGAAACGGAAGCGCACGAGGCCGGCGAGGTCGCCGCCCTTCGACTTCGACTGCGAGCCGACGACGTAGAAATGTGTCCCGTCGGTGGTGATGCCTTCGAGGTCGATGACGCTCGTGCCGAGTTTGACCGGCTCGATCGCGCCCGCCTGTTTGCGCCCCTCGTCGAGCCTCATCCAGAAGACTTCTTCGTTGCGCCCGTCGTCCACGAAGAGTACGCCGTCGGTGCCGGGGACGTGCGCCACACCCGACGCCTCGAACGTGCCGCCAGAGAAGACCGTGATCGGCGTGGGCGGCTGTTTCGTTACGCCGACCTCGCGGCTGACGGCCGCCACCACGACGCACCCCAGAAAGAACATGCCGACGACCGGCAGAAGCATTTTCACCCTGTAGCTCATAGAACTTGCCCCCTTGATGACAGACCTCCCATACCTTCGCAGATAAATGCGAAGCCTATCAATTCCCCGGTAAACGGGCGGTAAACGCCGGAAAGGGTTAGCTACCAGTCAGTTACGGGCGGGGATGGGGAGCCGTACGACGAAGGTTGCGCCGACGCCGTCCGAGTCGGCAAGTTCCAGGTCGCCGTCGTGAGCCCGCGCGATCCACCTGGCGATGGCGAGGCCGAGGCCCGCGCCGCCGTCACGGGCGCGCGAGCGCGCCTTGTCCGCGCGGTAGAACCGCTCGAAGACGTGAGGGCGCGCCTCCGCAGGGATGCCCGGCCCTGTGTCGGAGACCGAGAGCAGATACTCGCCCGCCCGTCGCGTCAGACCGAGCCTGACGCGGCCGCCCGCGGGCGTGAACTTCACGGCGTTATCCACGAGGTTCATGACCATCTGCCGGAGCAGGTCTTCGTCACCGTTGAAGGCCGCCTCGGGCAGGTTCTGCAATTCCACGTTCACGCCCTTGGCGGAGGCCAGCAGGCTCCCGGCCCGCGCGACCTCGTCGAGCAGGTCGTTCAGGTAGAGCGCCCTGTTTTGGAGCGGGTAATGCCCGGCGTCGGCGCGGGCGAGGATGAACATGTCGTTGACGATGCGCGAGAGCCGCCGGGTCTGCTCGGCCATCATCTGAAGCGCCTCGCGGTACTCCCCCTCGTCGCGGTGCTCTTTCTTCAGCGTCACGCCCGCCGCCGTACTCATCACCGAGAGCGGCGTGCGCAGCTCGTGCGAGGCGTCGGCCATGAAGCGGCGCTGCTCGCCGAAGGCCGCGTCGAGTCGCGCGAGCAGCTCGTTGAAGCTGGCGGCGAGCTGGCCCAGCTCGTCGCGCGGGTTGGCGACCGGCAGTTGCCGGTCGAGGCTCCCGGCCCCTATCTGGCGCGCCCTCTTCGCCATCGCGGCCACGGGGGCGAGACCCTGGCGGGCCAGGAACCAGCCGCCGAGGCCGGCCAGCAGCAGCACGGCCGGCGTCGCAAAGTAGAGAATCTCGCGGAGCGACTCTAACTCGTCCTCGACCGCTTCAAGCGGCTGGCTGGCGAGGATGATGTACGGGGTATCGGCGGGAGGTATTCTCACCCTCCTTACCGCAAGGCGGTGGCGGTCGTCCGCGTCCGACGCCTCCGCTACCGTGTAAAGATAGACCTCGTCGTCGGGAAGCGCGCCCAGGTCGGGCAGGCGGACGTGCGGGTCTCCTTCGTAGGGGTGCTCGGCGAGCAACCGCCCCGCGCCGTCGAAGATCATCATCGCCTGCTGCGGGTGCGAAAGCTCCGCGGCCGTGCTCTGCGCGGCGCTCGCGGGCGACTGCCCCTCCTGCGTGTCGTGCGTGAGCGAGGTGATCGAGATGTCGAGCGTCGAGCGCAGGGCGTCGTCCACCCTCCGGTGGAGAGCGCGAGAGAGCATGACGTAGACGGCCGCGCCGAAGGCGACGAGGATGAGCGCGAGCGCGCTCACGTACCAGAGCGTGAGGCGGCCCCTGACCGTGTTAATCATCGGCGTCGGCCCCCCTCGCCGTCAGGGTGTAGCCCTCGCCGCGGCGCGTGCGTATGAGCTTCAGGTCATGACCGTCGTCAACCTTCCGGCGCAGCCTCTGGATGAACACTTCGATAACTTTCGAGAAGGGGTCGTAGGTCTCGTCCCAGACGTGCTCGGCGATGTCGGCGCGGCCGACCACCTCGTCGGCGTGCCGCACGAGGTACTCAAGCAGCGCGTACTCCTTGGCCGTGAGTTCCACGTCGCGCCCGCCGCGCGAAGCCCGCCGCGCGCGCGTGTAGACTGACAGGTCGGCGACGCTGATGACCTCCGGGTAGAGGGCGGGCCTGCGGCGCAGTAGAGCGCGCACACGCGCGAGCAACTCCTCAAAGTCGAAAGGCTTCGGCAGGTAGTCGTCGGCCCCCGAGTCGAGGCCCTCGACCCTGTCCTCGACCGCGTCGCGTGCCGTGAGCATCAGGACGGGCACCGCCGAGCCGAAGGCGCGCAGCTCGCGGCAGACCTCGAAGCCGCCCTTGCGCGGCAGCATCACGTCGAGGATGACGAGGTCGTAGTCGTTGACGAAGGCAAGTTCCATCGCCCTCTCGCCGTCTCCCGCCACGTCCACCGCGTAAGCCTCCTCGCGCAGCCCCTTGGCGAGCATCGCGGCGGCGCTCGGCTCATCCTCGACCAAAAGTATACGCACCTATACGTCCCTCCAGCCCGTCCTCCGCCTGGCCCGCGAGATTTGCTTGTCCGCGTTCAACCTTCCGGCGATAATTCCGTGATGAAAGCCGCCACGAAACACCGCATCATTCTACTCGCGCCGGGCCCCGCCGCGTGACTTCGTGGCGGCCGGGGCCGTTCGGGATGTGGGGCGCGACTGGCGAAAGTATGGGCGGGAAACTGAGGCACTATCTAGTCGGCGTCTGGTCGGTGGCGGCCGTCTTCGTGCTGACGATGCTCGCCACGCGCTACGTGCAGCTAGACGTTTCGGCCGTTTACCTGGCCGCCGTCATGTTCAGCGCGTGGCGCGGTGGGCTGGGCGCGGGCCTGCTCGCCACGGCGCTCTCGGCCGTCCTCGGCGCGTTCTTCTTCTTCCCGCCGGCCTACTCGTTCAAGGTTTACGGGGAGGACCTGCTGCAACTCGGCGTCTTCACCCTGGCCGCCCTCATCATCAGCTCTCTAAGCGCGGCGCGTGAGAGGGCGCTCGCGCTGGAGCAGCAGGCGCGGCACGAGGCCGAGGCCGCCAACGCCGTCAAGGATGAGTTCCTCGCAGCCGTCTCGCACGAACTGCGCACGCCTCTGACGACAATTAAGACTCTGACGCGCGTGCTCCTGAGGAAGAATCCGACCGAGGAGGAGCGGCGCGAGTACCTCGAAGACATCGCCTCCGAATGCGAACGCCAGATCGACCTCGTGCACAACCTGCTCGACCTGTCACGCGTTAAGGTGGGCGGCGTCGAGATCAGCCCGGGGCGCGTGGACGTGGGCGAGGCGCTGAGGGACTGTGAGAAGATTGTCCGCCCCGGGGCGGAGGAGCGCAATCAGGCGTTCGTCGTCGAAGTGGCCTCAGAATTTCCACCCGTCCGCGGCGACCGAAGCGCGCTCCGCCGCGCCCTCTGCGCCGTCGCCGAGAACGCCATCAAGTACACGCCCGAAGGCGGGCGCGTCACCCTGCGCGCCCGCCGCGACCAGGAAGGCGGACGAGTCGCTATCGAAGTCGAAGACGACGGGCCCGGGATACACCCCGAAGACCTGCCGCGCGTCTTCGATCGCTTCTACCGCGGCCGCGCCTGGGCGGGCCGTCCGGAAGAACAGGAGGTGCCCGGCATCGGGCTCGGCCTTCACCTCGCCAGAGTGCTCGTCGAAGGGATGGGCGGCTCGATCGAGGCGAGCAGCCGAATGGGGCGCGGCAGCACTTTTACGCTGCGGCTCCCTGTGTGGCCGGGTGATACGAACGGCGAAGACGAATTAACGCCGGGCTTCGTAAACGCCCTGCCGGGAGCGTGACGGGCGGCGCGGCGCACCGGGGGAAGCCGAAACATGGCGAAGCGAATACTGGTCGTGGACGACGAGGCGAAACTGTTGCGCGCCGTCGCCGTCACCTTGCGCGAAGAGGGCTACGAGGTGACGACCGCGCGGGGCGGCGCCGAGGCGCTCGTCGCCGTCAACGCGAGCGTGCCGGACTTGGTCGTCAGCGACATAAGGATGCCCGGCATGGACGGCTACCAGCTCGCGCGGGCCCTGCGCTCGAACCCGCGCACCGAACTCATCCCCGTCATCTTCCTCACCGCGAAGGGCGAGCGGAAGGACCGCCTCGCGGGCATCCGCACGGGCGCCGACGCCTATCTCACGAAGCCGTTCGACCCGGAGGAACTGCTCGCCGTCGTCTCCAACATCCTCAAACGCGCCGAGCGCACCAGCGCCGAACTCGCGCGCCTCGTCGGCTCCGCCGGGGGCGCGGAAAGCACTTCGTCGCAGCCCGCGCCCGACGAGGATTTCACCGAATCGGAAGGCCGCGTTGCGCGGCTCGTCGCCGAGGGGCTGAGCAACAAGGAGATAGCCGCCGAGCTGGGCGTCAGCGCCCGCACCGTCGAAGGGCACGTCAGCAACATCCTCTCGAAGAAAGGCTGGAGCAACCGCGTCGAGATCGCGCGCCATGTGTTAGGGCGCGGCACGTCCGCCTAATCAACCGCCCGTTATAGCGCGGCTTTGCCTCCCCTCGGCCGCCTCTTCACTTAACGCACCCTCATCATCCCGTCACTACACCCAAGCACGTGAAAACACCTGGACGAATCGGGTGAAGTTACGGTATTCCGCCGGCCGCGCGTCCTTTAACCTGAAAACGGTTAAATCAGCAGAGGTCAGGAGGTCGGCCCGATGATTCACGCGCTCGCCGCGACCCTAGCTTACGGCGAAACACGACGCAGGATGCTGACACGTCACTGCCCGCGATGCGGGCACGAACAGCTTACGCCGGAGGAGAGATTGTTCGAGGCAGTGCCGTGCGCGAGGTGCGCGGCCCCCGTCCCGCCGAAGCACGCGGCGGATAGCCCGGCGGAAAGGGATGCCGAGCGGCCCGCCGCGGCGGGGGGGCGGAAAGTGAAGAGGATGGTGCGCGGTTGGCGAGAGATTCTGGGGGACTGGGCACAGCGGTGCCCACGCTGTGGCGAGACGTGGCTCGTCCTCGGGGCCGGCGAGGGCGACCAGCACATCTGTAAAGCCTGCGGGCAGGGTTTCCGCATTCAGCGCCGGCATCGTGACGGGCAAGGCGCGCGAGCCCGCCGCGGCGTGAGGAATTCGGGAGCGGCGCAAACGGAAGAGGTGGTCAATTGAGTCGAAGAGTGAACAGACGGGGAGGACAAAAAAGGAGT
>Ga0182001_10000218_pt1 | contig 12925 bp, 12 predicted proteins | sample BulsoiFelSFmetaG_FD_120485 | JGI IMG/M metagenome (GOLD analysis project Ga0182001, IMG submission 120485) | Bulk soil microbial communities from Mexico - San Felipe (SF) metaG | ecosystem: Environmental > Terrestrial > Soil > Agricultural land | place: Mexico: San Luis Potosi | collected... | reverse complement strand
TGCCACTAGCTTTAGCTAGTGGAATATGGTTTGAGTTAAATTTTTGGCTTCAGCCAAATTGCTGTGACTTTAGGCTGAAGCCAAAAGGAAAATCTTTTTCCTGGCTTCGGCTGAAGCCTGTTCCTTCTATTAAACCTGAACCACTAGCTAAAGCTAGTGGCAACTGATGGAGCTAGAGTTTCAGGAGATGATTGGTTGATTCTTGATGCTTTCAAATTGGATGGCAAAGTTGCTCTGGTCACAGGCGCATCTGCCGGACTCGGCGCGGCCATCGCAATCGCGCTGGCTGAAGCTGGTGCGGATGTCGCGTGTCACGGCAACAGCCGCTCGCCCGAAGCTACTTGTGAAGAGATTAGAAAGATTGGTCGCACCGCTCTTCCCGTGACGGGCGATTTGAGTAAGGCGGATGCTCCGCGAGCAATCTTTGAAGAGACGCTCGAACATTTCGGTCGTGTGGACATTCTGGTCAACAACGCTGGCACGATTCGTCGCGCGCCCGCCGCGGAGTTCTCTGAAGATGATTGGGCTTTCGTGTTGGAGGTCAATCTTTCAAGCGTCTTTCGTCTCTCGCAGGCTGCGGGTCGCCACATGCTTGAGCGCGGTGTGGGCGGTAAGATTATCAACATCGCATCGCTCCTCTCATTTCAAGGCGGCATCACAGTCCCCTCTTACGCTGCGGCCAAAGGCGGTGTCGCGCAGTTGACCAAAGCTCTCGCCAACGAATGGGCTATGAGTGGAATCAACGTCAACGCCATCGCGCCCGGCTACATGCGAACGGATAACACGAAAGCTTTGCAAGCGGATGAGCGGCGCAATCGTCAGATACTTGAGCGCATTCCGGCTGGGCGTTGGGGCGAGCCTTCTGATCTTGCGGGTGCGGCTGTCTTTCTAGCTTCAGCCGCGAGCGATTATGTGAACGGTCATGTGCTTGTCGTTGATGGGGGATGGATGGGCAGATGAAAAGTTTTTTTCTTTCATTAAGAGCATCTGACGATCCCGCTGATGTTGCCAGTATTTGTAGGGACAGGACTTGTCCCTGCCCGCGTTTTCTTCATGCGGGGCGGGCAGGGACAAGCCCTGCCCCTACAGTTCTCTGCTGCATACTTAGTTTTCTTGTGCTCTTGCTTGTGTCGTTGAGCGCGCAATCTCAAACGTCGCCAAGTCCTGCGACGGTGAAGACCGCAGACCTCAGTCGAGAGATAACAGAGTTTCTGGAGAAAGAAGTTGCCGTGCATTTGAGTGACATCAAATCGCTCGACCCGTCACCAGACAAGGTCGTCGGCGCGGGCGCGACCGGCGAATATACTTGGGGCACGTTCATGCGCGCGCTCGGCGCATATGCAGAACTATCCGGCAATCGCACGCTCGCAGGGCGCGACATCGCGCACGAAGTCGGAGAGATTGGTCTGCTTGAATACAGACTGAAAAGCTCTCGCTTCTCGCAGCTTTATGCTGTGCTCGCTCTGCGCCATTTCGGAAAAGATTTGAATACGAATCCTGTCTGGCAGGGCTTGAGCGAAGACGAGCGCGCAAAGTGGCGCAAGTTTCTTGACATCTCTGCGTTTTATGACCCGAAGACGCAGCAGGTCATTAATCTACCGGAGAATTATCTGGGCGTGGCTGCGCGCATCGCCAGCATCAGCTATCAACTGGGACTGCTGAAAGACCGCGCGCTCCTTGATAGCGTCATCACGCGCGCCGCGCGCCCGTTTACGAGCGGCGGACTCTTCTCCGACGATGCGCCGCCGACGGGACGCTTCGACCGCTACTCGAACGAGTACGCGCGTTTCGTTTGGGATGCGGCTGAGGATGCCGGGCGCAAAGACATTCTCGATGCCGTGCGCCCATCGCTCAAAGAGCAGATGCGTTTGTGGTGGGATTTGATTGAGCCTGACGGTTATGGATATGCCTGGGGACGCAGCATGGGCGTCGTCAGTTTCCAAGATACTATGGAGATCGTCGCCTTCCTCGCTCAACATCCTGAATTTCGTCCCGCACCTTTGGAGCAACTTGCGAGCGCATACTACAAAGCCTGGCGTTGGCTCCGTCATGATTACAACGACAAGCGGCATGTGCTTTCAGTCTTCGCCTTCGGTCGCGGCAACTATTCTTACATCTCACTGGACCGCGAGTGGCAGCAGACGACAAGCTTCTTCGGCAAGGCCGCGCTGGCGAACTCTCTGTTCACGGAAGCGATGATGCGAGAGAACGTGACGCAATTTTCGAGTGAGATACAGCGACCCGATCTTGCGCGTTTTGAGTTCTTCCGCAAGGGTGAGCGTCCCGCTGGTGTGTGGCTCGTGCGACAGGGACCACTCTATTTCACACTGCCAATCACGACGGGCACAAAGCCGGGCGTGGCCGATTACCTGCCCGCGCCGCACGGGCTTCCAGGCTTAGCCGCTCCGGTCGAGCAGGTTTATCCTTCGCTCGTGCCGTTCATAGAGTTGACGGATGGGCGCGTGTTGGTGGCGGGCGATGGCGCAGATTTGATTGAGCCTGCGCCTGATGGAAAATCTTTGCGCGTGGTCTGGCATCGCTGGGCGGTCATCGGCGGCAAAGCAGGCCAACTCGCAGACCCCCACGTTACGAGCGAAGTCATCTGGCGAATTCAAGGCACGACACTCTCGCGCGAAGAGACTTTGAAAGCTTCCGAAACTATCACTATTCGTCGTTGGTGGGTCGCCGTGCCAACGACGAATCCGCGCAGCGATGTTGAATTTACACACGGTCAGCGTATGGATCGTTTTGAATCGAACGAGAGCAAACTTTCAACTACGGCCACCGCCGACTGGTCTCTTCATATCTCGCTCGTTGCGACCGGAGACAGCGCCTTGGGTCGCGGGGCACGCGGGGCGATACCTTTGAATCTGGTTTACGAATCAACGGACTTGCATCTTGTTCCGAACAAGCCTATGCGTTGGCGCATCATCATGAAAGTTGAAGGAAAGTAGCAGAGCATGGAAACAACCACAAAGCTAAGCGAACCCCCGCTTCACACCGACTGGTCGAAGATTCCCGTCGAGCGTCTTCAAGACGGCATCGAGCGACAGATGATAGTTGGCGAACGAGTGATGGTCTGTCGCTTCCGCTTCGCCCCGCGCGTTGCTACGCCCGCTCACGATCATCCGCATGAGCAGATCACATTCATCGAGCGCGGACCTGTGCTCTTCACCATCGGCGACGAAGAACGCATCGCCGAAACTGGCGACGTACTACACTTCCCTCCGAATACCTGGCACGGCGCGACGATGTTGGATGAAGAGGTGGTTTTGATTGACATCTTCTCGCCAATACGCGAAGACTTTCTTAATGCAGCACCGCAAACGGATGGTGACGGGTAAGAAACAGGGTTACGAAAAAGCAAAGGCGGAAGAGCGCGATGATGGAAGGCGCTGGTCACGAAGACAGATTGCTCGACGAGGCCGAGATACGCGCGCTTGTGTCGCGGACGCTTGCGCGAGCACAGCTCGACGGCAAACGCGTCCTCATCATCATTCCAGACCGCACGCGCACTGCTCCCATCCCGCAGATGTTCCGTCTCTTCCATGAAATTCTGGCTGGGAAAGTTGCGGCTCTTGATTACCTCGTCGCTCTCGGGACACACAAACTTCTCAGTGAAGAATCCATCAATCAACTTGTCGGCGTTAGCCTGGAGGAACGCGAAAGCAAGTTTGCCGACGTTCGCATCTTCAATCATCGTTGGGACAAGCCTGAGACATTCATTTCCGTCGGACGAATTGCGGCAGATGAAATTGAAGAGTTGACGGGCGGATTGATGAGGCAAGAGGTGGATGTGCGTCTCAATCATCTGGTCCTCGATTACGACCAGCTCATCATCTGTGGTCCAACCTTCCCGCACGAGGTCGTCGGCTTTTCCGGCGGCAACAAATATTTCTTTCCAGGCATAGGAGGCGCAGAGGTCATCAACTTCTCGCACTGGCTGGGCGCACTCATCACCAGCTACGAAGTCATCGGGACAAAGTACACGCGCGTGCGCCGCGTCATTGACCGCGCCGCTTCATTCATTGATAAGCCGAAACTCTGTTTCAGCATGGTCGTCAAAGACAAGCGGCTGGCCGGTCTTTTCATTGGCTCGCCCGAAGAGGCTTATGACCGAGCAGCAGACCTCTCGGCGCGGCTTCACATCAAATGGGTGGACAAACCATTCAAGCGAGTTCTCTCGGTCGTCTCTGAAATGTACGACGATATTTGGACCGCTGCAAAGGGTATGTACAAGCTTGAGCCTGTGATTGAAACAGGCGGCGAAGTTATCATCTTTGCGCCACACATTGACGAAATCAGTTACACGCACGGTGCGCTCCTGCATGAAGTCGGCTATCACGTGCGCGACTATTTCCTCAAGCAATGGGATCGCTTCCAAAACTATCCCGGCGGCGTGCTCGCGCACAGCACGCACCTGCGCGGGCTTGGCGAGTTCGATTCCTCGACAGGAGAGGAACGCCCGCGCATCAAAGTCACTCTGGCGACAGGTATTTCAAAGGAGCGTTGTCGCAGCGTGAATCTTAATTACCTTGATCCCGATTCAATCAATCCTGCCGATTGGGAAGGCCGCGAAGACGAAGGCATTTTGCTTGTCAGACAAGCTGGAGAGATGTTGTATCGGCTCAAGCCTCAGTGAAGCTTGAATGTAAGAAATTTAGTCGCCTCCAGCTTTAGCTGGAAGATAATGAAACAAGAAGAGTCCGGCTTTAGCCGAAAGCTTTCGGCTAAAGCCGATCAAATTTTGTCAATCCCACCACTAGCTAAAGCTAGTGGCAACTGAAAAGCTCGACAGAGCTTCGTCACCATTCCAACTTGCTTAAGCTGTTTGCGCTGCTGCCGACCGAAATGCATCCGCACAGACGTTTGTGTCGTAGTATTCCTGGAAGCCCACGACTTTGCCGTCGCGGAGCGTAAAGACGTGCGCCCAGTCGCTTGCGTATTGACGACCATTTGACTTGATGTGCCAAACGTAATGTCCGAGCGCCACGACCTTGTCGTCCTGCGCGATAAAAGCCTGCGGCTCGAACTCTTTCGCTTCCTGGTTCTGGTCCAGAGCAGAGAAGAATTGTCCGACCTCTTCGCGCCCGTGACGCCTTCCGGCGACCGGAATAATATCGGTTGGGCCTGGAAGAAACCACTTTACGTCATCTGCAAGCATATTCAGAATTGCGGGAATGTCGCCGCGCTTGAAAGCTGCATAAGCTTCTTTTACGATCTGAGTGTTATCTTGTTCGCTCATTGATTGCTCCTTCGCTGAAATATGGGAAATGGCCTTATAACCGTTGCCCTTTTGATGTAGCATCGACTTCGCCTATACTACGTCGAGCCTGAGGAACTCGGATTTATGCACGAAATATCGCCCCCTGGTAAAACTGTTGAGGCCGGAAGTGACGTAGTCTCATCAGGCGAGGCTGTGTTGGGACTGCCCCGCCAAGCCCTCGACTTCTCTTCGAGGAATCAGCAGTTGGCCGCTTTAATCAAAGGCGTCGCAAGCGGAGACGATGACGCGCTGGCCGCGCTCTACGATGCGACCCGTCGCCTGCTCTACGGTCTGGCGCTCAGGATTCTAGGCGACGCGGAATCCGCCGAAGAGGTGCTGCTCGACGTGTACAAGCAGGTCTGGCGCAAAGCCTCTTCCTACGATCAGGAGCGAGGCAATCCGCTGGCCTGGCTGATGACGATTGCGCGAAGTCGCGCCATTGATCGGCTTCGCTCTGATAAGCAGGAGAGACAGCGCGTGGATGCGCTCGACACTGCGCGCGGAGTGATGATGGCGGGCGACATCGAGAAAGATGCGGCTCTTTCAGAGATGAGAAGAGTAATCCTCGCGGCGCTCGAAAGCCTGCCGCCTGAGCAGAGAGAAGTGATTGACCTGGCGTATTACGGTGGCTTGAGCCAGAGTGAGATTGCCACAAAGCTCGGCCAGCCTCTGGGCACTGTGAAGACGCGCGCCAGACTCGCAATGATAAAACTGCGAGAGAAGCTCAGGCCAATTTCAAAGGAGACCAGATGAACCATACCGTCAACGAAGAGATCGAAGGACTCGCGCCGCTCTATGCATTGGGCACGCTCACACAGCATGAAGCGCGCGCCTTCGAAGAGCATCTGGCCGAAGGATGTGCGGCGTGTCGTGACGAACTGGAAGATTTCGAGGCGGTCGTTGGCCTACTTGGCGTCGGCGCGCTCGAAGCAGAACCGTCCGAGCGTGTACGTGAAAATCTTTTAGAGTCGCTCGTGAAAGATGATGAGCGCGCCACAAAGAGTTCGATGCCGGAGATTTCATCATCTCAATCGCTAACGATTCGCGCAGACGAAGGTGAATGGCAAGAGGCTTTTCAAGGCGTCTATCTCAAAAACTTGTTCGTTGACGAGACGAGGGGCACGGTCACGACGCTCTTTCGGATGGACCCGGGCGCACAGCTTCCGAGACACTTGCATCACGGTGTTGAGGAATGTTTCGTGCTCGAAGGCGACGTGCGAGCTGGCGAACAGATGCTTGGGCCGGGCGATTATCATTGTGCGATGCCCGAAACCGTCCACGAGAGATTGTCAACAATCAATGGCGCGATGTTCCTGATCGTCGGGCCGCGCCATTACGAGATGTTAGAGCGACTGTAATCAACGTTAACTGAATTGACCACAGCTTAACCAGTAATCGCGCCAGCCTCCTGCGAGGGCTGGCGCACCTTTTTTCCTTCAATCAGCAACCATGAGACGAGCGCGCTCAAGAACGCGAGGCTCGCCGCGATAATCATCACAACCCGAAAACCATAGACGAATGATTCGGCAATAGCGCGTTTCAATTCTGTCCTGGCTTCTCCGTTCAGGCTTGCAGGAATCTCCGCTCCCGCAAGTTTATTGCGCTGTCCATCAAGCAATTCTCGCGCTTCGGGCGTGACATCCAGATTCATCAAGCGTTGATTCAAGCTTGTGTTGAATGCGTGCAGCATCACTATGCCCAGCACCGCGACGGCCAGCAGTCCCGCAGTGCGCGAGACGGCGTTGTTGATTCCCGACGCGACGCCAGCATGTGATTGCGCGACCGACCCCATCACGGTTGTTGTCAGAGGCGCGACGCTAACGGCCATACCCAGCCCCAGAACGACGACCGCCGGAAAGAAGGTCTTCCAATAGCTGCCTCCGACATTGGGCCAGATGAACAACAGAAAGCCGAAGGTGGCTATCAATGGCCCGATGACCAATGGAAGTTTCGCGCCGTAGAGTTTCATCAGGCCGCCTGACCATCGTGAAAGCGTGAACATGATGAAGACGAAGGGGAGGGTCGCTGCGCCCGCAGCAGTTGCCGAATAAGCTTGCACCTGTATGAGATTGAGCGGGAGGAAAAAGAAGACGCCGCTCAATGCTGTGTAGAGAAGAAGCGTCAGCAGATTTGCTCCGCTGAAATTCTTCGAGCGAAAAAGTTTGAGCGGCAACATTGCGTTTCGCTTGCGCGCTTCGACCATCAAAAATGTCAGTAACAAAGCCGCGCCGCCCGCGAGAGTTGAGAGAACAGCCCAATGCTTAAAACCTAAACGCGACGATTCCGTGAGACCGTACACGACTCCGCCCAAACCGAAAGTCGCTAAAAGCGCACCCGCCAGGTCAAGTCCAGACTTCCCTTCATCGGCGCGACTCTCCGGCACATGCCGTAAAGAGATGAGGATGACGATGAGCGCGAGCGGCGCATTAATGAAAAAGGCCGCGCGCCAGGAGACGTGCTCGATTAACCAGCCGCCGAGGACAGGACCAAACGCAGTCGTGATTGCCGTAAAACCAGACCAGGTTCCGATGGCTTGACCGCGCCGCTTTTCGTCAAAAGCCGCGCTGATAATAGCCAGACTGCCGGGCACGAGCAACGCGCCACCCATGCCTTGCACGGCGCGCGCAATGATTAGCTGGCTGACGTTCGGGGCAAGACCACACCAGATGGAGGCGAGGGTAAAAATGGAGACGCCGATGATGAAAATGAGGCGGCGTCCGAAATGATCGCCGAGCGCGCCTCCGACCAGAAGCAATGCTGCAAGAAAGAGCGCATAAGATTCGACAACCCACTGAACATCAACGACCGTTGCATTTAGCTTAGTCTGAAGCGCAGGCAAGGCCACGTTGACGACCGTGCCGTCTATGAACGCCATGCTTGAGCCGATGATAGTTGCGGCGAGAATCCAGGAACCAGAAACTTTGGCGCAAGAAGTCGTCGCTTTCCCAGACCGGATGACGCCCTCATCGCATGGCTGCTTGACGATGTTAGCCATCGGCCTCTTCTCTCTTCATAAGCAAGCTCAACGCTCTGGACCTATCCGATTGGTCTCAACCAACATGCTCCTTATATCTTGCTAATCCTCCGGCTCTTCCTTCGTCTCCGCCTGATGATTCGTGCCGAGCGTCCAGCCCGGTGGATCGCTTGCCGGAAAAGACTCTTCTAAAGCTTCGTCAATCGCGGCCTCGCTCATCTCACTCTTTTTCACAGCAGGATTCTCTTGCCCTTGGTCTTCCTCTTTCACAGCGCGCACTCTCCGTCTCGATAAGATTTGCTATACTGCGATTACTTTATAAGACAAAAGAGCGGAAATGAAAACTCTTCTACTTTTGCGCCACGCCAAATCGAGTTGGAAAGAGCCGGGCTTAACTGACTTTGAGCGACCGCTCAACGGACGCGGATTGAAAGCCGCGCCCCTGATGGGAAGATTTCTGCGAAGAAAGAATCTTCGCCCTGAGTTAATCTTGAGTTCTCCTGCGAAGAGGGCAAGTCAAACCGCGCGGCTGATTATCGAAGCGATGAAGCTTGATGCTGAGCCTGGATTTGACGAGCATATTTACGAGGCAAGCGTACACGATCTGCTTGAGGTTATCTCGCAGATCGAAGATGGCGCGCACGCAGTCCTTCTTGTCGGACACAATCCTGGGCTGGAAGAGTTGTTGGAGTTTCTTACGGGCGAAGCACGGCAGATGCCCACAGCCGCGCTGGCCCACATTACTCTGAATATTGATAAGTGGAGCGAGACGCGCGGGCGCGCGGGTCACCTTGAATGGTTAGTTAAGCCTAAAGAGCTTACTGAAAGATGAAGGCTAAGCTGGCTTCCGGATGCTCACACTTAATGTTTGAATAGTCTCCTACCTTAACACTCGCAGACGGACTGCTCTAATGATTGGGTCGAAAGGGCGGAGGAGGGCGTCGCCCATCAGGCGGAGGTGGCCGCCAATCACCGGGCGGCGGTGGATAAGGTCCGGGCGGAGGTTGGTTAGGATATTCCGGTCGAGGCATAGGTTGCTGTTGATTAGCTTCTTGAGTGTGACGATTATCATCCGCTGGTTTCATCGCCGGTGTGGGGTTTTGTATCACGAGCACAGGCTTGCCCGCAGAGGAAGCGTTGACGCCATTCGCGTCAACAGGTGTCACGCCCGCATCCTTTAAGTTCTGTTTTGTAGAGTCTGTCGTGCCCGGAGGCTCAACGTTGGGTTGAGATTTAGAGGCAGGCATCTCGCTTGTCGTCTGCGAAGACAGCGGCTGCGTTGAAATGTTAACGTCGCGCGAGGAATCCCTCACCATATCGCTCTCGTTTGATATTGTCTTTTCCGCAGGAGCAATCTGTTGCGACGAAGAAACTGGATTTTGCGCTTCGGTGCTAGTCGCAGCATTAGATAAATGTGAACCTGTATCCCGTATGAGCAAGTAAATGCCGACTGCGACGCAGATGACAAGCAAGCAGGCGACGAGTTTGAATGTTCCACTCGCTTTGGCTTCACTCTGTGCGGGCAGAGGGCGAGCCGCGAACGTGAGCGAGTCAGAGGAATACGGGCGGCGTGGCGAATCAATTGTGGTCACATCATCGCTCTTCGATAGTGAAGAGCCGTGTGATTGCTCAGCAGAGATCAAATGCGGACCAGCTTGTGATGCAGAGCTTAGCGAAATATTTTGCGGCTTTGGCAGCTTAACCGACCCAACGATGTCGGGTAACGCTGCGCTTTTCCCGTAACTCTTTTCGACCTTTTCTTCTGACACAGCCTTGAGCGGCGCGACATCGCTCGCGGCTCGTCGAAGCTCTGCACGCAATTCTGCTGCGGAGGCTTGTCGCATAACAGAGTTCTGCGACATCGCGCGCTGTAGAATCTGGCTAATAGATTTTGGCACCTGCGGCTGCACTAAATGAGCTGGGCGTAGAGGATCCGGCTGATGCCTGATTGTGGCAGAAGCGCGCGCCAGCGCATCGGGGGGGCGTACGCCTGTGAGCAGCGAGTAGAGCGTGGCCGCGAGTGAATAGATGTCGCTGCGCGGGTCTGTCCCGGAACCTTGCATCTGTTCAAGCGGAGCAAAGTTAAGCGAGAACCCAAAGACGCTCTTGGCCGTGCCCGAGGCCGTCTTATCCGGCGTCGGCGTCCCCTTTGCCAAACCGAAGTCGAGCAGCATCACCTTTCCGCGCGGCGTTAGTTTGATATTCGGCGGCTTGATGTCGCGGTGGATGACGGGCGGCTCCTGAGTGTGCAGGTAATCCAAAGCATCGAGCAGTTCATCAGCCCAGCGCAACACATCGCTCAAGGGGAAAGGGACTTTGCGCCGTGTCAGCAACTCGGCGAAATCAAAGCCTTCAATAAACTCCATCACTAGATACTGTTCATCGCCCTCGCTGAAATGGTCGCTGACCTTCGGCAAGGCGCTGTGACGCAGGTGGTTGAGGAGTTTGGCCTCGCGCCTGAAAGCTTTGCACATTTCCGAGTCGTCGAAGAAAGCGCGCTTGATTGCGACCCTGCTTTGGAATCGCTCGTCCATGGCTAGGTAAACCTCGCCCATGCCGCCCTTGCCGACCTGTTGAACAACGCGATAGCGATTCTGTAGCAGTGTGCCGGGATCAATCATATCTGACTTATTTCGTGGCTCCATCTTGGCGAACTCCTCGAAAGAGGATTTTGGAATAACTGAAGCGCATGCTGCTGGCTTGCCGAAGGGTTTGTGAGGCACAGCCTTCCAAATCGAGACTAACTGATTTACCCGATTTTAATCAATACTTTTCTTCTGCTTCTGGCTCTCTCTGTCGTCCCTCACGGGACTCAATAAGTTGTCTCTCTTTTCTGATTCCCAGCACTGACTTGGCTGGGCTACTGATAGATCGTCCCTGACGGGACTTCTCAAACAGCTTCTGAATGCAGATTTCAGACTTTCTGCGTTGAAAAAAAACTTGCTAGTCTCGCCCGCCGCCTGTACATTAGCCGCGTACTTGCCCCGTCAGTGTTGCAACCCGAATATTTTCATTGAACTGGAAAGTAGCTTTTCTGTTCGCTGCTATTCACTTTGGCTCCCGTGCGAACGGATAACTTCCGGCGTGCGCTGTGCTCCCAGCCTCGCGCGCTCTCGCTTTTCCACCCAAGCCCTGAAGGAGACCACTTTGATGAGACTGATCCGCAAGCAGCTAGCCCTTCTCTGCACGCTCGCGTTTATAGTTGCAGCTTCGCTTTCGCATGCCCCCACTTCGGCACAGACGACCTTCAACGAGGGTTTCGAGACTGGAACCAAAACAGCTTACGCCATCGGAAATGTCACGCTCTCGACAGGCGTCTGGACTTTCGACGATGCTCTCATTGGCAATCTTTCGACTGACCACAAAACCGGCACGGCTGCTGCCCGCGTGCGTAACGTCGGGAGTCTTACCATGCTGTTTGATGTCGCCAGCGCGGGCACGGTCACCATCCAGCACGCGGTTTTCGGCACTGACGGTTCTTCTAATTGGGAACTGTGGTCTTCGACAAACGGAGGAGGCAGTTTCACTAAAGTTGGCAGCACGGTGACGACAAGCTCAACGTCACTTTCGACGGCCAGCTTTACCGTTAATGTTTCGGGCAGCGTTCGCTTCTCTATCAGAAAAGTATCGGGCGGAACGAATCGCCTGAACTTTGATAACATCACTATCTCTTCTTACACTCAACAGTCTGCGAGCGAACATCTGGTGATGGGCAATCCGAGCAATGCCGTTACCGATGTCAATCAGCCAACAAACTATCTCTTAGACAAACCGCAGTACGCCGTCTCTTACAATAGAGACTTAGGCCGCCCCAACTGGGTGAGCTGGCATCTCGCCAGCAACTGGATTGGGAGCACTCCAAGACAGGATGACTTTAGAGCGGACACGACGCTTCCTGCTGGCTGGTATCAAGTGCAAGGGACTGATTATTCAGGCTCTGGCTTCGATAGAGGACACCACTGTCCATCCGGTGATCGGACAGACACAGTGGCGGACAACTCCGCCACGTTCCTGATGACCAACATGATGCCGCAGGCTCCCGATAACAATCAGGGACCATGGGAAGCGTTGGAGAGCTATTGCCGGACACTGGTGAGTCAGGGCAATGAGCTTTACATTATTGCCGGAGGCTCAGGCTCAGGTGGAACAGGATCAAATGGCGGGACGACCTTTACCATAGCCAATGGTCATGTCAGCGTACCTTTCCAGACATGGAAAGTTATTATTGTTTTACCCAATGGTTCAGGAAATGATGCTCAGCGAGTTACCACTTCAACGAGGACGATAGCTGTCATCCTGCCGAACGCTCAAGGTATCAGGACGCAGGATTGGAAGACGTATCGTGTCAGCGTAGATCAAGTTGAGACGCTGACAGGCTATGACTTCTTCTCCAATGTCCCGACTTCGATTCAGAGTGTGATCGAAGCAAGAGTGGATAACCAGTAAGCCAAAGCAAAGTAGTCAATCGCAGACAAACTATTGCTTTGTAAGTCTTTTCAGTTGCCTCCAGCTTTAGCTTGAGGACAGCGAAACAAATAGATTTTGGCTTTAGCCGAAGTTTGGCTAATGGTTTTTGACAACTCGAATCGGTAATAGCGGGTCAGTACCGCCTGCGGTAGCGGGCGGGTAGGATTAGCCCCGACCCTCCCAGCTTAAGCAGGCGGTACTGACCCGTTCTCCACAAG
>Ga0182001_10000217_pt1 | contig 12949 bp, 10 predicted proteins | sample BulsoiFelSFmetaG_FD_120485 | JGI IMG/M metagenome (GOLD analysis project Ga0182001, IMG submission 120485) | Bulk soil microbial communities from Mexico - San Felipe (SF) metaG | ecosystem: Environmental > Terrestrial > Soil > Agricultural land | place: Mexico: San Luis Potosi | collected... | reverse complement strand
GCGCGCGGCTTGAAACCATCAAAACGGTTGCATCGCACCCGGTCGCGCTCGCACAGTGCCTGCGATTCTTCGCGGAGCATTCACAGATTCGCCCGCTCCTTGCCGAAGACACAGCCGGAAGCGTCGCACAGATTATTAAGAAAGGCGACATCACCTGTGCAGCCATCGCCGGAAGACACACGGCGGAAGTTTACGGCGGCGTCATCCTGCTTGAGCATCTGGAAGATCATGAAGAGAACTACACGCGCTTTGTCCTGCTCGCCTCATCTGCGAAATCGAGTGACGATGCTGACAAGCTCTCGCTCGCCTTTAAGCTGCCACACAGGCCCGCCGCGCTCTATCACGCGCTTGAGCCTTTCGCTCGTCATCACATTGATTTAATCAAGATTGAGAGCCGCCCCATCAGGGGGCGACCTTGGGAATACCATTTTTATCTGGACCTGCACGCTTCAATAAAAGATGGGGGCGTCCGTGAAGCACTCGCGGAGATAGAAGAATATGCAACGGAGGTGCGCCTTCTGGGTTGTTACCCTTCGGCGCACATCGAAACAGTGAATAGTGAATAGTGAAAAGTGAAAAGTTAAATACGGCTTTCACTGTTCACTATTCACTATTCACTATTCACTTTTCACTAAAATTATGATTCTCATCCTGACACCTAATATCAACCACGAAGGCGAAGCTTATCGTCACTTGTTGGCCCACCTCTCGCGCCTGCCGAACATACAGTTGCGTGTCCACCGCGAGCAGGGCGCAGAGCGCGCGTTGACTGAGATCTATCTCATCGGCAACACGTCCTCCGTTTCGGTTGACGAGATGAAAAGCTTGCCCGGAGTCGAGCGCGTCGTGCGCGTCTCGGAAGAGTATCGCGTCATCGGGCGACACAAGGGCGACGACCGCGCCGCGCACTTCGAGTATCAGGGCGTGCGCTTCGGACAGGACACGCTCAATGTCTTCGCCGGACTCTGCGCTGTTGATACTCTTGAGAACGTCGAGCAGATGATGCGCTCTTTGCAGGAAAACCTTCAGGTCTGTGCGCGCATGGGAGCTTACAAGCCGCGCACCAGTCCATACTCTTTTCAAGGACATGGGCGCAAGTGCCTCCCTTACGTCTTCGAGATGGCTGGCAAATACGGAATCAAAGTCATCGCCATGGAGATCACGCACGAATCGCACATCGCGGAGATTCAAGAGGCTCTGCGCGAGACGGGCAACGCGACCGGCGTCATGCTCCAGATTGGGACGCGCAACACGCAGAACTTCGAGATGCTCAAAAAAGTTGGGCGGCAGCAGGATTTTCCAGTGCTCTTGAAACGCGGTTTCGGCATCACGCTCGACGAATCTCTGCACGCGGCTGAGTATCTAGCGAGCGAGGGCAATCACAAGATTATTTTCGGATTGCGCGGGATTAAGACGAATCTTGGCGATCCGCATCGCAACTTCGTTGACTTCGCTCATGTCCCGGTCGTCAAACGTTTGACGCGGATGCCCGTCTGCATTGACCCTTCGCACGCCATCGGCTCGCGCAGTCGTGGACCTGAAGGAATTCTGGACCTGATGCACGCGACCGCGCAGGGTGTCATCGCCGGGGCGAACATGGTGCTCGTGGACTTCCATCCAGAGCCTGACCGCGCGCTGGTTGATGGACCGCAAGCTTTGCTCTTGAAAGAGCTGCCACACTTTCTGGAGGATGTTCAGATAGCGCGCGAAGCTTACGAGAAGCGCCAAGCTCTGGCCGAACGCTACATTGCTATGTCGAGTGAACGAGAAGAGAAGGTGTTGAAACTCCAGCCAGCCGATACAATCTAATATTCTAGAGAAGAGCGCGAGAGCAAGGCTGAGAAGAGATGTCAGATGCTAGATGTCAGATGTTAGTAGATGCTTTTCTCTAACATCTATAGCAGTTTGCAATTGGCCGCGACCGATACCTGAGAATTGTAGGGGCAGGGCTTGTCCCTGCCCCTCTTGCCTTATCGAAACGCGGGTAGAGAGTGAGCCTCTGCCCCTACAGATTTAATCGAGTCGCATCTCGTTTGTTAACCGTAATAAGGCTCATCTTTGATAGCTCTACGGCTGGATTCACAATTGATCTAAGAACAGGTAGCGTGCCCTGTGCTTATCCGCCTCGGCGCGTGAGTCAACATCTATTCGCATAACTTCGACCGGCTTGCCCGAAGTCACCGCAGGCCAGGCGGGCAGACCCGAACCGTTCGGGTCGCCTTTCTTCACGAAGTTTGCAAAATAGGCTTGCATGAGTTCCGACACTTTGTAGTCGTCCGGCGCCCACGCATAGACCTTATTGGTCGAGAGATTACCGAGCGCGTATTCGATCTCCGCCGAATGCACAGCGCCACGCGCAGGCGGCATCGTAATCGCCCCACTGTTACTCCCTCGGACCACGCCACCGGCCAGCCCCGCCTTAGCATCGCCCATCTCAGGAGTCATCGGCGGGCGCGGGCGCGCGTAAAAATATCTGTACACAGGTTTGCCTCCTGTCTGGACCTGCATGTCGAACCACTTCCAGGTGCTGTAACCGATGAAGCGGTCACCGGCCAAATCTGTAGCGGCTTCGATGACTTCTTCGCGCGTCGTCGCCGGATATAGTTTCAAGGCTTCATCGGCATGTGTGCCAAGTTGATCACGCACAGCTTGCGCGTAATTCTCAGGCGTGGGTTCTTTGCCTCTCAGCAAGGCGAGCCAGGTCATCTCTTCGGAGTTCCAGCCGACCAGCAAGGGCACATGCGCTTGACGGCCTGCGGCATAGGTCGCAGATGGCGGCTCTGTAAAGAAGTAACCATCTACTGTAATAGGGAAACGTCCGAAGGGCTGTTTAGCAGTGGCTTGCATGAGTTGCTCGGTCGTCATCGCGCGCAACGCCGATAAAGAAGTCGCCCCGACTTCGGTGGCGAATTTGACGCCTTGCTCCTCGCCTTGCGCCAACGGTACGGCAGGCATCGTCGAAAGGACGGAACCGCTTTCGCCAATCGCTCCGGCGATCAAGCCCTTCGAGAGCGGCGAGGCCATCTGCGCGCTCACCGAAGCCGAACCGGCGGACTCGCCAGCGATTGTCACATGTCGGGGGTCGCCGCCGAACCGAGCGATGTTCTGATTGACCCAGCGCAGTGCTGCGGCTTGGTCCAGCAGACCATAATTTCCAGAGGCGTGTTGCAATGATTCCTTCGTCAGTTCAGGATGCGCGAAGAATCCGAAGAGGCCGAGACGATAGTTCAACGTGACGACCACAATCCCACGTCGCGCTAAGCTCTCGCCGTCGTATCGCGGCTCTGACCCATCGCCTGCGATGAACCCGCCACCGTAAAAATAGACGAGCACGGGAAGCCGCTCATTCCCTTTTTTGGCTGGCGTCCAGACGTTCAGATAGAGACAATCTTCGCTCATTCCATTGGAGCGGAAATTCATGTCGCCGAAGACCGGATGCTGCATGCAGCGCGGACCAAACTGCTTTGCCTCACGCACGCCTTCCCAATTCTTCGGAGCTTGCGGCGGCTTCCAGCGCAAGTCCCCGACGGGCGGCTGGGCGAAGGGAATTCCTTTGAAGATGCGCACGCCGGAAGGTTGCTGCCCCATGCCTTCGACAATCCCGTTCGCAGTCTTGACGCGGTCGGGAGTTGCACCAATCGTTTGCATAGAGAGGACGAGTAAGATAGTTAAGTTGAAGAGAGCAATCTTAAATATTGGCTTCATGTAATCTGCTCCTCGAATGAACTGGGCTGAGTCGTCACGGCAATTAATACAGCAGATGTTAACTAAACGTCTGCATCTGGCGAAGCGATCTTTACTTCAGAGATACTGAGGAGATAGAGGAAAACATTTCAGACTACTAATTTGAGATTTGAAATTCTCAGCCCTTCGTCCATCTTTCCAGAATCCGCTCAACGCTCGGCAACTTCAATCGCCTCCTGCAAAGTGAAGCGTCCTTCATAAAGAGCCTTGCCGACAATCACACTATCAACGCCGGACTCAGAGACAACTTTTAGCCTTTCGATGTCGGCGAGCGAACCCGTGCCGCCCGATGCCGTGACCGGAATGCCTGATGATTCGGCGACGGCGCGTGTCTGCTCGACGTTGATGCCTTCGAGCATTCCGTCGCGCGCGACATCCGTGTAGATGATGCGTGCCACACCCATCAAGGCCATCCGCCGTGCCAGTTCTGTGGCGGAGATGCCTCCCTGCTCTTCCCAGCCGCGCGTCAATACTCGCCCGTCCTTCGCATCAATGCCGACGACAATGCGCGCGCCGAAGCTTGAGAGAAAATTTTGCAACTTCTCAGGCTCTTCGACGGCCAAGGTCCCGATGATGACGCGCTCTGCGCCGTAGTCAATCATCTCTTGAATATCAGAGATTGTGCGCAGGCCGCCGCCAAACTGCACTGGAATCTTGACGGCTTCGATGATGCGCCGGGCGACCAGGCGATTCGGCGACCCCTGTTCACGAAACGCTCCATCCAAATCAACAACGTGCAGCAATCGCGCGCCCGCGTCTTGAAACTTGCGCGCCACTTCAACAGGGTCGCTGAGATAGACTTTGACATCTATTTTGCGTCCCTGCGTCAAACGCACGCACTGCCCGTTTCTCAAATCTATTGCGGGAATAACAAGCATTTCAGACAGATCATTTTTTTTCGCGTTTCTCGATCTTCGCCCAAGTGTCCCGCAGGCCGATAGTTCGGTTGAACACTAATTTCCCTGACCCCGAAGCAGGGTCCAAGCAGAAGTAGCCCATTCGCTCAAACTGAAACTGTGTGCCAGCAACTGCATTTTGCAAGCCAGGCTCGACCTTGCAGCCAGTGAGCACCTCTAAGGAGTTCGGATTCAAATTTGCAATGAAGTCTTGGCCTTCTTCAACTTCATTAGGGTCCTCTTTCGTGAAGAGGGTATCGTAAAGGCGAGCTTCTGCATCCAGAGCGTGCGCAGCCGAGACCCAATGGATCGTAGATTTGACTTTTCGCCCATCGGGTGTATTACCGCCCCGTGTTGCCGGGTCATAAGTGCAATGGAGTTCGATGATATTCCCGGCGTCGTCCTTCACCACACTTTGGCAAGTAACTAAATATCCATAACGCAGACGGACCTCACGGCCTGGAGCAAGCCTGTAATAATTCTTCGGCGGGTCTTCACGAAAATCCTCCTGCTCAATATATAGAATTTTCGAGAACGGTACGCTTCGTGTACCCATGCTCGCATCTTCGGGATTGTTAATGGCTTCCATCTCCTCTACAAGATCGTCCGGGTAATTATCAATGACGACGCGCAGTGGCCTGAGCACAGCCATGACGCGCGGCATGCGCTTGTTCAGGTCTTCACGAAGATAGTGTTCAAGAAGCGAGAGTTGCACCGTATTGTTCGTCTTCGAGACGCTAACATTTGCGCACAAATTGCGGATGGCTTCCGGCGTATAGCCGCGTCGTCGCATCCCCGTAAGGGTTGGCATACGCGGGTCATCCCATCCCGCCACATAACCATCCTGCACCAATTTCAGCAGCTTACGCTTACTGAGAAGCGTATAGGTGATGTTAAGCCGGTCAAATTCAATTTGCCGCGAGGGGAAGATACCGAGTTGCTCGATGAACCAGTTATACAGGGGGCGATGGTCTTCGAATTCCAGAGTGCAGATCGAGTGAGTTACCATCTCGATTGAGTCCGACTGGCCATGGGCATAGTCGTACATCGGATAAATACACCATCGATTACCTGTGCGGTGGTGCTCCATGTGCAGGATGCGATACATCACCGGATCGCGCATATTCAGATTCGGCGATAACATATCTATCTTCGCGCGCAGTGTCCGCGAGCCGTCAGGGAATTCCCCCTTCTTCATGCGTTCAAACAGGTCCAGGTTCTCTTCGATGGAGCGATCCCGATACGGACTGTTCTTACCAGGCTCGGTCAGAGTGCCCCGGTACTCACGAATCTCGGCAGCACTGAGATCATCCACATAAGCCTTGCCTGCTTTAATCAGTTTGATAGCCCATTCGTAAAGCTGCTCAAAGTAATCTGAAGCATAGAACAAGCCATTCCACTCGTATCCAAGCCAACGAATGTCTTCCATAATGGCTTCGACGTACTCGGTCTCTTCTTTGGAAGGGTTCGTATCATCGAAGCGAAGATTGCACCTGCCGTTAAACTCTTCGGCGAGACCAAAATCAAGATAGATCGCCTTAGCATGACCGATGTGCAAGTACCCATTCGGCTCGGGCGGGAAACGTGTCTGCACACGCCCACCGTGCTTGCCCGCCTTAAGGTCCTCAACGACGATGTCCCTGACGAAATTAGACCGGCCCGATGATTCACCCTGTATCGCGTCAAGGTCAGTTTCTAACGAGTCCATTTGTTTCCTTTATCTCCTCTGCCAATCTCGTAATATGTTTCGGATAGCTTGTGCACAGCACGACTCGCCCGGGTCAGGTGAGGGCGCGGACACGTCTCAGCACCTCCTCACGACCGATGTTTTGCGCCACCAGAAACAGTTCCGGGCTTTTTGTTAGCCCTGTCATAGCAACTCTAATAACGTTGCTGACATGACTGATTGAACCATTGAAGTCCTGAGGCGCTTTCTTGAACTGGGAGGCAGTGGGCGCAAACCCGTGTGAACCGGCCAGCGTTCGTATCTGTTCGAACCAGGCGTCCTTATCCGACGAATGCTGATATGAGTCCGCGAAAGCTTTAGCCAGGGAACGCACCATATCTGCATCAACGGGATGAAAGCGTGGGTCTCCAGGGTCTGTCACAAGCGTGAACAGACCCGAGAAGTACAGTCCGTATGCAGCACGAAAATCGCTCCACTTGGCAACATCCTTACGGTGGACCGCGCCAGGCTCTCTCTCCATTGCAAGAACCCGTCGCGTGAGCGAGAGATCAGCGGAGATAATTTCGGCCAGTTCAGGATCGTAGCGCTTTGCCCAATCAGTCAACTCACTCAGTGCTTCATCTGTTGACATCAGCGAGATAAACTCGCGGCTGATTGATTCCAGTTTGACGAGGTCAAATATAGGTCCAGCCACCCCGCACTCGCTTAGCTTGAGCGCCGAAGAAGCGGATTCTTCGAAACTCATCTCCGCGAATCTGCTATTGGCAAGACCCCGCAGATAATGTAGCACTGAGCCAGCAGGGTAGCCGGATGACATGTAAAACTCGACGTTTGCTTCACTGTCTTTGCGCTTGCTCAGTTTCCTCCGACTCGCCCCATCAAATTTCATCAGCGGTGCGATGTGCGCATAAGGTATTGGCTCAAATCCCAACGCCTTAAAGAGCTGGAGGTGCAATGGAACTGACGAGATCCACTCCTCAGCTCTGAGCACAAGATTGACCCGCATCAGATGATCGTCAACGGCATGCGCGAAGTGATAGGTCGGAAGCCTCGGACTCTGATCGCTGCTTTTTAACAAAACTACATCGTTGATGTTGTCCTGCTGTTCGATTGGACCGCGAATGAGGTCTCTATAGACGACGCGCCTTGGTTCACCTTCGGGCGATTCCGGCGCGCGGAAGCGAATTGTATATGGCTGACCAGCCTCCAGCCGACGCGCTACATCTTCGGATGACAGATTTCGGCAACGCGCCCAAATGCCGTAGTACCCGGAATTACTCTTTGACGCCTGCTGCCTCTCCGCCATCTCCGCTAATTCGTCGCGAGTGCAAAAACATGGGTAAGCATCTCCCCTGAGCAACAGATCACGCGCGTACGTGTGATAAATCAGTTCTCGCTTGGATTGCTCATAGGGTCCCCACTGAGATGTCGAATCATCCTCATCCGATTGTATAGAGAAGTACTGGAAAGCACGGACAAACTGCTCCCTCACTCCAGCGACCTCCCGCGCTCGGTCGGTATCTTCAATCCGAACGAAATAAACTCCCCCGGAATGGTGGGCCAAATTTTTTCCTATGGTGGCAACGTAAACACCACCTGTATGAAGGAATCCCGTGGGGCTTGGACCAAAGCGAGTGACCACCGCTCCGGGCGGTAGGCTGCGTTGCGGATACCGCGATTCCCAATAAGACGGCTCCGGCAGGTTATCGTTGAATAATGATAGTATCAGTCCTGGATTAAGCATCTGATCTCCGAACTTTTAAGTCTATACAATACTATCATTCCGTTTAATTGCTTTCCAAGATCGAGTCCCTCTCTTGTCGGCTTCGATAATGAGTGTTACGTTTCTTAAGCCAATGCCTAAATCTATTTCGATAATCTATACAGGAGGCACCATTGGAATGGAGAGGTCCGAGTTGGGGCTTCGACCCATGACAATGGAACGCTTCTCGCGCTTGTTTCTCTCCATGCCAGGTCTGAACGAGAGTCAATTACCGAGTTTTGATCTACAGGCATCAACGCTCCTTTTAGACTCTGCGCGAATGAAGCCTCGCGACTGGGTTTGTGTGGCAGAAGAGATCGCTAAGAGCTACTCGCGCTTCGACGGTTTCTTACTAATCATGGGCACAGACACGATGCCCTATGCGGCGAGCGCGCTCTCCTTCTTATTAGAGAACATCGGCAAACCTGTAATTATTACGGGAGGCCAGTATCCCCTGACGGACGCCCGTCTTGATGAGCAAGCGAACCTGATAGGGGCCATGAAGACGCTTGAACAGGCTGACGGACTCTTCGAAGTTGCGATCTTTTTTAATCGCAAGCTCATTCGTGGAAACCGTTCGGTTAAGGTGAGCACTACAAGCGCTGACGGCATCGCATCCCCACGTTTCCCTCTTCTCGGTCGCCTGGAAGATGGAATCCTTAGTCTTCGCAGAGACCTCACACTCTCGCAGCCGGAAGCATCTTTTCAGTTGACATGAGTGACACGCGACCTGCCGCGAGTCTCTTTTCTACGTATTTATCCGGGGTTCGATTCAGACATCTTAACGTGCGCGCTTCGAGAGCCGGTTCAAGGATTAATAATTGAGACGTATGGGTCGGGCACCGCACCCGATGATCCAGAATTTCTTGCATCTTTAGAGCGCGCATCGAGGCGTGGTGTGGTGATTGTAAGCACGACCCAATGTCTTGACGGCAGGGTGGACATGAGCCGATACAGAGCCGGTTACGCACTGCGAAACGCTGGGGTTCTCAGCGGCAGCGACATGACCGCCGCCGCCGCTTACACTAAACTTATATACCTGTTCGCCTGTGAATATTCGACCTCGAAAGTGCAAGAACTCATGCCTATCAGTTTGCGAGGTGAGCTGACTCCCGATTGAAATCAAATGTCCTGACACGACATTAGCAAGTCAAGGAGTCCGGCGATGGTCCTATCTAACTAAGGTTTGAGATGTCCAACCTTCTTCAATAACATGGGCCAGCCTCAGCAGGAGTTCCTCTGAAAACCTGCGCCCGGTCAATTGGACGGAAAGGGGGAGGCCGACCTTAGACACGCCAGTCGGCACGCTTATAGCAGGGAGTCCCGTGAGATTGGCGGTGACGCTAAAGATGTCAACCAAATACATTTGCAGCGGGTCTGCGGCCTTCTCTCCTATTTTGAAGGCCGGAGTTGGGGCAACAGGTGAAAGTATTACATCACACTTCTCGAAAGCATTGTCGAAGTCATTGCGAATCAGAGTGCGAACCTTATTGGCCTTCGTGTAGTAAGCCTCATAATATCCTGCGCTGAGCACGAAGGTTCCAAGTAGTATTCGACGACGAACCTCTGGTCCAAAACCCTCACTTCGCGATTTTCTAATTAGTTCCCTCAGACCCTTGTATTCCGGTGAGCGGTATCCATATAGGAGGCCACTAAAACGGGCTAGATTTGAACTCGCTTCGGCGCTAGCTATAATGTAGTACACAGGAACTGCATATTGCGTGTGTGGCAAACTAATTGTTTTGACGCCGCACCCTGAGGATTCCAGCACTTTGGCAGCTCTCTCAGCCGCTTGACGTACCTCTTTGTCAACGCCTTCAGTAAAGTATTCTTTGGGAAGACCAACCACAGCCTTTTGTTGATAAGACCTTTCAGGTATCACCCTGTCCACGATGCTGGTGGAGTCTAATTGGTCATGACCAGCGATAATGGAAAATAGCATATTAGTATCGGCTACGGTCTTCGTCAGCGTACCGATTTGGTCAAGCGATGAGCCATAACCTACGAGTCCGTATCTGGAGACGCGACCGTAGGTCGGTTTGAGACCGACGACACCACAGTATGATGCAGGCAATCGAACTGAGCCTCCGGTGTCAGACCCGATGGCAAGAATAGTTTCATGAGCGGCGACGGCAGCGGCAGACCCGCCGCTAGTCCCCCCAGGGACGTATTCAAGATTGTGAGGGTTACGGGTTATCTTAAACGCAGAATTTTCGGTGCTCGAACCCATTGCGAATTCATCCATATTTGTCTTTCCGAGAATGATTCCGCCTGATTGTCTGATCCTCGCAACCACTGTCGCGTCATAGGGCGGGACATAGGTCTCCAGCATCTTAGAAGCGCAGGTAGTGCGAAGGCCAGCAGTGCAAATGTTGTCCTTAATTGCGATGGGCAAACCAGACAGAGGACCTAAAAGCTCGCCTCTGCTCCGGCATTTATCAAAAGCGTCCGCTTCCGCAAGCAGGTCTTCCGTATTGCGAAGCGTGATGAACGCTCCGACCGATGATTCGACCGTTTCAATTCGCTTGATAATTGCTTGAATGATTTCGCGATTCGAGACCTCTCGCTTATCCAGAAGGGACTTTAGTTGCAAAGCTGATAATTCATTTAGCATTGAAATTTATCCGTAAGAGCATTCCAGGTTATTGTCGTTAACACCGTCACTTTACTACTATCACATGCAGCAGACGCTAAGTGATTGGCGTCGGCCTGTTAGGGGCAATAGAGAATAATAATTTTTCTCTTGTCACCTATCACTTGTCACCTGTCACAATTTTCATTACTTCCTCAAACAACACGCCGTTGGTCGAGATGGCGTTGCCGCCGCGAATCGTGCGGCGTCCTTTCCAATCTGTGAATGTGCCGCCAGCTTCTTCCATGATGGGCAGAAGCGGGGCGCAGTCCCAGTCGTTCATCACAGGGTCGAGCATCACTTCGGCGCGTCCTGTGGCGACGAGCACATGGCCGTAGCAATCGCCCCAGGTGCGTCGTGCATCCGCACGCCTTTGCAAAATTTCTGCCACCGCGCCGAAGCCGTATCGCTCGCACGTACCGAAGTCTGTCGAGACCAACAGCGCATCTTCCAATCGCTCGGTTTGAGAAACGCGCGCTCGCACGTCGTTCCAGAAACAACCCATCCCGCGCGCGGCGTAAACAATCTCGCCGAGCGCCGGGAGATTGACGACGCCGAGCAAGACTTCGTCGTTGATCTCCAATCCGATGAGCACCCCGTAGAGAGGAACGCCGTGAACGAAAGCATACGTGCCGTCAATCGGGTCTATGATCCATTGTCTGCCTGAGCGACCGGCGCGCGCCGCTTCCTCTTCGCCGAGGATGGCATCCTCTGGAAACTTCTCTTCGACGCGGGCGCGTATGAAACGCTCCGCCTCACGATCCGCAATCGTTACGGGCGAGCCGTCGCCTTTGCGCTCAGGCTGCAAGGATTTTTTGAAGTATTTCAAGCTGATCTCGCCCGCCCCGCGCGCCAGGTGGATGGCGAAATCAAGAAGCTCTTCAAGCTCTCTGTTGTTATTCATCCCTTGCTCCGTTTTGTTAGCTCCGCTCTGACCATCTCCAATGTCACCCCGCGTTCAACCATCAAGACCGTCAGGTGGTAGATCAGGTCTGAGACTTCAGAGACTAATCGCTCGCGTTCTTCGTTCTTCGCCGCGATGATCGTCTCGGCTGCTTCCTCGCCGACCTTTTTCAGAATCTTGTCCAAGCCTTCCTTAAAAAGATACGTCGTGTAAGAGCCTTCCGGCAGCTCGCGGCGGCGGCTCTCGATGAGCGCGTAGAGATGCTCAAGCTGTGCGCCCAAATTCATCGCCTCGTCTGCGCTCATCGGCGCGTCTTTGTCCTTGTCGTTCTCCTCTGCGCTTTCGATCTCATTATGAAAGCAGGAGCGCGCGCCCGTGTGACACGCAGGCCCGTGCGGCTCGACAAAGACTGTGAGCGCGTCCGCGTCACAATCGGCGACGATGCGGCGAACACGTTGCGTGTGCCCGGATGTCTCTCCCTTATGCCAGAGCTGAGAACGCGAGCGCGACCAGAACCACGTCTCTCCCTCTTCAATGGTTCGCCGCAAGCTCTCTTCGTTCATGTAAGCGAGCGTCAAGATTTCGCGCGTCTGTGCGTCCTGCACGATTGCCGGAATAAGACCTTGAGCGTCGAACTTCAAATCTTTAATTTTAGATCGCAAATTCTCTTCCATAGCTTTCATCTCACAACCAATCCGCGCGCGCGCAAGTAATCTTTCACGTCCGCAATCTTGTACTCGCCGAAGTGAAAGAGCGAAGCGGCGAGCACCGCGCTTGCTCCGCCCAGAGTCAATGCCTCGTAAAAATGTTCGAGCGTCCCTGCGCCGCCCGAGGCGATGACCGGAATTCGCACCTCGTCTGAAATCGCGCGCGTCAGCTCAAGGTCATAACCGTCGCGCGTCCCATCAGCATCCATGCTCGTCAAAAGTATCTCGCCAGCTCCGAGTTTCTCTGCATGCACAGCCCACTCAACAGCATCACGTTCTGCGTTTCGTCTTCCACCGTGCGTCCAAACTTCCCAACCCTCTTTCGCATCCAGTTTATTCCTGCGCCGCGCATCAATCGCCACGACCATGCACTGGCTGCCGAAAGTCTCCGCGCCCTCGCTGATTAACTCAGGATGTTCGACCGCCGCAGTGTTGAGCGTCACTTTGTCCGCGCCAGCGCGTAAAATCGCGCGGATGTCTTCGAGACTGCCGAGACCGCCGCCCACAGTGAACGGGATGAACACTTCGTCGGCCACGCGCCGCACGAGTTCCGAGACTATCGCGCGTTTGTCCGAGGAGGCGGTGATGTCGAGGAACGTCAACTCGTCCGCGCCTTC
>Ga0182001_10000216_pt1 | contig 12956 bp, 13 predicted proteins | sample BulsoiFelSFmetaG_FD_120485 | JGI IMG/M metagenome (GOLD analysis project Ga0182001, IMG submission 120485) | Bulk soil microbial communities from Mexico - San Felipe (SF) metaG | ecosystem: Environmental > Terrestrial > Soil > Agricultural land | place: Mexico: San Luis Potosi | collected... | reverse complement strand
TGCGGCATGGCCCAAGTGTACGACACGGCCTTTGAAACCGGAATCGGCCCCGCCCGCGGGCGCGGGTTCGGCCGTTTTCGACGATTTTTTTCCCGCCGCAAATCCGCCCGGCGCACAAGATTCGTAAATTGTTCAACCGACTCCGTGGTATAAACTGTCGCGCGTTTAGTACCAGCCTTGAACCGAACCGGGGAATTTCCAAAACAGGAGGGTCAGAGCATGTCGGCCGGCGAGCGGAGCCCTTGGTCTGAGCGGTCGCACGAGAGCAGGGTCGAGAGGTTCTACGGCTGGGGCGTCGAGACCTTCGGCGACTACCACGGCGGGTACCTGAACTTCGGGCTGTGGGAGGGCGGCAACACCGACTACCTCGTCGCCGCCGAGAACATGGTCCGACACGTCGGCGAGTTGGCCGGGCTCGACGCCCGGAGCCGCCTGCTCGACGTGGGGCCGGGCATGGGCTCGCAGGACCTGTTCCTGCTGAAGACCTTCGACCCGCAGAGTATCGACGCGCTTGACGTGACGTGGCCGCACATCGTCATCGCCCGCAAGCGCGTCGCCGAGGCCGGCCGCGACGACCGCATCCGCTTCCACCACGGGACCGCCACGCGGATGCCCTTCGAGGACGCGAGCTTCACGCACGTCATGAGCATCGAGGCGCCCGAGCACTTCGACACGCGAGAAGATTTCTTCCGCGAGTCTTTCAGGGTTCTGGAGCCGGGCGGCCGCATCGCCATCGCCGACTACGTGCTCAAGCGCGAGCCGCGCAACGCCTTCGAGCGGTCGGTCGTCGGCGCCGCGAGCAGGCTCTGGAAGGTGCCGCGCGTGAACGTCCACACGTCGGACGTGTACGCCGAGAAGATGCGGCGTTGCGGGTTCGAGAATGTCGAAATCAGCGAGGTCGGGAAGCTGACGATACCCGGCTACTACGCCGAGCAGCGCCGCCCCGAGACCATCCGGCAGTTGACCGAAATCAGGGGCTTCGTCGCCGGACGGCTCGGCTGGGTCATCGACATCCTCGTGCTGAAGTCTTACGAGATGGGGCTGATGGAATACATCTTCGTCCGCGCCGAAAAGCCCGCGGGCGCTTAGCGCAAGTCGCAAAGCTCGTCTATCCGCAGTCCGCGGGACCGAAGGCGCCCCGCCCCCGAGGGCGCGCCGGGGTCTCCCGGGGACGAATAAAACGAGGTCGAGACAGGCCATGTTTCGCGCACAAAACTCCGCTTCGAGCCACCCCCCCGCCGATTCCCTCCGACGCCCGAATCACCCGCTAGCCGACGAAGGCTCCGGCCCCGTCCACCGCTTCCTCGAACTCTCGGCCACGCTCGCCTTCCCCTTCCTCTTCCTCTCGGCCCTGCTGCTCTCACACCAGCAGCTTTCGCAGGCGGGGCCGCCGTGGCTGGCTGCGGCGGGCGCGTTGCTCGGGCTCGTCTGCGGCGACTTCGTCAGCGGCCTCGTCCACTGGGCCGCAGACACCTACGGCGAAGAGACGACGCCCGTCATCGGGCGCAGCCTCGTCAAGCCCTTCCGCATCCACCACGTCCGCCCGACCGAAATCTGTGAGCACGACCTCGTCGAGACGATAGGCAACACCTGCATTCTCGCGACCCCTCTGCTCGTGCTCTTTCTCGTCGTCTCGACTTACGGCGAGACTTCGCTGCCCGCTTCCCTCGCCGTCTTCACCGCGGTCGTGACGGTGGGCGTGACGGTGGCGACGAACCTCTTTCACAAGTGGGCGCATCAGGAAGAACCGCCCCCGTGGGTCCGCGCACTCCAGCGCGCGCGCATCATCCTGCCCCCCGAGCACCACCGCGAACACCACACCGCGCCCTTCGAGACGAGCTACTCCATCACGAACGGGTGGCTGAACCCGCTGCTCAACAGGACGGACTTCTTCCGCCGCCTCGAAGCCGCGCTCCGCGCCCTCGGCATCAACCCCTCCAGAGGCGCCTAAATCTCCCCCGAAGCCTTCGCCCAAACCCGGCGTCGCAACCCCGACGGCCGAGAGGAATATCGCGTGAACGGCCGAAAGGGATTTCGCGTGAACGGTAAGCTGGGAAAGTCGCTGGCCTTTCTGTGTTGCGCCGCCGTGCTGCTCTGCACGACGCAGGCGTACGCCGCCGTTCGTCGGCCGCGCGGCAGGCCGAACATCGTCTTCGTCATCACGGACGACCAACGCTTCGACTCGCTCGGCGCGACCGGCCACCCCTACGCGCAAACGCCGCACCTTGACCGGCTGGCGCGCGAGGGCGCGCTCTTCCGCAACTTCTTCGCCACGACGCCGCTCTGCTCGCCCAGCCGCGCAAGCTTCCTCACGGGGCAGTACGCGCGCTCGCACAAAGTCACCAACAACGACCGCGTCGGGCTCGACGTGATTAGTCACACGCTGATGACCTTCCCGCGCCGTCTGCGCGAGGCCGGCTACGAGACGGCCTTCGTCGGCAAGTGGCACATGGGGCTCGACGATTCGCGGCGGCCCGGCTTCGACCGCTGGGTCAGCTTCAAGGGGCAGGGGCTCTACCTCGACCCGGTCGTGAACGTCGACGGGCGGCAGAGGCAGTTGGACGGCCACATCACCGACTGGCTCAACCGCTGGGCGCTCGAATTCGTCGAGAGGCCCCGCGGCAAGCCCTTCATGCTCTACCTTTCGCACAAGGCGCTGCACACGCCGTACCTGCCGGCGAAGCGGCACGAGCCGCTCTACGCCGGCGCGAAGTACCTGCCGCCGGTTTCGGCCGGCGAGGACCTGTCGGGCAAGCCCGTCCTGCGCCGCGCGGTCGAGCCGGTCGACTGGGCCGCGGTCGAAGGCGTCGCGCCCGAGCCGCCCGAGTCGAGACGCGGGCGCGGCACGGACCGCGACTCGGTCGTCCGCGACCAGTTGCGCAGTCTCGCGGCTGTAGACGAAGGCGTCGGGGCGCTCCTGCGCGCGCTGAAGCGGAGGGGGCAGCTCGACAACACCGTCTTCGTCTTCACGAGCGACAACGGCTACCTCCTCGGCGAACACGGCCAGTTCGACAACAAGCGTTTCGCCTACGAAGAGTCCATCCGCGTGCCCTTCCTTCTCCGCTACCCGCGGCTCGTCGCGGCGGGGACGAAGGTGGACGCACTCGCCTTGAACGTCGATGTCGCGCCGACGCTCCTGGAGTTGGCCGGCGCCGAGCCTTTAGAGAAGGTTCACGGCCGTTCGCTCCTGCCACTCCTCGGCGGCGGCACGCACGCGTGGCGCGAGTCGTTCCTCGCCGAATACTTTCTCGAAAAGGTCGCGCCGCGCGTGCCCGCTTGGCAGGCCGTCAGGACCGCGCGCTGGAAGTACATTCGCTATGAGTTGGAGGGGATGGACGAGCTTTACGACCTCGCGGCCGACCCGCACGAGATGCGAAACCTCGCGGGCGAGCCCTCGTCGCGTGCCGTGCTCGAACAGTTGAGGGCCGAGCTTGAGAGGCTGGGGCGGGAGACGAAGTGAGCGGCGAGATGAGCGCCGAAGTGAAATGAGCGCCGAAGTGAGCGGCGCGCGCCGTCCTTGTTGTCATGACGGTGCCTTCTCGCCGGGCAGCTTGGCCTCGGCCGTGCCCGCCTCGGCCGCCGCGTGCTCTATCTCCGCGTTGACCTTCCCGCCGATGAGGATGGCCGCGCCCGTCAGGTAGAACCAGAGCAAGAGGATGATGACGGCGCCGAGCGAGCCGTAAGTCACGCTGTAGCTGTCGAAGTAGCGCAGGTAAAGGCGAAAGCCTGAGGAGACGAACAGCCACAGCAGGACGCCCGCCAGAGAGCCCGGCGTTATCCAGTACCACTTCTGGTGGCGCAGGTCGGGCGCGTAGTAATAGATGAGCGCGAAGGCCAGCAGCACGAAGGCCAGCACGATTGGCCACTGCAACACGCCCCACGTTGCCACGAACGCCCCGCCCAACCCTAAGCGCCCCGCCAGAGACTCGCCTATCTCGCCCCCGTAGAGCACGAGCGCCAGCGCCGAGATGATGAGCACGGCCAGCCCCGCCGTCAGCCCGAGCGACTGGAGGCTCACGCGCCAGAAGGGCCTCGACTCCTTCACGCCGTAGGCCGCGTTCAGCGTGTCGGCGATGGCCCTCATGCCCTGCGAGGCGAACCAGAGCGCCGCCAGCAGCCCGAGCGAGAGCTTCCCGCTGCCCGCGTTCTGGCTAATCTCGTCCACGGTCTCGGCGATGAGGGTCGCGGCCGTGCGCGGCGCTATCTGCCCGAGATAGCCCAAGAGGTTATGGCGCAGCTCGGTCCCTGCCTCCGCGAACAGGCCGAGCACGGCCGTCAGGAACAGGAGCAGCGGGAAGAGCGCGAGCAGGAAGTAGTAAGAGAGGGCCGCGGCGCGCGTGAACAGGTCGCTCACGTAAACCTCTTGCCACACGCGGCGGCCCAGCTCACGCCACGTCAACCCGCCGAGTTCCCAGACGGACGCAATCGCTTCGAGGTCTCGCTTCTTCATCGCGGACGACCCGCGCCCGACGAGCTTAATGTTATCTTTCGCATATCAACCTCTACTTTCAAGTGGCTCGGGGTATGATAAAAAAGTCGCGGCCCCGGAGGAAGGGTCGGCCGGGGCGCGCGGCCATTTTTCTCTCTTGATATTTATGCCCAGTTGGCGAGCGCGATGTATGAACGCGGGCGCCCGGCTGCTGCTAAGGCGTCGGCGCTGGGGCCGCGACGAGCGCGCCGTGGCCCGCAGGGCGCGGCGGCTGTTCGGCTCGCCCTTCGTTTACTATTGGCTAAGGACTCGCGGGCTCCGCGTCACGCCCGTCGGCGACGAGAACGTGCGCGGCGAGTGGCTCGCGCGCGCCGATGCGGACGAGTCCGTCGTCATCTACCTGCACGGGGGCGGTTACGTCTCCTGCTCGCCCCGCACTCACCGGCCGCTCACGGCCGCCCTCGCGCGCCTGACACGCGCCCGCGTCTTCGCGCTCGACTACCGCGTTGCGCCCGAGCACCGATTCCCCGCCGCGCTCGACGACGCGGTCGCCTGCTACCGTTGGCTGCTCGGGCAAGGTGTGCCGGCCGGCGCCGTCTCGGTCGCGGGCGACTCGGCGGGCGGCGGGCTCGTGCTGGGCCTGCTGCTGCGGGCACGCGACGAGGGCTTGGCGCCGCCCGCCTGCGGCGTCTGCTTCTCGCCCTGGACGGACCTGTCGGGCGGCGGCCCGTCCGTGCGGCTCAACGACGGGCGCTGCTCCATGTTCCGCACCGAGAATATCGCAGAGTTTGCCGCCGTCTACCTCGGCGGCGCCTCGCCCCTGGACCCCTACGCATCGCCGGCCCACGCGGACTTAAAGGGCCTGCCGCCGCTCCTCCTGCAAGTCGGCTCGACCGAGCTGCTGCTCGACGACACGCGCCTCGTACACCGAAAAATACAGGAGGCCGGCGGCGTCAGCAGGCTGGAGACCTACGACGACGTGGTCCACGGCTGGCACATGCTCGAAGGCATCGTGCCCGAGTCCGGCTCCGCGCTGCGGCGGGCCGCGGCCTTCATCCGCAAACACGTCTCAGACGACAGCAACGTTTCAGACGGCGGCGACGGCCTCGCCCGCGGGCTCTGAACGCTTACAGGCGAAGCCGTCAAGCAGCTCAAGCTCGCGCGCGTAGACGCGCCGCAGAAACGCGCCCGCCGTCAGCCGTTCCGCCCAACCGCGCAGGCCCGACGCGACGCTCAATTCCGTCGTAATCGTCACACGCGAGTGCCGACCTTCGGGCTCGACCGTGAAGGTCGTAACCGTCCCGCCCTCGTCGAAAACGCTTTCGACCAGCACGCGCCCCGGCTCGGGCTCCGTAATCGCGGCCCGAAACTCGTGATTCTTACCCAGCGCGCGCATCCCGACGCGGATTATCGTCCCCTCGCCCACGCCGCCCCGCTCGACTTCGAGCGAGGTGAAGTACTTTCGCGGAATGATGTGCGGGTGGCCGTCGTGGTAGTCCGCGATAATCGCGTAAACCTTCTCCGCCGCGGCCCCAACGACCCCCGACGAAGTGACCCTGTATCTTTTTTTCATAACAAACCCCCTGACATTTAACGCGCAAGACGCGGGCGTTTGGTGTCAGTCGGCTTTAGACGCGGACGCGTGGTGTCGGTCGGCCTCCCACTGCCAGCAGCGCAGACGCCACCCGCCGCCCTCGACGGCCACGGCCGCGGCGTAACCCTGCCCCGCCGAAAGCTCGCGCAGCGTCCAGCGCGACGCCTCGCCCGCCTCTTCGCGCGTGCGGAGCAGCGCGGCCGGCTCGCCCGGCGCGAGCGACACGTCGAAGCTGTCGAGCGGCATCGAGAGGCCCTCGCCGCGCGCCTTGATGTAAGCCTCCTTCCGCGCCCAGCACTCGAAGAAGGCGCGCGTCTGCGCCTCCCGCGCCAGCGAGTGCAAAACTTCGACCTCGTTCGCGGAGAAAAATCGGTCCGCTACCCCGACGCAATCCATCTCCTCGCGCACCTGCTCAACGTCGATGCCCACCTCGCGGCCCAGCGTCACGGCGTACAGTGCGACGCCCCCCGAATGCGAAAGGTTGAAGCGGAGCGCCCCGCCGCCCTCCCCTCCGTCGAGCGAGGGTTTCCCGAAAGGGCTGTAGATGAAGCGCAGGCCGGCCGGCTCCCTTCCCGTATAACGCCCAAGAATCACCCGCAGGACGCCCCGCGCCGCCGTGAAATCGTCCCGGTCGCGTGCGAAGTGAAACCTGTCTGCGCGCGCCGCTTCGTCCTCCGAGAGCAGCCCGCGCAACGCCTTCACTTCGTTCGCCTGAAGCCTGCACGAAGCGCGCCAGACGTGCACCTCCTCACGCACAGCGACGACCCGAGACGGGGCCGCCTCCCACACGCCTTCAACGCTCTCAGCCTGCCCGCTCGCCATCGAAAATCTCCATTTTCAACGTCTCGAAACGCCCGAATAGTACCCTATTCGCCATACTCTTTCTAAACTAAATCAAATCAAAGTATATTGACTTTCGCTTGCCCTTTCGGTATCGTCGCCGGCACTCAGGGAGACTCTTTTATGAACAACATACACAGACCCGACGACCTGATACGCTCCACCGAAGCCCGGAGGCTGCTCGGCGTGAGCACGGTGAAGATGACGCAACTCATTAAGGACGGGGCGTTTACCGTCTACGAGGACCTGCTCGACCGCCGCGTCAAACTCATCAGCCGCGCCGAAGTCGAAGCACTCAAGGTCAGGAGCGTTAAAGCAGCATGAAGACGATTGCCATCGCGAACCAAAAAGGCGGGGTCGGCAAGACCACGACGGCCTGTAACCTCGCGGCAGGATTAGCCATCCGCGGCTATAAGACCCTGCTCGTCGACCTCGACAGCCAGTGCAACACGACCTACACCTACCTCGACCCGTCGATGATTCAGACCACCCTCGCCGACGTTCTTGTCGGCCACCAAGAGCGGCTCCCTGTCATCGACTCGATTTACGAGACGCACATCGAGAATCTCGACATAGCCCCCTCGCACATCCGCCTGGCGATGCTCGAAAGGGCCGTGCAGATTGAGGAGCAATACCGCGTAAAGGATTCACTGGAATCACTTTCCGGCTACGACTTTGCACTCATCGACTGCCCGCCCAGCCTCGGCATGACGCTCACGCAGGCACTCCTCGCAAGCTCCCACGTCATCGTGCCGATTGCCGCGCAATATTACCCGCTCGAAGGCGTGGTCGATCTGGCGAGCACGATTCAGGCGACGAAAAGGCCCAACCCGTCCCTCTCCATCCTCGGCTATCTGATGACGGCGTTCGACATACGGACGAGCGTCAGCCGCGAGGCCCTTTCCAAAGTGCAGGAGATGTTCGGCGACCTCGTCTTTGAAACCATCATCCGCAACAACACCAAACTCCAGACGGCCCCCGCCTACCGCAAGAGCATCTACGAGCACGCTCCCGACAGCCACGGCAGCAAAGATTATGACTCCTTGACCGAGGAAGTGTTGCAAAGGCTGGAGATGAACGCCGCGCTCCGGGTCGTTAAGGAGGCCAACGCATGACAAACCCGAAGGAAAAAACCAAGCCCGAAGTGCCTACGCGAACACCCCAGAAGAAGACCAGCTCGGGCATGTTCGACAATCTGAGGCCCCTTCCACACCCGATTGAGGAGATTTTGGGGCTCACGAACCCAGCCCAACCCTCCCCAACCCAGCCCAAGGAGACCCAACCCAACCCAGCCCAACTGGTCCCAACCCAACCCAGCCCAACCCAGCCCAATTCGACTCAAAATCAAGCCAGCGTGGCCCCGACCCGCGATTTTAATAAAAGGGCGAACAGCATCGACCGCGACGCGATGCCGAAGGGCCATTTTCCGGGCACAAGTTATAAGCTCTATAACGCACTCTACCAGCGGACCCGCGGCGCCGTCGTACCCGTCAGGACCATCCAGGCCACGAAGCGTGAGCTAATGGAGTGGTCCAACATCAAGAGCAAGAACACCATCGCCATCAACCTACAGATACTACTCGTCAACGGCTGGATCAGGCGGGATATTGAAATAGGCGACCACGGCGGCTCGGTCTACGAAATCTTCACGCCGGAAGAGCTTTTAGACCCGACCCATCCCAACCCATCCCAACCCGACCCAAGTCAACCCAACCCAACCCAGAAATTGGGAGGGGACCCCTCCCAATTTCTGGGTTGGGTTGGGTTGGGTAATCCCGTTGAAAATAAAGACACTTACGCGAATCCCAAGACTTCTTTTAAGACTAATACTGAGAGAACTGATGATGATGAGGCTCTCGCCGATTTCCTCGCCGCGATGAAGCGCGCGACGAAGGAGATAACGGGCAGGGAATTGTCCCCCGCGGAAAGACAGCGTTGGGCGGAGCTTGCAGACGTGCTTGTCACGGAACTGAAAATCGCCGCGGGCCGCACGACCGTCTCAAGCGTCCCCGCCTTCCTCGCGGAGCACCTCCGCCGGAGGCTCTGGAAGAAGGAGAAGCGGCAGATAGAGGCGGAGGCGGCCGAGCCCTCTCCAAACGCGCCGGCGCCGAGCATGGACGCCTCGCAATGCCCGGACTGCTTCGGCACAGGGATGTTCTACCCCGAAGGCTTCGACAAGGGCGTCGCGCGCTGCTCTCATGAGAAACTCACGCCGAGAGAAGGGGAATAAAAACCCTCCATTTGTGAAACGGCAACCTTGACGGCCGCCGACCATTAAATGGGGTGATTACTGCGGGAAAATTTCGCAGGCTCACAAACGGGCCAGTTGTGTACCCTTCAACGTCGAAGGCGAAAAGGCCGGCCCAAGGGTTTATAACTCCTCGGCTGGCCCTTTCGCTTTATGTTGACGATAGCGATTCTCGCCACAGTGCTCCGCGCGGCCTGGTTCGTCGCGGAGAAGGTTCACGCCTCTCGCACTAGGGTCGCGCCCGCCGAAGACCTCGACGCGGGGTCTTTGAAAATCCTGATGGCGGCGACGCTGGCCGTGCCTGCGGGAGTCGCCGTGGGTTTTACGGATTTCGGACGCGTGGGCGGCGCGGGAGGGGAAGTGCTCGCGGCCGTGGGGCTGGCGCTGATGCTCGCGGGGATTGGCATCCGCTGGGCGGCGATTCGGACGCTCGGCCGGTTCTTCACGCGCTCCGTCACGATTCTGGAAGGCCAACGCATCGTCCGCAGAGGCTTATACAAGCACCTGCGTCACCCTTCTTACACCGGCTATCTTTTGGGAAATTTGGGCTTAGGGCTCGCGTTCGCTAACTGGCTGAGCACTTTGATTATCTTCATGCCAATCGCGTTGGCGACGCTGTACCGGGTGAGGGTCGAGGAGCGCACGCTGCTGGAGAGGTTCGGCGACGAATATATCGCGCACGCGAGGAGCACTAAACGCTTGATACCGAAGGTGTTTTAAACCTCAATCCTGCGTCGGGCGGCCGAGGATTTTCAGGAGCCTGTCGGGGTAGTCGGTCATGATGCCGTCCACGCCGAGGTCAATGAGGTGTCGCATCTCTTCCTCGGCGTTGACGGTCCAGGCGTGAACGCGCAGGTTGCGGCCGTGCGCGGCCTCTACGAAGTCGCGCGTCAGAAGGCGCAGCGAGCCCGTTCTGGGAGGCACCTGAAGGGCCTGCATGGGCGGGCTGTAGGAGTCGGCGAGCCCCGCGCCCTGCATGGCGATGAAACTGGCGACCTCGCCCGTGCTGGCCGACGTGGCGACCTCCGGACACTCGCGGCGGAACTGTCCGAGCGTCGAGCCGCTGAAGGCCCCAACCAAGACCCTGTCGGCCATGCCGTGCTCGCGTATCGCACGGCAGAGGGGCGCGGCCAGCGGCGGCTCGGCCTGCTTCGGCTCGATGTTGAAACGCATGCGCGGCAGGGTGGCGAAGACCTCGCGCAGCGTCGGGACGGTGATGCCCCGGCCGCGCAACGGAAAAGTCCGGCCGTCGTCGGGCGACCAACTGTAAGCGGCGTCAAGCCTCTTCAACTCGCCGAGGGTCAACGCGGAGAGGCGGCCCCGGCCGTCGGTCGTGCGTTCGACGTGTTCGTCGTGGAAGATGACAAGCTCGCCGTCGGCCGTCGCACGCAGGTCCGTCTCGATCACGTCAACGCCGAGCGCCGCGGCGCGCTCGAAGGCGTAGAGCGTGTTTTCGGGCCAGAGCCCCGCGCCGCCGCGGTGTGCGACGACGAGCAAACGCCCCGCGTCCTGCTTGAAATAGTTATGCTCGGGCACGACGACACCGGCCGAACGCGACAGCGCGAAGTAGAACCCGCCGGCCGACAGTACGACGGCGAGCGCCACGCCCGCGAACAATTTGGCGCGTCCTCTTCTCACGACCCTCTTGTCTGAATCTTCGCCGGAAGGGAATTAAGCCTCCGGGTCCGGGTTCCACCAGCAAGGCCCTTTGCCGTCGCGCGCGGCGCGTGCGCGTCGCCTGACCGTCTCCAACTGCACTTCGTTCAGCGGCGCGAAAGTTTGGGCGGCGGCGAAGGCCGCGTCCTGCTCGTTCGGGAAGCTGAGGCCGAGCAGGGCCACGTCCGGGTCGAGCGTCAGCGTGTAGTGCAGACACTCCTCGACGCCGAGCCTCGGCATCGACGCCTCCACCTCGTCCGAGCCGCCGGAAGAGAGCTTGCCGCGCGGCCTCTGCTGTAGCGGCTGGTTGTAGCCGAAGGTGTCGCCCAGCAGCTTGGCCGCGCCGAAGGTCTTGAAGCAGACGGTGCCGGCGCCGCGCGCCTTCGCCAGCGGCAGAATCTCTTCGACGTAGCGGGCGTCGACGAAAGGCCCGACGGGAAACATCACGATGTCGCAGAGGCCCGCTTCGAGCGCCGCGCGCAGCACTTCGGGGTTGTGCGAAGAGATGCCGCGGAAGCGCGTCTTGCCGGCGCGCACGCAGTCGGCGAGCTGCTCGAAGCCGCCGCCGGGCCGCGCCAGCTCGCCGAACGTCTCCAGCGAAGAGAGGTTGTGAAAGACGAAGGCGTCGGTGTATTCGAGCCGCAGCCGACGCAAAGAGGCTTCGACCTGTGGGCCGACGGGCTCCGTCAGTTGGTCTATCTTGTCGACGACGAAGAGCCCTTCCCGCCGGAGGCCGCGCACCGCGTCACCGACAATCTGCTCGGAGTAGCCCTCCTCGTAGTTGGGCGCAGTATCGACGACGTTGAGGCCGGCTTCGAGGGCGCGGCGCAACGTGGCGACGCAGGTTTCGAGCGGCAGGCTGCGGTCGGCCACGTCGCCGATGCCGAGCCGCGTGGCGACGAAGCCGGTCCGTCCCAACTCACGCCTCGGCGTGAATCGCGGCGCGGTCTGTTGCACGTCAGACATGGAATCTTCCCTCCCCCTCTTCGCGCTTGCGGCGCGCGACTCAGCCGGTCAAACGCAGACCCTCCGGCAGAGACTCGCCGAAGATGCGGACGGCGGCGGCCCTGCTCGGCGGCACGTATGCGCGCAGGCCCTCCAGAAGCTCTTCGGAAGCGCCGGCCGCCTCAAGTTTCCTGATTACACCTTGCCTGAAATCGGGCTCGACATCGCGGAGCGGGTCGTCGGTGCGCGCGGCCAGTTGCGCGACGGCGGTGGCGACGTGCGGCGTCGGTTCCGCGAGGTTCAGGAGGGCCGCGGCCCAGCGCGCGGCGGCCCCGGCCGGCACGACGCAGTTGAGCGGGCCGTAGAAGGGGATGCGCGAGCCGAGCCGCCCGAGCGCCCATGTGAAACTCTTGTTGCCGGGCTCCTCTTTGATGCGCGCGAGCAGGTCTTCGCCGAGTTCAACGCGCAGGTGCGGCGGCAGGTGCTCAAGGCTCGCGAGCAGGAGCAGGCCCTCGCGCTCGACCTGCCGGTTGATGCGGCCCTTCTGCTTCCGGCCGCCGACGCCGAGCAGCGACTTGTGGCGCTCGTAGATTTCACGCTGCTGGCCGGCGTTCAGGCCGCCCGCGACGCGCTGCCAGAGTATCAGCCACTCGACCTGACACTGCACGTCCTTCTCGAACGAGAGCCCCTCGTGGTAGACCTTGCGCGCGCGCCCGACGCGCCAGTCGTCGAGCACGGCGCCGAAGCCCGGCCGCAGGCAGAAGCCGAAGAGGTTGAGCCAGCGCGCCTCGTAGTTGCGCCCCTTCTTGCGGCCCGCGGAGAGTTCGGCGAGCACGTCGCAGAGCTTGCGGATAGTCTCGGTCCGCCAGGCGTCCTTGCGATAGCCGAGCGCGCTCTCTAACCTGCCGGGCAGGGCCTCGGGCGACAGTGTCTCGCCTTCGAGAGCGTCGCGCGGGCCGCCGAAGACTGCGCGCAGAAGCTTCTCGGCCTCGCGCACGGCCTCTTCGGGGATGACGACGTGCGTGCTCTCCTCCTGCGCCGCCGGCCCTTCGTCTTCGGCAGCGGTTTCTTCAAACGCTTCGGCGCCGCGCAGTTGGAATTGCAGACGCCAGCGGTGGCCGGTCTTAGGCGCCTCGCACCAGAGTTCGAGCGTGCCCACCTCCGTGAAGTGCGCGGTCAGACGCACGTCAAGCTCGATGTGGCGCGAGCGTTTGCCGTAGCGCAGCACCGTGACGAGCGGCGCG